>ORJL010818726.1_pt1 | contig 23683 bp, 24 predicted proteins | sample 1779941 | NCBI WGS metagenome assembly ORJL01 (sample SAMEA104232317, study PRJEB22302) | groundwater metagenome | biome: forest; feature: aquifer; material: groundwater | place: USA | collected 2011-08-07 | depth 5.8 m
ACCTGTTGGGGTACGTTGGGCCGAGCCCTACCACCTGTTGACGGCGGACGCCTCGAAGAGCCGTTCGTTTAGTGCCATTGGGCTGCGCCCCTGGCTCTCTTGGACAGCCCCTTCGGGGCTGGCGAAACTAGCGTTGTAGGATTAATCATCCGATGATTTCCTTGAAGGCGGGGGTCGAGAGGTACCGCTCGCCGGTGTCAGGGAAGACGACGACGATCAGCTTCCCACGATTCTCGCTCCGGCGCGCGATGTCGAGCGCGGCAGCGCAGGCCGCGCCGCTGGAGACGCCGACGAAGAGGCCCTCCTCGCGGATGAGGCGGCGCGTCGTCCGGATGGCGTCCTGGGTACCGACCTGGTAGACCTCGTCCATCGCCTCGAGATCCAGGATGTCCGGGACGAACCCGGCGCCGATCCCCTGGATCGGGTGCGGCCCCTTGGTCCCACCTGAGAGGACCGGCGAGTCCCTCGGCTCCACGGCGATCACCTTGAGCGAGGCCTTCTTCGGCTTGAGCATCCGGGCACACCCGGTCACGGTCCCTCCCGGGAATCGTGACGAACGAACCCGCCTTGATTTGGAAGTCGTCCTGGACCTGGTCCAGGTGGATCTGCTGCGCGGGTCTGACCAGGATGCGGGTCCTCGGCGGGATGCTCTGTGCAAGCCAGACGTTTCCGCCGATCACCGATCCCCGCCCGATCCGCACATCTCCCAGGACGGTCGCCCCCGAGTAGATGGTCACGTCCCCCTCGACCTCGGGGTGCCGCTTGGCGCCCTTCACGACGCGGCCGGCCTTGTCCTTCGGGAGAGAGCGCGCACCCAGGGTCACGCCCTGGTAGATCCTCACGTTGTCGCCGATGACACAGGTCTCCCCGATCACCACGCCGGTCCCGTGGTCGATGAAGAACCGGTTCCCGATCCGCGCCCCGGGGTGGATGTCGATACCCGTGCGCGAGTGGGCGTACTCGGACATCATTCGCGGGACGAGCGGGACCTGCTCCCGATGGAGGGCGTGGAAAAGGCGGTGGACCGCAATCGCATACAGGCCGGGGTACGCAATGATGACCTCGGCCACAGAGGCCGCCGCGGGGTCCCCCTCGAACGCCGCCTCGAGGTCGGTCGCCAGGACGTCGCGGATGGCGGGGATCCCGCCAAGGAGCCTGCGGACCGTCTCGCGGGCTTGGTCCTTCGGCGTAGCGAGGGAGGGGGACGGCCCGGCGCGGAAGGTCAGCGCCTTTTCGACCTCCGCCCGCAGGGCGAGGTCCACGGACTGGAGGCGTTCAGCGATCCGTCGGGGGGCCCCATCGACCCGGACCTCGTCGGGCTCGAGGAGGCCGGGGAAGAGGATCCGGAGGAGGTCCTCGACGATCGACCAGATCGCCTCGCGGCGCGGCACGAGGCCGCCCTCGAAGTGCCTCAGTCCTCCGTGTGTCTGGTAGCTCCGGAGGATCGCCTCCGCGAGCCCAGGGTCGACTTCCGGCTCCAAGGGTCCACTCCACAAGTGGAAGAGTTGCCCGGCTGGGCCAACCTCACGTCGGTCGGGCCATGCAGGCGCGTTCCTCTCGGGAATCGCCAGCGTCCCCGCCACGGGAGGCTCCATGGCAATCCGCTAGTGATGCCCGCCGTGGCCGGAACCGGAGTGCCCGCCACCGCCACCGCCGCTGTTTTCGTTGGGCGCGCGGACCTCTCTGCGCTCGAGGGGCATCCCGCACGTGGAGCACTTCGCTCCCTCCATGCCCGCGACGTTCGGGTGCATCGGGCACACGTACACCACCTGCGCCCTCTCCCCGCCGCTGCTGCATCCGGTCGCGAGGAACAGCCCCGCGACCGTGAGCAGCAGGACGGCCATAAGCACCGTCTTCATTCTCATGTCACCTACTCCTGTTCCGGCAGCCATCGAATCGTGCGGGGCGTCGCCGGGCTGCACTATGTCTCCTCCAGCCGCGCCGGGCAGACGCACAGCGCGTCCGCGCGCAGATCCGCCATCTCAGCCTGCAGGTCCAGGTGCGCGCGCCTGCGCGAGCTCGCCTCCGAGTACGTCCGCTTGAGCGCCGCCCCGTCGAGCGGGAGCTCGGGGAAGAGCGGGCCGACCGCGCGGCCCCCGAGCAGGTCCCCAGCCCGTGCGGCGGCGTGCGGGAGGAAGCAGGCCAAGACCGGGAGGAGCGCGGCCGCGAGCCTCGGCCTCGCCTCCGCAACGCGGAGGGCGCTCATCAGCAGGCCGAAGGCGCGTCCCGGCGCGAGCCTGTCGAGCGCCTGGCCAATCGCGGCCGCCTCAGGCGGGTCCGCCTCCGGCACCGGGTCCGTCCCCGCAATCCCCTGGAAGAGCCTGGCGATGACGCCGAGCTGCTCGTTCGCGTCCCTCGCGAACTTGTCCCACCGGAAGTCGAGGTCCGCGTTCCCCGGAACGGCGCCGCTCGAGGCCGCCTCCGCCTCCGCGTGGAAGATCGCGAACCTCCACTCGTCGGCGGGCAGCAGCGCGAGCGCCTCCGGGAGCCAGATCCCGTTCCTCGAGGACTTCGAACAGACCCCGCCCTCGTAGATGAGGACGTCGTTCGTCGCGATCCGGAACCCGTCGAGGGCGTAGCCGTCGTCCGCGGCGAGGAGCAGCGCCGGGAGAAGCACCGCGTAGAACCCGACGCCGTCCACCCCCATGAAGAACAGCTTTTCCGCCCCCGCCTCGTGCCAGACCGTGCGCCTGGTCCGCAGCGACTCCAGGGTGGAGAGCTTCCCGAGGAGGGAGTCGACCCAACTGTAGACCGTGCGACCCGGGAGGTCCGTCGCCACGGGGATCCCCCACGCCGAGTCGCGTGTCAGCACGACCTCGCGCGTCGCCGCGAGCGTCGCGAGGGCGCGGGCGCGCACCGCGGGGGCCGTCTCGTACGACTCCCCGATGTGCCGCTCGAGCGCGTCGCGCAGCGGGTCGAGGGGGAGGACGAGGTGCTCGCGGTCCCTCGCCTCGAAGCGCCCGGCGCACACCGCGCAGCGGCCGTCGACGAGGTCGAACGGGTCGAGGATCGCCGCGCAGCCGCGCTTGTTGTTGCACTGGTTCCCGAACGCGGGGCCCGCGCACTCCGGGCAGGTCCCCTCGGTGAAGCGATCGGGAAGGTGCTTCTTGCACGCGGCGCAGTACGGGATGTGGAGGGTGCGGCGCTCCGCGGCCCCGCGCTTCACAAGGCGATCCAGAAACACGCGGACGAACCGCTCGTGGGCGGGGTCGCTCGTCCGCCCGAAGACGTCGAGGGAGAGCCCCAGTCGCCGCAGGAGGGGCAGCGTCTCGGCGAACTTCTGGTCCACGAGCGCCTGCGGGTCGCGGCCGTTCGCCTCGGCGATGAACTCCACGCGCGACCCGTGCTCGTCGGACCCGCAGACGAACGCCACGTCGTCGCCCCGAAGGCGGCGGTAGCGGGCGAGGACGTCCGCCCACAGCATCGGGATGCAGTTGTGCAGGCCAGGCACCTCGTACAGGTACGGCCAGCCGGCGCTCACGAAGACGGTTTTTCCCATCGGTTCCTCCTACGTGCGGCGGTACGCGGCGCCGGCGATTTTGCCCACGGCCAAGACGGCGGCCGCGACCTCCGCCTCCGTGGTGAACGCCCCGATCCCGAAGCGGACGGTCCCGCCGAGGCGCGCGGACCCGGCCGCGTCGTGCGCGAGGGGCGAACAGTGGAGCCCGGTGCGCACGGCGATCCCGAAGCGGTCGGCGAGGAGCCGCCCGACCTCGGACGGAGGCAGCGTCCCGATCCCGAAGGAGACGATCCCGACCGCCCGCTCCGCATCCCGCGGTCCATAGAGCGTGACGCCGCCGATCGCCGACAAACCCTCGCGCAGCGTCGCGGTGAGGGCCATTTCTCTCGCGCGCACGCGGTCGACGCCCATTTCGAGGAGCCACTCGACGCCGGCGCGGAGCCCGGCGATCCCCCACGTGTTCGCCGTGCCGGTCTCAAGACGCTCGGGCATGGACTCCGGGGGATCCAGGCTCTCGGAGCGCGTCCCTGTGCCTCCCTCCTTCCAGGTCTCCAGCCGCAGCCCAGGGCGGACGTAGAGCCCTCCCGTCCCCGGCGGCCCGAGGAGGGACTTGTGCCCCGTGAAGGCGAAAAGGTCGACCTCGAGGAGCGCGACGGAGAGCGGGAGGGCGCCGGCGGTCTGGGAGCCGTCCACGAGGACGGGGATATTCCAGGCGTGCGCGACGCGCGCGATCTCGCGGATGGGGAGGATGGTCCCGAGGACGTTCGACGCGTGCACCGCGCAGACCACCCGCGTCTCGGGACGAATCGCGCGGGCGACGGCCTCGGAGTCGATCGTCCCGTCGGGCAAGCACTGCACGACGGTGGATGTGACGCCACGGGAGCGCTCGAGGGCGCGGAGGGGGCGAAGGACCGCGTTGTGCTCGAGGGCCGTGACCACCGCGTGGTCGCCCGGGCGGATGAGGAGGCCCTTCAGCGCGGCGTTGAGCGCCTCGGTCGAGCCCGAGGCGAAGGCGATGCAGGACGGGTCCGGGGTACCGATCAGGCGCGCCACCGCGCGCCGGCAGGAGGAGACCTCCTCCTCGGCCGCGAGGGCCCGCGGGTAGCCTCCGCGCCCCGGACTCGCCCCGCATCCCGTTGCGAACTCGGCGACGGCCCGGCGGACCGACTCGGGCTTGGGATACGACGTGGTCGCGTTGTCGAGGTAGACCTCGGGCATGGGAACCCCTCCGATGACCGGACGGACGTCCGAGGTGACTTCGACCGCGCGATGCGGACGAGACCTCGGCCCAGGCGGGCGAGGGGCCCACCTAGCAGCGGAGGGGTGCGGCAGATTGGGACGGCGGCGAATGCGTCGCGCGGGCGGGGCCTCGCATCAACGCAATGGAAGCAAAGGCCCCCGCGGACGAGGGTGGTGGAGTGTGGGACACCGGTGGGACGGGTGTTGCGTCGTCCGCGATGGGCGTCCCGACCTCCGCCACGAGGTCGGAAATGCAGCAGCATGGGTGGGCGGGACCGCCAGAGTCGCCCGGCGGCGGCGTCTCCTCCGGGGCGTGGCAGGGGCAGCGGCGACTCTCCTCCCCCGACGGCGGGCGGTGGCAGCGGCAGACCGAGGGCGTCTGTCCTGCCAGGGCCAGCCCCACGAGGAGGATGAGGACTGCTCGCATTCGACTCCATCCAGCGCTTCAGGTCGGCCCGGGGAGGACGCACCCTGCGCCCTCCCCCGGCTCGACGAAGCGCCCTATCGGCCCCGAACCAGGGCCATCCCGCAGATCGAGCAGTTTCCCGGCTGGGCCGAGGTGACCTGCGGGTGCATGGGACAGGCATAGATGACAGGCTGCGGCCCAGGCTGCACGGGGGCAGGACCGCCTCCCCCGCCGCCGCCGCCGCAGCCGCCTCCCCCGCCGCCGCGCGAGGGGCCGCTGCTGCAGCCGACCATCCAGAGGCCGGCGGCAAGCACCAGCGCCGCGGCGATCATCTTCGTCTTCATGTCACTCTCTCCGGATCCGGCATCCATCGATTCGTGCGGGACCGACGGTCCCGCGGAGGCCTACTTGCCTCAGCACCCGCCCTTGCCGCCGCCGCTTCCACCCTTCGGCGGGGCCTGCGGCGCCTTCGGCCCGGTCTTCGCGGCGGTCTCCGGCGACCAGTTCGGCGCGAGCACGAGGTCGGAGACCTTCTTCCCCGCGCGCTCCATCGCCGTGACGACGGGGGTCAAGGTGACCACGGACTTCGGCGCCAGGTGCAGCCGCAGCCCGACGGCATCGTCCGCGGCCTCGACGTCCGCCCCGGCCAAGCCTGCGACCCCCGCGAGAGGCTTCGCGTCCGCGCCAGCGGGAACGATGAGGAGCGACCCCTCGCCGATCGCGAGTCGGTCGCGACTCACGACGTACTTGAGCCCCGGGCCCATCATCGCCGCCATGTCCTTCGCGGCATCCTCCAGCACGCGTGTGACGTCGGAGAGGCGCAGCTCCGCCTTCTCCTCGAGGGTCACGAGCGCGAGTTGCCCGCCGTTCGCGGGCTCCATCTTCACGGACACGACGCCGGGCAGACCCCCGAGGGCCTCCTTCGCGGCAGAGACGCAGCACCCGGCGTTGGCCCCGTCGATGGGGATCGCCACGATGCGGGGAGGCTTGGCCGGGTCGCCCGCCAGGCCAAAGGCCGCCGTGAACAGCACGGCGGAGAAGAGCGCGAGCAGAGTTCTCATGGTTTCCTCCGAATCAAAGACCAAGGAGATCCATCTCAACAGCAATCGCCCTGCCGCGCCTGACGCCGCAGGACGATATGTCGCATCCGACCGGTGGCACACCGGTTATGAAAGAATGCCTCGTCGCACTGGATATTAGGCGCGCCACCGAAGCGGTTCCTCCGTCACCGCTCCGGTGATACCTGTCGTTCCCCCCGACGCAGGACCCGCCCCAGGGGCAGAAAGCATGGCACACGCCCCCGATACTCCTGGTACGCCTGCGGAAAGCGGGCCACCAGGTCGCGCTCCTCGAGCCAGGTCCCGACGACGAGGTAGGCCGTCACCGAGATCGCGGAGACGAGGTAGGCTACCGACATCGCCGAGGCTCCCCACACCATGAGCAGGGAGCCGAGCCCCATGGGGTGGCGGCAGACGCCATAGATGCCGTCGGTCCGCAGCGTGTCGCCCGGGGCGGGCGCGCGCCCCAGGAGCTGGGCGATGCCGAGGAATTCGAGCAGGCCGAGATGCCAGGCGGAGACGAGCCCGACGCCGGCGCCCGCCGCGCGCAGCGCGTAGAGCGGGACGGCCGCGGCGCCGTCGACCTCGTACAGCAGCGGCGTGTGCAGGCTCACGGCGAACGCCACGAGGGCCACGATCGACGCGGCCGTCAGGAGGTTGTACGCCAGACGGTAGATTCGCGCCGCGGCGGCGGGGAGCGCCGCGCGGGCACGGACCCTTTGCTCCACGAGCAGGCTGTGGAGCGCGCCGAAGAGCCCCCACCCGGCGGCAAGCAGGAACACCGAAGACGACATGGTCCGCGACCGAATCGATGTGGCGAGGCAGCCTCTCCCGCAACGCCGCGGCCGGGAGCGAATCGTCCCAAGTCGTGCAAACTCGGTGTGCGCTCACGCCGGCGCGTCACCCGTGCGGAGTCGCCGTCGCCGGTCGAGTGACCCTGCGGACCCGTCAGGGATGCGCGTTGTCCGAGTATCCGGGCGGCCCGTGGCGGGTCACGCCGAGCGACAATCCGTGAAGGTCCATGGCGGGTCGCATACAATGACGCGGCCCCCAACGGATGGGGGCGGGTCAGACGCGACTTGGCTGGAGAGATCGCCGATGAGCTACCGGATCCTGGTCGCCGAGGACGAGGACGCCAGCCGCTCGGAGATGGAGCGGATCCTCGCGAAGTACACTCCGCACGAGATCGTGACCGCGCGAGACGGCGTACAGGCCCTCGAGATCGCAAAGGGCCTCCCGATCGACCTGCTCATCACCGACGTCCGGATGCCGCGGAAGAGCGGGATCGACCTCCTCCGGGAGCTCGTCGAATTCCACCCGGGCTTGATGTCCATCGTCATCACGGGCTTCGCAGGGGAAGAGGCCCCGGTCCAGGCGCTCAAGCTCGGCGCGAAGGACTACATCCACAAGCCGATCAGCGCGCAGGCCCTCATCCAGTCCGTCGAGCGCCTGATGAAGATCCGCGCCCTCGAGGACGAGGCGCGGCGCCTCTCGGAGACGCTCCAGCTCTTCCGCTCGCGCATCGAGGAGGCGCTCTCCGTCGCGGGTGTGACGAGCCGCCTCTCGACGCACGCCTCCACCGACGTGCTCCTCGGCAAGCTCGCGCACTTCGCGCGGAGGCTCGTCCGCGCATCTTGCGTGGGCGTGTGGCTCGTGGAGGCAGACGGCCTCGCGCCTGACAAGCCCAGCTTGCATCTGGGCCACGAGAGCACCGGTGGCCACGCCGGGGAACGGGTCGCCTCAGGTCAGGGGATCGCGGGGCGCGTCGCGGCGACCGGCCAGATCCTCTGCGGCGCCGGGGACCTCGTCGCGCCGCCCCTCCCGCCGTTCGAGGCGGGACACCGCACCACGCTCGCCTGTCCCCTCAAGATCGGGGAAAAGGTCGTCGGGGTCCTCGAGCTGTTCGACAAGGAGGGAGGGGAGCCGTTCGGGAAGTCGGACCTCGAGCTCCTGAGCCAGTGCGCGGAGCTGGCGGCCATCGCGATCGCGGACAACCAGAAGGACGCGCGGATCAACTCCCTCCTCCTCGACACGCTGAAGGCCGCGGTGGCGCCCGGCGACGCCGGAGGGGTGAAAAACACCGTCGTCGAGGGGATCCGCCCCGCGATGGAGGGGCTCGGCTTCGGGGCGCCGCTCGAGGAGGGGGCGCTGGAGGTCGCGCGCGTCATCCAGAAGATCCACGCGCTCGGCCCCGACGCGATCGGCTACTGCCGGCAGGTGCTCGTCGGGTTCCTGGAGGTGATGGAGCGGCACAGCGGCTCGGGAGCGTCCCTCTGACATGGCCGCCTTCGACGACATCACGCCGCAATGGGCCTGGGGCGGAAGCACGGGAAAGGGGGTCCGCGTCGCCGTCGTGGACAGCGGCGTGGACGCCTCGCACCCGGCCCTCGCGGGGCACGTGAAAGGCGGCGTCGTCGTCCGGCAGCGGGGCCACGGGCAAGGCCAGCTTGCTGGGTCGGTCTCCTACGAACCGTTCGACGGCACCGACGGATCCGGGCACGGCACGGCCTGCGCGGGGATCATCGCGCGCCTCGCGCCGGGCGCGGAGATCTTCAGCGTCAAGGTGCTGGGCGACGCTGGGCACGGGACCGAGGCGGTCTTCCTCGGAGGCCTCCGCTGGTGCCTGGAGCAGGGCTTCCCCCTCGTGAACATGTCCCTCGGCACGAAGAACCTGAACTTCTTCCGCGAGTTCCACACCCTCCTCGACCGGGCCTACTTCCAGGGGACGCTCCTCGTCGCGGCGGCGTCGAACGAGGGGGACGACTCCCTGCCGTCGATCCTCGCGCCGATCGTCTCGGTCGACTACGAGCACTTCGCCGACCCGGACACGATCCTCTTTCGCCCCAAGGGGGCGATCCTCTTCGTCGGGCCGGGGGTGATGATCGAGGCGCCGACGCCGGGCGGGGGGATGGCGCACGTGACGGGGACGAGCTTCGCGGCGCCGCACGTGACGGGGCACGTCGCGCGGATCCTGGCGAAGCACCCCGGTCTCCGGCCGTTCGAACTGAAGACGATCCTCTACCGGATCGCCCTTCACAAGGGAGAGGGCGCATGAGGCGGACCTGGGTGCTCCTCGCGATCCTCCTCGCCGGCTGCGGCCGCGAGGCCTCCTCGCCGCCCCCGGCCGTCACGATCGTGCGAATCAACGGCGCGCAGGAGGCCGCCTTCCTCTCGATCGTCGACGGGTTCAACGCCGACCCGGCGTCGGCCGGCCTCCACGTCGTCGCCCCCCGCGCGTTCCTGGAGGCCCCCGAGCAGATCGACCAGCAGCTTCAGGTGTTCGCGAGCCGGTTCAGCGGCGTCGACCTGCTCCTCGTCAAGCCGCACGGCGTCGTCTTCTACGACGACGCGGAGTGGATCCAGCCGATCGGCGAAGCGGCCGAGGGGTTCACGCAGCCGATCCTCCCGGGCGAGCTCCTCGGGATCGACCCGCCGACGCTCACGGCCTATCAGACGCGGAAGGGAGAGGAGGCCGAGTTGCCCGGGCTCCCGCTCTACCGCTCCGCGACCTTCCTCGCCTACTGGCGGAACTGGCGGGGGCGGCCGGAGTGGTCGGACGACGGGGTGAAGGCCGCCTCCTCGCTCGAGGGCCTGCGGAAGCTCCTCGAGGCGTCGAAGGCCGACGCCGCCGGCCCGCCGCTCGTCCTCGACGGCCGCGACTTCCACGCCGACTTCCTGTCGCTGGTCCTCTCGAACGGCGGGGACCTCGTCACCGACTCGGAGGAGGAGCGCACGCGCGGCGCGGAGGTCTACTCCTGGCTCCAGGGGCTCGTCGCGGCCGGCCTTTCGACGCCGATCGGCGTGCAGGACCGGACGTTCGCCTCGGAGCGCCAGCGGCGGCTCACGCGCTTCCGTGCGAGGGAGGCGCCGATCCTGCTCGGATCGGGCGCGAGCCTGGGCGTGCTCCGAACCCTTCCCGGCAAGGACATGGGGGAGCTCCGCGTGCTCGCGCTCCCGCACGCGGCCTCCGTCCCGAAGGCCCGCTCGATCCGCCAGGACGAGGTGCTCGTGATCAACCGCTACTCGACGCACAAGAACGAGGCGGCGCGGTTCCTCCGGTACGCGGCCAGGGCGGACGTCCTCGGGCAGGGGGGGGAGAACAACCTCCTCCTTCCCGCGAGGGCGACGCCCGACTTCTCCCTCTCCGCGCGAGGGAACTTCCTCGATCGGATCGCCCTGGTGTTCGACGAGATGCAGCTCGAGATCGCGCCCTTCCCGCCGGGGCTCGCGCTCCTCGTCGAGGATCGCCTGCACTTGGCGCTCGGGGAGCGCCCGGTCCCCGGCGATCCGCGCACGCGGGAGGCCTACGACACGATGGAGCTTCGGCTGCGGTTCGAGATGTCCCAGTGGATGAAGCGATGAGCCCTCCTTCGCTGGCGCGGCTCCTGGCCCGATACGCCCTCCTCCAGTCGGTCGTCTGGCTCGTGGTCGGGGCGGGGGTCCTCCTCTACCTGATCCGGTTCGTGCGCCGGTCCCATGTGGAGATGGCGGCCCAGATCGACCGGAGCCGCGACGAGATCTACGGCACTGCGGCGCGCCAGCTCGTGCTCCTCGAGTCCACGGGCCGCTCGGGGGAGGCGCTCGACCTCCGCGACGACGTGGAGTTCCTGCTGTGGCAGGCGTGGCTCCCGCGGCAGGACCAGGTCCTCTCGCTTCGCGTCGTCGACGTCTCCGGAAACGTGTTGGTTGCCCTGCACGGGCCCCGCGTCGGCCCCACGGCCCTCCCGCCGCTGCCTCCACTCGTGTCCACCCCCGAGCGGCCTCTCGGGGCGATCGCGGAGACGGAGGCGTTGGATCTCCGGCTCGGGGACGCCTCCGGGGCGGCGACGTCCGTCACGGTGCGGAGGTGGGCCATCCTGAGCCGGTTCGGCGCGGCGGACTACCCGTGCGCGGTCCTCGAGCTGGCGTTCGCCCCGGGCGCCCCCGCGAACGCGGACCTCGCCGCGGCGACGCCCGGGCTTTGGCGCATCGAGGAGGGGCGGCTGCGGGCCCTCGATGACAGCCCGTTCCTCGGCTACCTCAGGAAGACGAACGAGCTGGAGAACTACCTCCAGTACGTCTGCGACAACGCGTCGAACCTGGGCCTCCTGTACGTGGACGTGAAGGGGCGCGGAGGGGACCTGATCGCGGGGTCGACGTCGCGCGCCTTCTGGGTCGTGCAGCCCGAGCCGGAGCGGCGGAAGGAGATCGAGGCGCTGGGGGCGAGCGACACCCAGGAGATGACGATCGCGTACCACGGGATCCCGCGCGGGAGCATGGTCACCGGGTGGTCGCTCTCGCGGGGGAGCCTGGGCGAGATGGAGGCCGACCTCGACGCGCGGATGCGACGCATGGAGACCGTCTGCGTCGCGGCGCTCCTGCTCACGTTCGGGCTCGGGCTCGGGATCGGCAGCGCGCTCCTCGTGCGGGAGGTGAGGCTCCTCTCCCGCCCGCTCCTCAGGCTCGCGCACAACGTCCAGCTCTTCGCGTCGAACCCGGCGGCGAAGGCGGGTGAGACGACGCGGGCCTGGGGCCCCGCGACGGACGCGAACTACGAGGAGGTACGCTCGCTCACGGCGGACTTCGTCACGATGGCGCGCCAGATCGCGGACGTCCTCCGCGCGAAGGACGGGGCGTACCATGAGCTCGCCGAGAGCCAGAAGGCGCTCCGCCAGCAGGCGCGCCTGGCGACGCTCGGGGAGCTGGGGGCGGGCGTGGCGCACGAGGTGAACAACAAGCTGAACCCCGCGCGGATGCGCGTCGAGGACCTCCTCCTCGACCTCGAGCGGGGGCGCGCCCCGGGGAAGGACGACATCCTCTTCATCATGCGCCAGATCGACGAGGTCGCGAAGTTCGTCTCGCGGTTCAAGAACTTCGCGAAGCCCTCGAGCGAGTCGCAGGGGGAGATTGACGTGCGCGAGGTCGTGGAGTCGGCGGTCGCGCTCCTCCAGCGGCAGCTCGAGAAGTCGGCGGTCGTGATCGAGACCGACCTCGGGGGGGTGCCCACCATCCGCGGGAACGAGAACGAGCTGGGCCAGGTGCTCATGAACATGTTCCTGAACGCGCGCGACGCCATTGAGCCGACGCTCGCGGAGGGGAAGGAGCACGGGACGATCCGGGTCCGATCGTGGGAGGATCGGGGGTTCGCGTGCATCTCCGTCGCGGACGACGGGGCGGGGATGACGCAGGACGTGAAGTCGCGCCTCTTCCGGCCCTTCTTCACGACGAAGGGTCCGAAGGGCACGGGGCTGGGCCTCGCCGTCTGCCAGCAAATCCTGAAGCGCCACGGCGCCCAAGTCGATATCGTGACTGCGCCCGGGAAGGGGACGACGTTCACGATGCTCTTCCCGAACTCGACGATGCCGCGGCCGGAGCCGGTCTTGCCGGCCACCGGGGACTCCGAGGGCGACCTCCGCTCCCCGTTGGCCTGATTCAGCGGCCGCCCGGCGATCCCGGGGCGTGCGCCTCCGTCTGCATCCGCCCCATCCTTCTCCCCCCAAGGGCTGCGCTCGGGTTTCCGCCACCTTCCGAGGCGTCAAGCGGTATGCGACAAGGACCGTTCAACTGCCCGAGGCAGTTCGACCGGAACGAACCACTTCGCGGGGTACAGATAGTCCTCGCCGCTCCCGTCCACGACCCGAAGGTCCCCGTCTCGTCCCGACCCGTTGCTTGTCAGGACGCGACAGATCTTATGAAGCTCGAGAGAGGCGGGGTATCCCTTGTTCTCGACGCACACGACGAAACGAGGAGCGCTGCGTTTCGCCCGCTTCCGCCGCCTGGTCGAGGTATCGTTTGCGCTTGATTTCCCTCTTGCCGATGCCATGCGCCTCATGCCAATGCAACTCCGCGATTCGAAGTACGCCATTGCGCAAGCGAATCCGTGCGACCCCTTCAACTTTCGCCACGGCGCGAACGTCGAGATCGCGACCGAGCCGGGGGTCTGCCCGCCCAAGCGAACCCTACCCGTCCTTGTCGGCCCTCATGCCGAAGTAGTCTCCACCCTTCTTCCGCGGGTCGTCGGTCCCCCAGTCCATCGCGCCCACTGCGCGGACGAGGCGCGGGATGTGCTTCGAGCAATGGACGTACGCCTCCTCCACCTCCACGAGGATCCATCGTTCCGGCCGCTGTCCCCCCGTCACAGCGAGGTCGCAGCGCACGGCCTCGGAGAGGTCCGGACGCGCGACCAACTCCTCGTTTTCGACGACTCGCCCCCGGCCGTTCACGTGCAATCCGATCGTATCGCGCGTGAAGTCGATGAAGAAGAGCCCCACGTGCGGGTTCTCGGAGATGTTCCCAAGACTTGCCATCACGCCGTTCCCGCGGTAGTTGGGGAACGTCACGGTCCGATCGTTCAGGAGGCGGACGAATCCCGGCGGCCCCGCCCGGAAAGAACAGTCGGCGTTCCCTTCCGCGTCCGCGGTCGCCACGAAGAGCATGTCCTGCTCCTCGAGGAAGCGCCGCATCTTCTCGTTCAGGTGGTCGAGAACCTGCCGCTCGTAGAAGATGCGGGCGCGCGGAGCCGTGCCGTACCTCTCTTGGAGCTCGCGCTCCCCGCGCGAACCGCGGGGCGCGGGGCCGGAAGGTGGTTCTGTCGCCATCGAGGTCTCTCCGACTCTCGGCGTTCTCGTTGCGGGGCTTGGCGTGCTCGAACGGGCTCATTCTGCCGCATGAGCTCGCGGAGCGCAACGAAGCAAGACGCGCGCTGAGGGCCGTCTACGACCATGTCGATACGACGGGCAGATCGACGACTCCCGCCCCCCTGCGCCCGCGGTCCGATGCCTCCTGGGCATCGGGCGTCCTGCGTCGCCGTAGGGCGCGATGATCGAGGGGCCTCTCCCCAGCCGTCCGCCGCGCGGACCTCGCGCGCGCACCGTACGAGCGCCGTCTGCGCCTTGCGTGCACCGCCTCGGCGAGGTACCTTGTGCTCATGGAAGAGTTGGTGGTCTGGCCGCCGGTCACCGAGGAGCTCCTGCAGGAGGTCGTGCGCTGCATCCGCTCGGTCGGTGCGCCCGAACAGATCATCCTGTTCGGCTCCCGCGCGCGGGGAGACGCGCGTCCCGACAGCGACCTGGACATCCTCATCATCGAGGAGTCCGACCTTCCGCGTTACGAGCGGAGTCCGCGCTATTACGGTGCGTTGGCGAACGTATTTCCCTCGATCGACATCCTCGTTTACACCCCCGACGAAGTGAACGAGTGGCGCGCCGTGCCCAACGCCCTCACGACGGTCGCACTGCGCGAGGGGAGGGTGCTCCATGCCCGGTCAGGCTGACCTCGCCCGAGGCTGGATGCAGAAGGGCGACAGCGACCGGTCTGCTGCGGACCAGATCACCCAGGGCGGCGGACCCTTCGACACGGCTTGCTTCCACGCCCAGCAAGCGGCTGAAAAGTACCTGAAGGCCGTCGTCGCACTCGCCGGCGCCCCCATCCCCGAACACACTTCCTTCTGGTGATATACGAGGCTTGTCTCCTCGTCTCTCCAGGCATTGCTCTCGACCGGGCCGACCTGGATGTGCTCACGCAGGCGTCGGCCGACGCGGACTGGGAGGAGGGGGACGAGATCGACCCCGCGGGCGCGGTGCGCCTCCGCCTGTCGCGCGGCACGGCGCTCTCGGTCACGTGCGGCGAGAAGGAGGTCTGGTCGAAGTAGATCCCCTCCGTCCAGACCTGCCAGGTCTTCCTCGAGGGAGGCGACGACGCGGAGGGGAAGTTCCGCGCCGCCTTCGATCGCGTCGAGGTGGAGGGGCGGATCCCGCGCGAGTTCCTCCGGAAGGTCCAGGCGGACGTCGAGGCGGCCCTCGCCGTGCGTCCCGACGACGGGGAGGCGATCCGGGCGCGAGGGTATCTTCGAACCGCGGAGAAGAAGTACCCAGAGGCGACCTCGCGGGCCTGATCGACGGCCTCGCGGCCGACGTCGCCGCCCTCGAACTGCGGGCAAGAGGGGCCGTGATGCGGCGGGAATGACGGTGAAGAGGCTCCGTCTTCCCGGTGCGGAAGAGATCCTGCTCGCCGTCATGCACCTGCCCAGCCCGCTACACTGGTCGGCCGACGCTCGGAGCGCGGAGTGCTATCAGGTCGCGGGGGTACTCCGGGGGATAGAGGATAGGATCAAGCACCGCCGCACGATTCTGGTCGGGGACTTCAATGTGAGTCCATTCGAGCCGGGGATGACATTCGCCAACGCGTTCCGTGGCGTGTCCACAATGGCGATCGCGAAGAGGGGTGAGGGTACCGTTCGCGGTGAATCGTACCCGTTCTTCTACAACCCCATGTGGAGCTGCCTGGGAGACGGATCGCCTGGTCCGCCGGGCACGTACTTCAAGAACACAGCGACCCATGATTGCCTCTTCTGGTACACTCCCGATCAGGTCCTGCTGCGACCCGCGCTCCTCGATCGGTACCCGCTGTCATCGATTAGGATCCTCGACAAGATTGAGGGCGCCTCACTGTTGAAAGCGAAATCCGGCATCCCAGACAGTGCGCGATACTCGGATCACCTTCCCTTGGTGTTTTCCCTGGATGTTCCGAAGTACCGAGGTTAGGCATGCCGACCGACGAGACGAGCGACAACCTGTGGCCCAAGGATCTGATCAACCGCGCCGTAGAAGCGCCGATCGCGATTCTCAAGGAACAGGGGTTGGCGCTTCAGAAGCTGACCAAGAACGTGCTCAAGGCGGAACCGCGGGCCATGAGGGTGCCGGATGCATCTGGATCAGGCGCCTCCCGACTGATCATCTCGTTCGTGGTAGTCGCGCCCGCCCTCGACGACTACGAAGTGGAGCTCCTCTCCTTCGAGCAACCCGAAACGCTCTACCCGATCAAGGCTCCTTCTTTCTTGGGGACTAGGCCCCTGGGACCTATGACCATCGCGCATGCTCTGGCATTTCGGAATCACTTGAGGGTGTGTCTGGCGAACCCGAAGGTGAAGGACCTCATCTCTTCGCTAGTGGCGCAGAGCAAGGCGATCGGCTAACGGGGCCTCGACGTTCGCGACGACGCTCAGCGCTCCGGTGCGGTCATCGGGCCGGCCCCCATACCTGCGTCTCCCGGCCGTGGCGCGTCGTCGGGCGCTACGCCCAAGGAGACTCACGATGAGCCGCTCTCGGATCCCGGGCTTGACGCATTAACGCGCTCCTGGCACGATTCTTCCCGTAGCGGTTGCAGGGGGTCGCCATGGCCGTTCCGCCCAGCCTGCCGAAGAACCCGCCCCCACCCGATGACGCGCTGTTCGGCAGGACCCTGGTCCGCGAGGGCGCCCTCACCGCCGAGCAGCTCGAGGCCGGCATCCAGGCCCAGCAGACGATGCGCGCGCAGGGCGTGAACCTGCGCCTCGGCGAGGTGCTCGTCCGCCAGAGACTCCTCACGCCCGAGCAGGTCAGGCAGTTCCTCCACCTCGCCGGGAAGCAGATCCTGCACTGTCCGAAGTGCGGCAAGAACTACAACGTCAAGAACTGGAAGCCGGGGGCGGAGGTCTCCTGCCCCACGTGCGTGGTCGCCCTCGCGTCACCGCCGTCGGACCGGACGATCGACGCCCACGAGACGCACGATGCCCATCCCGTCGTCGGGGCCGGCGACTCGCGCGACCAGGCCGGCAAGCCCTTTGGGCGTTACCGCCTGCTTGAGGAACTGGGCCACGGCGGGATGGGGGTCGTATGGAAGGCCTGGGACACCCAGCTCAAGCGCGTCGTCGCCCTCAAGCAGATCCTGGCGGGCGGGGAAATCAAGGCAGGGGCTCTCGAGCGCTTCATGCGCGAGGCACAGCTCGCCGCGAAACTGGCACATCCTCACATCATTCCAGTCCATGACGTCGGCGTCCACGAGTCGCAGCACTTCTTCACGACCGAGTACATCGCCGGGCAATCGCTCGACGAGCTCATGAAGAAGCCGGTCCCCGTCAAACGGGCCCTCGCCTGGGTCAAGGACATCGCGGAGGCTCTCGCCTACGCCCACGAGCAAGGCGTAGTGCATCGGGACGTGAAGCCTGCGAACATCCTGATCGACGGGAAGGGGCAGTCGCACGTGATGGACTTCGGGTTGGCGAAGGAGGTCGATGTGGCAGGCGCCGGGACGGGACGCGCCCTGACGCTCTCCGGCGCGCTCATGGGGTCGCCGCAGTACATGAGTCCGGAGCAAGCCTCCGGGAAGAGCGACCAACTGGGGCCGGCAACGGACCAGTTCTCGCTTGGCGTCGTGCTCTACGAACTTCTCACGCGGCGACCGCCGTTCGACGGCAGCAGCCTCCGGGACCTCCTCAGCGCCATCCTCGAGCGGGAGCCGCCTCGACCGGCCCGGGTCAATGCACGCATCCATCGGGACATCGAGACGATCTGTCTCAAGGCGCTCGAGAAGGACCCCGCGAAGCGCTACGCCTCGATGGCGGACTTCGCGGCGGACCTGGGCAGGTACCTGGACGGAGAGCCGATCCTTGCACGCCGCACGACGTGGGCGGAGCGCGCCTGGCGCCGCGTTCGCCGCAGCCCCGTGGTGAGCGGCCTCGCGGCGGCGCTGGTCGTGGCGGCGCTGGTCTCGGGGGGCGTCTGGTGGAAGGGGCGGGCGGAGCGCGACAGCCTCACCTCGCAGTTGGTCGCGGAACTGTCTCGTAGCGCGACGTCGGAGGTGGAGAACGTGCTGTCGTACCGGGCGTTGGGAGACCTCAAGAAGAGCCGTTCGTACAGGAGCGCCCTCGACGCCCCGATCGCCGAACTGAAGCGGCGTGCGCCGACCCTGGCGGAGCCCTGGTACCACCAGGGCCGGATGCTCCGCGCGCTGCAGAAGGACACGGAGGCGGAGGAGGCGCAGGACCGGGCGGTGAGCCTCGCGAGCGCCGCCGACGCAACGCCCGGGAGCCGCGCGCTCCTCCCCGCAATCGTCTACGAGCGGGGCGTCCTGCGGCTCTCGCGGTACGAGCAGGGCCTCGCGGACAAGCGCGACGAGTTGCTTCGGATGCGGGCTACCGACCGGAAGGCTGGGGACGCCCCCCCCGAGGTCCCGACGGACTCGGAGGTGGAAGCGACCTATCCCGAGCTGACGGCAGTCAAGGGACAGGCGGAAGCCGACCTTCGTCGAGTCCTAGAGTTCGGCTCACAGGGCGAGTCGGCGCTGCGCAGCGCAGCAGGGGCGCTCGTGGCAGGACTTGAGAACGACCCGCAAGCCCGGCGCCTGCTGGAGGAGGCGCTCGCGGCGGACAAGCGCATGCCCGAGGTCTACGCGATGCTGGCGAGAATGGCGGCAGCGGGCGGGAACCATGAGGACGCAGCGGGATGTTTCGAGCGGGCGCGGCAGGCGGATCGAGGCTACCTGCCCCATCTGTTGGGTATGGTTGAGGAGCTCTCCAGCGCGGCGGAGGCATCGAGCTCGGATTCAGATGAGGCAAGTCGGTTGCGCACGAAGGCGCTCCAGGCCGTGGGGGAGTTCCTGGCCATCGACGAGACCTGCGTCGATTGCTGGACCTGGAAATCCTACCTGCTCCGGTCGGACGGCCGGGCCTTGAGCGCGATCGGGAAGGCGGAGGACGCGGAGGCGGCCTACCAGGGGGCCCTCCGCGCGGCCGATCAGGCCTTCGCCCTGAATCCTCAGGATCCGAAGGCAATGGACGCCGAGGCGAATATCTACCATTCGCTTGGGCAGGCCAAACGGGCGCGCGGGGAGGACCCGAAGGCGGAGTACGAGAAGGCGATGCAGGGCTACACAGCGCAATTGAAGTTCAAGTCGCGCGCTGGCCTCGCCTTCTGGGGCCGCGGCGGTGTTCGATTCCACAGTGGGGATCTCGACGGGGCGATTCAGGACTGGACGGAGGCATTGAAGATCAATCCGCGCAATGACAGGGTGCTCCTTTGCCGGGGTGTTGTGCGCGCGGAGAAGGGGGACTTCGACGGGGCGATCCAGGACTGCACGGATGTATTGAACATCAATCCGGGCAGTGTCGAGACGCTCAACCTCCGCGCCATGGCGCGACGAGACAAGGGAGACCTCGACGGGGCGATCCAGGACTTCACGGAGGCACTGAAGATCAATCCGCGCAATGACCTGACGTTCGCCGGCCGCGGGGCAGCGTACGCGCTGAAGGGGGACCTCGACGCGGCCATCCAGGACGCAACGGAGGCGGTGAAGATCAATCCGCGCAATGCCGACGCGTTCGCCAACCGCAGCGGTGCGCGCCTGCAGAAGAGAGATCCTGAGGGGGCGATCCAGGACTACACGGAGGCCCTGAAAATCGACCCGCACTATGCCGATGCGTATACCAACCGCGGCAATGCGCGCCAAGTTAGGGGGGACCTCGACGAGGCGATCCAGGACTACACGGAGGCCCTAAAGATCAATCCGCGCCTTGCCAACGCGTTGGTCAACCGCGGCATTGCGCGCCAGGCCGAGGGGGACTTGGACGGTGCGATCCAGGACACCACGGAAGCCCTGAAGATCAATCCGCGCCTAGCCGAGGCGTTCGTCAGCCGCGGCATTGCGCGCAAGGCCAAGGGGGATCTCGACGGGGCGATCGAGGACTACACGGAGGCATTGGAGATCAATCCGCGCTATCCCGAGGCGCTCGCCAATCGCGGCAATGCGCGTGCGCAGAAGGGGGACGTCGAGGCAGCGATTGACGATTTAACGAAGGCGCTCGACGTGGCGCCCGCGAACTGGCCGCTCCGCAAGCAGGCCGAGGACGCCCTCCGCGCCGCGCGCGAGCCGCGCGGGAAGTGATCGGCGACGGCCCCGCGGCGAGAGGGCGGACCTCCGCGTGCTCCTCCCAAAGCGCCAGCGCCTCGTCGCTCCAGAGTGACGGGGCGGATGGTGTGGACGCTCGAGATGGAATATCGGTAGAATCGCCCGCGGGCAGGGCTCAGCCCTCACTCGGCAATTCAGGAGAGGAGCGAAGATGGCGGCATCCCACATCACCACGCTTCCCGACGACAAGCTCGTGCGGACGGGGAGCACCCTCAGGGCCGGCGCCTTGGGGCTCCAGGCGGACTATACGATGGGCCTGGTGAAGTCGGACCGGGCCTCCCTCGAGGAAATCCTCGGGAAGGACATGCTCGACGAGACCGGGAACCTCCTCCCGACCGTCAAGGCGATCGCGGACGACCGGACCCTCTCGGAAGAGGAGAGCAAGTCGAAGACGGTCGTGCAGAACGTCTCCGTCCGCAAGGCGACGCGCTGGAGGACCAAGGCGATGAACGCCGGCAAGATCCTCATGAAGCGGGGCGTCGCGGAGGCGTCGAACCTCGCGCGCATGACGAGCCTCGACAAGAGCCTTCCGAACCTGCGCAAGGAGGTCGAGGCGAAGGTGGTGCTCCTGACGACACACGCGGCGCAGGCCCCGAAGCCGGAGTGGGTGAAGGCGCTGGCGGCCGCGGGGACGGTGATCGCGGCGGAGCTGTCGGGGGCGGATGCCGCCCAGGAGATCGACATCTCCGCGCTGCCGCCGAAGACCCGCGACGCCTGGCGCGCCAAGGGGCTCCTCTGGACGGCCCTCAAGCAGATCAACGACGCGGGACACACGGTGCACAGCGATGAGCCGAGGCGCGCCGCAGGGTACAACATGAGCCTCCTGTACCGCAGCACGCCCGCCAAGAACGCCCCCCCCAAGGAGCCCCCGAAGTAGCGGGCCCAACAGCCGCGCCGCAACTCCAGACCCGGCGAGCGATCCGGACGTGCGTGCGCGGATTTGCGCCCCCGGTGGCGGGAGGGCCCTCCCCGGTGGCGGGATTTGCCATCCCGGGGGAGGGATGGGCTACCCCGGCGCCGGGATGAGCGACCCCGGTGGCAGGACTTGCCAACCGGGGCGAGGGATGTGCGAGCCCGGTGGGGGGATGTGCGTCCCCGGTGGCCGGAGGGGGACCCCCGGGGCGGGATGGGGGACCCCGGTACGGCCCTCCGATCGTCCGGGCTGGAGACCGCGTGGCTTGGGTCCCGTCTGCGCAGGGGCGCCGTCCGCCCGCCGCGTACGTCTTCTCTCGCGCCCTGCCGCCCCAACGGAGGAGAGGAACGATGCAACGGCTTCTCGGGGTGATCATGCTGGGGGCGTGCCTCGTCCTCGGGTCCTGCCGCCACTCGACGCCGCCGTCGCGCGACAAGGGGAACTGGACACCGAGCGACCACTACAACTACCGCGGCTGGACGCTCGCACGTGTCCCGCATTCCAGCCTGACGATCCCCGTCGATGTGCCGCATGCCGCCAGCTTCCATCTCGTGGACATCGTGCCCGATGGTGTGACGTCCGTGCGCGTGGAGGCGATCGGGTTCCGCCTGGGGAGCTTCACGGTGAACGCATACGACGGCGAAGTGGAAGACTACTCGACGGACAACGCCTTCTTGAACACGGCATTTTTTCATGACGGGGTCGGCGCGCGGTCGAAGGCGATCGGCGGAACGGGCGGGATCGCGGACGTCACGATCCGCTTCACGAAGCCGAAGGACGCCGAGTCCACCGGCCTCGTGGACTTCTCCATGTACCCCCATGACACGAAGGCCCCGCTGAAGGGCTCCCTCCGCTTCACGTACCTGACGGAGGGCAGGTGAATCCGCCCGCGAACTGGCCGCTCCGCAAGCAGGCCGAGGACGCCCTCCGTGCGGCGCGCGAGCCGCGCGGGAAGTGAGCAGCGATGCCCGCGTACGTCTTGAAGGCGGCACCGACCTTGCCCCATGGCACGACGACCCGCGGCGGAACGAGCTGATCAAGCGTCTGTCCAAGTAGGGAGCTTCTGCCCAGGCGCGCTACTTCCACTCGTCCTCGGGGATCCCGCTCCCCTTCTGGATTGCGCGGAACGTGCCGATCGGCAGGTCCCTCCCCCTGTGGTCCGCCACGATCACCTGCCTTCGCGTCCGCGGATTCCGCCACTTCTGATGGGAACCGCGGGTGCCGACGAGGGCGAAGCCATGCCGACGGAGGATGGCGATGACCTCGCGCGCTGTCAGCCGCCTGGCCCTGTCGCCCACTACACCGTGACCTCGACGACCTTTGCGCGACGCCCAGGTTTGAGGTTGGAGGGCTCCAGGTAGAGGTCGATCGCCTCGCGGATGTTCCGCAGCGCCTGCGCCTCCGTGTCGCCGCAGCTCGCGCAGCCAGGAAGCTCGGGGCAGTACGCCGCGTAGGACTTCGTGACTGAGTCGTATTCGATGACGACGCGGATCTTCATGGGGAGACTCTCCACCAGCCCTTTCGACTCTAGCAGAGATAACGGGTGGCGGGAAGAGCGCGCTCGCCATCCTGTCTCCGACGGGCCTCTCCCCAGCCGCCCGCGGAGGGTCACTCCCTCGGGGGAGGACCCGGTGGAGGGAAGCCGTGTGGGACGAACCGTCCCCGCTCCTGGGGGCCGGAGGCGTTCGCGTGCGACTCGGTCTGCATCCGCCAGAGTCGCGCCAAAAGCCCGCCGCGTTCGAGGAGCGCCTGCATCGGCCCCTCCTCTACGACCCGCCCCTCGTCCAGGACGACGATCCGGTCGCAGGTCGTGAGCGTCGAGAGGCGGTGCGACACGATGAGGCAGATCTTCCCCTGCGCGAGCCGGTCCACGGCCTGCTGGACCAGGCGCTCCGACTCCGTGTCGAGCGCGCTCGTCGCCTCGTCGAGGAGGAGGATGCGCGGGTCGCGGAGGAGGACGCGCGCGATCGCGACGCGCTGGCGCTGCCCGCCGGAGAGCATCGCGCCGCGCTCCCCCGCGTCGGACTCGTACCCTCCGGGGAACCCGAGGATCTCCTCGTGGATGTTCGCCGCCTTCGCGGCCAGACGACCTCCTTTCGAACCGAAGCCGTCGACTACAAGTGAGCGGCGCCTGTCCGAGGCGATGACCGCGGCAGTTTGACTCCGATCGTGCCCCCAGGTAGGGTGCTCGCATGAGCGATGTCGGCCGGAACGCCCCCTGTCCCTGCGGCAGCGGGAAGAAGTACAAGCGGTGCTGCGGCGCACCACGTGCCACATCCACCGCGACCTCGCGCGTGCAAGAGACACACGACCTCGACGGCAAGCTCGTGCGGGAGGTGTTGAGGTACGGGGCGCGCCGCTTCCCCGACGCGGGGCGGCCGGATGACGCCTTCGAAGCGGAGATGGGCGGCGACCCGGAAGACACGCAGATCCTGGCTCCGTGGGCGGCGTACCACTGGCGCGTCCGGGGGCGCACCCTCGCGCAGCGATTCCTCGAGGAGCGGGGGAAGGGTCTGACCCCGGCGGAGCTCGACTGGCTGGAGGCGCAGAGGCGGTCCTGGATCTCCATCTGGGAGGTGACCGGGGTCGTCCCGGGGGAGAGCCTGGCGCTGACCGATCTCCTCACCGGCGCGACGAGGTCTTCGCGCGCCTCGCTGCCTTCGAGGGAACGAAGCGCGACGAGGCGTTCTCCCTGGCGTTCACGCGCCCTGGCAACCCGATGAACCCGGCGGCGGACAGCACGGTCGTAGGGCGCGCCCGGCGGGCGGGGGAGACGCTCACGCTCGAGACGAACTCCCCGCGTCGCGCGGACGACCTGCGGCGCCGCGTCGAGGGCGCGTGCGCCGGGCTCGTCCGCCACGTGGCGAGGGAGCATCGGGACGTGGAGTCGCTGCGGAAGGAGGCGC
>ORJL011275029.1_pt1 | contig 23661 bp, 29 predicted proteins | sample 1779941 | NCBI WGS metagenome assembly ORJL01 (sample SAMEA104232317, study PRJEB22302) | groundwater metagenome | biome: forest; feature: aquifer; material: groundwater | place: USA | collected 2011-08-07 | depth 5.8 m
ATGGTTTTTTTATTACATATGATTACCGACATGTTCCGCTGGAAAACCCCGAATATGGCCTGCCTGAATAAATTGGCTGAGTTTCTGCTTTACGCGATGCTGATTGACCTTTCGCTGGAGACTTTAGATTTTATCCACCGGCTCTACGAGTCGGAAGAATCCATTCATATCCTGGGTGAACTCATAGAAAACCGGCTTTTCCTAAGTTTGGTCGTCAGCCAGATTATCATCGGCAGTCTCGCGCCCATCGTCGGGATCGTCATGGCCAGATTCGGCAGGTTGCCCGATGAAATGCGCCGGATGATCTATTTTTTGTCCGCGCTTTTGGTTCAGGTAGGTATTTTCAGTACACGCTGGAACGTGGTGATTGGAGGGCAGCTTTTTTCGAAAAGCTTAAGGGGGCTGACCGTCTATAAAACTCAAATTTTCGGGCTGGAAGGCATTTTGATGTGTATTTTTTTACTTGTATTACCCTTTTTTATCCTGTGGGTATTGACCAAAATTCTTCCGCCCTGGATCGATTCAGAACCGGAAAAGTCCTAAAAGTTATGGTCTATTTTATGTGATTCAAATCACATAATAACAATGATTTATGTTGAAAAAATCACATTATAAGTATGGAAAATAAAACAAAAGGGGCGCAATTTTCTCATCTATTTTACAATAGGATTACCTATCTAGGGGTATTTCTTTCTCTTTTAGTTTTCATTATTGAATTCTTCCTCTTTGGCCTTGATTTTATTGCCAAAGGCCACAACGTTTATTTAGGAATATTCACGTATGTCTTCCTGCCGCCTTTTCTTATCCTTGGACTCATACTTATTCCTCTCGGGGCTTTTAGGAAAAGAAAACGCATCTTAAAAGGATTAGTCTCGCCTCAGCCCAAATCGATTTATATTGACCCAACCATCCCCGCGCACCGCAACGCGATTTTTATTTTTGTCATCGGGACAAGCCTTCTGATTATTATGACGGTGATTGGCTCCTACAAGGCTTTTCATTACACGGAATCTGTCCATTTCTGCGGCCTTCTTTGCCATAAAGTTATGCATCCTCAATATACAGTTTATGCGCAGTCCTCTCACGCGAGGGTTAAATGCGTGGATTGCCATATTGGGGCAGGGGCTGATTGGTATGTACGGTCAAAATTGTCGGGATTACGGCAAGTTTATAAAACGATTGCAGGGAAATACCCTCAGCCGATTCCTAATCCTGTCCACAACCTTCGTCCCGCGGCGGAAACCTGCGAGCAGTGCCACTGGCCGGGGAAATTTTACAACTCCGTTGAATTACAGCGCAATTATTTCCCGTCCTCTGAGAATCAATATCCCAGCTGGTATATTCGCATGCTTGTGCGCGTCGGAGGCAAGGACAAAGAGGGCGATGGCATTCATGCCCACATGTATCTTAATCACGAAATTTATTACGCGGCCGAGGATGAGCAGCGTCAGAAGATTACCTGGATTAAAAGTGTTGATCAGGGTGGAAAAGAGGCCATTTACACCAGCGAAGATTCAAAATTCAAAAATAACGCGCCCTCTGAGTCCGAGGTCAGAAAAATGGACTGCATGGACTGTCATAACCGTCCGACGCATCAGTTCCGCGCGCCTTACGAGTTAATGAATGAAGAACTTCTTTTGGGGAAAATCAATCCCAATATTCCGCTCATTAAGCAAAAGGCCGTGGAGGCCTTATCCGGTGATTATCCATCTCAAGAAGAAGGACAGGCCGCGATACGTAATGATCTGACAAAATTTTATCAAGAAAAACACCAGGATTTTTACGCGGGCGCTAAAGGTGACGTAGAAAAGGCCATTGAGGAAATTGTTAGTCTTTATCGTCAGAATTTTTTTCCGGAAATGAAGACCCGCTGGGATGTTTATCCCGAAAATATCGGGCATCTGACTTCTCCTGGATGCTTCCGCTGCCACGACGGCGGGCATAAATCCCAGGAAGGAAAGGTTATTTCCCGCGATTGCAAGATCTGCCACACGATCATCGAGCAGGGGCCTCCCGGGGCCGTTGCCAAAAGTACTGACGGTCTTGAATTCCCCCACCCCTTTGATGAAACCAACGATCTGTGGAAAGAGATGAATTGCTTTGACTGCCATACCGGTAATTAGGTAAGTTCTCCCGTTTGCTAATTTCCCCTCTAATTCTACTTCGAAGGAATATTCTCGGTTCATTCTTAAATGGATTGAAAGAAATTTTAATTAAAAATGTATTGACTCATAAATTTATTTGTGGTAATTTTATTTACTATCGTAAGCTGGGTAAAAATCCAACGGAGGAAAGATGGATCAGGAGACGAGAAAAATTGATTTCATAAGCAAGCAAGCAAGCAAGCAAGCAAGCAAGCAATATACCCCATAGTAAATTTTTTTTCCGCCAAAACGTTGCGGCGAGAAATTAACCCAAATTCTGCAAATCATGCAGGGTTTGGGTTTTTTGTTTTATATCCCATCGACGTCAGACCTTATACAACTGCCACCAAGAGACGATGGCAGAATCTGGCATCTCTTGAGAGAAAGGATTTTTATCCGTTAACGGATGTTAACGGATTCTATTATGACATCTCGATTAGTAAAAATTGAGGATGTGGCTAAAATTTGTCAGCTCTCGGCAGCTACCATTGAATATTATTTAGACTTAGGGTTAATAAGAGTTGGAGCGCGTCAGGGAAGAACGCGATTATTAGAGAAGGAAGAGGCGCTCAAAAGAATCAACACGATAAAAAATTTTTTAGATCAAGGCCTCTCATTAAAAGTAATTAAACAAAAAATGAATGGTCATTTCAACGGGGTGTCGTTTCCCGGCAAATTTAAAAAATTTTTATCAAATAGATTTTTCGTTCTATTTTTAGGCTGGGCAGGATTTTATGTGTTAGGTTTTTTTGCCGGAAGGCGGATTTAAAAATATGTTAAAGTTCGATAAAAACTTTTTTTTAATTTTAAGCTGTATTGTTTTATTGGTGTGGGCTGCCAGTTCCTTTGCTTTTTTAAAAAAAGAACAACGAACAAGGGTGTTTGTTGAAAAACAATTAGCGTTGACTGTTGAAGAAAAAAATAAAACGGAAGCCTTATTAGATTTCGAAAGAACAGAAAAAAAGATCGTTCAGCAGGAATTAATAAAGGAAAAGAACCAAGTTCTTTCTTTAGAGGAGCAAATGCAGGAGAAAGAAAAGGAAACTCAAATGGCGTTAGACCGCATGGAAGAAAAAGAAAAAACCATTACGGAGCTTTTGGCTAAGCTGGAAGAAGAGGGCCAGCGCCGTTTTAAATTAGAAGAACAGCTAAAGCGCTCGGAAAATCAATTATTTTCCTTGAAAAGAAGAAATAGGCCAGGGAAAAAAGAACCCTTTTCTCCCGTGGTTACCTTAGACACAATTGAAATCCGCAGCAGCCCTGCGGATATTAAGGAAGGAAAGATTCTTTTGGTGAATCAGGAATTGAATTTTTTAGTGACTGACTTGGGAGTTTCCGAAGTCAGAATCGGGGATCCGGTCAGTATCCTTAGAGGCAATGAACAGATCGCTCAGGGGCAAGTCGAAAGGGTAGAGCAGAATACTTCAGCGGTAAAAATTTTGCCTCCCTATCAACAGGTGGAAATCAACGAAACCGATAAGGTAAAACTTCAGTGAAAAATAAATTCTTAAGTATAAAGAATATTAATACATGCGTCCTCTTCCTCTTCCTTTTGGTATTTCCTTTCCGTAATGGTTATCCCCAGGATATCCCCAAGAAGATGAGGATCACCGTTCATACCTCAGGACCGGTCGAATATACCCATTATATAGAGGAAGAGCCTCTTGCCCTTGTTGTAGAATTCAAAACTCGCAATGTCTTTAGTTCCTGGGAAGGGGTGATGATCGTTAATCATAGCGTGATTAAAGAGATACAGACCGAATATTATCCGACAAAGACCGATGAACAGGGGGCTGTCCGGTCTTTAATCTTTACTTTAACCCAAAAAACATCTTACGAGATTTCTCAAACGGGAAACGCCATCCTCATAGAGGTAGAGAATCCTCCTTTGAGCGAAGGGGAGGAATTAAGTTTAGGGGTCATTGAGATTCCTCAAAAATGGAATGCTCAAAGACAGACGATGATTAGCAAGGCGATGGAAGAAGTCCGGCGAAGGTTAACCCCGCGGACAACGGAATCATCCTTTTTAGCTCATTCCGCGCCGAGGCTGGAGGGAGAAAAAATAAATCCTCCTGTTTTCCCCGGAGAACAGAGTCTTAACCAGAATCGTCTTAAAGAAAAGAACAAATCCCCACAGCTGTTTATTTATTTCCTTTTTCCTATTTTAATTTTATTTAGTGGTTTTTTTGTGTGGCTTAAGCGATTTAAAAAACACAAAAAACCAAAGACAGGGGTGGAGGAAAGTTTATTTATGCAGATATACCAGCTTAACCAGGAGTTAGATAAATTAAAAAGAGAAAAAGAAAAGCGGGTGGAGCATTTAACCGAACTGGAAAATTTAAAGAGTCAATTAATCAATCAGCAAAAAATACAAACCCAGCTTCAAGAAACTAAAAGGGATTTAGAAGATCTTCATGCTTCCAAGCAATCCCTCGCAGATCAAGTCAAGGGGTTAGAAAATCAATTAGAACAAAAAGAAAATAGTGTGCAGGAATTGCGTAATACAAAAGAAGTATTACTGAGCCAATTAAAAGAGGTTAAAGAATTGCAGGTGCGCAGGACTGAAGAATTAAAAAAAGGAATATCCCCTTTTCCTAAAGATGAGGAAAAAGAAACTGTTCCTATGAGTGTGGATAAGGCCCATCCTGCTCTCGAGATTCAAGAAGAAAATAGTAAGAGTCCCTATTTTAGTCTGACTAAGGGCATGCTTGTCAAGCTGACTCCATCGGACAGAAAAACCCCTTATTCCATTGGGATGGCCAGAGACATTAGTTTAGATGGAATTCAGGTAGAATTGGATGAAGAATTATTCTCCGCAGAGTCTTTGGATGTCAGTCTATTTGAGTACGGATCTTCGCTTCCCATGACTGTAAGAGGGAAATTGACCTCTCAAGAACAAGAGCGGGACAGCGCTAAATTCAAAGCAGATATTTCCTTTTTTTCTATTTCCCCGGATAATCAAGAACGCCTTGAAGAATATATGAAAAGAATCGATGAATTTATAAACAGAGCAGAGGCCATTATTAAATAAAATAAAAAAGGAAGATCTCTTTTATGGATGATCTAGCTTTTATTGCCCATGTCGTCGGCGGGAAAGAACTTGAGCAGAAGTTAAGAGACAAGGGATTTACGGGTTTCCAATCATTGGTTGACAAAGAGCCGGTTCAGTTAGCCAGGGAATTAGAGATATCTGAAGAGATGGCCCAAAAAATTATCGATGCCGTAAGAGCAGCATTCAGTGTAGAGCCGTCGGAGGCTAAAGAACAGCTTCATCCGCCTTCGCCGGAGGAAGGCGAAAATAATACAGGAACAACGGCCATGGCCGCGGGGCCCCATCCGGAACCGCTTGAAGAAGGGCTTAAACAGATTCAGCAAGAGAAACTCATCCGGCGCAAGAGAAAGGTTGTGGCGGCACCTAGAAAAAGAAAGCAAGTTTTTGTGAAGGAATTGTCTTTTCGAAAAATACCTCCCAAAAGATATTGGAGGTTCGTCTTACCCGTTTTAGGGGTTGTTTTACTTGTTTCTTTGTTCAATCGATAGGGATAAAGAAACAGCGAATAATCAAATCATGCGTGCAATCTTTAGGAAAGGAGGGAAGCAGATATGGCTAAAGCTAAAGCGATAGCGATCCAAAAACCAATGGTTGCAGTGGCCTTAGATGGCACGGTCGATGTGATGAAAAGCACCGTGAAAGGGGGACAGAAGGCAGTATCTTTGGTCATGAAAGGGACGTCTAAAGGGTTTTATAGGAGTTTTTATTATTTATCCTTTGGGGTTACCTTTGCCTCTCTTCTTGTCTTGGAGGTTATTGGCAATAACCCGCTGGCCAGCGGAATCAAGGATGGAGCGGTGGCCGCGGTAGAAGTCAGAAGAAAGCAGCGGACTAAAAAAGGGAAATAATCAAAACTTAACAAGAAATGATGGGAATGAAAAGGAGAAATTCCATTGAATAACAAATGGATCATAGGTTTAGCTTTAGTAGGCGGTGTGTTTATTGGTCTTAATTGGGTAAAGATCAAGAAGCTAACAGGTCCTATAACCCAAAAAATAAGTGAACGATCGCAAGACGGCTGGGCTGGCGCGTTGAGATCTTTTGCGGAACTCAAAGAACGGCTGGAAGATCAGAGGGCAGCTCACCGCACGGGAATGGTCTTGGCAGCCAAAACTGTTTGAGAAGGGAGGGTTCAATGAGAGTTTTGACAAACATAATTATAGGTTCGCTGGAAATTGTCGCGGTAGGTATTTTATTGTGCGTAGGGTTCCATTTAGGCGGGAAGATTATTGAAAAAGTTGAATCTAAATCTCCTAAGCCTAAAAGAAAATTAGCCATGGCCTAGGGAAAGAGAGGTAGATGTTGGAGGCAAGAGTGAATAAAAGAATAGAGATTGTTCGCCGGTTCAATGGCGGGTTGAGGTTTCGTTCGGCCGCTTTATTTAAAAGTACAAAGTCGAAGAAGTATAAATTTTTCTTAGAAAACGTGGTTTCTATTAACGGTATCCAGAACATTGAGATGAGTCCCGTGACCCGAAGTCTGCGGATTTTATATGATCCCGCCAAGATAGAAGAACAATCGCTGCTTAACCGTCTTACCGCCATAGTTCACAAAGCGAGAAAACATTCTTCAAAGGATGTCCCTTTGAGCTTCCATCCCATGGGCTTAAAGGAAGGGCCGCGCGCAATCCATTGTTATGACAATATCCTATCCTCATGGCAGATCAATCACTCAAGTCCCGGGCGTTTAAGAGTGAGCAATTCCTTATTATACAGAAAACGAATGTGCCTTCACCATATTGAAGAGAAGTTAATGAAAGTCCCGGGGATAGAAAGGGTGAGCGCGAATGCCGTGAGTCAATCGGTGTTAATTCTTTATCAAGAGGAAAAAATTTCCAGACAAAAAATATTAGCTTTGCTGCAGTCTTCCTTTATGGAGGCGGTGTCTCTGTTCGCCGGGAAAGATAAAATCGACAGTACCAGTGCCGTAACCACAACATCTTTAGCCCTTGCCATCGCGGGTGATTATCTTTTTCCACCGTTGATTCCGTTTAATACGGCGTTACTGCTTTATAGTGCCAAACCCACTTTTGATAAAGCGAAGAAAAATTTATTTAAAAGGAAAAAATTTGGGATCGAGATCTTAGACGCGGCCGTGACGTTAAGTTGTTTGGCGACAGGTCAGATTTTTGCGGCTGCCTTAATGGTTTTTTTGGTCAATTTTGGAAGGAATATGCTCAATAAACCATCGGAAGATTCCAAAAAATTGTTATCTCACCTTATTTATAAAGTACCTCGTTTTGCCTGGTTGGTCAAAGGGGAAAAAAGAATAGAAATCCACATAGAAGACTTAAAGCCGGGTGATCGGATTGTTCTAGAGAAAGGGGATATTGTCCCTGCCGATGGTGTTATTTATCAAGGAAACGCCTTATTAGAGGAACAGTCTTTTGGTCATATCTTACCGGTCAAAAAAAATAAATCTGATCTGGTATTTGCTGCTGCGAAAGTTTTGAAGGGCAGAATATTTGTGGAAGTAAAGACGACGAGTAAGGAAAGTAGTATCGCTAAGTTAAAAGATGTCCTGCTTAAGACAAGTGGACATAAGAGGAAGGTCCAACACTTGGGGGAAAAATTCCAGGAGTATGCGGTTCTGCCAACATTAGGAATGTCTCTTCTTGGTTATGGCGTGGGAGGTTTTGATTCGGCTATGGCCGTCATAACCACCGACTATGGGACGGGCCTTAAAGTTATGACGCCCATGGCTTTTCTCTCGACTTTAGGCATGGCGACCAGAGAACAAATATTTATTAAAGAAGTCAATGCCTTTGAGCGCTTAGCCGATGTGGATACAGTGATATTGAGGAAAAATCCAGTCTTAGACCAGAAAGCCCTGGAGGTAAAGGATGTTCTAAGATTAAATGGGTTAAGCCATGAGGAGCTTTTAGGCTATGCCGCGGCTGGTCAAAATATGTTGTATAGTCCTCTGGCCCAGCCTTTAGTGAATAAAGCCAAAGAATTAAATATAAATGTCCCTCGTGTTTTTGGCCACAATGGGACAATGACAACGCAGGATGGCTCTCCCTTACTGGTAGGAAATGATTTATTAATGGCCTCCCACGATATTAAGATCCCCAGTGCGGTCAGAGACAGGATGGCCTCTTTAAAATCAGAAGGGAGTCATTTAACTTTAGTGGCGTTAGATCAAAGAATCGTGGGGGCTGTCGAAATCGGTTATGGGGATAGATTTTTGGCAGCCGATATTATCCAAGAACTGAAGAAAAGAGGCATCCAGGATATGAGATTGACTTCCCTGGATAAAGATAAATCGACCCAAGAATTGGCCCATTCTTTAGGAATTCAAGATTACTACGATGGTCTCTCTGTGAGTCAAGAAGCTGACCTGATCCATCGATGTCATAAAAATTCTCAAAAAGTGGCCGTCATCTCAGAAGCCCACTCTCCCTCGCCTATTAAAGCCGATGTATTTATTTCGCTGGATCATCTTGCCAATATAGAGACCAATCCGGCTGACATCATTCTGCAAAGAAAAGATTTTTCTAAATTGCCGTTAGCATGGGATATTTCTAAAAAGTTACAAAAGACTACCCAGCGGACAGTAGGTCTTATTGCTGTACCTACGACCCTTTGTATTTGTGGCTCTGTATTTGGAATTCTTGGGTTTATCCCGGTTCTTCTGATCAACGCGGGAGTTAACTTTGTGGTCACGTTAAGCAATACAATTCCTCTGTATCGGACCTATGAGAAGGAGCTTCAGGAAGAGATGTCTTTCATAGGGAAGTTACCATCTAAGTAATTTTTAACATTAACCCTTAACTATAAGGAGGGAAATAGCCATGGAATTCTCAGAAAATTGGACATTACCCACGATTGTAGGAATTGTCATTGGGACCTTGATTGGCAGGAACTGGTCCAAGATATTCAAGAATGCATAGACCTCGTCGTTGAAAAGTTTACGCCGGGTAAGAGTAACTTAGGTATTCTGCCCCATCCAAATGGGTGGGGCAGAGTTTAATCTTATTTTGTTGTATAGGAATTTCATTTTGAAATTCCTATACAACCCCCGTGCTTGTCCGCCTGAGGCGGACAACGGGGCCTATAGTGCACGAGGCGTATGCCGAGTGCTTATCTTGTGGAGAATAATCAATGGAAATTAATAACAAAATAATTCCGATATTCGCTGGATTAGCAGCGGTAGCTCTGGTCATGAATTGGGTAAGGATAAAGAGAGGGTTCGTGAAGACAAAACAAGGGTCCTCACATAAACTTGAGGCGGTCATCAATCACTTAAAACCGCACGCCTTAGCGATTTCTTCAAAAAAGAAGTCAAAAAACGGGAAAAAAGGAAAAGTTGTTACTGCGTTTTCCGGAGTCAATAGACTTGAGAAATCCATCGAGGATAGCAGCGCTGCAACGAAGCTTGAAACTGTTGATCCGGTTCATAAACAAGATTCATTGCATCAAGATATGGTGAAAGAGGAAGCGGTTGTCGCCTGAGTCTGGCGTGAGGCTTCAAAGAGGTCAACTATGATTACAGGCAAGAAAAATTTATTGATAGCCGCCCTTGAGGTTGTTGCGGTGGGGATATTCTTAAAGATTGGTTATCATTTAGGGAATAAATTGATCGACAAAGTGGATTCTAAATTAAATAAAGGATCAAATTCTAAAGATTCTGCTGGTGGGGGCAGGAAAAGAGTCGTAGAGGAATTTACAGATAATGAATTGTCTGTGATTTCCTAATTTTTTGGGGAAGGGAAACAAAGTGAGAACCAATAGGTTTGAAGGAGGGATACCGTCAGTCCTTAAAGTCATAGGGATTGGTATGGCTCTCTATATAGGGTTTTATATTGGCACCAAAATTGCTAAAAAGTTGAAGATTGATACAAAGGGAGAGGTGAAAAAATATACAGGAGTAGGCATCAGTGCTAAGAAAATGGCTCATGAACATTATGGTAGCCAAGAAATGATTCTAGGTTAACAGGGAGAGGAGTTTAAAATGCAAGCAAATCAACAAAATCAAGAAAAAGAGCCCAATAAACAAAACCAGGGGCAGGATTTGATTCCCATTTTATTGGCCTTAGCGGCAGGCGTTGCCATAGGGATGAATTGGCCAAAGATAAATAAATATTTAGCTCCCTATATAGCCACCTTGAAAGAAAAAGGCGGTGATACCTATGCTAATTTTATCAGAACCTTCGCGGAAAAGAAAGAAGCTACCTCTGATTATTTTGCTGAAAAAAAAGCAGGAAAGAAGAAGACAAAATGAGGGTGTCAATCCCAATGAACAAGAAAGGACTGTTCTATGGAAGAAAAAAGTCTTAATCCATTCATATTTATGGCGGGGATAGTGGCCGGTGTGGGTATTATTAAATCGGGAAAATTTATCCAGCCAGCTGCTAAGAGGACACGGGTTTTTCTTTCTGAGAAGAAAGAGCACCTAACAGACCTATGGGCACGTACCACGGCAAAAAAGGTTAAATAAAATGATATCTCCTGTCGACTTAGATACTAAAAGTGATCCCCAAATCTCTACAAACCGGTCATTTCCGCCTACCCCGCCCGTCCTGCATCGCACCGAAGTGCTCGGCACTGAGGTGGCGGACAGGTCAGGGCTAAGCGAGGATGTCAGTTTAGGGACAAGTTCTAGACAAAAATTTAAGGTTTTGAAGAAAAGTAGACTTCAAAACAAAGGGATCAGTGACCTTAAGGTTGTCTTTCGTTTTGAGGGGTATCTACGGGTAAAATCCCAGGTATTTGAGAATTCAAAAAGTCCTTTGTGCCAGAAGCTTTTTTCTGATTTCGTCGATCTTGAAGGCGTGACAATGGTTAAAATAAACCCTCTCACCAGGACTTGTTTGGTCAAATACCTTCCGAATATATTAAAAGAGAAAACCATCCTTGCGCTGATTGAAAACGTAACGATTGAAAAAGAGACTCAGTCTAAACCAGAGGATAGACTACCTGCGCCAAAGATTGCTTCCAAAGGCCGCGCGTTTAAATTGAGCCGGTCTGAAAAACTTCTCACAGAATGGGAAGTGCTGCACAGCATCCCCGGGAGATTGAGGATAAGACATTCCATCCTCGATAGGAATAAATTTTATTGCCAGCATGTGGAAAAGATATTGTTTGGGGTTTCCGGTGTTGATAAGGTGCATGTCAATCCCATCACGACCTCCGTATTAGTTATTTACGATGAGAAGAAAGTTAATCGTTTCCAGCTGCTCAATATCTTAGATACGACCTTAAAAAATTTTAAAACTAAACGAAAAAATAAAAAAGATGGTCCTCAGACTGAACTGGCCCTGGCCTCTGCTTCTATGGCTTTAGCAGGTGTGAGTACTCTGGCGGTCCCCGCGTTACTTCCTTTGAATGCCGCTTTAGTGTTTTTAACGGCAGGGCCATCGTTTAAAGGGGCCTGCCAGGTCATCTTTAAAGAAAAAAGAATAGGCGTGGATATCCTTGATAGCATCATCACCATGGCCTGTTTGGTTACAGGTCAGGTTTTTGCAGGGGCCTTGATGGTCTGGACACTAAGCATTGGCCGGCACATATTGGGCAAAACGACCGAGCGCTCGAGCCGAGCCCTTTCCGAGGTCATGGGTAAGCAGCCCACCTTCGCCTGGCTTGTTAAGGATGGGGTAGAAATACAAGTTTCTGTCGATACTTTAAAATCAGGGGATTTAATTGTTGTTAATACAGGAGACGCTATACCCGTTGATGGCGAGATTGACAGCGGTGAAGCGATGGTGGATCAGCATGCCTTGACCGGGGAGTCGGCCCCCGCCGAAAAGAAGAAAGGGGATAAAGCTTTTGCATCGACCTTAGTGATCGCCGGGATGTTATATATTAACGTCAAGGAGGCCGGAGAGAATACGACCGCCGCCAAGATTAAACAAATTATTGAAAGATCAGCTAACTTTAAAGTCAAGACTCAATCGGTGGGGGAAAAATTAGCCGATAAAGCCGTTCTCCCCACGTTGGGTTTAGCTACTGTTGGATTTTTAATAAGAGGCCAGAGTGCTGGTTTAGCAATTATTAACTGCGACTATGGAACAGGGATCAGAATCGCTGCGCCTACAGCTTTGCTTTCTTCCTTAATTGTCTGCGCGAGGAATGGAATTCTCATCAAGAATGGCCGTGTTTTGGAGAATCTCCCTCAGGTGGATACCTTCATATTTGATAAAACGGGAACCTTGACGCATGAGGTGCCGGAAGTCAGGGAAATCATTTGTAATGATGGACTTTATAAGTCAGAAGATATTCTTAAGTTTGCCGCGATCGCCGAGCAGCGTTTTAATCATCCGATTGCTAATGCCATCCTCAAAAGAGCGGAGGAGCTGAACCTGCATTTACCTAAAAAAGAGGATACAAAATATAATATTGGATTTGGCATCGAGGTCTCCTCTAATGGCCACAGGCTTAAAGTAGGCAGCCGAAGGTACATGGAACGTGAATCTATCAAAATTTCCTCCACGATGGAAGACAGGTTGCACACGATTAGAGAAAAGGGCGGGACGGTAATCTACGTAGCTGTTAATGATGTGTTTGCCGGGGCGTTAGAGTTAGAGTCAAGCCACAGGGCTGAGGCTTTCGGCATTATTCAAGGTTTGAGAGGACGCGGTGTTAAAAAAATAGCCCTCATCTCAGGGGACCATAAGGCTCCCACCCAGGCACTGGCGGAAAAATTAGGCATCGATGAATACTATGCCGAGGTTTTACCGGCGGATAAACTTAAATATGTGAAAATGTTTCAAAGGCAAGGCCGAAAAGTGGCTTTCGTAGGCGATGGTATCAATGATTCGCCGGCGCTTTCTAAGGCCGATGTGTCCATCTCTTTAAGAGGGGCCTCAGATATCGCCACCGATGTGGCGGATGTTGTTTTTATGGATGGGGGTCTTTCTAAAATGATGGCGCTTTATGAGATTTCCCAGAATCTTAAGATTAATGTGGATAGAAGCTACAAGTTGATCGTTGTGCCTAATACTCTCTGTATTTTTGGGGCGATGTTTGGTGTTTTTGGGCTGGCCCATTCCATTATTATGAATAATATTGCCAATCTTATGGCGACGTTCCATGGGACACTCCCTCTAAAATATGTTCACAAAGATCAGCCGATGAATATGTCTCAAGCCGCCAAAGAAATACTGATCACCGACAAAGGTAATAAAAAAATTGAATTAGTCCAATTAAATTCATGAAAAGAGTGTTCCATTGATCGAGAAACCAGAGGCCATGTACCAAATACTTCTCAGCAAAATTGAAAAATATTTACCTTTTCTCTCGGTTTTATTTTTTATTTTGGGAATAGGATTAGCGAAACAGTCCAGCGGTTTCGCGGGTTTTATAGATCAAGGGATTGGTTTTTTTATCAACAGTTATGGTTTTATAGCCCCTTTGGCTATTTATGGTATTCTTACCCCTTCTCTTATTAAGATGCTGGAGTCACAAAGCAATCAAAACAGTCAGTTTGCAAGATACACTATTTTTTGGTTTTCCCGGTTAAGATTACTGGCCTGCCTTTGGGCCGTTATTTTTACGACCATAGTGTTTGATCTTCCGATATTTACCAATGGGACAGTCGGTCTGGGCGGGGCGATTTTAAAAACAATAAAATCATTAGGGTGGATGTTAAGCCACAGCCCCTATTTTTACGCGCTGTATGCCTCGGTCTTGACGGTCATATTATCTTTGAGATTCCCTCGTTTTTTTAAATTTATGAATCACTGGTCCGAAGGGATTGAGAAATCAGGAGGTTTTTTTGTCGCTATCGTTCCTTTTTTTATGCTGGCGGTAGGTTCTTATGTCTGTAATCTCCCGAATAATCTGGAAAAACAAATAGGAGATGTCTCCGGGAGTGTTCTTGGCACATTTGACATATTAGGCATAAAGATTAATTCAGCCACCAGCGGCGGCATGATTTTAGCCTATCTGTCAGGGGCGTTTCTTACCGGAGCCGCCTGTATGGCATGGCATTTCTGGTTATTATTTCTAGCCAAGATTCATGTCAAGCGTTTCTCGATAAGAAATTATTTTAGAAATTATTGGTTAAAGGTGTATCCGCTTCTTTGGTCCACCTCAAGCGAGGCGCTGGCCACACCTTTAAATTTGTATCTGGTTCAGAAATATTATTCAGGAAAAAACGAAGATGTTAGAAGATTTGTTGTAGGGTTAAGCTCTTATATGAATATTAATGGGACAGTTATCTGTGTTTTTATTTTAGCGGGTCTGGTGGCCAAGATATTAAATATCCAGATATCTTGTATCCAATTATTGTTCAGCATCCCCGTGGTATTTTTGATTGCTTACGGTGTCCCGGGGATCCCCGGGGAACTTCTTCTTTTTGGCGGACCGATTGTTCTATTATTTAATTTACCCCCGGAGGTCGTTCCCATATTCCTGGCTTTATATCTGGGGATACAAATTGGACTGCCCGATTCTTTTCGCACAGGCGCGAATTCAACCGATGCCTGCCCTAGTTTTTTAATCCTGGAAGATATTTATGAAAAAAGATTCGGACAGAAAGAGGCAATCATTAAGAAAGAAGGAGCTGTTGAGCAAGTATTAACTTCCATAGAAGAAGCCCCTCTTCTTAAGGCCGATTCCTCTTCGGAAGAGGTTGTCGTTAGTGACGTTAAAGAGTAGAATTTTTTATTTTATAAAATAGAGAAGGAGGAAAAATGGATACAAAAGTTTTGACGGTCCTAGCATTTTTCGTTGGTTTTAGCATTGGGGCGAATTGGGGGAATATAAAAAAATACCTGACACCGAAGGCCAATAAAATAAAGTTAGCCAAGGCATAAATTATTCTCCTTCGCTGAATTACTTTCGTGTTCAGCTTCGGAGGAATGAACCCCGTAGTCTTTGCGGGGAGGTTCATTTTTTATGTAAGGCTAAGAAAGGAGGGAATATGCCGTTTGAACCACAAGAAGGAGGTTTATTGGGTTCGTTTCTTGGTTTTTTGTTCGGTACCTGGATAGGGGTAAACTGGAAGAAACTAAGAGAAACCACAAGTTCTTTTGCAGAAAAATTAACACCGAAGCATAAAAAGTAATCTAATCTTCTTAATGATTGATTTTAGTCATTCTTAAGGAAAAATTCATTCGGATAAAAAATGAAGTTAGCCAAAGGGAGGTGCTTTATGGAAGAATTAGTACTCGTTTTAACGTTTATTGGAGGAGCTCTTGTTGGGAAAAATTGGGGTAAGATTAAGGCAATTTTTGGCAAAGATTCTAAAAAATAAAAGAGAGGTTCTCGGACGCCTACCAATTTTAACCCGGATTTTGCTAATGCAAAATCCGCCTCCCATGAAATCTGAAAGATTTCACGGGACTACCCCACGGAATCCTTCGGATTCAATGGGGCGAAGGGCCGACTGATCAAATCTCCCCGAGATTTGATCACGCTTGCCCTGAGAAATGCTTAAGCATTTCTCAGGATTCAGTCCCCGCAATCTTTCAGATTGCAGGGGATCGGGGTTAAACCCATCTTTTGCCTGTCCTGGCTGACAGGCCAGGGCATGCATCTTTTTGTGCGGGGAGGATCGTCGTTGTTTCGTATCCAATGCAAAATTTGGGTTTAACCAAAAAAATTCCCCGCCTTGATTTAAGGCGGGGAGGGAATGAGGGCAATTTTTCAAAACGAAGTTTAGCCCTAACAGGGTTTGGAATGGTAAGTGCCTCGCATTCCCGAGGGAGAATCTATTCAAAGAATTCCCCGCAGCAGAACGAGGAGAACTATTATTGAAAGGAGGGTAAGAAAATGGAAAAAGTGTTAATACCTGTTTGTTTTATAGGTGGTTTTTTAGTAGGAAGGAATTGGAAAAAAATAGCGGCACTTTCTGGGCCGTATGTGAAGAAGGGAATAAAGCAAACAGAGACTGTTGTCTCCAAGAGTTTTAAAGCCGCCTCTAATGGCTTTAAGGCCGCCAGCTCATATTTGGGATCCCAACGATCTAAACCGTTTTTGGTCAAGTCGGGAAATGGCAAATCTAAAAGAAGAAATAAAATGAGCAAGCCGGCTGTGGCTATGGCTGTGGCTTAAATTTTATAGCCTATTTCTCATCATTGAAAACAAGCCAGGGGGCGATTTTCTTCAAGGGAGGAGTTCTCTATACAGATGGCAATCTCTGAATTCTCTTATAACATTGATAGAAATTATTCTTCTGAAGAAAGTATTATTTTAAGATACAGGAACTATCTCTGTTCTACTCTCTTAACGAGTGAAGAGATCCTTCTTGATAATCATTTACTTGAAAGAGTAAGTATCCTGGAAGGAACAAGGCTTTATCCTTTTCTTTCCTATAAAAATGTCGATATTTTTATTCTTGATGAAACCTCTTTTATGGCCTCGGGAACGTTTAAGTCCTTAGATGCCTGCATCTCCATAGCCAATACCAAAATTCAGGGAGCTAAAAAACTTGTTTTTGAATCGGGCGGCAATACCGGGACCGCCTTCTCTATATATGCGGCTAAGATGAATATGCAAAGTTTTTTCATAGTCCCCACGGATAATCTCCCTATTCTCTCCGCGAAGGCTTTTATTAAACCTTATAATTATGTGATAGGGGTGAGAGACCCCCAAAAGTTAAAGATGGTTTCAGAAAAAATTGAGGAATTAACGGATGCCTTCAGAATTCCGAACTTAGAATGGCGGTATATCTCCAGCATGTTTCGCGGTTGTCGAATTCTCGAATATCTTCTCAACGGCGGGAAAGTGGATTGGTTTTCACAGACGATCAGCGCTGGATTTGGGCCTATCGGTATTTCCAAAATTTTTAATATATATAAAGAAGACCTTCCTTCAATTCCAAAATTTCTTGGAATTCAGCAGGCAGAAAATTGTCCCTATTATAATAAGATCAAGGGAGTAAACACGGAAGTCTCTGCCTTTTCCACCAAGGATTTTCTTATACCCATTATGTATGATGTCAACCCGTTTTCCTACAAGGCATTTGCTGATTTTAAAAGAATTATAGATGATCAGGGAGGGATGCTGACCATCAATAAAGAAGAATTTAATCGCTTTATTCAAAAAGAATTTAATGGGGGAAAGATCTGCCAACTTTTAGAAAAAAAGGGAACAAGCATATATCAGGAACAGGGGAACATTCTCGATAAAGCCGGCCTGGTCGGTTTAGCGGGTGTCTTTAAGGCCATTGATTTGAATTTTATAAAGAAGGGAGAGACGGTTTTACATTGCCTGAGCTCCGGAACATTCCAAAAAAGAGGAACACTTCAGCCTGATTGTGTCATCGATGAGACAAAACCGATAGCCGTACAAGTAGAATCATTTCTCGAATCCATAGGGTCTTTAAAGAACTATGCCAAGACATAGAGTGAGTGTAAGAGACAGCACTTTGCGGGAAGGGTTGGATGTCCCCTGGATCAACTTTTCATTGCCGCAGAAGTTAACGATCGTTGCGTGTTTAAAGCGCCTGGGGATCAAAGAAATAGAGATAGGCCAGCCCCATAGGATTGCCGAAGCTTGTCTTTTATGTGAAAAGATTAAAAAAATAGATCACTCCCTGATCACCTCGGGATTAATTTTTGGTTTTGGCAATGTCAGAGAAGAATTGCTGAAGGCTAAATTTTTAGATCGTATTGATATTCTCATGCCTCTTGTCGAAAGAGGGCCTCAGACTCATCAAGGGAAGATAGATTCTCTTCAAGCCTCTTTAAAGGAAGCTCAAGCTTTCAGCTATGAAAATATAGGTGTAGGGTTTCCTCACGCGACTTCTGCGGATTTTAAATTTCTTACCTCTATTTCAAAAGTTGCTGTCTTAAATGGGGCAAAGCGAATTATTCTTTATGATACCAATGGGAAGGCATCCCCAGCAGAGATCTATAAAATTGTTAAAACCCTGGTAAAGATTTCACCGATTCATATCCACTGCCATAATGACCGTGGGTTAGCCTTAGGGAATGCTCTCGCTGCCATACAGGCAGGGGCTCGTTTTGTCGATGCTACCTTTCATGGCATAGGAGATCGTGCGGGCAATACAGCCATAGAACCATTGCTTGTCAATCTAGAGTTGGAAGGTATCCGACACAATACAAATCTTAATTATCTTAAAGAGGCCTCGGATAGGGTAGCTAAGATTACCGGATTAAGGAATCCGCTTTTCCCTGTGACTGGTGACTTTTCATTTTATCATAGCACCAGGACACACTTAGAAAAACCAGAAATTTTTGAGGCTTTTTCTCCCGATTTAATTGGAGCGAAAAGAAAATTGTCATCGACGTTTGACGTTAATCCCGGGAAGGCAAATATTCTAAAGGAGATCATGCGGCGGAGAAGGTCTATTCGAGCCTTTGAACCCACGAAAATCAAAAAATCCGTTTTAAGGAGTATTATCCAGAGCGCCTTGCTGGCACCTTCGGCGATGAATGGGCAGCCCTGGCATTTTATTGTTATAGAGGATAAAAAGGTTATTGAGAGGATTGCCCGGATAAAAAACAATAGATGCCCGCCCGCCAAAAATATATACACGGCCGATTTTTTATTGAAAGCCCCCCTTTTAATTGTGGTCTGTGTGGATAAAACAAAATCATTCGATAGAGGGATAGAGAATGCCGTTCTCGCCGCCTCACATATCATGCTTACCGCTGCGGCGTATGGGTTAGGGACAACCTACCTTTCCGCTTTTAGATGGGATGAACCATTGCTTGAACAGGATATGCGGGCACTTCTCCGACTGCCTCAAAATATTATGCCTGTGACAATTTTACCATTAGGATTTCCGGCCGAAAATCCTAAAAAGAAGAAAGCCGTTGATATCCGTTCGAGAATGCATAGGGATTTTTTTATTCCCAGATAAATTTTTAAAATTATGGCTTCATTAAAGATGAAAAAATTTTATATTGTTATCATAGATTCCTGCTGGCCGACGAAGGCCCATGAGGCTTTACAGCAATCCATAAAGTTATTAAAAGAATATCTTGATCAACATCATTTAGTTATATTTTCAGAAGAAGAATCGGGATCTAAAAAAATACAATCCATGTTTTATCTTTTTGGTTGCGGTCAAACGACCAAGATACACAAGAATTGTTATGCGCAAGGTTAAAACTAATACTATGGCAGGTAGGTTTTTAATATTAGCGGGCATCGTAGGCATTTTCATTCCTTTGGTGCCGGGTTTATTGTTAATCGGTTCGGGTTTAGATATGCTCAATAAAGGTAATTTACCCAGAAAAAAGTGCCGCAGATGATCTACTTTTTTGGCTGGGGTCAAACGACAAATAAAAATTTAGACTCTGTTCGTTTAGTCTGTAAAAGATGCGGGCATCAGGCTGTTTTTGATTTAAGGATAGTGCGTTCCTGGGTTTCCTTCTTTTTTATACCGCTGATCCCTTACGCGAAAAGGTATTGGTTTATGTGTCGAAATTGTGACAGCGGTTATAAATTTGACAGCCGAAAAGAATCGGAGTTTTTTCATACAAAACTTCTTGCCTATAAAGCAAAAAAGATCAAAAGGTTAAATTTAAGAAGCTCAATGGCGAAGCAATAAAATAGACTAAAGAAAGGTTGATATTAATGCGTGAGAAATTACTGGAAAAATCATTTAAAAAAAGCCTGGATGATTCTTTGCGTAAAAAAATAAATAGAAAATTGGAGAAGCTCAAGAAGGATATGCAGGGTCAATGGGTTTTGACCTATGGATGGAATGAAGGGGCAGACGCCTTATTTGTAAAGATATTTAACTTGGATTGGACAGTTTTCTTTCATAAGAAAAAAGTGGCAATTTTCGTGGAATTCCCGTTTTATCTGCTGCCTTTTTTAAAACAATTTCAAAAACAGGCCATAGAAATCTTGGAAAAAGAAGTCCTTTCCCTTTTGGAATTAAAAAAGAAATAGAGATAGTTTGTTAACTTGGAAGGAGCTTGTGGATGGATTCCTTTGAAGAAGCCGGGGCCGATTCCCGCCTGATGAATGATCTGGGAACGGACTCCCTGGACACAATGGAATTGGTTGTGGTTTTGGAAGAAAAATTTGGCGTACAAATTTCCGATGAAGAAGCCGGGAAATTTAAAACCATTGCCGATATGATTAAGTATATAAAAAAGGTCCTCATTTTTTAAAGGCTTTTTAAAGTTATGTTTGAAAAAAAGAATAAGTCAAAATCAGAAGAGAGTGTCATTGCAATTAAATCTAATTTCGAAGGGAATCTTAAAATTATAAGTCCAGTTTACTTAAGGATTGAAGGCGGTTTTAAAGGTGAATTAGAAGTGAAGGGGAGATTAGATATCGGCCAAGAAGCTGATGTTGAAGTTAATTTTATCCGTGCCGACAATATTATGATTATGGGAAAAGTTAAAGGGGATATTAAAAATTGTCATCGCCTTGAACTGGCACCGGGGGCAATGCTGATTGGAAATATTGAAACGTTAGTGTTAGTTGTTCAAGATGGCGCTTTTTTTCAGGGCCGATGCCAGGTCTTATCGAAAGATGGATAAAAAATTAATACCTGTTCATGGGAGGGAAGATATCCCTGGCGAATATCAAGACACGGCCATAAGTCTTCTGGTCGAGTATCATAATTTAGGCCGAGAATTTAATCAATACAGTCAGGCCCAGTTACTTATTGGGATGTGCATGGATAACAGAAAACATCTTCGCATTCCCGACAATTTTGCTTATATTCTAAGAACAGGGGGCGCTAATCTGCGGTACAGCCAATTCAAAGTCTCATTTGCCGTTGCCATAGGAGGGGTCTCTTCCATGGCATTAATCGGTCATAATAACTACGGTATGGTGAATTTATTATAGAAAAAGAGTCAACAGCAAAACAAGGGTGGAGGGAAAACAATCAGCGAGATGACTGCTCTTTGCCGCAACAATTTATTCGCTGAGACAGGAAGATTAACAATCGTTATCGTGGAGGAAGACAAATGGAAATCCTGGAAGAAGTAAAAAAGATTGTTTGTGAACAATTGGGGGTAAAGATGGAAGAGGTTAAACCTAAGTCTTCGCTTATAGAAGATTTAGGCGCAGACTCCCTGGATACGGTGGAACTCGTGATGGCCTTAGAAGAGCAGTTTAAAATAGAGATTCCGGATGAAGATGCCGAAAAGATAAGAACGGTTCAGGATGTCGTCACCTATCTCGAGGAGAAAGTTAGCCAATTAAATGTTTGATCTTTATGAACTGTCCACTGATTAGGGGAAGGTCAGAGAAATACGAATGCCAATCAGCCTACTTTACCCAAAGCACCGTATGCTTCGCCTCAAATTGTTAAACAGTGACTTAACGAAAATCAAAAGGTTACAATCGTCGATGTCCGCGAACCACAGGTTGCGCTTTATCCTCAAGGGTTGGAAAAGAAACTAACCCATCCAACAGATCGTGCTTATACAGGGAAAATCAATCCCAGTATTCCGCTCATTAAGCAAAAGGCCGTGGAGGCCTTATCCGGTGATTATCAATCTCAAGAAGAAGGACAGGCCGCGATACGTAATGATCTGACAAAATTTTACCAAGAAAAACATCAAGATTTTTACGCGGGCGCTAAAGGTGACGTAGAAAAGGCCATTGAGGAAATTGTTAGCCTTTATCGTCAGAATTTTTTTCCGGAAATGAAGACCCGCTGGGATGTTTATCCTAAGAATATCGGCCATTTGACCTCTCCGGGGTGCTTCCGCTGCCACGATGGCGGGCATAAATCCCCGGAAGGAAAGGTCATTTCCCGCGATTGCAAGATCTGCCACACGATCATCGAGCAGGGGCCTCCCGGGGCCGTTGCCAAAAGTACCGACGGTCTTGAATTCACCCACCCCTTTGATGAAACCAACGATCTGTGGAAAGAAATGAGCTGTTTTGACTGCCACACCGGAAACTAATAAAATTAACAAAATATTTGACATAAAATTAAACCTGTGTTATCTTCGTTAATAACAATAATAACAATCAGTGAAATCATAATGGGGAATAATTCTATGGTTAAAAAAAATCTGTCTCTTCTTATTCTTTTAGGAAATATGATATTTTCTTCATTGGCTTTCGCGCAAGGGATCCCTCAAGTAGCCGGTCCTATCAAAACAGGGCCTACTTACGTGAGTGGCAATATTACAAAAGATACTACATGGGGTTTAGGAGGTTCTCCTTTTATAATTACCGGCAATGTGACGGTTAATCCGGCCGTTAAGCTGACGATTCAGCCAGGAGTAGAGATCAAATTCGATGCCTTTTACCAATTAAGAATCGATGGGACGTTGGATGCGCAAGGGGCGGAAGGGAATCTCATTGTGTTTACGTCGAACCGTGGGACACCAGCGCCGCAGGACTGGAGTGATATATATTTTAGTCCAACGAGTAGGAATAATATCGTGCGGTATGCGCAAATAGAGTATGGGAAATACGGATTAAATTGCGATACGGTTGCGGTAACAATAGAGAATAATGTTATTCAAAACAATTATTTTGGAATATTCGTACAGAGAGGGTCGGCGTCAACCATTACCAACAATACGATTACCAATAACACGGAGCATGAGATTCATGTGGAGAATTCCTCACCGCGGATCACGAATAACAGGATAATCTCAACAACCAACGGGCGGTATGGGGTGGTGCTTCATGGTACATCGGGGTCACCATCAAAGGCGGTGGTCACGGATAACGCGATTTATGGGCATAGCCAGTATAACCTGTACGCGAATTCCACTTCAGGGGATCTATCGTGGGTGACGATTAACGCGCAGAAGAACTGGTGGGGGACAGTAGATACCAAGCAGATCTCGGCTAAGATATATGATTACAATGAAGGGACAAGTTATCCGGTGGTGAACTTTTCACATTATCTAGATAGCGAAGGGGGTAATCCCACAGCGGGCGAGGTTGTTTCCGGCCCTATTGGAACGAACAAAAGTTGGACTAGAGCTAAAAGTCCTTACACGGTCGTAGGTAATATTACGATTGAACCCGCTGTAACATTAACCATTGATTCAGGTGTCCGTGTTCAATTCGATGCCAATTACCAAATTCAAGTGGACGGGATCTTAAGTGCGATCGGGACAGCAGATGATATCATCACATTTACTTCTAATCAGCTGAATCCGGCGGCGAAAAATTGGAGTCAGATTTACTTCAGCCCCACCAGTGGTAACAGTGTGGTTAAGTATAGTAAAATCGAATATGCTAATTACGCCTTCAGCATTCAGGGGGTATCACCGATAGTCGAAGATAATATCATTCAAAATAGTTTTTATGGGATGTATATTCAGAATACCAATACCTCTCGCATAGCCAATAACACAATCACGGGTAATTCTGAACGAGGCATTTATGTCCGTAGCGGTGCTTCTCCGACAATTACCAACAATACCATTACAAATAATGGGTTATATGGTGTGGTGGTTCATGGCACAAGCGGTACGCCATCACGTCCGGTCATTAATTATAATTCTATCTATGGGCATACAACCCAGGATCTGCATGCCAACAGTGAATCAGGGGATCAGTCATCTTTGCGTCTCGATGCCCAGTATAATTGGCTGGGGACAACGGATAC
>ORJL011576117.1_pt1 | contig 23661 bp, 22 predicted proteins | sample 1779941 | NCBI WGS metagenome assembly ORJL01 (sample SAMEA104232317, study PRJEB22302) | groundwater metagenome | biome: forest; feature: aquifer; material: groundwater | place: USA | collected 2011-08-07 | depth 5.8 m
CGATCGCCAAACGCCTGACCGAGCTGATGCGGGGCAGGATCGGGTTTGAATCGACGGAAGGGAAATGAAGCACGTTCTGGGTCGAGCTGCCGCTCGCGCAGGCGAACGAATCGCACGTTTGATCGCCCCGGTGTCGGGACATCCGCGCCGTGAAGACCGCTCTCGCGGAGGGCGACGCGGATGCCGCGCTCGGCGAGGCGAAGGCGGGCGGTTGCACCGAGCACCAATGGTTGCAGCTCGCGCAGGCCCTCGAAGCGGGTCGGCCCGAGGAAGCGGCGACGATCTACCGGGCGCGGATCGAACCCATGGTTGCGCGCACCGGCAACCGCGCGTACGACGAAGCCGCGGCGCTGATCGCCAGAGTCAAGGCGCTCATGCGGCGCACTGGCCGGGAGGAGAGGCCTACGCCGCTTGGCTCGACGCCCTGCGCGCCCGGCACAAGGCGAAGCGCAATTTCATCGCGCGCATCGAACGCCTGGGGTGAGCGGCGCTGGAGCGTGGCATAATCACCGACAGCGCGCGCCGTTGCCGCGTGCCGGCATGTCCATCGGGAGGGACCTTGCCGTGCAAAGGCTGGACAAGTTCGACCGCATCTACCAGCTCCACAACATCCTTCGCACCCGGCGCACGCCGATCTCGCGCTCGGACCTGAGGACTCGGCTGGAATGCACGGATCCCACGGTGTTCCGCCTGATCCGGCTTCTCAAGAATCATCTCAACGCCCCGGTCGAATGGCACGGCGAGCTCGCCGGCTACTACTATCGGCGCGACGCCGAAGGCGGGACCTACGAGCTGCCCGGCCTGTGGTTCAACGCGAAGGAGCTCCAGGCGCTCATCGTGTTCGACCGGCTGTTCGAGAGCCTCGAACCGGGGCTGCTCGGCGAGCACCTCGCGCCGCTTTCGCGCCGTGTAACCGAACTGCTTGAGCACAAGCGGCTGGGACTCGGCGAGGCCGCGCGCCGCATCCGGGTGCTGGGCATGGCCGCCCGACCGGCGGGCGAATGGTTTCACGTGCTCGCAGGCGCAACCCTGCAGCGCCGCAAGCTGCGCATTGCCTACCACGGCCGCGAGCGCGACCGCGTCACCGAGCGCGACGTGTCGCCGCAGCGCCTGGTGCACTACCGCGACAACTGGTACCTGGACGGCTACTGCCATCTTCGCAAAGGGCTGCGCAGCTTTTCTGTGGACCGCGTGCGCAGCGCGCAGGAGTTGGACGAGGCGGCCGATGCCGTTCCCGACAACGAGCTGGATGCGTATTTCGCGAGCAGCTACGGGATCTTCGCCGGCCGCGCCAACAAGACCGCGGTGCTGCGCTTTTCCGCCGAGCGCGCTCGCTGGGTGGCCGACGAGCGCTGGCACCCGCAGCAGACGGGCCAGTACCTGACCGACGGCAGCTACGAGCTGCGCATTCCCTACCGCGACGAGCGCGAGCTCGTCATGGACGTCCTGCGGCACGGGGCGCATGTCGAAGTCCTCGCCCCGGAGTCGCTGCGCGATACCGTGCGACGGCAACTGGAGCGGGCCCTGGCCCCATACGCCTCTTCGTAAAGTCCATGAGCGCAAACCGGGAGTCGAACGTGAATGTAGCCGCAGCGCTGCCGGCCTATTCCGAGGAGGAACTCGCCAAGCTCGATCCTGCGGTGCTCGTGGCCCTGATGGCGGGCGACGAGGACCGGGTGCCGCGCAACGTGATCGATGCGTGCGCGGCGCGCGGCGAGGCGATGGTCGCGCAATTGCGCGGCTTGCTGGAGGACCCGCGGCCCTGGACGGAGGGCCGCTCGCACGGGGAATGGTGGCTGCTGCTGCACGCGGTCATGATCCTCGGGCTGATTCCCGGTGAATCGGCGGGCCTCGCGCTCACCGAGTTCATGCGCCGGATGGCCTACGAGGGGGACGACGATCTCCAGGACTGGCTCGCCGGCTACTGGCCCGCGCTGTTCGCCAACAAGGCCGACAGCGCCGTCTCGGTTCTGCGCGCGCTGTGCGAGGACCGGAGCCTCGACTGGTATGTCCGCGCGGTCGCCGCCGACCCGGTCATCGCCTGCGCCGAGCGCCGCGGCGCGCATGCGCTCGACGAGGCGCTCGCCTGGGCGGCGAAGCTCGCAGCCGACGAGGAGGAAGACTGGTCGGTACGCCTGTGCCTCGCGAACACGCTGCTCGACTTTCCTCGGGAGGTGTATCGTCCCCTGCTCGAAAACCTGGCCGTGCGCCAGACGCGCCGGGACAGGCATTTCTCCCGGGAAGAGGTGCAGCAGGCGTATTCGGCGGTGCAGTCCGAGCCGGAGTGGCGCGATTGGCAGGATCCGTGGGCGTTCTACGCGCCGGAGGCCATCGCGCGGCGGCAGGAGCGCTGGGCGGAGGAGGACGCGCGGGCGGATGAAAGCGATGCCGAGGACGAGGATGTCTTCGACGAATTCGATTCGGCGCTGCCTTACGTCCGCGATGAGCCCAAGGTCGGGCGCAACGATCCCTGTCCTTGCGGGAGCGGAAAGAAATACAAGAAATGCTGCCTGGGCAAGGACCAGGGGTGACGCCGGGCGCGCGACTATCGCGGATTGATAGTAGGCGCGGGTAGGGTGGCGAAACGGGCCGAAACGGCCGACTTCGACAAGGGGACCGATCGTGATTCGCCGCGAATTCCTGCATTCGCTCCTGGCTCTGGCGGGCCTGGCGCCAAGCGCCTCGGTCGCGCGGGCGACCGTGCTCCCGCGGACGGTGCTTCTCCAGGCTTCGCCGGTGGCCGGGTTCCAGTACCACGAGGGCGAAGCCGTCTGGGCGGGCCTGCGCGAGGGGCTGCCCCTGGACCTCGTGCGCGAGGCAGACAACGTTCACGACGACAAGGCGGTGCGCATCGAATGGGCCGGGCGCAAGCTCGGCTACCTGCCGCGGGTGGAGAACCACGCGGTCGCGCAGTTGCTGGACCGGGGCGAGCGGCTCGGCGCGCGCATCGCCGGTCTGCGCGAGTCGCGCAATCCGTGGGAGCGGATCAGGGTCGAAGTCTCGCTCGTAATCTGACACTTTGCCTTTTGGAAGGCGGCTACCGGAAAGGCTGAACATGAGCGGCGTATCAGAAGAGATACACCATAGGGCGATCGGTGTGAAGCTTGCGAGCGTCGAAGCGATTGTCGGTGCACTGCACGGTGCCGATGTCCGCTATCTGATCACGGGCGGCCTGGCGGTGGGCGCGCACGGCTACCTTCGTTCCACGCACGACGTCGATCTGGTGGTGCGGCGGGTCGCGGAGAGCCTCGAGCGCCTGTTCGGCGCACTGCAGGAGCTGGGCTATCGGCCCGGCGCGCCGATTGCGGCGGAGCAATTCGCCGACGCGGCGGCGTGGGAGGACTGGATCGAGCATAGCAGCGCGGCGATGCTTGAGTTCCGAAGCGATCGGCACCGAGAGACCCCGGTCAACGTATTTGCGGAAGAGCCCTTTTGCTTTGAGGATGAGTACGAAAAGGCGCTCGTGAAGCCGCTGCACGGCGCAATTCCGGTGCGCTTCGTCTGCATCGATACGCTGATTCGCATGAAGGAGGCGAGCGGACGGCTCGCGGACCTGGCCGACGCGGAACAACTGCGCCTCACGCTGAAGGTTGACGAGCCGCTGGACTTGCAGCCGGGCGAGGTTGATTGGCGGCTGGGGACCTGGGAAGGGTCGCGGCGGGAGCAGTTGAGGCATTGGGCGGCGTTGCCGCTGGAGAGAGCGGTTGAAGGACTGGAAGGCATGGAAGAGTTGTTCGAGCGGTTCCGGGAAATGCGGAAGAGGGGGGAGTTTCATACCGCGGGCTCCGGTTCTTCCCCGGCAAACAAAGCTTTCGGCCCTCGGGGCGGCCGACCGCAATGAGTGATATCGGCCCATTCCGTCTCGCTTATCTGGAAGCGCTCCTTCGCGCAGCCGACGGTCGGGCGTCAAAGGACGTAGCCCAATGAATTACCACGCCCTGGTTGAATCCATCGTCGCCCTGCATCAAGAGTCAAGCGGCCGGGCCGCGCTTGCCGTGAATCGGTGGCTCATCTTGCGCAATTGGGTGATTGGCGCGCATCTGGTCGAGTTTGAGCAGAATGGCGAAGACCGGGCCGAGTACGGAGCCAAGCTGCTGGTGCAACTCGCGCATGACCTGAAGCACCGGTCTGTTCCCGGAAGCAGTGCCGAAATGCTGGGACGCATGCGGCTTTTCTATCGCGCCTTTCCCCAACTGCGCGGACAGATTCCGTCATCGGTGATGACGGAATCCGGGAAGTTGCCCCTCCCGCCGGTCGAGCCGGAAATTCCGTCACCGGCGATGACGAATTCCATACCTGGGCAACCCACTCCCTTACATAGCGAGACCATCCTGCGGCTCTCCTGGACCCACTGGATCGAGCTTCTGCATCTCGACGATCCGTGGAAGCGCGCCTTTTACGAGAATGAATGCCTCAAGGGGAACTGGTCGGTACGTCAGCTCCAGCGCCAGATTGGTTCGATGCTCTTCGAGCGGACCGGTTTTTCGGCTGACAAGCACGCCGTCATCGAAGCTGCGCGCATGCAGTCCTCCGAGGCGCCCACGGCTATCGCCGACCTGATCCGCGATCCCTACGTGCTCGAATTCGTCGGATTGGCAGAGAAACCCTATTACCGCGAGTCCGATCTCGAAAGCGCCTTGCTCGATCATCTGCAGAGCTTTCTGCTCGAACTTGGCGCCGGTTTCTGTTTCGAGGCGAGGCAGAAGCGCATCACGGTCGGAAACGAGCACGACTATATCGATCTCGTTTTCTATCACCGCCGCCTGCGCTGTCACCTGCTGATCGATCTCAAGGTGCGGGCATTCAAACACGGCGATGTCGGGCAGATGAATTTTTACCTCAATTACTGGAAGGCGAATGAACTCGCGGAGGGGGACAACCCGCCCGTCGGGCTGCTTCTGTGTAGCGGCAAGGACGCGACCAAGGTCGAGTACGCCACGGGCGGAATGGATCGACAACTCTTCGTTTCCCGTTATCTGGTCGCCCTGCCTTCGCCCGAGCAACTGCAAACCCTCATCGAAGCCGACCGCGCCGCCCTTGAATCGAGCGGCATGCCCGCCCCTTCCGCCCCGGAGAACGATTCACATGAGTGAAGACCGGGATGACATCGACTGGAGCCTGACCGCCTGGGAGGGCAGTCGCCGAGCGCAACTGCGCCGTGTGTTTGCGCTGACGCTGCGCGAGCGCATGGGGGTGGTGGAGGGGATGGCGGAGGTCGCGCGCCGCTTCGAGGAAATCCGGCGGGCAGGGGGCTTCAGGAAGGCGGCCGGGGAAGTGCAGGGCGGCCGGGCTGCGGCAGCCCGCTTCCGGGGAACCGAGAGAATGATGGAGGTCCCCGCGTGAACGAGATCCTTCTCGTTGCGGTCTCCGCGGCGGCGGGGGGCGTCCTCGCGTGGCTCGCGCGCGGCGCGCTCGCGAAGGCGGCGCAGGCCGCGATCGAGGCGCGTGCCGGAGCGGCCGAGGCCCAGCTCGCCGAAAAAACGCGAGAACTGGAGGCTCTGCGGGGCGAGCCCGAGCGCCGCGCGGCGGCCGAGGCGCACGCGGCGCGCGTGCCCGGGTTGGAAGCGGCTCTCGCTGAACGCGATCAGGCGCTCACTGAGCACAAGGCCAAGCTCGCGGAGGTAGAGGCGCGCATCGCCGAAGAGCGCAAGGCCGCCGAAGAAAAGCTCGCCCTCCTGAACAACGCGCAGCAGAAGCTCTCCGACGCCTTCAAGGCGCTCTCCTCCGACGCCCTGAAGAGCAACAACCAGTCCTTCATCGAGCTCGCCCAAGCCACGCTGGAGAAGTTCCAGGAAGGCGCCCGGAGCGACCTCGAGAAGCGCCAGAAGGCGGTCGACGAGCTCGTCAAGCCGATCCGGGAATCGCTGGAGAAGGTGGACGGCAAGCTCGGCGAGATCGAGAAAGCGCGCGTCTCCGCCTATTCGGAGCTGAATACGCAATTGAAGGGGCTCGTCGAAACGCACCTGCCGCGCCTGCACAACGAGACCGCGGGCCTCGTCAGGGCGCTGCGCCAGCCGGCGGTGCGCGGCCGCTGGGGCGAGATCCAGTTGAAGCGCGTGGTCGAGATGGCCGGCATGGTGGAGCACTGCGACTTCGTCGAGCAGGAGTCGCGCGCGACCGAGGACGGTCGGCTGCGCCCCGACCTCGTCGTACGCCTGCCCGGCGGCAAGCAACTCGTGGTCGATGCCAAGGCACCGGTGGAAGCGTACCTGAGGGCGGCGGAGGCGGGAGACGACGAAACGCGGCAGGCGCACCTCGCCGATCACGCGCGCCAGGTGCGCGACCACATCGTCGCCCTCGGCCGCAAGGGCTATTGGGAACAATTCGAATCCACGCCGGAGTTCGTCGTGCTGTTTTTGCCCGGCGAGATGTTCTTCAGCGCCGCGCTCCAGCAGGACCCGGGGTTGATCGAGTTCGGCGTCAACGAGAAAGTCATCCCGGCCACGCCCACCACCCTCATTGCCCTCCTGCGCGCCGTTCACTACGGCTGGCGCCAGGAAGCGCTCGCGAGGAACGCACAGGAAGTCGCGGACCTGGGCAAACAGCTCTATGAACGCGTCGCGAAACTCGGCGAGCACTGGGCCAACGTCGGCGACAAGCTCGGCAAGGCGGTGGACGCGTACAACAGCGCGACCTCCACGCTCGAGTCGCGGGTGCTGGTTTCGGCGCGGCGGTTGCGGGATCTCAAGGCCGGAGCGCAGGATGTCGAGATTGGCGCAATTGAACCAGTCGAGCGTACAGCGCGCGCGTTGCAGGCGCCGGAATGAGGCGTTTCACTCCCCACGAAAGAGAACCGTGACATTCACAGACTTCTTCCCTGATTTGACTTCACTCGAAGGGCCACATCACTGGCAGGCGGATTTGGCAGAAGATGATATCTGCCGCAATCGCGTGATCCGAATCCCAACTGGGTTCGGGAAAACTCTAGGTGTGCTAGCGGCTTGGTCTTACCACAGATCGCGCCGTCAGGACGAGCGATGGCCGCGCCGCCTTGTCTGGTGCCTTCCCATGCGCGTGCTGGTCGAGCAGACTGAACAGGAAGCACGTCAAGTCCTGAAGAAAGTCAGTCTGCTCTGGGACGGTAACTCAGACCACACAGGAAAGGTCGGCGTCCATTTACTGATGGGCGGTGCCGATGGCGGGGACTGGCATCTTTATCCCGAGCATTGTGCGGTGTTGATCGGCACGCAGGACATGCTGCTCTCACGAACTCTGAACCGTGGCTATGCCGCGCCTCGCGCGCGATGGCCGATGGAATTCGGCCTGCTCAACCATGATTGTTTGTGGGTCATGGACGAAGTGCAATTGATGGACGTGGGGCTCGCTACATCCGTGCAGTTGCAGTCTTTTCGCGAGGACAACGCCGATAATGGGCAGGCGTTGCGGCCCTGCCGAACCTGGTGGATGAGCGCCACCTTGCAGCACGGCTGGTTGCGGAAAAGTCCCGACACGCTGAAGTTGGCAGCCTCGCTGTCGCAAACGGCGATCCCTGCAACGAAGCGCACTGGCCACCTGTGGGATGACGTGCACAAACCTTGCCGGTTGGAACCCGTCAAGGAAGAGAAGGCGCTGGCCGAATTGGTCGCCACCCAGCATGTCAAAACGGGGCGCGGCGCGAAGGGACCAACACTGGTAGTGGTCAACACCGTTGATCGAGCCGTGCAGGTGTTGGAAGTGCTGCAAAAGAATAAGATCCTCAAGGGAAGCGATTTACGCTTGGTGCATAGCCGTTTCCGCCCCCATGAACGCTCATCCTGGCGCGCAGATTTCCTAAACCGTAACGCATGCGTGCAGAACACTGACCGCATCGTCGTAGCCACGCAGGTGGTCGAGGCCGGCATTGATCTCTCGGCGGGGCTGTTGATTACTGAATTGGCACCATGGCCGAGTCTGGTGCAGCGTTTCGGACGCTCGGCTCGTTGGGGTGGTGAGGCACGAGTCATCGTCGCCGACTTCAGTCCAACGGATGATAAGACGGCGGCTCCTTATAGCAAGGATGAACTGGACGCGGCCCGCGAGGCCTTGGGCCTATTGCAGGATGTCGCGCCGCTGCAACTGGAGGCATTTGAGGAACAGCACGCCGATCTTCTTCCCCGGCTATATCCGTACGACCCAAAGCATTTGCTGCTGCGACACGAACTCGACGAACTGTTCGATACCACCACCGATCTTTCCGGCGCCGACATCGACATCAGCCGCTTCATTCGCTCAGGCGAGGAGCGCGATCTGCATGTCTTTTGGGCCGATGTGCCGGAAAAGCGCGCGCCGGATCCGAAACTGAAGCCCTCACGCGAAGCGCTGTGCGCCGTGCCTTTCCTTAAGGCGCGCGACTGGTTGTGCGGAAAGGAAAGCGGAAGCGCGAAAGCGCCCAGGCTCAAGAAGAACATGCGTGCCTGGGTCTGGGATTGGCTCGATGGAAAATGGCGCCAGGCCGAGCGGCGCGACCTCTATCCGGGTCAAACGGTAATGGTCGCCGCTGATTGTGGAGGATATGACCTTGAGAAAGGCTGGTCGCCCGATAGTTCAGCAAACGTAACGCCTGTGGCGGCCGTTATACCCGAAGCCACCGAACAGGCCGACGCCGCTCAAGACGACGAATCCTTGAGCGCGTACCCCTGGCAGACCATCGCCGTGCATGGGCGCGAGACGGGCAGGCTGGCCCGCGGAATCGCTGACATTCTTGCCAAGGAACTGGCCGACCTGTTTGATCTCGCCGGTCGTTGGCATGACGTGGGAAAGGTTTTTCCGCCGTTTCAGGGATCGATTGTCTCCGCCGACCGGCCAGCGCGAAGCGATCTTGCCAAGGCGCCGAAAGAAGCCTGGTTGCCTGTCAACAAACTCTATCCGATGGAGAACGGCGGGCGCCGCCGTGGCTATCGCCATGAACTCGCCAGCACTCTGGCACTGTTTGCCGTCTTGCAACGCCGTGCGCCAGACCATCCGGCTTTGCTTGGTCCATGGCGCGAACTGCTCAACCAAGCTGGTATGCCGCCGCAAAAAGCCACACCACCCGAGGTGCCACCCAATCCGCTGGAGCAGGAGATACTTGCTCTCGACGCCGACCGTTTCAACCTTCTGGCCTATCTGGTATGCACCCATCACGGCAAGGTACGGCTCGCCCGGCACGCCCCCCCTGGCACCCCTCCCCTGCCGATCAGGCGGCTGCCGACGAGCAGCCACGCATCCGCGGTATCCGCGACGGCGACACGTTGCCCCTGCTGGACCTTTTCGCCGCCGACCGCACGCTTCATCAGTTGCCCGAAACTCTCCTCGATCTGGCCCCCGCCGCCGCCGGTCTCAACCCGCGCACCGGCGCGGGCTGGACGGAACGCGTGCTGTCGTTGCTTGACCATCATGGGCCCTTCACGCTCGCTTGGTTGGAGGCCCTGCTGCGCGCCGCCGACCAGCGCGCGTCGCGCCTGTCCAATGTGCGCGATGAACTTCTAAATCCAGAGGTGAAATCATGATCGTTCATGACCTCGACGGCTGCGCCCCGACACCGCTCGCCCATTACCTTAAGGCTCTCGGCATCCTGCGTCTGGTGGCCGAGCAGGCCGACCCGCAGGCGCGGGGATGGTGGGACGGGGACCGGTTCAGGCTTGCTACGCAGTTAAGTCACGATGGGTTACGAGCGTTTTTTCTTGAAGGGTATAAACCAACTCCATTGGCATCGCCATGGAACAAAGGCTCCGGCTTTTTCTACACGAACGATCCGGGGCTGACTCCGGTGGAAAAGTCCACCGCCCCCAGATTTGAGCGACTGCGTGTCGGCATTCGCGCGGGACGCCTGCTATTGGATGAATTGGCAAAGGCCGACCAAGCTGTGCGCACCATCAAAGCTGAAACAAAAGACAAGAAACTCTCAAAAGCACAGAAAAAGGCACTGCAGGATTCACCTGCGTACAAGAAGCGCTTGACGGAAGCGGAGAAGGTATTCAAGACACTCAAGGCCGATCTCATTCCTCAAATTCGTTTTCACTGGCGTGGCCCGCATCGGGAGTGGATGGATGCCGCAATGGTGCTGGGTGATGACGGCATACCGCGCTTCCAATATTTGCTGGGCACCGGCGGAAATGATGGTCGCCTTGATTTCACCAACAACTACTTTCAGCGTCTCAATGAAGTCTTCGACCTTTCCGATCCGGTAGGCCGCCCGCGAAATTCGGCACAGAGTTGGTTTGATTCGGCCCTATGGGGCGTGACGACACCCGGTTTACAGTCAGGTAATGCGGTGGGTCAGTATTTCCCTGGCATGGCTGGTGGGGCCAATAACAGTAACGGTCCGGACAGCGATAGCCTCCTGAACCCGGTTGATTTCTTGCTTTTGATGGAGGGCGCCGTGTTGTTCGCCGCCCACGCCACTCGCAGGCTGGGAGCAGGGGAACAAACGCGTGCTGCCGCGCCTTTCGCAGTGGGCACGCAGGGTGCTGGCTACGCGAGTGCCGCCGGCTCCGATGAAAGCGCGCGCGGAGAACAGTGGATGCCACTGTGGGTTCAGCCAATAACGCTCCCTGAATTGCGGCGCCTGCTGGCAGAAGGACGCGCGCAGATCGGCGCACACTCCGCGCGCGAACCGCTCGATCTGGCCCGCGCGGTCGCTCGCCTCGGCACGGCGCGCGGCATCGTGGCCTTCCAGCGCTACGGCTACATTGAACGCAAAGGCCAGAGCAACTTGGCCGTCCCTCTTGGTCGCTTCCATGTCCCCGATCACATCTCACCACGGCTGGCTTGCCTGGACGATCTCGACGCCTGGTTGCCGCGTCTGCGTCGTGAGGCGCGCAGCGGCAACGCACCCAATCGCCTGAAACTCACCGAGCGGCACTTGGCAGATGCCCTGTTCGCCGTGACCCAGCATCCCGACGAACCCAGCCGTTGGCAATCGGTGCTGCTGGCGCTGGCCGAGGTCGAAGCTGTACAGGTTACCGGCAGCGGCTACCGGTGCGGGCTGGTGCCGAAGTTAAGACCGGAGTGGGTGGAGGCCGCGAACGATGATACGACTGAATTCCGCTTGGCTCTGTCATTTGCACTTCAGGCCCGTGCCTTCATCCGTGATACGGGTATGCCGTTGGACCCGATTCGTCGCCACTGGCTCCCACTCGACAAAGAAAAGCCGTGGAAATTCGCCACGACGGGTACTGGCAGCCAGACTCGTCTGCAAAACGGGTCGGACACGGTCATGCAGGGACGCCGAGGCATTGACGACGCTAGCGCGATGGTGGAGCGTCGGTTGATCGAGGCTACGCAGCGGGGCGAGCGCCGCTTGCCGCTTCAGGCAGCCATTAGGGCCGCAGCCCATCCCACCGATCTCGGTGCGCTCATTGCTGGCACGGTGGACATGGACCGAACCTTGGCTTTGGGCCGTGCCCTGATGGCATTGGATCGCAAATTGTGGCCACAGCAGTTCATTTCGCTAAACCGACCACAGCACACCGAGTGGCCCGACGACGCCTGGCTCGCGATTCGCCTAGCCATGTTGCCCTGGCCGCTGCCGGATGGTCGCCGCATCGGTGTCGATCCGGCCATCCTGCGACGGCTCGAAAGCGGCGATGCCGCGATGGCCGTTGAACTGGCTCTTCGCCGCCTGCGTGCAGCCGGTACTCACCCGACGGTACGAGTGGCCTCGGTATCGCCCGAAACCGCGCGCCTTTGGGCGGCGGCCCTCGCTTTTCCCATTTCACAGCACACGGCGGCCGCCTTTGTCCGCCGCCTTGACCCCCATTCACTAAAGGAGGCCGCGTAATGACTCTCGATCTTTCCAAACTCGACAACACCCATCGCCTGCTGTTTTCGATTCCGCTTGCTCCGTTGCAAGGGCAGCGCTTTCAGCCTACGGGTTTCCCTGGACTTGGCGCCGCCACCTTTCAGACCAGAGACGGCCAGTGTTTGCTGGTGGAGAGCGCACAAAGCATGGCTAATCGGCTGGAGCTGACAAGCTGGGACGAGGCGAATCAGGACATCAAGAATGAACTGCAGGGACTGTCTCATGTACGGGTTTTGCGAAACAAGAAATTCCTGACTGACACCCTGCTGGAATCGCATCGCATCAATAGCCCCTATCTGCTCGCGGGGAGTGACAAAACATTCTTCAATGCGTTGAAAGCAGACCTGGGCGGGTTGGAAGAAGGCCCGATTGACCGTCGTAAACTTGCCGAAGTTCTTTTAAAGTATGACATCGGTTCTCTGCTCCATGGCGTGTTCCTGGCTAAGAAGGACTTGGCTGGTGGTCGCCTGCGGGTGGCGCGTGCCGTGTCTGCTTTTATCGAGGCCGACGGTGTGCGGGTTGCCGCTTCAGGCGGAGTCAAGAACGATCATGTGAATCCGTCGGGCGAAACCAAGTCCGGTTTTGGCAATGTTCCCTTTGCGCGCGACGAGTTCACCGCCGAACGTACCACCCTCTACGTCAACATTGACCTCGCTCAGCTTCGTGGCTACGGTTTGGGCGCCGATGTGGAGCGTCTGCTCATTCTGCTCGCGCTGTACAAGCTGCGCGCGATGCTTGATGGCAATTTGCGGTTGCGTACCGCCTGCGACCTGCGTGTGGACACTGATACCATCACCGCCAATGTGCCGGATGGCTATAAGCTTCCGCCCTTGACCGAACTGGCCGCTGATCTCAGGCCCGCAATAGAAAAGTGCCGTGCCAAGATGGCCGTGACCGAGGTCACCTTCAACGATGCGTTGAAGAAAGGCAAGGAAGAGGACAAAGCCGCGGATGACAATACCGATGACGCTGAAGCCAGCGAGGACTGATCATGCCAACGCTGATACTGCGCTTCCCCGGGCGGCGCTATCACGCCACACCGTGGGGGCATCACGTCAACGAGGGCCAGATCGAATGGCCGCCGTCGCCTTGGCGACTGTTACGGGCATTGATCGCCACCGGCTATGCCACGTTGCAGTGGTCGGGCGATGGTCCACCAGCCGTTGCGCGTTCTCTGATCGAGAAACTAGCCAGCGTTCTGCCACGCTATCGCCTGCCGCCGGCAGCCGGCGCCCACAGCCGGCACTACATGCCACTGGCGAAACTCAAGAACGGCCGGGAAGATACGACCTTGGTATTCGACACCTGGGCTCAGGTCGATGACGGGGAGTTGGTGGTCAGTTGGGATATAGCGCTGACGGACGAGGAAACCCTTCTGCTTTCGGAATTGGCTGAACGACTAGGTTACATGGGACGTTCAGAAAGCTGGGTGATGGCTCGCTTGGCCAAGCCGAATGAAGCATTACCAAGCGGTGAAGAATGTAGGCCCTGCGAGGGAATGTCCGCTCCGGGCAGAGGATGGGAGCAAATTCCGTTGATGACACCATTATCAAGTGCATCATATGGGAAGTGGCGGCAGGCAACGTTGGATGTTGAATCGGCGAAACTACCCGTGGCGGACGCGTCCAAGAAAAAACTCGATAAAGACGCAAAGAAGGTGCTCGTACAGCGCAAGGAAGCAGAGGCGCAATATCCAGCCGATCTTGTGTCTTGTCTTCAGGCGGAAACCGACTGGTTGCGTCAATGTGGCTGGAGCCAACCGCCCGGCAGCCGCCGAGTGTTCTATTGGCGCAAGACCGATGCCTTGGAGGCTGGCGCGCCGAAGACAAAACCACGCGCCGTCACCGCGCCTCCGGTCGAAGCTATGCTGCTGTCGATGGCCACAGCGAGCGGCAACGATCATGCACTTCCCTCGGTCACGCGGACCCTGCCGCAAGCCGAATTACTCCATCGAGCGTTGGTAAGTCTTACGGAAAAACAGGGTATTCACTCCCGCGCCTTGACCGGTTGCGATGAGAAAGGCAGGCCGCTACGTGGACCTCACGACCATGCTCACATTCTGCCGCTGGACTTGGACGGCGACGGCCATCTTGACCACATTCTGCTTTGGGCAGCGATGGGGTTGAACGATCGAGATCAGGCCGCCGTGCGTGCTGTACGCCGAACCTTTACCAAAGGCGGGGTCGGTCCGCTCCAGCTCGCACTGGCGGGGTCTGGACAACTCTCCGACCTGCCCGGCGCTTTCGGTGACGGGCTACGCGCGATACTGGGTTCACACGTCGCGCCCATGGTATGGAAGAGCCTTACACCTTTTGTGCTGCCCCGTCATCTCAAGAAGCGTGGACGCAACACGATCGAAGGGCAAATCGCCGCTGAATTGACAGCGCGCAGCTTCCCACCGCCTGCCGAGGTGCGAATGATTGATCCCCACGAAGATGAACGTGCGCGACGCCACCGGCATTTCGTGCGTTCCCGCCGGTATGGACCTGCTGCACCTGTCGATTGCGGGTTTACGCTGGAACTGCGATTTTCGAATCCCGTTCGAGGACCCATGTGCCTGGGCTACGGGAGCCACTTCGGCCTCGGCCTGTTCGTTCCCGCTGCCGATGCCTAAACCGAAACGCCCGGTACTGAACCACGCCCGCGAGCACCGCGTCGAGCAGGAAATCGTCGTCGATGCCTATACGTCAGACGAACGCACGATCGGCTGGCACTGCTACCTCGACGGCAAGCTGCGCTTTCCCTTCAAGGCGAAGTGCGTCGCCGTGCGGTTCGCCGGTCCCGAACCCAGCCGATGCGCTGCTCAAACATGCAAAGATGATGGACCGCACGGCAATCGATACGGACGGGTTTCCGCGGGCAACGACGAAGTCGCCGACGCTATGCGCCTGCAGCTCGAATGCTTAGACGCGAAGGAAACGCGCCGGATCGATGCGCTCGATCTGAAGCTCCAGCATCGCTATCTGTTGGAGCTGACCGAGGCGGGACCCGCGAGCCCATTGTCCTTGGTTATTCCGCACACTTTGGGCTGGGACTCTTCCTGCCCGACGACAACGGCGTCGGTATAAGAAGCTCATGCTGATCCTCGCTTCTCTCTCCGGAATTCAGGACTTCTTTTTCGACGTGCGGGAGTCCGGTGGCAGGCAGGCTCGCGCGCTCCGCCACCGCTCGTTCCGCATCCAGCTCATCGCCGAATGCGTCGCCCTGCGTCTGCTGGACGCGACCGACCTGGCGCGAGATCGTCTGCTCTTCTGCGCTGCGGCGAAGCTGGCAATCGACGCACACGGATTGTCGGAGACGACGATCCACTCCGTCCGCCGTGCCGCTGCTGAGATGGCAGAGGGGCTGCTGCAGGAGGTACGCGCGAGGCGCCGGAGGATCGGCGATACCGGGGTCGGGCGTGCACCGAATTGTTGACGTTCGACGATCGTGGTTACGCGAGGCGGACAACCAGGCTCGACCACAGGCCTTCCGTCAGGCTGGCGACGGCCTGATCCGCGTGACGCTGACGGCGGACTTGTTTGCACAGAAACCAAGCTTGCACAGAAACCAAGCTTGCACACGACCGGCTTGGGGGGTAGCATTTCTCACCTGACCATCTGGTCAGATGAGGGCAAAGTTATGGACCGTATCGGCATTTACGACGCCAAGGCGAAGCTCTCCCAGCTCATTGAGGCGGTGGCAGCCGGCCGCGAAGTGGTGATCACGAAGCGCGGCAAGCCGGTCGCCCGATTGGTGCCGCCCGAGACGCCCCGCAAGAGCTCGCCGGCGCGCGCGGCGAAACGCATCCGCGCGCTGTGCGAACGGTTGAACATCCGCCGCGTGACGACCCGCGAATTGATCGAGGAAGGCCGTGACTGATGGCCTTGGTGGCCGACAACTCCGTGATCGTAGCCTGGTTCGTGAAAAGTCAGGCAAACGCCTATACCTGGGGCATTCTCGAACGCGCGGCGGCCGGCGAGGCGATACACGTGCCGCTGCTGTGGCGGCAGGAGTTCGTAAACGCGATGGTGGTGCTCGAACGCCGGCGCCGGCTGAAGGCGCGGCATGCGGCGCAGGCATTCAGGGACCTCGCGGATATGAACCTCGTCTGCGACCGGGAATTGGTGGAGCTTGATACGCTGGCGGATCTCGCGCGGCGCCTCGAATTGAACGCCTACGATGCGACTTATCTTGAGCTTGCGATGCGGCTGCGGTTGCCGCTTGCCTGCCGCGACGGCCCGCTCATGGCCGCATTGCCCAAGGCGGGCGTTGCGCTCGCCTGACTTCCCCCGCCCCGGCCCCTTCATTCCCGCCCCCGATGCTGGTCATCGACAACCGCATGGACCACGACGCCCTCGACCGCCTGCGCCGCGGCCACGCCGCCTGGCGGCTGCTCGCGGCCGAGCACGCGCCGCTCATCCTGAGCTTCTTCGCGCTCGCGTTCGTGCGGCCCAACCGCCGCGCGGTCCCCGCGCCGGAACTGGCCGCGCAGCTCGACGGCTATCTCGATCAATTGCGCGAGACCCACGGCGCGGAGCGCTACCCGAGGAGCGCTCGCCAGTATCTGGAGGACTGGGCGGCGCCGGAGCGCGCCTATCTGCGCAAGTACTATCCGCGCTTGGGCGAGGAGGCCGAGTTCGACCTGACGCCCGCCGCGGAAAAGGCGCTCGAATGGATCCAGGGGCTCAGGCCGCAATCGTTCGTCGGCACCGAGTCGCGCCTGCTGACGCTGTTCCAGTTGCTGCGGGACCTGGCCGCCGGGGCCCAGGCCGATCCGTCGGCGCGCGTCCGGGAACTGGAGCGCCGCAAGGCGGAGCTGGAGCACGAGATCGAACGGGTGCGCAGCGGGCAGGCCGGCCCGCTGGACGCGACCCAGGTGAAGGAGCGCTATTTCCAGATCGAGGACGCGGCGCGGCGGCTGCTGGGCGACTTCCGCCAGGCGGAGGAGAATTTCCGCGTGCTGGACGCGCAGACGCGCGAGCGCATCGCCACCGGCGCCGGCCCGAAGGGCGCGCTGCTCGAGGAGATCTTCGGCGAGAGCGACCACATCCGCAGCTCCGACCAGGGCAGGAGCTTCGAGGCCTTCTGGGAGTTCCTCATGTCGCCCGCGCGGCAGGAGGCGCTGCAAGCGTGGCTGCGCGCGGTGCACGAGCTCGCCCCCGTGCGCGAGCTCTCGGGCGAGGAGCTCGTGCGCAGGATTCCGTTCCTGCTGCTCGACGCGGGGGAAAAAGTGCACGGCACGGTGGCGCTGCTGGTGGAGCAGTTGCGGCGCTTCGTGGACGATCAGGCGCACCTGGAGAACCGGCGCATTCTCGACCTCGTGCGCGAAATCGAGCGGCACGCGATACGCTTGCGGGCCGAACCGCCAAGGGGGGCCGAATTTGCCGCGCTCGATGCGCTCGCCCCGGAGTTCGAGCTGCCGATGTGCCGCGCGCTTTTCCGCCCGCCGCGCAATCCGGTGCTTTCGGCCGGGGCGGTCGAGGAAGGCGAGGCCGAGCTGGACTTGGCCGCGCTGTTCGCGCAAAGGGTGGTGGACGAAAAACTGCTGCGTGGCCATATCGCCGAGCTGCTGCGCGGCCGCTCCCAGGTGACGCTCGCGGAAGTCGCCACGGCGTTTCCGCCCGAGCACGGCTTGGCGGAGATCGTGGGCTATCTGAGGATCGCCGGAGAGGAGGGCGCGGCGGTGGACGAATCGGTCACCGAAACACTGGTCATTCCCTCGGGCCGCGGCCCCGGCGCGCGGCGCGTGCGGCTGCCGCGCGTGATTTTCGCGGCGTGACCTTCGCGGACTGAACCGATGGATGCGCCGCCGCGCAACGAACTTCCCCCGGTGCTCGTCGGCCTGCTCAGGGGCGTGTTGTACCGGGAGCAGGCGCCACAGCTCTGGCGCGACCTGCTCAACCTGCAGGGCGCCGCGCGCGACCATCTGCGGCCGCTCGGGCTCGACCTCGTCGTGGACGATGCCGAGGGCTACGCCTTTTTGCGGCAGCGCCAGGCGGATGAGGCCGACGCGGAGGGCGAAGCGCCGCGGCTCATTCCGCGCCGGCAGCTCAGCTATCCGGTGAGTCTGCTGCTGGTGCTGCTGCGCAAGCGCCTGGGGCAGCACGACGCACAGGGCGGCGAGACCCGGTTGGTGTTGTCCCGGGAACAGATCACCGAGATGTTGCGCACCTTTCTGCCCTCCGGCACGAACGAAGCGAAGCTCGTGGACCAGATCGAGCGCCATATCGCAAGGGTGGAAGAGCTCGGGTTCCTGCGCCGCCTGAAGGAAGACGAAGCCGTCTACGAGGTGCGGCGCGTGCTTCGCGCCTTCGTCAACGCCGATTGGCTCGCCGAGCTCGAAACGGTGTATCGCGACCATGCGCAGCGGACCGAATGAGGTCACGCAGCCGGGCTTCCGGCTGAAGCGCTTCGAGGTGCTCAACTGGGGCACCTTCAACGCACGCGTCTGGAGGATCGAACCGGACGGGGCGAACGCGCTCCTGACCGGGGACATCGGCTCGGGGAAATCCACGCTGGTGGACGCGCTCACGACGCTGCTGGTGCCGCCGCGCAAGATCGCCTACAACAAGGCCGCCGGAGCTGAGACGCGCGAGCGCTCGCTGTACTCCTACGTGCGCGGCGAATACCGGAACATCTCGAACGAATTGACCGGTGGCGCGCAGGCGCAGGCGTTGCGCGGCGAGGAGAGCTACAGCGCCATCCTCGGCGTGTTCGCCGACCGGGCCGCCAATCGGGAAGTCACGCTCGCGCAGGTGTTCTGGCTGAAGGAGGGCGAGCGCAATCCGGCACGGCTGTACGCCGTGGCGGGCGGGTCCCTGGAGATCGCCGCCGATTTCGCCGGTTTCGGGGAGGACATCCAGAATCTGCGCAAGCGGCTGAAAGCCGATCGTCGCGTCGCGCTGTTCGAGAGCTTCGAGGAGTACGGCGCGAGGTTGCGCCGGGAACTGGGCATCCCGCACGCGCAGGCCCTGGATCTCTTCTATCAGACGGTCTCCATGAAATCGGTGGGCAACCTCACCGAGTTCGTCCGGCGCCACATGCTCGAGTCCGACGACACGGGCGAGCGCATCCGCGCGCTGATCGGGAACTTCGAGAACCTGAACCATGCGCACGACGCGGTGCTCCGGGCGCGGGACCAGATCGAACGGCTTGCGCCGCTGGTCGACGAGGGCGAGCGCCTGCAGGCGCTGGCGGCGGGGGCCGCGGTGCTGCGCGGCGCGCGGGACGCGCTCGCCGCGTGGTTCTGCGGCCATCGGGGGCGCCTGCTCGATGCGAGGATCGAGGAGCTGGAGTTCGAGCAGCGGAAGTGCGCGCGGCAACTGGAAGCCGGCAAGGCACGCCTGGCGGAGCTGTCGCGGCAACGCGCGGAGCTGCAGGCGGCGATCGACCGGCAAGGCGGCGGGCGGATCCGCGAGATCGAGGCGCAGATCGCGCACCGTGAGGCCGAACGCAACCGCCAGCGCGGCGACGAGGAGGCGTATCGGCGCCTGTGCGCCGCGCTGGACCTGAAGCCGGGTGCCACGCTGGAAGCGTTTCTCGCCACGGCGCGCGCCGCGGCGGCCCGCCGCAAGGAAGTCGAATCGGACAAGAAGGACCGCGATCGCCTGGCGATCGACAAGGCGGTGGAGTTCCGCGCGCTGGGAGAACGCGACAAGGGGCTCTCCGACGAGATCCAGTCGCTGGAGATCCGCGCGAGCAACATCCCCGCGGACAACATCCGCATCCGAGAAAACCTGGCCGAGGCGCTGCGCGTCGCGCCGGAGGAACTGCCGTTTGCGGGCGAATTGCTGCAGGTCCGTCCCGAGGACAAGGCCTGGGAAGGGGCGCTCGAGCGCCTGTTGCGCGGCTTCGCGCTCACGCTCCTCGTTCCCGATGCGCTCTACACGCAGGTCGGGCATTACGTGGACCGCGCGCACCTGCGGGGTCGCCTCGTGTTCGCGCGCGTGCGCGATGTACCGGTGCGCGCTTCGCCGCGCCCGGTCTCGCCCCAGTCGGCGGTGCGGAAACTCTCCATCAAGCCCGACAGCGCTTTCTATGCGTTCCTCGAGCGCGAGCTGGCCGAGCACTTCGACTATGCCTGCTGCGAGGGCCTGGAGGAATTTCAGCGGCTGCCGCGCGCGCTCACCCGCAGCGGCCTCGTCAAGGCGAACGACCGGCGTCACGAGAAGGACGACCGCTATCGGATCGAGGATCGCTCGCGTTACGTGCTGGGATGGGACAACCAGGCGAAGCTGAAGGCGTTGCGCGACGAGCAGAAGGAGCTGCGGCGCCGGCTGCTCGGCATCAAGTCCGAGCGCGATCGGATCGAGGGCGAGGGCCGGGCGCTGGAGCAGAAGCTGCGCGCGGCGGAGCGCCTGCTGGAACTGGAGGACTTCACGCGCATCGACTGGCGCAACACCGCCCTCGCGATCCAGAAGCTCGAGGACGAAAAGCAGGCGCTGGAGACCTCGAGCGACCAGCTTCGGACGTTGCGCGAGCGCCAGAAGCGGTTGGACCAGGACTACGCGGACGCCGACGCCAAACGGGGCGAGATGGAAAACCGCGCGGGCGGCCTCGACGCGCAGATCGAGCAGGCGCGCACGCAACGCGAGGCCGCGCGCGAGGCGGAAGCTTCGCACCCGGAGGGCGCCAGGGACACGAGCTATCCGGTGCTCGAAGCATGGGCGAGAGAGGTTCCGGGCGCGCATCCGCCGGAGCTGCGCCTGCTGGACGCGCAGGAGCGGCGCATGCGGGAGACGCTGCAGGCGAGGATCGATGCCGACGACAAGGCGGCGGCGCGGCTGCGCGAGCGGATCGTCGAGCAGATGCAACGCTACAAGGCCGCCTATCCGGCCGAGACCGCGGACATGGACGCGCGCACCGAAGCGTTGCCCGAGTACGCCCGGCGGCTGCGCGCGCTGCGCGAGGACGACCTGCCCCGCTTCGAGGCGCGTTTCAAGGAGCTGCTCAACAAGGAAACCATCAACAGCATGGCGGCCTTCCAGGCGCACCTGCAAAGACGCCGGCACGAGATCGAGGACCGGATCCGCACTATCAACGCGTCGCTCGGCGGCATCGAATACGACCGCACGCAGGGCACGTATGTCGAGCTGGTGAGCCTGCCTGCGCCGGACGCCGAGGTGCGCGACTTCCAGACCGGCCTGCGCGCGTGCATCAGCGAGGGCGAGGGCGGCGGCGAGTTCTATACGGAACAGAAATTCCTTCAGGTGAAGGCCCTGGTCGAACGGTTGAACGGGCGCGAAGGGCAAGCCGAGATGGACGCCCGCTGGACTGCGAAAGTGACCGACGTGCGCAACTGGTTCGAATTCGGGGCGACCGAGCGCTGGCGCGCCGACGGCAATGAGCGCGAGTTCTACCGCGACTCCTCGGGCAAGTCCGGGGGCCAGAAGGAAAAGCTCGCGTACACGATCCTGGCCGCGGCGCTCGCCTACCAGTTCGGCCTGGGCGAGGCCGACGCGCGCAGGCGATGCTTTCGCTTCGTGGTCATCGACGAGGCGTTCGGCCGGGGTTCCGACGACAGCACGCGCTACGGGCTGGAGTTGTTCGGGACGCTCGACCTGCAGTTGCTGATCGTGACGCCGCTGCAGAAGATCGCCGTCATCGAGGACTACATCGCAGCGGTGCATTTCGTGCACAACGCGGATGGCGCGGACTCGAAGGTGCAGAACCTGACGATCGAGGAATACCGGTTGCGCAAGCAGGAATTCCTCGCCGCCGCCTCCGCATGATCTCTCCGGGGGAGATTCGCGACCGGGCGCGCCGGCTCTGGACGGGCGGCCGGGCGCTGCGCGCCTCGCTCGGCGCGGAGCCGCTTTTCCCGTATTCGGTGCCCTTCCGCCGGCCCTCGGCCAGGGAATGGCTGGAGAACTTTGCGCAATTGCGCGACGCAGCGGAGCGTCTGGAAGCCGGGAGCAAGACGGGGGCCGGGGCGGGCTACACGGTGATATACAAGGCGACGGCGCATCAGAGGCTCGGGCAACTGCGCGCGCCCGAGCGCATCGTCTTCGAAAGCGTCGACGACGTCGCGGCGTGCGCGGGAGAAATCGAGGCTCTGCGGCGGTTCCGGGTGGTGACGCGTGAACTCCTGTCTCGCGAGCCCGGACTGATCGAGTGGGTGAAGGAGCAGCCGTTGAGGGTCCTGGAGCGGGAATCGGCGCTTCCGCGCCTGCTCGCGGCGGTTGAATTTTTTCGGGCGCATCCGCGGCCGATGCGCTACGCGCGCGAGCTGAGCATCCCGGGGGGGGGGACGAAATTCATCGAGGAGCATCGGGTGCTGCTCGGCGAGTGGCTGGAGCGCCTGCTGCCGGCCGACGCCCTGGACGGCGCCGTGCGCGGCCTCGCCGACCACGGCTTCGAGCGGCGCTTCGGTTTGCGGTACGAGGAGCCGCTCATCCGCTTTCGCTGGCTCGATCCGATGCGGACCCTGGAGGGACGCATCAGCGACGCCGCCGTCCCCTTGTCGCAGTTCATCGCCTACGCCGCCCGCTGCAGCCGGGTATTCGTTACGGAGAACAAGATCAATTTCCTGACGCTGCCGGCATCCGCGGACGCGCTCGCCATTTTCGGCGGAGGCTACGCGATCGACCGGCTTGCGGGCATTGCATGGCTGCGCGAGGTTGCCGTGCACTACTGGGGCGACATCGACCCCCACGGCTTCGCGATTCTCAGCCGCCTGCGCGGCTACCTGCCGGAAGTGCATTCGTTCCTCATGGATCGGGACACGCTGATGGCCCATCGAACGTCCTGGAGCGACGAGCCGCGGGAGCGCCGCTGCCTGCACGACCTGCCCGGGCTGGGCGGCGAGGAGCATTCGCTGTACGACGATCTGCGCCACGACCGCATTGCCGAATGCGTGCGGCTGGAGCAGGAGCGGATCGCCTATGCCCATGTGGCCGAAGCGGTGCGGGTGGCGGAGAAAGCACCGCATGTGGAGACCCATTTGACTTAGTTCACTTCATGCTTGACAATCTAGTCATGATAAAGCTGAACATCCACGAAGCCAAGACGCACCTGTCGAAGTACCTGGCCCGCTTGCAGGAGGGCGAGACGATCCTGCTTTGCAAGCGCAATCAGCCGATCGCGGAAATCCGTGCCTTGCCGGCTGCGCGGAAGAAAAAGCGCCCGCTCGGGCTTGCCAAAGGCACGGTCGAGATCCTCCCGAGTTTTTTCGAGCCATTGCCGGATGAGCTGCTCGATCTGTTCGAGGGCAAGGGCGATTGAGGCTGTTGCTCGACACCTGCACGTTTCTCTGGGCGATCGACGATCGCGCAAAGCTCTCGGAGGCGGCGCGCTCGCTCATCGTGGACGCCGGCAACGAGGTTTATTTGAGCGCGATCTCGGCGTGGGAGATCGCGGTGAAGCAGGGGCGGGGAAGCCTGAGGCTTTCCGAGCCGGCGTCGCGGTACGTTTCGAAGTATCGCAAGGCGCACGGGTATGTTGAGCTGGCGCTCGACGAAGCCTCGGTGCTGCACGTCGGGAGCTTGCCCACGCCGCACCGCGACCCCTTCGACCGCATGCTCGTCTGCCAGGCGATCGCGCACGGTTTGATCATCCTCACGCCCGATCCGCAGATCTCGCAATACCCGGTTCGCGTTCTCTGGTAGCGAGCCGTCCCGCGAGGGGAAGCATCCAGGGAGGGACATGGCGATGTCCGAAGAGAGTCCGCAGCAACCGGAGCTTTCGTTGCCGTTCCCGGAGCTCGCGCAGGACCTGCCTCTGCTGCCTGCGCGCATGGTGAACGAGTACCAGTATTGCCCGCGGCTCGCGTACTTGGAGTGGGTGCAGGGAGAGTGGGCCGAGTCGGCCGACACGGTCGAGGGCCGCCGCACGCACCGGCGCACCGACAAGCCCGGGGGCGAGTTGCCGCCGCCCGGGGAAGGGGAGGGGGAGGGGGGGATCCATGCGCGCTCGATCAC
>ORJL011050740.1_pt1 | contig 23638 bp, 26 predicted proteins | sample 1779941 | NCBI WGS metagenome assembly ORJL01 (sample SAMEA104232317, study PRJEB22302) | groundwater metagenome | biome: forest; feature: aquifer; material: groundwater | place: USA | collected 2011-08-07 | depth 5.8 m
AGCGAAATCGCTTCGATGTCGTGATTGTGGCCTTTCATATGCAGCGACGTGATCACCATCAGCATCACCATCACCGTCTGCCCGACGATCATCGCGGCCATGGCCACGAAGGCCGCCGGTTCGCGAAGGATTTGCAGAATGGAGCGGGCGGGCGCGGATGATTGATTTTGCGCCGAGGGCTGTGCGGCGATGTGCGCGGCCAGTTCGCGGCCCACGTCGCGGGGGTCGGGGCGCAGTAACACGAAGATGATTACGGCGGCGGCGACGAGCAGAACCGCGCCGACGACATACGGCCACACGAGCTCATTCACCCCGGCAGCTTTGGCCCACCCGCCGACAAGCCTTGAGATGATCGGCCAGAACAGTGTGCCCGCCGTGCCGCCGATGACGACGTTGGAAATCGCGCGCCCGCGCTCTTCGGGCGGGTGAACTTCGGCGGCGGCGAAGCGGGCGAGGTTGAGGGCCGAATTCGCCATGCCCATGAAGATCATGCTGGCGAGGAAGATGATGAGCGACCCGACGACGACGGCTCCCCCCGCCAGCCCCGCGCCGATCACGCCCACGGCCACTCCGAGTGTAAGACCGCCACGCCGCCCGAGCCGGTCCATGCCAACGCCCCAGCCGAGGGCGGCCAGCGCCGCGCCGAGTTGATAGACGGCGGACGGCACGCCGCCCCACGAGGGGTTGGCCGCGAGTTTTACGCCGGCGATGGAGTTGACGGTGGCGACGGCGAGGAAGGCAACAGAGCCGAAGCACTGCGCCGCGAACAATGTGCCGGTGATCTTGCGGGCGATCTTCCGATGGTCTGCCATCCGTTGGCTACTTCACTTCTTCAACATCCTTGTACCATTTCACCTTGTCGCCGATCTTGTCGCGCATCTTCCAGGCAAACGACTTGGACTCCGAATCCAGCGCGCCGAGGGCGTGATCTACCTGCGCCGCCACTTTGCCTTTTTCGTCTGCGGTGAGCGAGGCGTAGGTCTGGGCCAGTTGCTTCACCTTTGTCAGATTCATGGTGGTCGTTCGCCACAGCCCCCAGTCGGCGGCGCACAGCCGGGCGATGTAGGGCAGGTTGATGGTTTCGTCGTCGCCAGCGCCCCAGGGATGCTCCAGCAGGAGCATGATCGTGTCGATCACATCCTTCTCGTTGATCTTCACGATCTGCATTTTCTCCAGCACCATTTCGGCTAGCGGAATGGTGGGTGAGTCTTTTTCCAGCCGCCCGCTCCAGTAAATGGCGTGGCAGAAGTCGAGCTTGTCCACAAAAACATCCACGTGCAGGCCGTTGCCGGGATGCTCGAAGATCATGCGCTCGCCGCCGGAGTTGATGAACACTTCCACGGCTTCTTTGTAGCCCAACGCGGCGGGCATCCACTTGCGGATCTGCGCTGCCTGCTTGCCGTATCCGGCGAAGTCAATATCGGTGTAGGCGCGGCCCATCTTTGCTTGCAGGTAGCCGTAAGTGGGGCAGTGATGGTGAAACGCCAGCGAGCCGAGCAAGCGCAGCGTCAGGCCGGCGGTGTTGCCCGCATCCACGATGCGGCGCATTTCAGATTCAAATTTCAGCCGCTCAGAATCATCCTGAGCGGCCATGCCGATAGGTTGAGTCATAGGTTAGCCTTGAGGGGTAGAAGCGGCCAGCAGGCGATCGCAGATCGCCCGCAGGGTGCGCCAATCGCGCCGGGCCACGAACACTTCGGCCAGCCGCGCAATGAGGTCGGGGTCGGCCAGAGGATGCACGACGTATTGGGCGTAAATCTTCAGCGCGTCGTTGTCGGTGCGCCCGGCCTTGAAATACTCAAGCACCAATTGCAGCAGAAGCTTGTCGCGCTCGTGCCGGGCGGCCTTGGCCGCTTCGGCCTGTGTTTTGGCATGGGTGCCCTGCGCCGCCGCTTTGCGGATGGCCGCCGTGAGGGCGTCGGCGGTGAAGGGTTTGAGGAGGTAGTCGCGCACGCCGAGCGCCATGGCTTCCAGCAAGGTGTCGCGCTGCTCCTCGGAGGAGATGATCATGGGCACCGTGCCGGGGCTGGCAGCTTGCATATTGCGGATGGCGGCCAGCCCGCTCATACGCGGCATGTTGATGTCCATCACGGCCACGTCGGGCTGCAATTGCTGCGCCATCTCCACCGCTTCCTGGCCGTCGCGGGCCAGAGCCACCACCTCCATATCGCGCTCCAACGCCAGCATGGTGCGGACGCTCTTGCGGAATTCCAGCGCGTCATCCGCGATCAGGACACGGATGGGAGACATGAAGATTGCAATACACAATTCCCAATGCTCAATGCTCAAGTCAATCGTGAATTGAGCATTGTGCACCGTGCATTGTCGCTACTTGCCTTTTCCGCCGAAGCTGCCCTTGGTGTTTTGCGGCAGGATCATTTCCACGTCGGAGTGGGGGCGAGGGATGACGTGGACGGACACGAGTTCGCCCACGCGCTTGGCCGCGGCGGCCCCGGCGTCGGTGGCGGCTTTCACCGCGCCCACGTCGCCGCGCACCATCACGGTCACAAAGCCGCCGCCCACATATTCACTGCCGATGAGGGTGACGTTGGCGGCCTTTACCATGGCATCGGCGGCTTCCACTGCGCCAATGAGGCCTTTGGTTTCAACCATTCCGAGAGCGATCATTGCGACATCGACGGGCATTTTAGAATCTCCTTAGCTGATGATGGATGTTAGTTTTTCAATTCGGCCAGCACCCGGCGCACAATCTCGTCAATGTCCGGGCTGCCCGCCGGGGCGGGCGCGCTGCCGGCCGCCGGTTCGGTGAGGGCCTCCACCGGAGGCGGCGTAATTTCGTAGGCCAGGCGCTTCACATTGTACATGTGATGCACGGTAATGTTGTCGCCGGTAATTGCGCCGCCAATGCCGCCCGGCCCGAGGGTCATCGAGGGCATCACGCCGGTGGTGTAGCCTGTGGCCCCCAGGCTGCCCCACGTGTTCACGAGGATGCGGAACACCGGCTTCTCCAGCCCGAACCGCATGATCACTTTATCATCTTGAGCGTGGATGACGAGCGAGTGGCCGCGCCCGCCGTAGTCGATCAGCTCGATGCAGCGATCACACCCGGCCTCCCAGCCGGCGGCCTCGTACCAGCCCAGCACCGTAGTCAGCTTCTCGCCGGACAGCGGCTCGCCAGGCCCCACCGATTTCAGCCGGGCCACCAGCACCCGCGCCCAATCGGGCACCGTGATGCCGCACATCTGCGCCAATTGCTGCGGGCTTTTGCCGACCGTTTTGGGGTTGATGAGCGGCCCCGACGGAAACAACACGGCGGCGAGGGCTTTGGCTTGCGCGTCGTCCACAAAATACGCGCCTTCGGCTTTCATCAACTCGGCCAACTCGGCGGCAATGGGCTTGTCGGCCACCACGGCCTGCTCGGTGGCGCAAATGAGGGAATGGTCGAACGCTTTGCTGGCGACGATGTACTGGGCGGTGCGCTTGAGGTCTGCCGAGCGATCGACGTACACCGGCACGTTGCCCGGCCCTACGCCGTAGGCGGGCTTGCCCACCGAGTGCGCGGCGCGAACCATATCGCTGCCGCCCGTTGCCAGAATGAGGGCGGTGTATTTGTGCTTCATCAATTCCTGCGTGCCGGGCAGAGTCACTTTGCTCATGCACGAAATGAGTCCGGCGGGCGCGCCCGCCTTGGTGGCGGCTTCGCTCATGAGGCGCGCCGTCTCAACGCAGCACTTGACGGCGGAGGGGTGGGGGGCCACCACAATGGCGTTGCGGGCTTTGACGCTGATGAGCGTTTTGAACATCGTCGTGCTGGTGGGGTTGGTGCTGGGCGTGAGCGCCGCTACAACGCCCATGGGCCAGGCAATGTCGTAGAGTTTCTTCTGCGGGTCGTGCCGGATGACGCCCACCGTTTTGATGTCTTTGATGGCCTCCCATAGCAACCTGGATGACAGGTGGTTCTTGAGCATTTTGTGGATGGGCACGCCGTAGCCGGTTTCTTCGACGGCCATGCGTCCCAGCCGCTCGGAGGCCCCAAAGGCCGCCTCGGCGATGGCCGCGCACACCCGATCCACCTCGGCCTGGCTGGCTTTGGCCCACGCCAACTGCGCCTGCCGGGCGGCGTTGGCCAGGGTTCGGGCTTCTTGAATGGATTGAAGGTCGAGATCGTAATCAGGCATGAACCCCTCTACAGGAGCGCTTCAGGATTGGCAAAGTATACACGTTTTTGACAACGGAGGTAACGGATTGAATGGATGGCATTGAGCCTCAAATGACGTGGCGAAGAGTTTCATGCATGGGTCGGTCGCACTGCCGGATGCACAAGTTGTTCGGGCACTCGGTTGCGTTCAATGTAATCGTTGATTTCCGCCTGATGGTCGCTGTAATAACTCAACGCATCGAAAACCTGCGCCAGCGTAATGTGCGGCAGGTGGCCGGAAATCTCCTCCGGCGAGACGCCTAATCGCCACAATTCTACGATAGCTCGAACAGAAGTTTTAGTGCCAACGATGACCGGCTCACCTTTCAACAGGGTAGCGTCGCTGACGATGTATCGGGATAGTGTGGAGACAGTCATAATGTCCTCTACCTTTCCGGCATCCAATGGAAGCCCGAGATTGCCGAAAGACAAGATGCGCTATTGCTCTAGCTTTTTCTGAAAGTCACCTGCCCGTTCACTTCCAGCGAATCGATCACTGCCATAATCACCGCGTCCACCGGCGAGTCTTTGGTGATGTTGGTCTGCCGCGCCGACGACCCGGCGGCCACCAGCACCAGATCGCCCGACCCGGCGTCCACGGTGTCCACGGCCACATAAGGCTTGCCCACCGGCTGGCCGGATTCGTCGGCCTCGCGCACGATGAGCAATTTGCGGCCGGTGAGCTTTTCATCTTTGATGGTGGCTACGGTAGAGCCGATGACACGGGCTATTTGCATGGAGACCTCTCAATGCACAATTCACAATGCTCAAGGCACACTGAACTGCCCGTTGAGCATTGCGCATTGTGATTTACGTTTTCAGTATTTCCCCGCAGACGCGGCAGCCGTGGCCGGTTGCCCTGCCCCCGCCGCCTCGGCCACGATTTTCACCCCGGCGCTGGCCCCAATGCGGGTGGCCCCGGCGGCGATCATCTGCTGCGCGTCGGTGAGATTGCGAATGCCGCCCGCCGCTTTGACGCCCATGCCCGGCCCCACCACTTTGCGCATCAGCGCCACGTCGGCGGCGGTGGCCCCGCCCGGCCCGAACCCGGTGGACGTTTTGACAAAATCGGCCCCGACCTCTTTGGAGATGAGGCAGGCGGCCACTTTTTCCTCGTCGGTGAGCAGGGCGGCCTCGATGATCACTTTGACAATGGCGTTTTTGGCGTGGGCGGCGCGGACTACGGCGCGCACGTCGCGGGTGATGGCTTCGTAATCCCTGGCCTTGAGCGCGCCGATGTTGATCACCATGTCAATTTCCGATGCGCCATCGTCGATGGCCTGTTGCGCCTCGAAGGCTTTCACTTCCGGCGGGTTGGCGCCCAGCGGAAAGCCCACCACCACGCACACTTTGACCTCCGAGCCTTTGAGCAGTTGGGCGCACAGTTTGGCATGGGTGGGGTTCACACACACGCTGGCAAAGCCGTACTTGCGGGCCTCGAAGCACAGTTGGGCGATCTGGTCGGCCGTGGCCTCCGGTTTCAACAGGGTGTGATCGATCATCCCCGCAATGCCCCGGTTGGCCGGGGCGGCCCCCAGCCCCGCGCTAATGCGGTCGGCCCCGGCGGCCATCACGGCCCCCACTCGATCCACACACACCTGGACACAGAATCCGTTTTCGCAATCGCGCCCGCAGGCGGGCTGGCCGGTTTGGGCGGCGCGCTGCTCTTCGGCCAGACGCAGCAGCACCTGCCGGGTTACGGCTTCTACTATGTCTTCCACGGTTTTGGAGTCGGGAGTCATTTGAGGAACCTTCGCTCAATCTCCATAATCTTATCCACCCGCTTGGCGTGCCGCCCGCCGCCGAACTCGGTGGCGAGCCACGTTTCGGCGATTTGCCTGGCGAGTGCCGGGCCAATGAGGCCCGCGCCCAGCGTGAGCACATTGGCATCGTTGTGCTCGCGGCTGTTCACGGCGGTGGCGTAATCGTAGCACAGCGCGGCGCGCACGCCCGGCACTTTGTTGGCTGCCATGGCGCTGCCAATACCCGCGCCGTCGATCACAATGCCGCGCCATGCCGCGCCCTCGCTCACCAGCCGCGCCACCGCGTAAGCAAAGTCCGGGTAGTCTACCGGGTCGGTGGAGGCGGCGCCGCAATCAATGAGGCTGTAGCCCAGGCCGGCGAGGTAAGCCCTGAGAGCTTCCTTGAGGGGATAACCACCGTGGTCTGCGCCAATGGCCCCCGGGCCGCCGCCGCGCCGACTGTCGCCCGCGGCCTCCGTTGGCTTCGCTTGCCTTTGCTCGGGATGCGGCGCGGCAGGGAGAGGGGCCTCCCCCAGCGTCCGGCGGACAACCCGCTCGACTATGGCTCGCAGCTCGGCGTCAGTGGGCGTGGTCACGGATACCGGTAGTGACTCACCAGCTTCCAGTCGGGCAGAGGCCAGTACACCACCCACACTTTGCCGATCATGCGGCCGAGGCTGATGGGGCCAACGCTGGGGTCGCGCGAGTCTTTGGAAAAGTTGCGGTTGTCGCCCAGCATGAAATACTGGTCGGGGCCAAGCGTCCACGTTTGATCCTGGTGTGGGCGCATCGGCTCTTTAATGTAAGGCTCGTTCAGAACAATGCCGTTGACGGAGACCTTGCCCTTGCTCACCACCACGGTGTCGCCGGGCAGGCCGATGATGCGTTTGATGAAATCCGTTTCGCCGGGGATGCCCGCCAGCCGTTCCAGGAAGGTGGCCTCGGGGTGGCCCGGGGGAACGAACACGATCACGTCGCCGTGTTGCGGCTTGCTCAACAGGTAAGCCAGGCGGCTGACGATGATGTATTGGCCGTCTTGAAAGCTGTCGTCCATGCTGGCGCCGTAGATTTTGAAACGGCCCGTCATGAAGTTGACGGCAAAAAAGATGATGGCGGTGAGGACAAGCGTTTCGAGAGTTTCTCGAAGGAAAGACTTGACTTGCGACTGTACCTGGGTTTCCTCTTGCGGCGTTTGCGTTTCTTGCACTTCGATCATAAATAGAGTCCTTGCCCGGAATTATAGCCCGGTTTCTTCGCGTGCCCGAAAGCTCATGCGGATGGGAGTGCCGAGAAAGCTGTATTGCTCGCGAATCTGGTTTTCGAGAAAGCGGCGATAGGTGAAATGCACCAGCTTGGGGTCGTTGACGTGGAAGAGGAAGGTGGGCGGGTCCACGCCCACCTGAGCGGCATACAGGATTTTTAGGCGGCGGCCCGTTTTGGACGGGGCGGCGTGCTTGTCCACGGCCTCGCGCACTATGCGGTTCAACTCGGCAGTGGGGATGCGCACGAGCCGTTCTTCCTGCACCTGCAGCGCGGTGGGCAGCACCTGGTCGGTGCGCTGGCCGGTTTTGGCGGAGACGAACAGCACGGGCACGTAATCGAGGAAGTGCAGTTGTTCGCGAATGCCCTCGGTGAAGGTGTTCATGGTGTTGGTGTCTTTTTCCACCGCGTCCCACTTGTTGACGATGACCACGACGCTGCGGTTCTTTTCCAGCACCATGCCGGCGATGTGCGCATCCTGCGCGGCAATGCCCTCGACGGCGTCCAGCAACAGCAGGGCCACGTCGGCGCGGTCGATGGCGCGATACGAGCGCAGCACGCTGTATTTTTCCACGCCGACTTCAATGCGGCCCCGTCGCCGGATGCCGGCGGTGTCGATGAGGGTGACGGCCATTCCGTCGAAGTCGAGATGGGTGTCGATGGCGTCGCGGGTGGTGCCGGGGATGGGCGAGACGATGACGCGCTCTTCGCCGAGCAACCGGTTGAGCAAACTGCTCTTGCCCACGTTGGGGCGGCCCACCAGAGCAATTTTCACCGAGGAGTCCTCTTCGGCTTCGGGGGTGGCGGGCAGGCCGGCCACCAGGGCATCGAGCAGGTCGCCGGTGCCCGTGCCGTGCATGGCCGAGATGGCAAACGGCTCGCCCATGCCCAGCTCGTAAAAGCTGTACACGTCCTCGCGCCGTCGGGCATTATCGGCTTTGTTGACGGCGAGGAAGATGGGTGGGCGCAGGACACCGTCGACGTTGCGCTGGTGGCGGCGCAGGATGTTGGCCACTTCCTCATCGGGCACGGTGACGCCGGTGACGATGTCGACGACGAGGACGACGGCATCGGCTTCCGAGATGGCGAATTCGGCTTGTTGGCGAATCTGGCTGATGTATTCGGCAGAGTCGAGGGCGAGGGGGGCGGTGAGGCCGCGGCCCTGCACTTCGATGCCGCCCGTGTCCACAATGGCAAAGGCTACGCCGTTCCATTCCGCTTCGGCAAATTGCCGGTCGCGGGTGGTGCCGGGGGTGTCGTCCACCACCGCCAGTCGTTCACCGGCCAGTCGGTTAAATAAAGTAGATTTGCCGACGTTAGGGCGGCCGACGAGCGCGACGAGAGGTTTTGTCATGATGGGGGCACCTGAGTGGGCGTGGGAGTTGGCGTGGGCGTGGGTGTGACGGCAGGCGCGCGCGTGGCTGTGGCCGCGGGTTTGGGGGTGGCGGGCTTGACGGTGCCGGTGGGCGAGGCGGTGAATGTATGGGTGGCGGTGCCGGGGCCGGTGATGAGCACTTCGATGGTTCCCGGCAGCACAGTCTGCACGCTGATGCCATCGGGCAGCACCACCACTTGTGGCGTGACCTGATGCAGGCCGGGCGGCAGGTTCAGCAAATCCAGCACCACGCGCACGGCGTCGGGGGTCAGGGTATCCAAGGTGGATAGCGGCCCGGAGAGGATGACGTCCACGGTGGCGGGCGAGGCGCTGGCGGTGAGGCCGGGGCCGAGGCCCTGGATTTCGAGATCGCGCTGGATGGTGAGGCTGCTTTCGATGGCGGCAATGCTCACCTGCACGACCACTGTTTGATCGCCCACGAGTGAGACTCCGGCGGGCAGCTCGAGGCTCAGCCGCGCCTGGATGTCGTCGGTGGCTTCGCTGATGTCGAGCAGTTCGGTTTCCGCGAAGCCGGGCAGTGAGGCTACCAAAGCCGGGTCGGAGGAAAACAGCGTGACCACCGGGGGCGAAATGAAAATGTTTGTGATGCGATAGCCGGCCGCCACCTGTCCTTCGTAATTGGCTTTGACGGCCACGTCGCGGTAGCCGCCCAATTGCTGGACGGGGATGGTGACGGTGACTTCGGCAGGCTCCACGGTGACGCCGGCCACGGTTTGCCCGTCGGCGTTGAGGGGCGTGAGGGTGGCGTGGCCGTCGAAGTCTTGCTTGGCGCCGGTGAGGCTCACCTGCGCCACAAGTTCGCTCACGGTGTCGGCCAGCGAGGCCGGGCCGGAGATGGCGGCGGTGGCGGGCTGCACGGTGGCATTGCCCACCTGATACCCGATGGCCGGATCGCCGCTGGTGACCAGCCGCACGGGCACGGTGCGCGTGGCAATGGTTTCAACGGTGAGATAGATCTCGGCGGGGGTGATGCCGGTGATGCGGGCATCGCGTTGATCGACGGCGGCCTGAATGGGAAGGGTGACCGAGCCGCCCTGCACGCCGCTCAGGTCGACAAAGGCGTGCAGTTGGTCGCCGTTGAGCGAGGCCCACACGGAGGCCGGCGCGCGCACGCGCACGTCGGCGGTGGTCGGCGGGCTGCCCACGAGGACCATGCCTTTGGGTATGTTGGTAATGGCAATGGGCACGGGTTGGGGAAAGGCTTTTTCCTCAAACGGGTCTTGTTCGTTGAGGGCCACCACCCAGATCACAATGGCGAGGGCCAGCGAGAGGAGGAGGGCGGTGACGTTACGGAGCAACCAATGGAACATGAGGGCAATAGGGATTGAACGGGTTGACTGCGGATCGGCGGCAGGAGCCGGGCATTGGCCTCTCTCGGGGGCGGGCGGCGCGGGGCGCGGGGCTCATCCCTCGTCTTTATTCCGTGGCCGCGGCCAGCGCGGAAAACCGGCGGCGCGGGGGCGGTAAAAGGCGGTAAGGATGTTTTGCAGCCGGGCCGCATCGAGCCGCTGGATCATTTTACCATTGTGCGACACCGAGATGGTCCCGGTTTGCTCGGAGACTGTAACCGCTACCGCGTCCGACACTTCGCTGATGCCCAGCGATGCGCGGTGCCGCAGGCCCAGCGGCTGGTGGTTAAGGTTGGCCTCCGTGGAGAGGGGCAGCACGCAGGCTGCGCTTTCGATGCGGCCATTGCGCACGACGACGGCGCCATCGTGCAGGGGCGTATCTTTGACGAACAACTGCACCAGCAATTCCACCGACACCAGCGAGTCGATCCGCACTCCGCTATCAACGTATTCCTGCAGGCCCACCTCGCGCTCGATGACGATGAGCGCGCCGTAGCGTTTATCCGACAGGCGCTGGCAGGCGGTGCAGATGGCTTCGATTTCGGCCTGCGAGTTGGAGCCGCGCGCGCTGAGGTTCAAGAACACGCTGGCCCGGCCCAGCCGTTCGAGGGCGCGGCGGATTTCGGGCTGGAAGATGACGGGGATGGCGAGCAGCAGGGCGGGCAGGGTATTGCGCAGCAGCCAGGTGAAGGCGCGCAGCCGGAAGATGCCGCTGAACAGCGCCACCACCACGATGAGCAGCACCACGCCGCGCAACAGCACCACCGCCTGCGTACCGCGCATGAGCGAGAACAGGCTGAAGAAGACGGCCGTGACGAGGAGAATGTCGACGACGCTCAGCCAATCGAGCCGTTGAAAGAGAAAGATGACTTCGGTGAGAAATTCAGACAAGGGTGGCAGACGAAAAGACTAATAGCCTGTAAAAGTATAACTTCCCGGTTTCAGACCCTAAGGGTCTCGAAGACCCTTAGGGTCTTGCAACGCGGATCGTCTCTCGTCTCCCGAAGGCTCTTGCGTCGTTTTACCCGGGTGCTTGCATTTCGGCCAACAATTTCCGGTACTCGGAGACGTTGTCGGGGCCTAGCGCGATGATGGCCTGGATAGTCCGCACCGCGTCGGCCCGGCGGCCCGCCTGCAATTGCAGATCGCCGATGGCGTCGAGTTGAGCGATGGCCTCCGCTTTGCGGCCCGTTTCCTGGTGGGCCCGCGCCAGTCGCGAACGAAGCGCCAGCTCGGAGGGGTGGCTTTGCACCAGTTGGGCCAGCACGTCAATGCCGGCGGCAAGCTGGCCGGCGCCGGCAAAGTATTTCACGGCATCGTCGGTTTCGGTGATGGCTTGTCGCGCTTCGCCCAGCCGGTAGTTGAGATCGATCAGTGTGATGCGAGCCTGCACATCGCCGGGGGCCAGATTGCGGATCTGCTCGCACACGCGCAGCGCCTGCCGCCAATCCAGCCGCTGCATGTCCAGGTCGGCCAATTTGCGGAGGATTTTCAGCGGCCACGTGCGCTCCGCTTTGGGGCTTTGAGCAAGGTTGAGCGCTTCCGTATATGTCTGCCGGGCCTTTCCCAGATCGGCCAGGTCAATGTGCGCCTGGGCCAGCTCGAAATATTCGGCAATGGCGGCGTCGATGTTGCCCTGCTCGTCGTGCATGCGGATGAGGTTCCGGCGAACATCGATGTTGAGCGGAGCCAATTGCGTCATTTGTTCGCAGAGGCGAATGCTCCGCCCCGGATCGCCGCGCACCTCGTACAGCCGGGCCACGACTTTGTATTTGTCCAGGGCCTCGTCCACTCTTTTCTGCGCCAGCAAAATCTCGGCCATGCGGATGTGGACGGGCAGGTAGTTGGGCGCATATTGCAGGGCGTACTGCGCCTCGTCCAGCGCCGTGTCCAGCAGGTTTCGCTTCACGTAGTCGTTGATGTGGATCACGCTCTCCAGCGCCCCCGCCGCGCCGGGGATGGTGAGCATATCGGCCACCGGGGCCAGCGTGTCGTCTTCGTGCTGGGCGTCGAGCTGTTCGCGCGCCTGCCGCACGCGCTCGTACCATTGCGGGCCGGAGAGAAACGCAATGATATTCTCGCCAAGCTGCGTCAACTGCTCAGTGGTCTGGTCGCGGCCCACTTTGGCCAGCGTGTCTGCGTACAGCTTGTCCAGTCGGTCAACCCGGTCGGCGGACACGGTGCGAGCATCCACCAGCCGCAAACAGTTGAACAGGCTGTTGACGGCGTCGCGCATTTTGCCGTCGCGCCCCTGGCACAGACCCATGCCGTAGTAGGCTCCGGCGGCGTAATCGGGGTGGCTGGCCGCCGACTGGAATCGCTTGACAGCGTCGCGGTAGCGCTCCAAGTCCAAATAGACCACCGCCAGAGTGTAGTGCAGGGCGGCGTGCTCGATCCCGGCGCGCAGGGCTTTTTCGTAAAACGAGGCCGCGCCGCTGTAGTCGCCTTTGGTGTGCAGGTCAATGGCCTGCCCCAGCATGTTCATGATCTGCCCCCGGTTGCCCCGGGTCGGCAAGCGCAGCGTGCCGGTATTCGTCTTTTTGATGAGGTCGTGGCGGGCGTCGGCGCTGCCCGTGGCGGCGCTGTCCTCGCCAATTTCAAACATTATCTCGGCCAGCTTGGCGATGGCCGTTTGATGACCGGCCTGCAGCGGGTTGGCTTTTTTGTCGAGGCTGCCGGATATCACATCCCCGGCAGTGCGGACAGCGCTGCCCGCAGGCGGGGCGGAGAATCCCGTCGAGGGAGCCAGCGGCCCGGTGGGCGGTCTGAGCCGCTCCGGTTCGGGGAGGCTAACGCCGCGTTGGATCATGTCCACCGCGCCGGCGGCATCGGGGTTCTGCGGATCGAGCTGCGCGGCGTGCGTCGCGGCCTGCATGGCTTTTTCGCGCTCACCCTGCCGCTGCATCATCCGCGCCACCGACAAATAAGCCCGCGCCGAGTCTTGCGGCTTGCCGGTGCGCTCGTAGGCCAGAGCCAGGCGCGAATAGGCGTGGAGGTTATCAGTGTCCAGCCGCGCCGCGTGCGACCAGTTGGCGATAGCTTTGGAAATGTCGCGCTGGCCCAAATACAGTTCGGCCACGGCCACGTAAGCCTGGGTGGCCTCGGCATTGCGCTCGAACCGTTCGTAAATCTCCGCCACCTTCTCGAACGGCACGGGGTCTTTGGGGTTCACCCGCGCGGCGTTCTGATACACGGCCAGCGCCTCTTCGAAGCGGTTGGTCGCCAGCAGCGTCAGGCCGAGATTGGTCAGGGCGGTGCTGTCGTTGGGGAACTCGTTGAGCGCCTGGCGATACGCCGCAATGGCCTTATCCCACTGCTGATCCCAGGCAGCGGAATTGGCTTCCACAATGGCTTGGTCGAAGAGAGCGCGGTTGCCGGGCATGGGGGATGACGAACGATGAACGATGAACGATGAATGATGAACGACCGCTTCGCGTGACGAATGAACCTCTGTTTACCGCCGCTTGGCTGCTGCTTTCCGTTTTCCAGTCTTCTTGCTTCTGCCCTCCGACTTCCGACCTCCGACCTCGGACTTCCGATTTCCGATTTCCGACCTCCGACCTCCGGCCTCCGACTTCCCACCTCTCACCTCTATCCCCCGTTTCTCTCCGAGCAGCTCAACCAAAATAGCCTTCTGGGCGTGCATCCGGTTTTCCGCTTGCGGAAAGAGCACACTGTTCGGCCCGTCGGCCACGTCGTCGGTAATTTCCTGGCCGCGATGCGCGGGCAGGCAGTGCATCACCAGCACATCGGGTTTGGCGTGAGCCACCAGCGCCGCGTTGACCTGATACGGCGGGAACACCGCCGCGCGTTTGGCCGTCTCCGCCTCCTGGCCCATGCTCGTCCACGTGTCGGTGTAAATCACGTCCGCATCCCTCACCGCGTCGTAAGGGTCAATCATTTCTGCCAGTTGGCTGCCGCTTTCGGCGGCCATTTGGCGCGCACTGGCTTCCACCGGAACCGGCAGCCTGTAATCGGCGGGGGTGGCAATGCGGAAGTTCATCCCCAGCTTGGCGCAAATGTGCGCCAGCGAGGTGGCCACGTTGTTGCCGTCGCCCACGTAGGCCACGGTGAGCCCGGCCAATTTAGGCTTGCGCTCAACAATGGTGAGCACATCGGCCAGCGCCTGGCACGGGTGATTGAAATCGGAGAGGCCGTTGATCACCGGCACGCGCGAGTATTGCGCCAGCGTGAGAATGTGTTGGTGGTCGAACACGCGAGCCATAATGCCGTCCACGTAACCCGAGAGCACGCGAGCCACATCGGGGATGGATTCGCGTTTGCCGAGGCCGATCTCATCGGGCGAGAGGTACATCGCCTGCCCGCCGAGGTGCTGCATGGCCCGCTCGAACGACACGCGCGTGCGCAGCGAGGGCTTTTGAAAAACCATGCCCAGCGTTTGGCCCGCCAGCACGGGCTTGTTGGCCCCTTTCTTTGCGCGCTCGCGCTTGAGCTTCAGCGCCAGGTCGAGCAAAGATTCAATTTCGGCGGTGGACAGATCGGAAATGCTGACGAAATGTTGCACAGGATGACTCCACGGGCTAAGTTGGATGGTGCTACTGGTTGTGCCGGCATGGCACGGCCAGTATAACAAAGGTCGGGAAGGATGACAAATGACGGCGGCGCGCACGGCGGGCCGACAATGGCATTTTGCAGAGTCGTGCGGCCTGGCGCTTTGAATTGAATGGCAAATTGCGGTATAGTCAGCTAACGTGTCCTGAGCCATGGCCCGCCTCACCTCGTCGCAGTTTATGCTGGCCCTGCCCGCCGCCACCCGTGGGCACTTGCCGCCGCCGCTGAGCAAGTTCAAAGCGGCCACGCGCGGCTGGCTGTGCCAGTTGTATTACCGCGACCCGCGCCTGCATTACGAAGTGTGGAACATGGGCGAGCGGCGCGGCCTGTTTGAAATCGGCCTGCACTTCGAGAGCCGCGACCCCTCGGAGAACGCGGCGCTGCTGGCCGGGTTCTCGCGAAACATGATCGAAGTGAAAGCCATCCTTGGCCCGCAGTGGGAAGCCGAACAGTGGGACCGGGGCTGGACCAAAGTGTACGAGACCCTGCCCTATCAGCCGTTCGGCGACGATCTGTTGCAAACCGTATCAGCGCGGCTGGCGCGGGCCATCACCGTGCTGCAACCCATTTGGGATGGATTGAAATAAAACAAATGCTACTCTCCGACTCCATTCGCAAAGACTACACCCTCCACGGCCTGAACGAATCCGACCTGCACCCCGACCCGGTGCAGCAGTTCGGGCGCTGGTTCGAGCAAGCCGTGCAGGCCGGGTTGCTGGAGCCTAACGCCATGACGCTCGCCACCGCCACGCCCGACGGCGCGCCCTCGGCGCGGATGGTGCTGCTCAAGGGCTGCGACGCGCGGGGCTTTGTGTTTTTCACCAACTACGAGAGCCGGAAGGGCCGCGAGTTGGAGGCCAACGCCCGCGCCGCGCTGGTGTTCTATTGGGCCGCGCTCGAGCGGGAAGTGCGCATCACCGGGGTGGTCGGCAAAGTGTCCCGCGAGGAGTCCGACGCCTATTTCCAGTCGCGCCCGGAGGGGGCGCGGGTGGGCGCGTGGGCTTCGCGCCAAAGCCGGGTCATCCCCAGCCGCGAGGAATTGGAAGCGCGCGCGCAGCAATTGGCCGCCGAATTTGCCGGCCGGCCCATCCCGCTGCCGCCCCATTGGGGAGGCTACCGCCTCACGCCCGACGCGCTGGAGTTCTGGCAGGGCCGCCCCGGTCGCCTGCACGACCGCCTGTGCTACACCCGCCGGCCCGAGGGCGGCTGGAAGATCGAAAGGTTGGAGCCGTAGGTCAAGGCACAAGGCACAAGGCTCAATGCCCAATGCTCAAGACACTGCGTTCAAACTCAAACTTAAACTCCCATGCTCTCTCACTCCTTCCCCATCCTTGAATTCGACCCCGACCCCAACGCCATTCTCGATCCGTGCATCGTTTACAAAGCGGCGGATGTGCCGGAGCACTGTGTGCTGTGCTTCTTTCCCGAAGTCATTGCCAAAGTGTGCGGCAACGGCAACGCCCAAGTGGTGGCCAACCTCCGCACCGAGATCGGCGACCACCCGCTGTATGAAATTGCCTTCGAGGGCAAGCGGCTGGGGGTGTTCCACCCCGGTGTGGGCGCCCCACTGGCTGCCGGTTTTTTGGACGAGCTGGTTGCGCTGGGGTGCAAGAAGTTTATCGCCTGCGGCGGGGCGGGGGTGCTGGATCGGGAAATCGCCGTAGGGCACGTGGTCGTTCCGGCCTCGGCCGTGCGCGACGAGGGCACCTCATACCATTACCTGGCACCCAGCCGCGAGGTGGGCGCCAGCCCCGAGGCCGTGGCCGCCATTGAAGCGGTGTTGCAGGCCCGGCACTGCGATTACGTGGTGGGCAAAACGTGGACCACCGACGGCTTGTACCGCGAGACGCCGGAGAAGATCAAACGCCGCCGCGCCGAAGGCTGCCTGACTGTGGAAATGGAAGCCGCCGCCTTCTTTGCCGTGGCCCAATTCCGGGGCGTCAGCTTCGCCCAACTCCTCTACGGCGGCGACGACATGACCGGCAGCGAATGGGATTCGCGCAATTGGAACGAGCGAACTTCCGTGCGCGAAAAGCTGTTCTGGCTGGCCGCCGAGGCTTGCATCACTCTGTAACCGGCTTTGTGGGATAATGCGGCCATCGGGGGGAAACACGAAAGGAAACTATCATGCCATTCGGACCAACAGAACTGATCATCATCCTCGTCATCGTCATCATCTTGTTCGGTATCGGGCGCGTGGGCAAAATTGGTAGCGAGTTAGGCTCCGCCATCCGCGAGTTCCGCAAGGGGCTTAAGGGTGACGATGCCGACAAGCCCAAAGACACGCCTTCGGATCAGACGAAGAACTCGTAGCCGGCGCCCATGACCGCGCCCACACCGCCGTCTGTGCCGCTGCCTCGCAACCGCCGCACCGAAGCCATTCACAAGCGTGAAACCTTCTGGCAGATTTACGTGCCGGTGGGGATTGCCCTGGTGATCACGGTGGGTGTGTGCGTGTTGGCGGCCCTGTCGGCGTGGGGGGGCGGGGGAGACATTGGCCGCGTTTGGGCCGATGTGTCCGCCGTGTTCGTGGTGCTGCAGGCGATGGCGTTTGCCCTGCCGCTGCTGCTGGTGTTCGCCGGCGTAGCCGTGGGCGTGGAGCTATTGCTGCGCCGCTCGCCGCCGTACTTCAAAATCGCGCAGGATTACGCCGCCCGCATTGCGCGCGAAGCCGTCCGGGCCGCGCGCTACGTCACCGAGCCGGTGGTGCAGTTCCGGTCCGCCGTGGCCGGGTTCGACCGCGCGATGGAAACCATTCACCGTTTGTTCGGGCGCAAGTGAGCAGGCCCCGGCTGGAGCGAGCCATGGAAGAGAAAGTTGAACTGGACTGGAAGACAAAAGCCTACCTCGCCGGCGGCGTCATCGGCGCGCTGGCCGGTGTGGGCGCGGCCTACCTCTACATCCGCAACATCGAGGAAACCGGCCGCGAACCGGCCATGGATACGAAGGACGCCATGACCATCGGCGTGTCGCTGGTATCGTTTCTTCGACAGATTGCCAGCATCCAAAAAGAGACCAAGAAGAAATAGCGGCTTCGACCTGACGGGTCTGGCCTTCTGTCATTCGTACGTAATCACCGGTTGGGCTGCTCATCGCGAACATAACTTGCCGATTCTATATGATACGGCTATCTATATTTGCACACCTAAGCGAGGTTGGGCCGCCTCGTCGCGAAACGATGCTCATAGGTCCAGCAGCGCGTCTGCGTTATTACCAAATTGCTCAGTGGGCAAGCGTAAAGCCTCATTGACCTAAGGGCGGAGGGTAGCAATGTACAAGAAAGACATGATTTGGGTTGCTACTGCAACCCTCATCTATCCTCAAACCTCCCCAACTCACCTCGTCACTGAAGAAAACATCGTGCGCGAGATTGCCCGGCTATTCCAAGATACAATTACTCCTGTCATGTTACGGCAGCATTTGGTGAGCTGGGAAAAACGTCAACAAAATCCTAACTATCCTCCGGCAGGAGGAATCCGTGACCGCTACTTGTTTCGCACTGAAGATGGTCTTATTCCTTCTGGGGGGGGAGATTATCGCCTCTACAAGCAAATAGACAGTCAATACGATGGGCCAGACAAGCGCGGGCCAATTCATCCTGACCCGAATGAAGTTCAGCAACCGTATCAGTACCTTTTGGACTGGTACAAGTCAACCTATTTCTGAAGATTATGCCTGTCCAAAGAAGATACCGTGCGAACAGAAAAGGGGCGACAGCACGGGTTTTGTAGGGCCACGGGTCTTGCCCTTACCCGGCGGCGTCTAACCCTTCGTTGCGGCGGACGTGGCTAACGTCGCGATTAGAGCGAATTCCTGTTCGGTGTACGGCGTCCTTCGACTTCGCGGCGCAAGCACCCTGAGCGGAGTGCGGCGTGGTTCCGCACGAAGTCGAAGGGGCGCGCCGCTCCGCTCAGGATGCCTCCGTAAGTGCAACAGGAAACCGCTCTAACTGGCCGGCTTTTCTCGCTGGGTCTGTGGTTGCAATAGCGACTCGGCCTTCATCGCCGCGTCGTTGAACTCAACCGTTGCCAAGACCCCTCAGCCCTCATCCAAACAGTTTTGAGTTCAAACAGCCAACACGGCCTCCCGAAGTGTCCCCCGATCCTTCGGGATTTTTTTGCTTATTGACTTTGGCAAATCCCGGTATAGAATATTGCGAACGAGCGTTCATTTTTATTCCTATGGATGACACGCCTGCCGACAAACCGCCTTCGAAAGGCGAGCAAACCCGAGCCGCCATTGTCGAGGCCGCCTATTCGCTGTTTCTGAAAAACGGCTTCCACGGCGCCACCATGCGCCAAATTGCCGACGGTGCCGGGTTGGCGCTGGGCGGCATTTACAATTACTTCGACAGCAAAGAGGCCATCTTCGCCGCCGTGCTCGACACCTACCACCCCTACCGGCAAGTGCTGCCCCAACTGGAGCAAGCCGACGGCGACACGGTGGAGGCGTTTATCCGCGATGCCGCGCGGCGCGCCCGCCCGGCGCTGGCCGGGGCCGAAACGCGGTTGCTGCCGTTGATGTTCATTGAAATTGTGGAGTTTCAGGGCCGCCACCTGAGCCAACTGGCCGAGATGATCTCGCCGGCCCTGTTCAAGTTTGCGCAGAGCTTTGCCGGTCGGCGCGGCAAACTGCGGCCCGTGCCGCTGCCCGTCATGCTTCGCATGTTCATCGGCCTGTTTGCCGGCTACCTGCTTACTGAACTGGTGCTCAAGAACACGCCGGCGCTGGCTCAAGGCCAGGAGGAGGCGTTCGAGGGCATGGTGGATATTTATCTGCATGGAATCGTCGAACCCGAAGCCTGACCTCGTCTCCGCCGGCGCTCTCGCGCCACTGCATCCAATGGCACACCCATCGGAGGGCTGATGCTCAACACGCGCCTATTTTCTCTCATCCGCAAAGAATTCATCCAAATCCTCCGCGATCCCCGCACACTGGCGCTCACCTTCTTCATGCCGGTCATGCAATTGTTCCTGCTGGGCTACGCCGCCACCAACGACGTGCGCAACGTGCCGCTCATCGTCTTCGATCAGGACAAATCGCCCGCCTCGCGCACCCTGCTCGATGCCTACCGCACCGCCGACTACTTCCATCTCGATTACGACGTGAACAACGAGTCCGAGATGCGGCAGTTGATCGACGCCGGCAAGGCGCGGGCCGCCATCATCATCCCGCCGGACTATGGCGACCAACTGGCCGCCGGGCGGCAGGCCAAAGTGGCCTTCGTCATTGACGGCTCCGACCCCACCATTGCCAACACCGCGCTGGCCGCCGCCAACCTCATCGGGCAGGCCAAAGCCATCGACATCGTGGTGCAACGGCTGTCGGCGCGCGGGCAAACCGGCGCGTTTCAACCGGCCATCGAAGTGCGCACGCAGGTGTGGTACAACCCCGATCTGGTCAGCGCCTACTACATGATCCCGGCCATGATCGGCATGATCCTGCAATTCCTCACCACCATCCTCACCGCCACCGCCGTGGTGCGCGAGCGCGAGCGGGGCACCATCGAGCAACTCATCGTCACCCCCATCCGCGCCTGGGAACTGGTGGTGGGCAAATTGACCCCCTACGTCATCATCGCCTTTATCGACACCCTCGAAATTCTGGTGGCGGGCGTGCTCCTGTTTGGCGTGCCCATCAACGGCAGCCTGCCGCTATTGCTGCTGCTCTCGGCGCTGTTCCTCGTCACCACGCTGGGCATCGGCCTGTTCATCTCCACCATCTCCAACACCCAGCAGGAAGCCATGCTCTCGGCCATGTTCACCATGCTGCCCACCATCTTCCTTTCCGGCTTCTTCTTCCCGCTGGCCGCCATGCCGTGGTTTCTGCAATGGCTCAGCTACGTCGTGCCGCTTCGCTACTTCCTCATCATCGTGCGCGGCATCATTCTCAAAGGTGTGGGCGCCGAGGCGCTCTGGCCCGAAATTGTGGCCCTCTCCATTTTTGCCGTCGTCATCATGGGCACGGCGGCAACCCGCTTCCGCAAGCGATTGGATTGACCTGCCCATCACCCGCAACCGGTGACCTGACCTTCTCCCCTCTGGAGGACCTATGCATCCCGATCCCAAACGTATTGCCCCGGTAATCCTCATCCTCGTCATCGCGGTGGGCGCATGGTGGCTGTTCTTCGGCCGCGTCCCAGCCCAAACCACCGACATCAAAGCCTCGGGCACCATCGAGGCCGTGGAGGTCGTGGCCGCGCCCGAAGTGGCCGGACGCGTCACTGCCGTGAACGCCGCCGAGGGCGACTCGGTGACTGCCGGATCGCCGTTGGTGACTCTGGACGACAGCTTGCTCAGGGCCCAGCAGACTCAAGCGCAAGCCGCCTTCGACGCCGCCGCCAATGCCGCGCTGGCCGCCGCTGCCAATGCCGATTTGCTGAAAGCCGGGCCGACCGCCGAGCAACTGGCCGTAGCCCAAACCGTCATTGACCGGGCGCAAATTGCCGTGGACGCGCTGCAGCAAACCTACGACGATCTCTCCGACACGGCCAAAGACACCGCCAACGGCAAGAGCATCAAACAGCAGTTGGACACGGCCATAGCCACCGTGGCCAACGCGCAAGCCCAGTACGACGTGGTGAAGGCCGGGGCTAACCCCAAACAGATCGAGGCCGCCCTGGCCCAGAGCAAAGCCGCCGAGTCGCAGGCCGCAGCGGCCAAAGCCGCGCTGGCCGTGCTGGACGTGCAGCTTGGCCGGCTGACCATTGCCGCCCCCGCTAACGGCACCGTGCTCGCGCGCGCGGTGGAGCCGGGTGAAGTGGTATCGCCGGGGTCGAGCCTGCTGGTAATTGCCGACCTCAGCCGGCTTCACATCACCGTATACGTCCCCGAAAATATCTATGGCAGCATCGGGCTGGGGCAGGCGGCCACCGTCACCGTGGATTCGTACCCCGGTGAAACGTTCACCGCCAAAGTGCAGCGCATCGCCAACGCCGCCGAGTTCACCCCCCGCAATGTGCAAACGGCCTCGGGGCGCAAAACCACCGTGTTCGCCGTCACCCTCACCCTCGACAACCCCGGCGGCAAACTCAAGCCCGGCATGCCCGCCGATGTGGTCTTTGGAAAATAGTCGCCATGCCTGCGCTGATCGAAGCCGACGACCTGCATAAATCCTTCGGCCATGCACAGGCCGTGGACGGCGTGAGCCTCACCGTGAACGCGGGCGAGGCCTATGGCGTGGTGGGTCCCGACGGCGCGGGCAAAACGACGGCCCTGCGTTTGCTGGTGGGCGCTTACACCCCCGAAAAGGGCAGTGTGCGCATTGCCGGCGTGGACATGCGCCGCGACCCGGAGAAGGCCCGCGCGGCAGTGGGCTATCTGGCGCAGCGCTTTAGCCTGTACACCGACCTCACCGTGTTCGAGAACCTGCGCTTCTTTGGGCAAGTGCGCGGCGTGCCGCCCAAAGGCTTGCCCGACCGCGCGGCAGAGCTGCTCAAGTTCGTGGGCCTGCACGGGTTTGAAGATCGGCTCGCCGGGAATCTCTCCGGCGGCATGAGGCAAAAGCTGGGGCTGGCCTGCGCGCTGGTGCATCGGCCCAAAGTGCTGCTGCTCGACGAACCCACCGGCGGCGTGGACCCGGTGACGCGGCAAGACTTCTGGCAATTGATCATCCGCCTGCTCACCGACGAGGGCGTGGCGGTGGTGGTGAGCACGCCCTATATGGATGAGGCGGCGCGATGCAACCGGCTGGGCTTCATGTATCGCGGGAAGCTGCTAATCCAGGGGTCGCCGCGCGAACTGACGGCGGGCCTCGTGGGGCGGGTGCTGGAGCTTTCGGCCCAACCCAAAGAGCAGGCCCGTGCGGTGTCGCTAGCCGACCCGGAGGTGGAGGATGCGCTGGCCTTTGGCGATCGGCTGCACTTGCGAGTCACGCGCCCCGACGGGCCGTTGGCGAGGCTGCCGCAGGCCCTCGGCAGCGCCGGAGTCACCGTGAGCCGTTTGCGGCCCATCCCCCCAAACCTGGAAGACGTATTCATTTCGTTGCTTGAGCACGCGGGAGAGGCGACAGCGTAGGCCAATCATGCCCGACACCGTTATTGACGTTCATGAGCTTGTGAAAAAGTTTGGCGACTTCACCGCCGTGGATCGCGTGACGTTTGCGGTGGAGCGCGGCGAGGTGGTGGGCTACCTGGGTCCCAACGGCAGCGGCAAAACCACCACCATGCGCATGTTGCTCGGGCTGCTGCGGCCCACGGCGGGCCGGGCCACGGTGCTGGGGCTGGATATTGAAAAGCAGGCCGAGGCCATTCGCCCGCAAGTGGGCTACATGAGCCAGAAGTTTGCGCTGTACGAAGACCTGACCGTGCGCGAGAATTTGGTGTTCTACGCCGGGGTGTATGGCATGCGCCCCGCCGAGTATCGCCCGCGCGTGAAACGGGTGTTGGAGTTGATTGGGCTGACCGGGCGCGAGGACGAGCGCGCCGGGGAAATTTCCGGCGGCTGGCGGCAGCGGTTGGCGCTGGGCATTGCGCTGGTGCACAACCCCAAGCTGCTGTTCCTCGACGAACCCACCAGCGGCGTGGACCCTTCGGCGCGGCGCGAGTTTTGGGATTTGATTTACACGCTGGCAGAAGAGGGGGCCACGGTGTTCGTCAGCACGCATTACATGGACGAGGCCGAGCACTGCGGCCGGTTGGGGATCATGTACAACGGGCAATTGATGGCGATGGACACCCCCAGCGCCCTCAAGGCTTCGCAACTCAAAGGCCCGGCGTGGAACATCGTGGCCGACCCGCTCATTCCCGCATTGGACGCGTTATCGGCCATCCCCGGCGTGCACCGGGCCGGGTTGCTGGGCGACCATTTGCACGCCATCACCGTGAGTGGCGCGCACATCGCCGCCAGCCTGCAAGCCGCCATGGTCGCCAAGGGCTTCGCGCAGGCAGCGGTGGAAGACGCCGAGCCGACGCTGGAAGATGTGTTTGTGGAGTTGGCCGGGCGGTAGCTCTTACCGCAGTCCTCGCAACAGCCTCAGCGCCGTTTCGGCCAGCATGGCCGCGCCCACCGGCAGGGCATCCTCGTCAATATCAAAATCGGGCGTGTGCACGTACTTGTCCCCACCACCAAGACTGACGACTCCGGGAAACGGGGCCCGGAATACAGAGAGTACAAGGAGATAGCCCGCCAACCCCCAAACTAAAACAGTGACTACTGCCAAT
>ORJL010976944.1_pt1 | contig 23632 bp, 14 predicted proteins | sample 1779941 | NCBI WGS metagenome assembly ORJL01 (sample SAMEA104232317, study PRJEB22302) | groundwater metagenome | biome: forest; feature: aquifer; material: groundwater | place: USA | collected 2011-08-07 | depth 5.8 m
GGGCAAGGGCAAGGGCAAGGGCAAGGGCAAGGGCAAGGGCAAGGGCAAGGGCAAGGGCAAGGGCAAGGGCAAGGGCGACCATCGTTCAGGGCTCATGCCTGGTCATGCTTGTCCGTGATGGCGGAGCGCTGCGCGCAGGGGGAATCCGTCGCCTGAGCCCGGCGCGCGGGGTAGGATGGGCGCGCCGCCGCGGGCTGGTGTCCGCGGGGACGGCTTGGGCGGCCGCTCGGACCGGGGTGGATCCGGCGTTGCGGAGGCGAAATGGGACGGTGGGACATCTACCGGCAGATCCAGGCGATGGATCCGCGGCGGGATCACCAGCGGGTCATGCATCTGGTCGCGGGGTGGGAGTTCCCCTGGGACATCGCGCGCGCGCTCGAGGTCGCGTTGCATCGGACCTTCTGCGTCCCCTCGATCTCCTCGGTGCTCGACCGCATGGGCGAATTCGCCCACCGCGCACAGCGGCGGTACGACGACACCGGGTTGCTGCTGACCGAGATCATCGAGCACGGGTACGAGAGTGATCGCGGCGCGGCGGCGATCGCCCGCATGAACCGCATCCACGCCCGCTTCGAGATCGCGAACGAGGACTACCTCTACGTGCTGTCCACGTTTCACTTCGAGCCGGTGCGCTGGATCGACCGCTTCGGCTGGCGGCGCATGAGCCCGATCGAGGTGGAGTCCAGCTTCCTGCTCTGGCGGGAGATCGGCCGGCGCATGGGCATCCGGGACCTACCGAAGTCCCACGATGCGTTCGCGGCGTTCGTCGCGGAGTACGAACGGACCCGGTTCGCCTACACCGACGCGAACCGGCGGCTCGGCGAAAACGCCCGGGAGCTGCTCGCGAGCTGGTTTCCGCGAGTGCTCCGGCCACTGGTGCGCCGGAGTGTGCACGCGGTGTTCGACGCCCCGGTGTTGGCGGCGATGGGCTATCCGCGTCCCTCGGCGTTCGAGCGCGACGTGGTCGAAGGCCTGCTGGCGGCGCGTGCTCGGATCGTGCGCTTCCTGCCGGCGCGCCGACGGCCGAAGTTCATCACCCACGGCCCGGTGCGCAGCTACCCGCAAGGGTACGAGATCCCGCGGCTCGGGCCTCCGGGAATGGGCGAGTGAAGGAAGCTCGAGCCGGGTGTCACGGCACCCTCCCCACTGTCTGACTCGCTGGACATGCCGATTGACCGATTGACACCGGCAGACGCCGCCACTATCATCTACTGCCGAGTCTCGGTTCGGTGCCGCCGGTGGTGGCGACGCGCGGCGTAGGAGCAACGGTTCCGGAAACGGGAGTTCTCTATGTCCGCCCAACCCTATTTCCGCCCCTGCCGTCTGGCGCCCGCACGCTGCGGGGCCAGCAGCACCGAATGGATCATCCTGGTGTGCGGCATCGCCATGGTGTGCCTGATCGCCGTCACGGTCTTCGGTCGGAAGGTCAACCTGCTCACGCGGGCCGGCTCGCGATCGCTCGACGAGGGGGCGCCGAAGGGGGCAGCCCGCCCGGGCGTTGCGGACCTCACCGGCGAGTTCCGCCCGGACTTCAACGACCTCTCGGGCGGCAGCGCAGCCCTCGGGCCGACCACGGGTCCGCTCGGGACGCGCCTCGACCACTCGTCGGACTACGTGGGCAACCCGGCGACCGACCCTACGTCCAACCAGTCGCTCGCCCAGGTCCTCAACGCCGGGCCCGCGGGCACGCCCCTGGCGAACTTCCCCGCCACCATCACGCTGCCGGGCGCGTTCGACGCGCAGAACGCCGCCCTGTTCGCCTCCGGTACGGCCGCGCAGGTGGGCACCGCCCCGCCCGTCACCCTGGAACAGGGCGCGATCATCGTGCGGCAGGCGGACGGAACCTACGTCATGCGCCCCGGCAACAATACACCCCCGAACGCGCAGCCGGGCAGCTGGATGCCGAATTACGCGTCCGCGGGCGCCGGCGAAACCGTGGTCGGGTTCACCCACGCGCACCCGCCGGGCGCTCACCCCGCGGGCTTCCTGCCTCACGGATTCAGCTCGGCCGACCTCAGGATCGGCACCATGGGTGCGCACGACGGCCCGGACGCGGGCGGGTCGACGATCTCGCAGGGGGTCGCGATGATGCAGATCGGCAACACCACCTACGCGGCCTTCCCCTCGGCGAGCACGCCCTCCCCGCCGCCGACCGCGGCGCAGCTCGACACGGCCTTCTGGGCCGCCCACAACGAGGCCATCGCCGGCGGCGCGTCCGCCGACGGGGCGCTCCTCGCCGCCAACATCGCCATGGCGGAACGGGCCGGTCTGGCGCTCTACTACGGGCGTTCCGGCGAGCCGCTGAACCGGGTACACTAGCCATCCCAGAGGGTATCGCAGAAGGTGGGGTCGGGGAGTGCTGGACCGCTGGGGCCGTGCCTGCGGCGGCTCTGGCGCCGACCCGATCTTCCATTCGGAGACCTGGCCATGCGCCCCTGGACCGTCGTCCCCCTCCTCCTCTTCGCCTGCTCCGACGCCGGCGCCCAAGGCGGCGCCGCGGAGCCGGCCCCCGGTCCGGCCCAGCCGCTCCGCATCGAATACCGGCGCGTCTACGCCACCGGGGAGCGCGTCGAGTTCGTCGCCGAGGAATCGGGGTACGTGACGGGCAAGCTGCGCCTCGCGCCTGAACCCGGGGGAGCCCTCGGTGCGGAATCCGCCTTCGACGCGCTGCTCCCCGTGGCGTCGCCCATGGCCAAACGCCTCGAGCGCGCGGGGTTCTGGTCGCTCCCCGCGGGCGGAGCCCAGCTCGCGGAAGACCAGGCCGGCGTTCGGCTGGCGGTGCGGGCGAAGGACCGCGAGCTCGCCGTGTCGCTCACCGCCGCGGACCTCGAGGGGCGTGCCGACCTTGCCCGCGCGCTCGCCATGTGCGAGGTGCATGCCGGGGCGGGCGCCCGGCTGGCGGAGCCGTGGACCCGCCGGGGCGACGAGCACTTCGCGAACTCGGAGTGGACCAAGGCGATCAAGGCGTACCAGACCGCGGGCGAGCGCGTCCCGCGCGTCCTGGAGGTGGCGGGGCACGGTCCGTGGTTCGAGCCGGGCGACTACGTCCACAAGTTCCACCCGGAGGAGGAGGCCGGCCATCGCAAGGCCAACATGGTGCGCCTGGCCTCGATCGCCGGCGCCGCGCTCGCCCAGGGCGAGTCGGACCGGTGCTTCCCGGATCGCGCGCTGTGGCCGGACGAGAACCGGTCGGCCTGGCCGGCGGACGGCGCCTGCCCCTCCGGATTCGTCGAGGAGTCGCTGACCCGTCGGGAGGACCCGACCCAAGGCATACGCTACCTGCGACCCGCGGGCTGGCTGCCCCTGGACCCGGGGGGCGAGTGGACCGCGCCGGCGTGGGCCACCGACCTGGTCGCGCTGGGTCGGCACGCGCTCATCGGCGGGACGCCCGAGGACGTGCTGGAAACGGCCGCGGCGGAGACGACCCAGGACGCCAGCCTCCTGGAATGGCTGACGGCGGAGCTGGAGCGTCGCGGCGCGCGGCTGGTCTATGCGACCGAGTTCGGCCGGCCGCGTCTGCGTCACGCCCACGCGATCGGACGCGCGGGCGATCGCGTCTGGCGGCTGGTCGCGGTGCAGAGCGGCAAGCGCCTGGCCCTCGCGCGGCTCTCCGCGCGCGTCGGGCTGGCGGCGGCGGAGCCGGCCAACCTCGCGCGCGTGCTGGCCTCGCTGGAGCCGAAGCCGCTGGGCGTGGGACCCTCGGTCGAGCCGTTCCGCCATGTGGCGATGAGCAGCGATACCCGGACCGGGATCTACGTGCCCCAGGAGTGGAAGGAGTTCCCCATCGGGGGCGCTCCCGCGCGAGCCGACTTCCGCGATTTCGCCCCGCCCGAGGAGCCCCCGACCGTCCGGCTTGCGGTGCGCGTGACGGCCCGCCCGGCCGACTTCGACTGGGGACGCTTCTGGTCCGGGATCGCGCATCCGTTCCACCCCGTCGCGAAGAGCGGTGGACTCACGGCCGTGACCGGCAACCGCATCGTCTCCTACGTCCGCCCGCGCAACGCCCCGCTCACCCCGGTGCGCTTCTCGCATCTGGCGTTCGGGGAGGAGCAGCTGCCCGTGTACTGGTTCTCCGTGTTCCAAGTCGACCGGGTGGTGGCGGCCGCAGTCGTGTGCGCGCGCGACGACCCGGCAGCGCTCGCGCGCGGCCGGGCCTTGGCGGAGCTGGTGGCGGCGCAGTTCGAGTGATTCCCCGATTCCCCCGCAATCCGTAGCACAAACTGACCTCCTCGCCGCGCAACCGGCCTACAACCTCGTAGCCAGGGCGATGCGGAACTCGTCGACATGGACGCGGCGCTTCGACCTGCCCGTGACGGATAGCGGATGGGATCCCGCTCATCCCGATCGCAGGCGTCCCCCCGCTCACGCGCACGTCGCCACGAACCGACCGATCACCCGGTCGACCGCGTCGGTGCGGTCAGGCAGGAACGAGACCGCGCCGATCACCGAGCTGCCGCGGTCGCCGTATCTCCCCTCGAGGTACCCGGGGAGATTCACCAAAAGACCCGCCGACGCGTCGCGGTGCAGGAAGAACACCTGGCGCACCGGCTGCCCGCCGGTGGCCGGATCGAAGATGCGCGAGCGGTAGTCGGTCGGCTTCCACAGGTCCTCGCGCTCGAAGTGCTCCACGCTCTTGGCGTCGAGCACCAGGATCGCCGGCGGAGCCCCCGGTTTCTCGATCTCCACCGTGATGTCCGGACGCAGCGTCCCGGTCGAGAGCGCCGCGCGCAGCCCCGCGCCCCCGCCGCGAGCGTCCACCGGGGGGAAGTCCGGTTCGTACGCCGCGATCAGCCACGCGCCGCTCCCGAGCGGGAAGCGGAAGCGCTGCCCCGAGCGCAGCTCCGGCCGGTACACGTCGTCCACCAGCTCGAAGCCGTGCAACGGGGCGGGCGACCCGAAGCGCTTGCGGCAGAGCTCCACCACCTTGACGAAGCACCAGTACTCGTAGAGCGTCGCCAGCGAGCGGAAGCGCGCCTGGATCTCCTCCCGCCCGCCGACCAGCGGGCCGCCGCGCACGTCGGCCTCGAGCAGCGCGTCGTACGCGGCGCGGTAGCCCGGCCGGTTCAGCCACACCGGCGTCGGCTCCAGGCGCGCCCGCGGAGGCCCGGCGTCGCGCAGGAACGGGTAGGTCTGGACCAGCCTGCGAAAGTCCGCGCCGGCGGCGTCGGCCCGACGCGTCAGCGCCGCGAGCACGTCGAGCCGGGAACGATAGCGTGACTCGAACACCGTGGGCGACCAGCGCCTTCGCTCCCGTTCATAGAAGCCCGCCATCCGCTCGCAGTGGGCCGCGAGCACCGCCGCGCGGCGATCCAACCGCTGCAGCCCCTCGCGCAGGTGCCGGTGCTCCGCCAGGTCCGTGGTCAGCCGCGAGCGCGCAATCCAGGCTCGTCCCAGCGCCGCCACCCGGCCTCCCGGGCCCAGCACCGTGCCGGGCTCGCTCGCGAGCCGCGCCAGACCCGCCGAGGGCACCACGTCGCCCGGCCGCCAGGGCCGCAGTTCCATCCTCCGCTCGAGCGCCGCCGACGGCTGGCCCCCGATCCGCTCGAGCGCCCGCGTGAACCGGTCGCGCAGACCTTCCATCCGCTCGATGTCGTGCTCCGCCGAGAGCACCCCGACCCGGCCGCGCAGGCGCACCCGGCTGCGGCTCACCAGGTCCTGCGCCAGACCCGCGTGCGCCGCCTCGAGGTCGCGCACCAGCGTCTCGAAGAGCCGCGCGACGTGCGGCCGGGGGCGCAGAACGATCTCGAGGGTGACCACCGGGCGGAAGCCTTCGGCCTCGTCGGCGGCCGCCTCTTCGAGCACGAACTCGGTCTCGCCGACCTCGTCGCGCAGGAGCGCGCCCAGCGGTTCCGCGGCGCGCGCGCGATCGGGCGCGAGCGTGAGCACGGGTTCCCGTCCCACGCGCAGGCGCGCCGGGACGCTCAGGCCTTCGGGGCGGACCAACTCGACCGAGACCGGCTCTCCGGCGTCGAGCAGCTCGGGCGCCTGGGCCACGGTGCCGGGCGCGGAGCGCGGGGCCACGGCTTCTCCGAGGCACCGGCCGCCCTGGAGGAGACGCAGCTCGTAGGAGTCGGACGAACTCATGCGCGACGACCCGCCGCGAAATCCCAAATCCCAACGTCACCTGCGGCGTCGGTTCCGGATGATCTTCGCGCGCTGCGACGATTTGGCGAGATCGGGTCCCCACGAACTCCCCATTCGGTCGTCCGTCGGGTGCTCTGCGCGCCCGGCCTACAACAGCTGGAAGAACTCATGGGCGCCCTCCGATTCGCGCAGCGCTTGCAGGAGGGCGCCGGCGCGCGGGAAGCGTTCGCGCGGCACGAGTGCGCAGAGCCGGTCGAGAGTCTCGCCCGCCCCGGCGTGGGCGGCGCGGATGCGCGGGACGATGTTCTGCGCCAGCGCGAAGTCGAGCGCGGAATCGGCGGGCAGCAGATCCGCGGCCGAGGCTACGTAGGCCAGCACCCGGTCGCGCACGCGAAAGCCGAGGCCGCAGCGCAGCTCGCGCAGCGGCCGGTCGAGCTCGACCAGCAGGCCGCGCACCGCCGGGTCGGCCGCCTCCGGGCCGCGCACCCAGGACTTGTAGGTGGTCGCGTCGACCGAGCGCACCCCCAGGTCGCGCGCCTTCGCGGCCCGGGCCGGCGGGCGGGAGAGGTCGGGCGCGCCGAAGGTCACCACCTGCGTGCGGTCGATCACCTTGGGACTGAAGAAGTGGGTGGTCTCGTCGACGTTCACCGTCCCGACGAAGCGCAGGTTGTCCGCCAATGGCAAGTGCCGCCAGGGCGCATAAGGGTCGCCCGCGCGCTCGAGCCCGGCGCTGAACAGCCGCAGCCGCCGCTCCTCGCTCGGCTCTTCCAGGACGCTCAGGAACTGGGCGAAATAATGCTCCACCCGCGCCAGATTCATTTCGTCCAGGCAGACCAGGAAGATCCCGCCGCGCCCGCGCTGCGCGTCCTCGGCGGCGGCGATCAGCCGGTCGACCAGGCCGTTGGCCGCGGGCTCGAAGCGGCCCGACAAGGCATTGTACGCGCCGATCACGTCGCGGTCGTCGAGCCAGTCCGGGCGCACCGGGACGGTGAGGAACTCGTCCGAGGCCCCCAGCGCTTCGGCGTAGAGCCGCGGCAAGAGGCTCTTGCCGATTCCGCTCGGGCCGGCGAGCACCGTCCACAGGCCGGTCTTCACGGCCACGTGGAAGGCGATCAGGTCTTCGCGCGCGAACACGCAGGCGCGGCGCGAGACGACATTCTCGAACTGGGCCACGAGGTCGGCCTCGCGCGTGATCTCGGCGGGCTTCTTCGGGACCGCGTCGAGCCACGAGGGCAGCGCGAGGCGGCCGGCGGTCTCGGCGCGCGGTTCGGCGGGGGAGCGCGGGTCGGCCTCGCCCCAAACGCGGCGCAGGAGCGGGAGGAGCGCGACCACCTCGTCTCCCAGCTCGCGCGAGCGCGTCCCGTAGGCGTGGAGCACGGCGGCGAGGCGGGAGGCGATCCCCTGCTCCTGCTCGGCGAGCGCCTTGCGGCTCTCCTCGAGCTCGCGTTCGCGCGCGGCCAGACGCTCGAGCCAGGCCGCGTGCTCGGCTTCGAGGCGGGTCTCCTGCTCGCTCTTGCGGCGATCGTACTCCCCCTCGATCCGGGCGATCTCGCGCTTCAGGCGGTCGCGCTGCTCGGTGAGCTGCGTGACCTCCCGCTCGACCCCGGCGCGGCGCTCGGCGACGAGCTTTTCCACCTCCTTGGTTGCGAGCGCGTCGGCGTGCTCCTGGACCAGCGCGCGCAAGCCGGGGGCCTCGGCGAGTTGCTGGGCGATCTCGGCGCCCAGGCCCTGCGTGCGCTCCGCGCTCTCGCAGATCCGGCGGAAGCGCTCGAGCCGGCCGGGCACCTTGAGCGGCCCTTCGATGTCGGAGCCCGCGAGCGAGGTCAGCGCCTCGCGCAGGTGGGTCTTCTCCGCTCGCGTCAGCTTGGCCGCCTTGATCGCCCAGGACACGATGTCCGCGTCCCCGGCGGCGTCGACCGGCTCCCCCTGTTGAAAGTGCTTGAGCGCGGACTTGCGCAGGAGGCGGACGCCGATCTCCCGGCCGCCCTCGGGCAGGCCGACGGCCTCGACCCGCACCGCGAACTCGCGCAGCTCGCCGGCCAGCGCGGACGCCGTGAGCGGAAGCCGGTAGGCGACCAGCTCGCTGCGGTTCACCGCGGACAGCCAGGCGCGATGGCGTTCGCGGTCCCACACCGCGCTGAGCGGGCCGACGAAGCAGGTGCGGGAGCGGAGCACGACCAGGTCGAGCGGCTTGCGGGCGAGCGGGATCCCCTCGGTGCCGAGCAGCGCGTGCATATCGGGCGAATCCAGCGGCAGGTCGAGCACCTCGATCCAGTCACCCGCACCCTCGCGGATGCTCGCCCGCCGCGCCTGGTAGCGGTCCTTGAGCCGCAGCCGTTCGTCGAACCCGATCGCCCGCTCGATCTCGCAGGTGACCAGCATGCCGGTGCCGAGCCCCGCCGGGGTGTGCTCCGGGTGGAGCATCCACCAGATGCGGCCGCGGTTGGGGAAGGCGCGCTCGGGCTCGGCGAAGCGGTCGCCGTCGATGGTCATCACCGGCGCGAGAACGCAGAAGGTGCTGGCCTTGTCGACGAAGGGCCGCTGGTCGACCACGCACACCAGCGGAGTGCTGTCGGCCAGGATGTCGTCCAGGTCCGGTTCGGGCATGCGCCAGGCTCCTCTTCCCTTACAGCTTCCAGCCTTTTTCGACCGCCCGGTCCAGCACGCGCGGCAACACGACCAGCGTCGCCACCGTGATCAGCGTCATCCCCGCGGTGAGGATCACCCCGAGCCCCTGCAGCCCCTTGTGGTGCGCCAGCATCAACGTGCCGAAGCCCAGGATCGTGGTCAGGGAACAACCCAGAACGGCCCGCAGAGTCGTCTCCGGGGCGCCCCGCCGGTACGAGTGCACCAGGTGCAGGCCCGACTCGACGCCGCAGCCGACCAGGATCGGCACGCTGAAGTAGTTGGCGAAATTGAAGGGAAAGGAAAGCAGCCGCATCGCCCCGAGGGTGACCCCGAGGCCGAGGAGCAGCGGCGCGAGCGTGAGCGCGGTCGGCAACCACCTCCGGAAGTCGATCCCCAGGATCAACGCGATCGCGATCAGCGAGTAGACGATGGAGTCCTGGAAGCTGGAGTACAGGCTCTTGCTCGCCTCGAGGATCGTCACCGGGGTGCCGGTGATCTTCGGGTCTACGGTACGTGCCGCATCGACGAAGCGGTTGAGATTCTGCCAGGCCCAGATGTCGTGCACGGCGTAGACGTGGAGGGCGATCTGGCCGCCTTCCCCGAGGTAGCGTCGGCGGAAGAACTCCGGCGCGGAGTCCGCGGTGAGCGGCGGCGGTGAGCACTGGTCGTGCAGCGCCGTGAGCTTGGCGCGGAGGAACCCGACCAGGCCGTCCTGCAGGGCTTGCAGGCGTCGCGACACCTCGGCTTCGTCCTGCTCCCACTGCGCGAGGATCGCGGAGAGGGTCGCGAGCGGTTGCTCGAGCACGCGGGCGGCGCGTTCGTCGCGCGCGGCGTAACTGCGGAAGTCCTGGCGCAGGCCCGCGAGCGCCCGGCGGCAGCCACTCCCCACCGGGGGAGGATCGTCGGCCGTGCCGGAGCCGTTGCCCTCCTTGCCGCCGGCGGCGAGGATCTCCGCGAGCACGGGGCGGAGCGTGCCGAGCGCCGCCCGCTTGGCTTCCTCCTCCTCGGGGTAGAGGGTCTCCACGCGGGCGACGAGGTCGCGGAGCCCGAGGAACTGAGCGCGGCGCCGGTCGAGCTCCGCGCGATCGGAGACGATGCTGATCGCGTGGCTGGAGGAGTGCGCCTGCTCGATCAGCAGGCGCTCCCACTCGACCGACTCGGTGCCGGTGGCCTGGAGCGAGAGGATGTTGAAGTTGAATTCCTGGCCGAACCCGTAGACGCCGGCCGCCAGGGCGATGGCCGCGGAGGCCAGGGGGATGGCCCACCACGAGCCGGGCGCGCGCGCGGGCTTGGCGGTCGACGGGCCCGATGCGCCCGGGTCCGCACCCGCTCCCCCGCCGCGTCGCGCCGAAGCCGGCGGCACGGCGCGGCTGCGGTCGGTGAGCACGAGCATGGCCGGGAAGAGGATCAGCATGGTGACCATGCACAGGAGGATGCCGGCCCCGCTGATCAGGCCGAGCTCGGCCAGCCCGCGGAAATCGGTGAGGGTCGTGCTGAAAAAGGACGCGACCATACCGAGGCCGCCGATGAAGGCCCCGCGGCCGCAATGAGAGTAGGCTTCGGCGATCGCCGCCTCGGGCGAGGCGCCGCGCGCGCGGGCGTCCTGGTAGTGGGTGAGGATGAGGATGCCGAAGTTGTCGGCGATGCCGACCAGCATGGCGGCGAAGACAGTGGCGAAGAGGTTCATCCGGCCGAGCGCCAGAGTGGCGAAGCCGAAGGTCCAGGCCAGCCCGATCATGAGCGCAGCGACCGCGCAGAGGGGATGGCGCAGCCCGCCGAAGTACCAGCGGAAGAGCACGAGCACGCCGAGCGTCGACAGGATCGCCGCCAGGGTCATGTCCCCGCTGCTGGTCGCCACTTCGTCCGAATGCACGACCGAGCGGCCGGTCACGCCCGCGCGCAGGCCGGGGTGGGCGGGCGCGAGCTTCGCCACCGCCGCGCGGGCGAGCTTCACCGCCGGGCCGATCTGGTTGAGCTGGTGCGAATCCACGCGCGGCGCGAGCGGCAGCAGGAGCCAGCGACCGCCGCCGAAGAGCAGGTAGCCGTCGGGGTCGCGCTGGATCCCTTCCTTCGCAGCTCCCTGGAATGCCGACCCGAAGGCCTCCACCGCGTCGTCGGCCCGGCCCAGTCCGCCCAGCTTGAGCGCGTCGGTCACCGAGGCCAGCATCCCGGCGAGCGCCGCGCCGCCCTCCGGATCTGCGCCTGCTTCCCCGGGCTCCGGCTCGCCCGCGCGGTCGAGTTCCTCGCGCAGCCCGGTGAACAGGCCCTCGAGCCCCTGGGCGAGCACCGACTCGACGATCGGTTTGGCCTCGGTCATGCGCCGGGACATGGCGTCGATCTCCGGCCGCGGCAGGTAGAGCAGGCCCATGCCGTTGAGCAGGGCGGGCTCGACGCGCTCGACGATCTCGGAGAACTCCTCGGGGGTCCGGCGCAGTTCTTCGCAGATGGCATGGGCGAAGGCCTTCATCCGACGTCGCGCGAGCGCGGCCGGCGCTCCGGTCCCGCCGGCCTCCGGAGTGCCTTCCACGACCACGACGAGCATGTCGCGGTAGTGGAAGTCCTCGCGGTACTTTTTCCAGGTGCGCGCGAATTCGCTGTTCGGGTTCATCAGCTCGGCGCGGTCGGAGATCAGGTCGAGCCACAGGAAGGAGGCGGCGATCGAGATCGCGGTGAGGACGAGGCTCGCGAGCACGATCGTCCCGGGGCGGCCGGGGGCGAAGCGGACGGGGCGGTTCGGGTCCGGGGAGGGCATCGCGGGCGGGGGCTCGGGGTCATGGGAGGAGGGGCGGCCGCGTTCCGGCGCGGGCGGCGGGCGGCGCTTCGGCGCGCCCAAGGAGAGGGCACAAGGTAGAGTGCGCACGGCCGCAAGTCAAGAATGCGCGAACCGCGGGAACCGCGGAACCGCGGGCTCGCGGGCAGTAGCCTCTTGTGCTCGGCCGCTCGGCCACAGCGTCTTGCGACTGCGAACGAGTGTTTGGTACAACGGCCCACATGCCCAGGCTCCCCTTCGACACCAGCATGGCGGGTCCGCTCGACGATGTCCCGATCACGAGCAAGTCCGCCGTCCTCGGCGCCCGGAGCGAAGAGCCGGCGGAGCGCAAGGAGTCCTTCCAGGTCCTCATCGCCGCCTACTGGAAGCCGGTCTACAAGGTCATCCGGATGCGGTGGGGCAAGACCAACGAGGACGCGAAGGACCTGACCCAGGAGTTCTTCGCCCGCGCGATGGAGAAGGACTTCTTCGGGTCCTATGACCCGGCGCGCTCCCGGTTCCGCACCTTCATCATGGTCTGCCTCAAGGGATTTCTCGCGAACCAGGATGTAGCGGCGCACCGCCTCAAGCGCGGCGGCCAGCATCAGGTGCTCACCATGGACTTCGCCACCGCCGAAGGCGAGTTGGCCCATGCCGATCCCGCCGCGCCGGAAACGCCCGAGGCCTATTTCGAACAGGAGTGGATCCGCTCCCTGTTCGTCGCTGCCGTCGACCGCCTGCGGGGGGAATGCGCCGCCCGCGGCAAGGACCTGCAACTCCGGCTCTTCGAACGCTACGACCTGGCCGAGTCCGGCCAACTACGCCCCACCTACGCGGATCTCGCCCAGGAAAGCGGGATCTCTCTCGCCGACGTGAACAATCACCTCGTCGCGATCCGCAAACGCTTCCGCCTCGTCCTCCTCACCGAATTGCGCCGCATCACGGCCTCCGATCAGGAGTTCCGGGATGAGGCCCGGGAGATCCTGGGGGAAGGCGCGCCCTGAATCGGGCCCATCCCCTGCCGCAATCGTGCCGCAACCTGTGCGCGAAGCAGACGTTCCGCCGGCCGCGATTAATCCACAAGACGCGTCATAGTTTCCCCTTCGCGCAAGTAATAACTCCCCACTTCCGAATCGACCCTCGAGAAGTGGGAGATACCTGATGTCGTCCAAGCCCCTGCCTTTCCTGCGCGGATATGCCCTCCTGGTGAGCATGGGAGCCATGACCCTGCTCGCGCTGATCGCGACGACCTTCGTGACCACGTCGCGGATCGATCGCACCATTGCGGGATCCTACGTCGACCAGGTGCGGGCGCGGATGATCGCCGCCTCCGGCTACGAAGCGGCGATCAGCGAGATCCAGCGCTGCGAGCGGCGCCAGGCGTGGTCGGGTCACTACGCCCACGTAGACACCGTCAGCGGCACGCGCTACGACGACGTCGCGCCCGGCGTGCGATTCCCCGAAGGCCTGCGCGACGGCGGCTTCGATCGCTGGTTCTACGGCGAGTTGTTCAAGGAAGCCTCCACGGGACCGGCCTCCTCGACCCAGCGCCGCTACGGCCACGGCGTGCCCGAGCCCGGGGAAGCCGAGCACGTCTCTCTCTTTGCCGGGACCGTCGCCGTCGCGGGACAGCCGGCCTACGGGTATTCCGGTCCCCGGCCGGGCCAGACCGGGCTGCGCGGCACCTACGTCGACCGCCCGGACAACCCCGGGGACTTCTACATGATCCAGGTGGTGGACGGCGCCTCCCGGATCCACCTCAACGACTCCGATTCCGGTTCCCGCCTGCAGCACATCCTCGACAACCTGGGCGAGGAATTGGATCCGCCGATCCCGTCGCTCGGCATCCGCATCCTCGGCGAGCGCGGCGCCCACGGTCCGTTCGCGGGCCAGGAGGACGTGAGCGCGCGGGTGTTCGCGGCCAGTCCGGACGAATGGGACCGGGTGAAGCCCTTCGTGACCACGCGGATGTGGCAGGACCCCGGGTCGATCCGGATCCCGTTTTCCGCATCGCCTTCGGTCGCCGACTGCCTCGATCCCCGTTCCCCGATCAACATCAACACCGCGTCGCGCGAAGTCCTCACCTCGGTGATCCGCGGCATCGAGGCGACCTATTTCCGGCGGACCTCCGCCGCGCTCGTGCGCACCATCGTGGCGATCCCGCAGAACGACCGGGCGCTCGCGCAGCGCATCGCCGATTGGATCATCCTCACCCGGAGCTTTGCCGGCGGCCGCCCGGACGCCCCGACGGGCTATCCGCACGTGGACTGGATGCACGTCGGCCAGGACACCTTCGACACGATGGACGGACGCGTCGGGGCGCCCCGGCTGACCCCGGAGCAGCGCGACCTGCTCAAGGCCATGTTCAACCCGAACACGGACGTGAAGAAGTACAACCCGGACAACCTCTTCGTGGATCCCGACCGCGCCGGGCGCACCGATTTCACCTACCTGGACAAGACCGACATCACCCGCGGCACCACCGAGCTCTGCTTCGGGTCGATGGGCTACTATGACGTCGTCTCGGTCGGCCGCGTCCTCAACGCAGCCGGACTGGTGATGGGCGAGGCGCGGATCGCCACGACGATCCGCACCCACGAAGTACTGCGGCTCTCGACCCAGGCCGACTTCGAGGCCGAGCGGGTGTTCGACGACGTCACCGAGACGTACCCCGGCCCGCAGGGAGGCAGGATCCCGGCCGTGGTGAGCCTGCCCGAGGTGCCGCACCGGCGCGCGGACCGCGACCCGAGCTGGACCGCGAAGTACGACGGCCAGCTCGTGCTGAACGGTTTCGTGAACCACCGGAAGACGCCCCAGAGCTTCCTGGTAGGCTTCGCGGGCCGGTTGCAGGCGGGCGAGCCGCGCAAGAATCTGCTCAACGCGTTCTCACCCGCAGGCGACCTGCGCCAGCGGAGCAATTCGGTGAACGCGACCGGGGGCCTGGTCGCGACCCCGGGCGACTGGACGGACGACGGCAAGGTTTCGGGCTCGATGCTCTACCCATTCGGGGCGCACATCGACGTGCAGCGCCGCGGCGCTCAAGAGTTCCTCGAGTACGCGCCGGAGCACATGCCCCGCACCAACGGCACGCTCGAGTTCTGGTACAAGCCCGAGGTCGACCTGGTGGGCGTCTCGGGGTGGGAGGCGAAGCAGGTGTGGCTGATGGACTTCGCCGGATCGACGAACTTCGACGGGCTTCGCCTCCGCATCCAGAGGCGCCGGATCCAGGCCGCGTTCTATCTCGCGGCCGATCCGAAGGACCGGCGCGGCAGGTACTACGGGGACGATGACGACGACGACGATGACGATGACGATGACGACGGCAAGGGAAGATACTCCAGACGCTTCGGCCGGGGAGTGCCGCCGAAGCCGACGGCTGACGGTCCGCGCGCGCGGGCCCAATTCGTGACGCTGCTGGGGGACCTGACCCTGCACCAGGCGGGGCTGGACCCGCGCACCTGGCTGCCGCACACCTGGCACCACATCGAGGTAAGCTGGACCACCGGCGACGTCAGGCTCTTCGTGGACGGCGAGTTGCTCGACACCAAGGCCATGCCCGCGCCGTTCACGCCGAATCAGAACTTCAAGTCCAGCGGCTCGGGCGCGGGCGTGGGGCCGGCCCTGCGCTTCGGCGCTTACACGGATCGGGACCACGACACGCGGCCGCGCTTCGACTCCAACGTGGTGGGGACCTACGACAACATCGCGATCCATCCCAAGCGGATGCACCAGGACTCGTTCCCGCCGCGCTCCCGCTACCACGACGTCACGTTCTCCCAGTACACCTCGACGCCCGACCCGAGCCGCGATGCGGACGTGAACGGCCGGTTCGGTCTGTACCAGCGGCGGCTGGGGGCCCTCGAGACGATCGCGGCCAACCGGCCGGTGACCCTCCTGACTATTTCCTGCACCCACTGGCATCCGCCGCACGAGCACAGCACGGGCGACCACAGCGGGATCGCGCGGGCGCGGGGCACCACCGGGCTGGGCCACGTCACGCTCGGGCTGCAGAAGGGCGTCCAGCGCTTCGTGCTCGACTACGACAACTGCGCGGGCTCGCCGATCCGGGTCGTCAACGGCGGCCGCCCCGAGGGGGTCCAGCTCCGCGCCGGCGAGCCGCTCACCCTGCTGGCCAAGCTCGAGCTGGCCGAGAACACGCCGCTGCCGCACAACGAGTCGCCGATCGTGGACGACATCACCCTGACCTACACCACCGGCGTGCAGGTGCTGGTCTGGAGGTCGGAATAGGACGGAGCGGGGCGGAGGATCGACCATTACCTCCCTTTCGTCGGAAAGCCGGGGTCGCCGCCCATCCCCCATCGACTCACTTCAGCTTGCGCAAGCGGTCGGGCAGATCCAGGATGGAAAGCACCTCGATGTTCGGCCCCAGGGAATAGCTCCTTCGGCCCGGGTAGACGACCCACAGTGAATCGAGCCGCAGGTCCGCGATCGCGATGTCCATGGACTTGGTCCGCTCAGGTGCGTCCGAACACTTCATCTCGAGACCGTAGCGGCGACCGCCGCGGAAAAGCAGGAGATCGATTTCGGCGCCCTGGTACGTGCTCCAGAAGTAGGCGTCGTGCGTTCCGAGCAGGCTCAGAGTCTGCTCCACCACGAACCCCTCCCAGGAAGCCCCGTACTTGAAGTGTCCCTGGAGTCGTTCTCGCGACTCGACCGACAAGAGCGAGTGGAGAAGCCCGCTGTCGCGCACATACACCTTGGGCGACTTCACCTGTCGCTTTCCGAGATTCTCAAACCACGGGGCGAGTTGCCGGACCACGCAGGCGCCGGACAGCAGATCGAGGTACCGCCGGGCGGTGGTTTCCGAACTGCCGATGGAACGGCCGAACTCGGCGGCGTTCCACACGCCCCCATGATAGTGGGCGACCATGTTCCAGAACCGGCCCAGCGCGGCGGAGGGGATCGAAATCCCGAGCTGCGGAATGTCGCGTTCGAGGAAGTCACGGATGTAGTCGCGGCGCCATGCCAAACTGTCCGATTCGGACTTTGCCAGGAAAGACCGGGGGAGCCCGCCTCGAAGCCACAGGATCTCGAAGCGGCCCGGTCCGACTTCGGAGGCGTCGAAGCCGGGTAGATCGACGTGGCTGACCCGGCCGGCGAGGGATTCGGAAACCCCGCGCACGAGGTCCGGGGATGCGCTCCCGAGCAAGAGGAAGCGCGCCGGATTGCGCGGTCGATCCACGAGCACGCGCAGGATCGGGTACAGTTCCGGCTTCCTCTGGATTTCGTCGATGACCACGAGTCCGCGCAGTCCCTCCAGGGCCGTCATCGGCGCGGAGAGGCGGGCCAGGTCGGTGGGATTCTCGAGGTCGAAGTGTGCTGCGCTGCGACGAGCGGCCACCGCGCGGGCCAGCGTCGTCTTGCCCGATTGGCGTGGGCCGAGGATGGACACCACCGGGGAGCGACGGAGCGCGTCGCGGACCTGGCGGAGGCGCTGGGTTCGAGGGATCATGCGCGCCACGATAGACCATGATAATCCAAATGTAAAGTGCGGAGTTTCATGGAAGTGAGCGCCGCCGCCATTGCCCGACTTGTGGGCGCCGCTGGTCTGACCGTTTCCCCCCGCGCCGCCGTCCGCGCGGATCGCCCCGCCGTTGCCCACGATGCGCGCGAACACCTGGATCACCCGCCCGCCCCGTCCCCTCCGCCTCCGCCCAGGCTGGTCGATCCGGCGCCCAGCACCGCCGCCCCGCCCGCGCCCCCGCTCGACCCCAGCGATGACTGGCCCGCGGCCGCGTTCGTCGCCCCGCTCGCGGAGCCGACATCGGCGCCGCCACCGCCCCCGCACCCGGCCAGGATCGTCAGCGGACCGCACCGAACCAGGCGGCTCACCCCGGTCCCGCCCGCGCCCGCGGTCCCCGTGCTCGTCCCGCTCCCGCCGGACGTTCCCCCCGCCCCGCCGGCCTTCGGCGGGGGCGGCATTGACCGGCGTCCGGGTAGCGCCGGGTTGAGGGACCGCGACCGAGACGGAGCGCCCGCCCGAGGCTGGACGGGCTGAAGGGCGCGGCGCTCGCGGCGGGGGATAAGGGCATGGCGGATGCGATCAAGGTGGTCCTGGCGGCCCGCGAGGCGATCGAGGGTGCGAATGCGGGGAAGGGGACCGGTCTGGCGATGGAGGATGTGGAGTAGCGAGGGCACCGCCTACCCGATCTACTTCGCTCCGCGCCCAGCCCGACTAGTGTTGCAATGGCGACACCTGGACGATATTGTGAGGGAGTCGGTTCGGAGTTCACGACATGAAATCCAAGGGGAAGGTTGTGAAAGTGATCGTCGAGAAGCACCATGATGGGTTCGTTGCCTACCCAATAGGCATGAACGGGATTGTGGTGGGCCAGGGCGACAGCGTGGATGAAGCGCTCGAGAACGTTCGATCCGCAATCGAATTCCACATCAAGACCTTTGGTCAGACTGCATTAGCCGACGGGCCCCTGGAGATCGTTCTGGCCGACATCCACGTCTCCAAGGGGCGCAGCGCGTAATCCCCGCCCGGACCCCATCCTCTCGGTCGCCCACCAGCAGTCTAGGCCTATACCCCCGTGTAGGCGCGGAGAAACTCCCGTCTTGAGATGTTCGATTGATTGCAGATCGTACGGAGAGTCGACCCCTTGATGGTCGAATGATTCGGGATTGTCATGGGCGTGCGAGAACCGTCCTGGTTGGTGCGTTCCAAAGAGATGTGGCTGCCTTCTCGAATGACATGAAAGCCCAGACCGGAGAGCGCACGAAGCACCTTGCGAATGGGAGCGTCTTTCGGAAATTGTGGCATCTGCGGTTCCACTTATTCCGGTCCTGACGCTGCGACGAGGGCCCAACGCACTTCGCCCGGTTCTGGCTCAGATCCGCTTCCTTCTGGGCGGGAAACTGCAGGACGAGGGCGCGCTTCAACCAGATCGATTCATTGGTTCTCTCCTTAATTCGACCTTGACGCTGCCTTGGTCTCGCCAAGAACCCACTTCTTGGAACCGCCTGCCCTTTTCACCTCTCTCATCTTCTGCATCACCGCGAGATCAATCTTAAGCAGATCCTTGGAGAGAGGTGCTTGAAGCCAAGAGACTCGCTCAAGCTGGCGGCCAGAAGGTGTTTCACAGCCATCCTCCGATGTGCCGCCACTTCCGACTTTGTGAAAACCGATTTTTGAGCCCAGGCGTATCCTTGATGCAGGATCGGCGCGACCGACTTGTCGGTCAGCACCCACCCCGCATCGCCCCTCGAAAGCACATGACCATCGAGTCGCGTTCCAATGTTGGCGATGCTCCCGCTGTTGACGCTGGGCACGATCTTCCGCGCCCTGTCGATCAGTTCTCGCGTTGGAATTGGACCTTCACTCGCGCGGAGAATGGCCAAGACCAGCAACTGGACCGACAGGTCGCTCGCCGGAATCCAGAGCCAGTCATCCTCCGCCGCTTGTGGCTTCGGTGGGGAACAGGGGGGCGGGATCGAGGTTTCCAGCACCCGCCCGCGGCCACTTTGGTCCGGCGGAGTTTCACCGAAGAATCGCTTCAGCGGGTCGGGAAGGTCACAGCCGGCCACTTCGAACAAGCGGCGACACTCTTTGGCCTCCTCCATCAACCTGACAAGGGACTGGTACGCCTTCATCAGGGAAGTCGACGAGCCGCGGCCGCCCAGGAGGATCCCGCGCAGCAGGTCGCCGGCGGCCTGATGGTAGCGCCCGAATTGGAACGCGACCGAACCGCGGTTCAGCGGTTCAAGTAGACTTCATGGCGCCTGGGGTCGAATTCGATGGCGCGTCCGAAACGCGCATCGCCTCGGCTTCCAGTCACTGGCCTGCGCAGGCCATGCCGAGCGCGGTCTGTACCCACGGGTCGTCCGGTTCGAGAGCCACGGCCGCGCGCGCCGCGGGCATCGCCTCCTCGCCGCGACCGCGTTTCAACAGGCAGAGAGTGAGCAGGACGTACGCATCCCGGTCGAGACCGGCCACGCCCCTTGGGACTTCTATCGGCTGCTGGACCTGCTGGGGAGCGGATCCAACCGGGCAAGGGGCGGGGGAAACCCACCAACGAAGAATGGACGATCCGACGCCTGGTGGGCTTCCGAACCCGGACGTGGCGGAAACTCAAGAAGCTCTCCGAGGCCTCAGCAAGGCCGGGGAGCCCTCGCCTGAGCCCCGCGCAGATCGCCGCGTTCCTCATCGAGGAGACCCTCGGGTAGGTCGACCTCGATCTGCGGGTGCGTCGCGGTCGTCGCGCGCGGGAGGTGCGGCTGCCCCGCGGAGAGCGGCATTGACCCGGACTCCGCGCAATTCCTATAGTACGTACTCGCGCGACCTGTGGGCCGTGAGCCCGGCCGAACCTGCGGATCCGGCCGGATCGGCCCGGAACCACGGACGCGACGGACGCTACGCGCGGGGCTGGAGACATCGTCGCGCTGCGGGGGAACCGGCGGATGTGGATGGGCGACGATCAGCTCCGGCACCTGCGCCGGATCGCCGGCGCCACGGCGGAGGGCGAGACCACCCCCTCGCTCCCGCCCAACCAGGAGACCCTGACCGCGGTCTCCCGGCTCGACGTTCCGGTCGGCTCGGCGCCTGCGCCCCTGCGTCTCCATCATCTCGAGCTCGGAGAGGTGCTGGGCCGGGGCGGCATGGGGGTCGTCTATCGCGCGTACGACCCCAACCTCCGCCGCCAGGTCGCGGTCAAGGTTCTGGGCGCGGCGGACCGCGCGAACCCGGTCATGATCGACCGGTTCTGGCGCGAGGCGCGGACCGCGGGCAGCCTGCACCATCCGGGCATCGTCGCCGTGCACGAAGTCGGCGTCCACGACGGCTCGCCCTACGTGGTGATGGACCTCGTCGACGGGGTCCCGCTCTCCGCCCGGCTCGCGGAAGGCGAAGCCTGGCCCTTGCGGGAACGGATCCTGCTCCTGCGGGAGATCAGCCGCGCGGTGGAGCACGCGCACGCGCACGGCGTGGTCCATCGCGACCTCAAGCCCTCCAACATCATGGTGGACCGGACCGGCCGGCCGCTGGTCCTCGACTTCGGGCTGGCGCGCCGGATGGACGCGGATCGGGTGATCACCGTCTCCGGGCAGTTGCTCGGTACGCCCGGGTACATGGCTCCGGAGCAGGTCGACGGGGAATCGGCCCTGCTCGGGCCCCATTCGGACGTGTTCTCGCTCGGCGCGATCCTCTACGAGATGCTCACCGGGTCCCGCGCGGTGCCCGGAGCGACGATGGCCGACGTGTTCCGCAACACCCTGCGCGGCGACGTGGTCCCCCCGCGCCGGCTTCGCCCCTCGGTCCCGATCGACCTCGACACGGTGTGCCTGCGCTGCCTCGAGACCGATCTCGCGAAGCGCTATCGGAGCGCCGGGCTGCTGGCGGACGAGCTCGACCGCTGGCTCGAGGGCGAACCGATCCAGGCCCGGCCGATCTCCCCGCTCTCGCGCGTGCTGCGCAAAGCCCTGCGGCACAAGACCGTCGTGCTGCCTACGGCGATCGCCCTGGCGCTGTGCGCGGCGATCGCGGGATGGTCTGCGGTCACGCACCGCGAGATGGAAAGCGCGCGCGAGCGGGATCGGAGCGAGCTCGCCGGCAAGGAGGCCGAGTTGGCGGTCCAGGCCGATACGCTGCGCAAGGCCCAGCTCGTGGGGGCGGTGCTCCTGCGCTGGGGCATGCTGGCTTCGTCCCTGCAGGATCTCGAACGGATCTATTTCGACTCCACGCTCTCGCGCGACGACGGCGCCGCCGCGGCCGTGCCGGTCTGGTCCCGGTTCGCGGCGTTCATCGCGGAGACGCCGGGCGACGACGCCTCGCAGTCGGCGATGTGGGCGCTCGCCGGGTGGGCGCGTTGCTTCGCCTTTCACGCCGAGGAAGGCCTGGCCTGGTGCCGGCACGCGCGCGCGCTCGACCGCGACATCCCCTACGGCGCGCTCATGGAGGCCATGGTCCGGTTCACCGATGCCGTCCAGACCCTGGAGCTCCCGGAGGTGATTCTGACCAAGACGACCGGCTTCCGGCTCGGCAGCGTGCGCCCCGAGACCCCGGAGGAAGCTGAACGGCGTGGACGGATCGAGGTTCTGCTGGCGGAAGCGGAGCAGGCCGTGGTCTGGGGCAAGGAAGGCGTGCGGGATTTCGCGGCGGCGCTCGCGGCGATCCGGGCCTGGCAGGCCGGGGCGTACGACCAGGCGGAAGCCTCATTCGGCCAGGCGCTGGCCCGGTCGAACCCGTGTCCTTTTCCGGCGGACCTGAGGATCGCCCGGTCGAAGATGCGCTTCGTGCTGCACGACTTCGCCGGTGCGCTCGAGGATCTCGCGGAGGTCGCGAAGGCGCGTCCCCGCAGCGGGACTCCCCCGCTCCAGCGCAGCCACGTCAAGCAAGGCCGCGCGGCCGAGATGTTCGGCCGAGGAGAGGATCCGCGGGCCCTCCTGCGCGAGGCGATCGGGGATGCCGAAGAAGCGCTGAAGTGGCAACCGGGGGCGTTCGCCGCGTACTCGGCACGGGCGTGGGGATATTGGAGCCTCGGCAATGCGGAGGAGGCGCGGGGGGAAGACCCGCGCGACAGCTTCGGCAAGTCGATCGAGGACTACGGCCGGGTGCTCGAGCGTCAGGTGATCGCCGTGATTCATGCCGACCGGGGGCGCGCGGAGGTGTCCATGGGTGCGGCGGAATCCGCGCGCGGGCTCGATCCGCACCGGTGGCTGGAGCGCGCGGTCGCGGACTGTGCGGAGGCGCTGCGTCTGGACCCGGGCTCCGTCACGGCGCTGCAGATCCGGGGTGGCGCGCACATCGAGCTTGCCCGCTGGGACCGGGCGCGAGGTGCGGATGCGCAGGGCTTTGCGGCGAAGGCGATCGCCGACTACGACGAGATCCTCCGCCACGACCCGGGGGTGGTGCTGGCCCTCGCCCGGCGCGCCCGGGCCCGGATGGGGCTGGGGCTGGACGCGATGAATCGCGGGGGCGATCCACTGCCGATCTACGAGGCCGCGCTCCGCGACCTCGACGAGGCCATCCGGCTCGATCCGGAATGCCTGGACGCGTTGAGCGACCGGCCGAGCGTGTTCCGGTACCTGGGAGACGCCGACCGGGCGCGGGGGCGGGACCCGCGGCCGAATTACCAGCGGGCGATCGCCGACTATGCCGAGGCGGAGAAGCACTCGCCGCCGAGCGCGTCGCTGCTCTCCAAGCGGGCGACGGCCTGCGCATTGCTCGGCGACGCGGTGGGTGAGCGCGGAGAGGACCCGCGAATCTGGTACGCTCAGGCGATCGCGGTGGGGACCGAGGCCCTGCGGCTCAATCCGGGCGCCCGGGCGGCGCATCTCGCGCTCGCGCTCGCGCATTTCCGGATCGGCAACCTGCAGGCCGCGAACGGACAGAGCCCCCGGGAGGATCACGAGCGCTGCCTCGCCCTGTGTGGGGAGGCGATCCGCCACAACCCCACCGACCTGGACGGCCGCTTCTTGAGGGCCGAGGTCCTGTTGGAGATCGGCGGGGCGCAGGAGGTGGCCGCGGGCGACCCGCGGCCGAACTACGAGCAGGCGATCGCCGACCTGACGGAAATCGTGGAGCGCGCCCCGAACTCGGCGCGCGCGCGCGCGAGCCGGGGCGCCGCGCTGCTCCACCTGGGAGTCGCCGAGTCCGCGCGGGGCGACGATGCGCGCGCGCGCTATCGGGCCGCCCTGGAAGACCTCGATCGGGCCGTCATGCTCCTTCCCGATGATCCCGTGACGCGGTTGCATCGCGGCAACGTCTGGGTTTCCCTCGCGCGCGCCGAGACCGCGCGGGGGGAAGATCCGTGCGCTTCGCTCGAACGGGCGATCGCCGACTTCGGCGCCGCCCTGGAGCGATCGGCGGGGGCGGGCACCGCGGATCGGCTGACGCTGGCGATGGTCCTCGGCCGCGCCGAAGCCTGGTGCGACCTCGGCCGCGCGTTGGCCCAACGCGGGGAGGATCCCCGGGAAAGCCTGGATCGGTCGGCCGCCGACTTCGACGCTGTGTGGCCCGCGGCAGCGGTACGCCCGGATGCGTTGCTCGCCCGGGCCAGGCTCCATCGCTGCCGCGCGCAAGCGGCCGCGCGGCGGGGCGCGGATCCCCGCGCCGATCGCGAGCAGGCGCTCGCCGACCTCGAGGCTGCGGCGAAGGCCGACCCCCGATCGCGGGCGGCGCGGGTCGAGCAGGCGGCAGTCTGCCGGGAA
>ORJL011548385.1_pt1 | contig 23620 bp, 20 predicted proteins | sample 1779941 | NCBI WGS metagenome assembly ORJL01 (sample SAMEA104232317, study PRJEB22302) | groundwater metagenome | biome: forest; feature: aquifer; material: groundwater | place: USA | collected 2011-08-07 | depth 5.8 m
CCGCCGAGGGGCGGAGGGCGGAGGGCGGAGGGCAGAGGGCGGAGGGCGGAGGGCAGAGGGCGGCTCTGCGCTCTCTGAGATCTCTGTGGTTGAATCTCGGGGAACGCGCGGAACGCTGAGGGGTAGGCCCCGTGCAAAGTGACAAATCAGAGCGAGGATTTGACAGGTTATGACGAATCGAGAGTTGTCTCCGTTGTTGAACAGGGCGGCGGACGGTCGTTACCAGTTGCCGGCGGATGGGTGGTATCAGATCGCGCCGATGGGGGAGTATCCGCATGGGGCGGGAGGTGTGGTGCAGGTGATCGATGCGCGGGCGGTGTCCGCCCTCAGCGCTGGCGCGCTCGACAGGCGGGGGGACATTTTGGTCGATTACGATCACTTTTCCTACCAACAAGACAAACCGAGTGAGGCGGCCGGGTGGATCGAGGAGCTGATCGGGCGCGATACGGGACTTTGGGGACGGATCCGGTGGACGCCCGAGGGGGAGGCGGCGGTGCGGAGCGGGCGGTATCGGTTCGTAAGTCCAGTGTGGCTCGCGCGGGATTGCGAGGAGGTAGCGGACGAGGAGGGCGAGGGCGGCGACATGGGCGGTGGCGCAACGAACGGCAAACCTGTCGGCGGGCTTGGCCGGCGGGTGCGCCCGTTGCGCCTCGATAGCGCGGGGTTGACCAACAACCCGAACCTGAAAGGAATGGAGCCGCTGTCGAATCGGGCTGCGGAAGGAATTGAGCCGCCGCTGGCGGCTGATGAGAAAGAGAAAACCAACACGCTGACGCGTGGAGTGAAGAGGAAAGGAACCATGACACAAGTAATGACGGAACTCGGACTGGGCGCCGAGGCGGCGGAAGAGGCGGTGGTGGCGGCGGTGCAGGCCTTGAAAAACAGGGCCTCCGCGCTGGAGCGGGCCAACGCGCAGTTGCTCAACAGCCAGACGGAATCGGACCTCGACCGCTACCAGGATCGGATCAAGCCGGAGAAGCGTCAGGAATGGAAACAGGCGCTGCTGGTGAACCGCGCGGAGATGCTGGAACTCTTGGAGGGAATCCGGGTGCCTGCGGTCGCGCAAGCGGGCGGAACGTCGGGTCAGGGAGCGGCGGAAGGGGACGATGCCCTGCGCCTGCACAACCGGGCGCGCGCGGGGACACCCCGGGATGCCTCCATGCTGCGTCTGCACGTGACGCGGGCGGGTCAACAGCGGGCGGAAGTGTTGGCGTACCAAAACCGGCATGGGTGCCCGTTTGACATGGCATGGAGGGCGGTGAAAGCGGAGAAGCCGGAACTCTTCGCCGCGAGCGAATCGTGACGGAGGCGATTGGCAAGTTCGATGAATCTAAACCAGAAATAAAGAAGGGGAAACTGACAGATGAGCGCATTATTCAAACGGGAAATGGCGGTCATTCCGATGACGCCCAATGAGGATCAGCGCGGCAAGGAAGGCTACGCGGTGAAGGCCAGCAGCGGCAAAGCCGCCTTGGTGACCGCGGACACAGACATGGCGCTGGGCGTGATCCTGGATGGTGAGAACACTGACGGCAAGACGACCCTGGCCGTGGCGGACGCCTGCGCGGGGACCGTGCGGGTGAAGCTGGATGCCGTGCCGGGGACGGTGGCGGTGGGGACTTACCTGACGATCACCGCCACCGGGACGTTCAAGCAAGCGGTTACCGGCAAGACCCAGTGCGCGCGAGCGTTGGAGGCGGGCGCGGCAAATGAGTTGATCGAGGCGGCGCTGCACAAACCGATCACCGCGCCATAACGAATGAACCACGCGGACGGGCCCGGCCCAGGCCGCAAATCACAACTCAACATCACAGAACAAAAGAGGAACTATGAGTTTACGCAGACAAGCATCATTCAACCCGACCCTGACCAATTACGCCCAGGGTTACGCGCAGGATCTGTCCAGCGCCCTGGCCGAGTTTGTGGCCCCCACAGTGCGCGTGCCCAGCGCGGTGGGGCAGTTCAAGGCGTTTGACGAGAAAAACGCGTTTCAAGCCTGCGACACGGCGCGGGCTGTGGGCGGGCGGGCCAGACGGATCGACTTCGCGGCCTCGGACCCCGCCTACAACTGCCAGCCGCAGGCGTTGGAGATCGCGATCGACGACGCCGAGCGGGACGCTGCGGGAGACGGGATGGCGGGCCTGGAGGAGGGCAAGGTGCGGACGCTGATCAGCGCGGCGGTGATCAGTCACGAGGACAAGGTGGTGAGCGTCATGAAGGGCCTCGCCGCGGTGGGCGGCAAGGGTGTCTGGAGCAACACCTCCACAGATCCCGTGGCCGAGCTGGATGAGCAGATCGAGGCGATCGCCACCGTGACAGGCGCGATGCCCAACGCGATCGTGTTCGGGCTGGGGGCGTGGCGGGTGTTTCGCAATCACCCAAAGGTCATTGCCAAGCAGCCCGGGGCGGCGGTAGTGGGAGTGACCGAAAGCCAGGCCGCCACGATGTTGGTCAACCCGGGAATCCAGGTGCGCGTGGGCGTGTTGAGCAAGGACTCGGCGAAGTTCGGCGCTGGCGCGGCCAAGTCCAACATCATCGGGGCCGAGGTATTTCTGTTCCTGCGCAGCCCCAACCCCACGGTCTATGACCCGGGCTGGATGAAGACCTTCAGCGCCGGGGAAGGGAGCGTGACGGCCGTGCGCCAATACCGGGATGAGAGCGCGCGCAGCGATGTCCTGGCACTGGATTGGAGCGAGGACATCAAGATTACTGGCAGCGTGGCGGCCCGCAGGCTGACGTTGACGTAAGGGGGATAGAGCCGACCGGGAGCGCCGGCATCCTGCCGGCGAGTAGATGAAGAGGCGCCCTCCACGCCGGCAGGATGCCGGCGCTCCCGGTTTGGGCGAGCGGCGTTACTGGCTCATGAACATCCTTTTCACAAACCGATTCTATGGCGGATAAGACTTTTGACACGCTGCGTCCGCAAGACACGGACAGCGACTACGATCTGAAAGCACGGCAGGCGCGCGCCCTGTCAGAAGTGCAAGGGCGGCTGGCACAGGGGGCCGGGACGCTCGCAGGGGGAGTATGCACGTCCGTGGGCGCGCCCTTGCTGGCGGCTGGCCCTGGACGGCGCAAGTGGGGCGTGCAGAACACTGGAACCAACACGCTCACCGTATTGATCGGTGGCGTGGCGGCCATCGATCTGCGTGGAGGGAGCGCGGCGGATGCCGGCGACGGCGGGCGTGTGGAGGACGCGGACTGGAAGGGAGAAGTCTGGGTCAACGGGATTGGTCCGAGGTATTGTTGGTTTGAGGAATAGGAGCCTCGCGCATCGAGCGAGGCAGGAACGAGGCGAAGGACGATTATGGCTGATAAAGCAATTTCAACGGTGGTTCCCCAGGAAACGGATGATCAATTCGATCTCCAACTGCGGGCGACACGGAGCCTGGCGAACTTGAACGAGCGGCTGGTGTTGGGTGCGGGAGTTCTGCTGAACGGGGCGGCGGGCGCCACCAGCGCGGGGCAGATCCTCGCCGCCAGCGGGGGACGAAAGAAGTTCTGGGTGCAGAACCGGGGCACAAGCGTCCTCACGGTCACGCTGGGGGCCACGGCAGTGCAACTCAAGGCCTGCCAGGCGCCTGGGGACGGGGAAGGCGGCTTTCTCTGCGATGGCGACTGGAAAGGGGCGGTCAGCGTGGCGGGCACAAGCCCGGTGTACAATTACGGAGAGATGTGAGGCGTTATGCAATTGATCATTCCGAATAGGACCTCCGCGGGCGGAGGCGACATGCTGCGCACCAACAATCTCGGCGACGTGATCAGCGTGGCCGCGGCCCGGGCGAATCTGGGCGTGCTGGCGCGGGACGAGGTGACCGCGCGGGTGGCGGGTGAGAACGGCGGACTGGTGTTCGATGGGGCGGCGGCCGGCACGCGCTTGCTGGCCGCGCTGACAAACCAACCCGTGGGGACGTCGCCCTTCAGCCTTTTCACCCGGGCAAAGGTCCCGTCGCGCGGCAGTTCGGGTGGAATGGGGCTCCTCTCGCTGGCCTCGAGCAACTCCACCAGCAGCATCGCGAACGCCTTTCAGGTCATCGTCGGCACCACCACACTGGCCATTTACCTCTATGGCGGGACCACCGGCGACTGGCGACTGGCGCAGGTGGACGGTTTCATGGCCAATTACGCTGGAAAGGTGGTGGACCTGGTCATCACGCGCAGCGGGAACGCGCTATCCGTTTATGTGAACGGGATCTTGGCCCCGGTGACAGAGACCACAAACGGCACGGCCCCGAACTGGGGCGACACCATCACGGCCGCATTCCTCTGGGTAGGCGCCTACGACAGCCTGCATATCTGGCCAGGCGAGATTTATAAGGCCGCCGTGTTCAACCTTGCGCTCGCGCAAACTCAGATGGAGGAGTTGTTGCTGGCGGGGATGCCCTTTTGGGCCAAGTGGGGCGGCCAGGCGCTCTTCTACGCGAGTGACTTCAGCTCAGGCGTGGATGGGTGGGCGACAACCATTGCAGGGGTGACTACCACCGGGAATGTTGATGGCGTTAACGGACAAAATGACTGGCTCAAAAGCGAGCGCACGGGCGCCGCAGGCTGCTTGATCGCCACTCGGGGCAACGCCGCCAACACACTCACCACGGGCAAGCGCAACCGGGTGCAGGCCAGAATCTACAACCCAAACTCGACCGGCTACTGGTTCGACGCGGGCTGGGACGGTTACTACTCCAGCAGCGGTGTGTGGGTCCCGGCGGGCGGCCAGGTGGACGCGGTGTTCGAGTACCAATGGCAGGTGGGGAACATCGCCATGTCCACCGACCTGCGCCTGGGCATTGTGACGGCGCAGACGAGCGGGTCGCTCAGAAACGATGTGGCCACCAGCCAGGTTTTCTACCTGAAGACCCTGAGTGTCATGGCGGTCGGCTGCGTGTGCGATCTGGACCTGGCACGCGGCAAAGGGGCGTTTATCGCGGACCGGAGCACGAACAAATGTTGGGGCGAACTTTCGACCACCGGTGTGGCGCACAGGTCCGAGTTGGGAGCTGGGGAGTTCGTAGTCGTGAAGTATTTCGGGCACGGCGACATCTCGAGTCTGGCGAGCACGACCCGTCTTCTGGATCTGCCACCCAATTGCTCCGTCCTCGACGTCGAGTTCGACCGCGAGATCGCGTTCGACGCCGCCACAACGCTGGATGTGGGAACGGCCGGCAACACGACTCTGTTCGTGGCGGCCGCGAGTGTCGCGAGCGTCGGAAAGACCGTGGCCACCGTGGCGGCGGCGAACACCTGCGCGCTGAGCGCGACGGCGTGGACAACGGTGTACATCAAGAAGAACCAGACAACTACGACCGGTGGAACGACCGTTCGTGTCCGGTGCATCATCCGCGGTCTCTGACACCGATAGCGCTCGAGGGAATTTGCGGTTCTGACATCGGGGAGAAACGAAAGGGAATACTATGGCAAGAGAAGTGAAAGTGACGGCGATCGAGCCGATGACCGACGAGATCGAGTATGGCATCCGGGAGGACGAAAACTGGGTCGTGCACGGGATCGTGATCCACCAGCCCGTTGGGTTGGAAACGAAGGGGGTGGAGTTGGTGGAACTCGCCATCGCGGATGCCCGGGCGAAGGGTCTGATTCTGGAGTGACGCTCCGCTGCCCTCCGTGTTATCCGTCATCCCCGGCTTGGTGGAAGCGGGTTGAAAAGAAAGAAGGGCCGGTTGTCCGGCCCTTGGTTGTTGTTGTTGTTGGGTTGGACCCATGAGGTTACCACAGGGAAAATCTGAAATGAACGCGTCCGGCTTCGCGCCAGCCGTCCATACCGTATCCACCCGAGCCAAATCAGCCTTTTGATACGCACCCAGTGTGAACAGCTCGCCGGATACTTACAACAAGTAACTCTTAAACTAGACAGCAAGGATGGCAAAATGTCAAATTCTGCCGCTGTTTGGTTTTGCTCGGGTCCAAGTATCTACCAAAGAGTCACTTGCGATGATGATCATCGAGGATGGCACGGTATGCAGCGCACTGCCCCCTCCACCTCATCCCGCTTCGTCTTGGAGTTCCCGACTCTCAGGGCTGGTTCTGCAATCTCTTTGATGGCGCACCTTGCTTGACGCGTCGCCTGTCCCAGAGGGCCGCCGCCATCACCGCCGCCGCAGCCGCTCCTGCCACAGCCCCCGTCGCGGCCGGTTCAGGCACGACCACGATAGCGGCGGTGATGTCCAGGCCCCAACTCACGACCGTCGATTGGCCGCCGCCTGCGGAAACGTCCGCCATGACCAGCGTCCAATTGCCGTCGGCGCTCATCCCTCCGTAGGCGGCGAGGCTGGTTGTCCCGGCAGCATTGAATGCCGCTGGGAGCGAGGTCACCGGATCGATGGTGCGCCCATCCGGCTGCCACGCCGCCCCGCCCGTGATGCTGTAGCCGAGTACAGACTGGTAAAAGTGAACGTTGTGCGCCGCCGCGTCCGTGAACGTGACGTTCAGCCCCGCATCGCCGTAGCCAAAGGCGTTTCCGGAGCCTACGCCCAGCCGGTTTAACAAGGGCACCAGGACGCCGTTGTAGCTCAGGTAGGCGTAGAGGTCCCCGTTAAACCCCCCCGAGAGGTTAAGCCGGAGGCTCACATCCGTGATCGCCAGGCCTGCCGTCCCGCTGACCGTGCGGGTGTCGCTCCAGGGATTGACGTTGCCGTCCGGGACATTACCGCTGTTGTCAAAACCGCTGTTGAACGTGAGGTTAAACAAGGCCGCCGACGCGGTGACACTGGCCGCCAGGTGAAAAACCGCCAGAAGAATCAGCTTTTTCATGGTCGTAAGGGATGGGTCGATAAGGCTCGTCAGTGTTGCACGCTGCGGTAATAAGCGGTGCCGTTGGGGGCGCTGTTGTCGGTGTAAGTAAACGAGCCATCCGCGCCAGGGGAGAGAGACGCGGGGGTCAGAGAGGTCCAGGCAACCGGTTCCACCAGGCTGATCGTGCGCTGCACGTCGTATTGGCGTCCGGGGATGCCGAAAAACTTGATCGTGGCACGGCCGCCGGAAACGGTGATCGTCTTGGCGAGGCCGCCGGACCCGGACGCCACGGTCACGGTGATCGTGCCGGTGGCGGTGGCGCTGCCGTTGCTCACCGTGTAGGTGAAGCTGTCGTTGTTGTTGTTGGCAGGCAGGTAGTAGATGTAAACGCTGTTGTAGCTCAGGGTGGCGCCTTGGGAGCTCGCGCCCAGCGACTGCACGTTGACCGGGTTGCCGTTCACATCCTCCGCGATGTCCGCGATCTGGATTTTCAGCGACAATCCCGGTGCCCGCGCGTAGGTGGCATTGTTAGCCACCAACCCCAGCAGTAAAGCCTTCGCGGCATAGGCGGAGACTTTCCCGCCCGCCGTAATGAAACCTCCGCCGGCATAGAGGTCCGTCCCGGACACCGCCAGGGCAAGGACGGTGCCCTCCATCCCCGAACCGAGGGCCGACCAGGCGATGCCGTTCCATTTCGCAATGCGGTTGGCGCTCACTCCGCCCGCTGTGGTGAAGCCTCCGCCCGCGTAGAGAGTCGTCCCGGACATCGCCAGGGCATAGACAGGGTTGTTCATCCCCGAACCGAGGGCCGACCAGGCGTCGCCGTTCCATTTCGCAACATAATTGGCGTTTCCCCCGCCCGCCGTGGTGAAGTCCCCGCCCGCATAGAGGTCCGTCCCGGCGGCCAAGGTGCGGACTACGCTATTCATCCCCGTGCCAAGGGTCAACCAGGCGGTGCCGTTCCATTTCGCAACACAATTAGCGATCCCCCCGCCTGCTGTGGTGAAGCTGCCGCCCGCGTAGAGGTCGGTCCCGGACACCGCCAGGGCAAAGACGTTGTTGTTCATCCCCGTGCCGACAGCCGACCAGGCGGTGCCGTTCCATTTCGCAACGCGATTGGCGCTCACCCCGCCCGCTGTGGCGAACCCCCCGCCCGCGTAGAGAGCTCCCGCGTACATCGCCAGGGCATTGACAGAGCCGTTCATCCCCGTACCGAGGGGCAACCAGGTGGTGCCGTTCCATCTCGCAATGTATTTGGCGCTTCCCCCGCCTGCCGTGGTGAAGGTGCCGCCCGCGTAGAGAGTCCCCCCGGAGAGCAGCAGGGCAGAGACATAGCTGTTCATCCCCGAACCGAGGGCCGACCAGGCGGTGCCGTCCCATTTCGCAACGTAATTGGCGCTCCCCCCGCCCGCCGTGGTGAAGTTACCGCCCGCGTAGAGGTCACTCCCGGACACCGCCAGGGCATTGACAGTGTTGTTTATCCCCGAAGCGAGGGCTGACCAGGCGCCGCCGTTCCATTTTGCGACGCGGTTGGCGCTCACCCCGCCTGCCGTGGTGAAGTCCCCACCCGCGTAGAGAGTCGTCCCGGACACCGCCAGAGCATAGACGAAGTAGCCCATCCCCGAACCGAGGGGCGACCAAGCGGTGCCGTTCCATTTCGCAACGCGATTGGCGCTCACCCCGCCGCCGTAGGTGCCGGTAAACCACCCGCCCGCGTAGAGGTCCGTCCCTGACACTGCCAGAGCCTCGACGGTGCTGCCCATCCCCGTACCGAGGGGTGACCAGGCGCTGCCGTCCCATTTCGCGATGTAATTGGCGCTTCCCCCGCCCGCCGTGGTGAAGTAACCGCCCGCGTAGAGAGTCGTCCCGGACACTGCCAGGGCAGCGACAGTGTTGTTCATCCCCGAACTGAGGGCCAACCAGGTAGTGCCGTTCCATTGCGCAATGTATTTGGCGCTTCCCCCGCCCGCTGTGGTGAAGGACCCGCCTGCGTACAGAGTCGTGCCCGACACCGCCAGGGCATCGACTTGGCTGTTCATCCCCGAACCGAGGGCCGACCAGGCGGTGCCGTTCCATTTCGCAACGCGATTGGCGATCACCCCGCCCGCCGTGGTGAATTGACCGCCCGCGTAAAGAGTCGTCCCGGACACGGCCAGGGCAGCGACAGCGTCGTTCATCCCCGAACCGAGGGCCGACCAGGCGCTGCCGTCCCATTTTGCAATGCAGCTCGCGCTCACCCCGCCCGCCGAGGAGAAGAACCCACCCGCGTAGAGGTCCGTCCCCGAAACCGCCAGGGCACTGACAGTGGAGTTCAACCCCGAACCGAGGGCCGACCAAGCGGTACCGTCCCATTTCGCAACGCGATTCGCCACCACCGTGCCGATGGCCGTGAAGGTTCCCCCAACATAGAGATTGCCGACACCGTCCAACACGGCTTCATAGACAGAATTGTTTGCCCCCGCAAGTCCCCCCAGGCTAACCCAGTTCGCGTCGCTGAAAGTCGGGTCAATGCGTACGGGATAGGCGGCGGCGGCATCCGCCACCAACACCGCCAGCCGGGGGTCCGCCACCACCTCGATCCGCGCCGCCAACTCGCGCTGTCCCGCATCCACCACCCGCAGCCGGCTGTAGGCCAGCTTCCGCCCCGACCCGTCCAGGACGATCCACGCGCCCTGCGCCGCCGCCTCGGCCCGCGCGCCGCTCAGCGCCAGCTCCACGCGCAGGTTTCCCGCGCCGCCGGGCGGTTCCGCCACCAGGAAGTCCTGGCGCACCCCGTCCACGCTCACCGAATACTCCTCCACCAACCCGCGCCGCGCGTAGCGCGCCAGGCCCTCTTCCAACCCTGCGACGCCGCTCTCGGGCAGCGCCACCATCGCGCCGCCGTCCCGCCCGACGTAATCCGCCACCACCCGAAAACGCGCCCCCGCCGCACCGTCCGCTGTCGAGGTGAGCCATAGGCCCTTGCGGGTCACCTCGCCGTCGAGCCGCTGGAAAGCGCAGTTCAGCCGCACCGAGCCATCCTGAGCGGCGAAGACTGAGAGGCCGTCACCGGAGTATTGCGCCGTGGCCGTGGCCCCCAGCTCGGCCCAGGGAATGGGCTGGCCGGCTTGGGCGGGCTGCGGCGCCGATGGGGTGAGGCGCTCGGCCTCGGCCCGCAGACCCGGCATCAGGATCAGCAGTGCCGCCAGGGCGTGGAAAGCCGCCGTAAGAGGGGAGAATTGATAAGAGTGTCTGATCGTCATCATAGGAGTGCGCACAGGGATTGCTCTCCAAAGCTCGGCAGGCAACGGAAAATCTGTCTTCCGTGAGGTTCATTTTGCGCCACGCTACCGATGCGCACGCGCAAGTCAAGGATATTTATTAGGTTTATATCACTTACTATACTTTCAGTATAAGTGATAATATTAATGAGCCTGTTCAATAGTCACCAATCCGCCTTGCCGCTGGGAGTTGTTGGTTGCTCGTGTTCAAGGTGGAGAAGCGAAAGATGGACAAACCGCCTCGCCGAGGCGAGTTTGGCGAATGCTCGATTCGGTCAACACGAACAACCCAAACGCTCCGCGGATCTGGAAGTGGCCCTGGCGGAAGTCCCGCTACGGCCTCGCTCTCTTTCACTTCGTCTCGCTGCTTGCGGGTTTCCAGGCGCTGCGTCTGGTCCTACTGCTCAAGTTCATGCCGCCGGGCGCCAACCCGATGGCCGAGGTTTTGGGCATGCTTCTGGTCGGAGCCTATGCGGACTTGTGTGTCGGGTTGGTGCTCACCCTGCCGTTGTTGCTCTGGTTCGCCGCGAGTCCGGATCGGTGGTTTGGCAAAACGTGGCATCGATGGCTTCTAGCGGGGGGGTTGTTCCCGTTCTGGCTCGTCCAGATTTTCCTGCTCTTCCTGGAGTTCTTCTTTTTCGATGAGTTCCGATCCCGCTTCAACACGGTGGCGGTGGACTATTTGCTCTATCCACAGGTGGTGTTCTTGAACATCTTGGAAGCGTCTCCCGTTGCGAAGGTGGTCGCCGCCTCCGGCCTGCTGGCCGCGGCCTGGTGCGGGCTGGCGTCCTGGCTCTTCGCCGGGATGTGGGATGCGCCCAGCCGGCGGCGCACCCGCTGGTGGGGGCTGGCCGCGGTCGTCGCCGCATGTGCGTTGCTCATCCCCGCCATCAGTCTCAAGGGACCCCGGATGAGCCAGGACCGGCTTTTCAACGAGATGGCCCAGAACGGCGTGGTCTCGTTCGTTTCAGCCCTGATCACCCGCCACCTTGAATACACCGCCTTCTACAGGACTCTCCCCGAGGAGGAGGCCTACCATAGGGCGCGCCAGTTGCTCGCGGCGTCCAACGCCCGGTTCACCCCGGAGGTCAACTCCATCCGCAGGTCGATGGCTGGCGACTCGGCGCGCCCGCGCCTGAATGTGGTGCTCGTGCTGGAGGAAAGCCTCGGTTCGGAATTCTGGGGTTCCCTCGGACGCAAGGGCCCCACCCTCACGCCTGAGATGGACCGATTGGGCATGCGTGAAAGCCTCTTCTTCACCAACATCTACGCCTCCGGCAACCGCACCGTCCGCGGGTTCGAAGGCGTGCTCTCCTCGTTCCCTCCCCTCCCAGGCGACGCGATCGTCAAGCGCGACTTGTCGCAAAACGTCGAGACGATCGCGCGCGTCCTCAAGCGGGATGGCTACGGCACCCTCTTCCTCTACGGGGGACGCGGGCTATTCGATGGGATGCGCTCGTTCGCGGTGAACAACGGCTATGATCGCTTCATCGAGCGCAAGCACTTTAAGAAACCAACCTTCACCACGGTCTGGGGTGTATGCGACGAGGACCTGTTTGCGCGCACGATCGAGGAGTGTCGCGATGAGGCGAAGACCGGACACCCGTTCCTGGCCACGGTGCTCTCCGTGTCCAATCACAAGCCGTTCACCTATCCAAAGGGCAGGATACTCGAAGACCCGGACGAACGGCAGCGCGCGAATGCGGTCAGGTATTCGGACTACGCCCTGGGGAGGTTCTTCGACGCGGCACGCAGGGAGTCATTCTGGAACAACACGATCTTCGTGGTGGTGGCCGATCACGGCGCGCGGGTCTATGGCAGCCAGAGCATCCCCATCCATTCCTACGAGATCCCACTTATCATCGCCGGCCCCGCGGCGGTGAAAGAACCGGCCCGCATCCCCGCCTTGGGCTGCTCTCTGGACGTGGCGCCCACGATCCTCGGGATCCTGGGGCGGCCCTATGAAACGCTCTTCTTCGGGCGCGACCTGCTCAACAGCCCGCCAGAGGATGGACGAGCCCTCCTGAACCATAACCGCGATGTCGGCCTCTTCGCCCACGACCGCATGGTGGTCCTGGGCATGAAACAGGCGGTCGAGTTTTATAAGGGTGATCCTAAACAGGTGGACCTCCAGCCGATGACCAAGCCCACCCCGCGGGAGGAGGGGTTGGCCAAGGATGCCATGGCACTCTACCAGGTAGCCGACGATCTTTACGCCCACCTGCGCTACCGGATTGACAAGTAAGGGCCACGAGCACGAAGCGTGGACCGCCAGACTGACGTCAGCCGCCACGGGGGTAGCATCCGGCGTCAGCCGGATCATTCGTTTTCGTCGCGCTCAGCCGTCGTGCGCAGGCGGGGAGGTCAAGAGCGGACCGACGTCCGCTAGGGGATAAACGAGCAAATATACTCGCAGATGCCCTGGGCCACTTCGATCTCAAAGCCCGACTTGGCACCCACCTCGAATACCGCGCCAGCGGCATGATCCGTGGAGACCGTTTGTCCGTCCACTTTCACACGACACGCGCCCGCCACGATCTCCATGCGTTCCGCCAGACCGGTGTTGAAATGGTACTTGCCGGGGTAGATAAGCCCGAGTGTTTTCTTGGCGTCATCGGGAAACAGCAACGTGTGGCTGACGACTCTGCCGTCGAAATAGACGTTCGCCTTTGTGAGGGCGGTAATCCCTGTGAATTGCGCGGGTAAGGATGCCATATGAAATCAGATTGACTGGCGCCAAGTCTCTCGACGGGAGGCATGCGGTGTCAAGAGCGTAGGTGCCATCAGGTTTGTAGTCCCGCCTTCAGGCGGTAGGACGTGCGGAAGGATGATGTCGCTGGAAGCTCTTGAGGCGCCCGGCAAAGCGAACGTCTGGCCGGCTGAAGCCGGGACTCCAAACCTCGAAGTCGCGGCGCATGGCGCACCCGGACCCACAGCGCGCTCGCGAATGGGATTGCAGCGGAGGTCCGACTGGCGGATAGTCGGCTCGAGTCTAGCGTTTAGCTTCATGATCGAGTGGAATATCCAGTCGCGCGCGCACGCCTGCCAGGGCTGCGGGCGCAGTTTCAACAACGGCGAACCGTTGCACACCCTGCTTTACACCGAACGCGGCGGCTACGCGCGGCTGGACGTGTGCGAGGCCTGCTGGACTTCGCAACATTCGGAAGCCGCAAGCAACCGCAAGGGTTTCATCTCCCACTGGCAGGGGTCCTACACAGTCCCGCCCGCCACGACGCCCGATGCGATCCAGAAGGACACGGCGGAATCGCTCCTGCGCAAACTCCTGGTGCTGAACGATCCGGCGCATGCCGGCGCTTGCTTTATCCTTGCGGTCATGCTCGAGCGCAAACGCATCTTAAAAGTCAAAGCGCAGTCCACACTCGATGGCCACCGTGTCTTCGTGTATGAACAGCCCAAGACCGGTGATCTGTTCACCATTCCCGATCCGAACCTGCAGATGGACCAACTCGAGGCGGTCCAACACGACGTGGCGCACCTCCTCGAGCACGGCTTGACCCCGCCGCCGGCGCCTCCGAGCGCCGAACTCGCGGTCCCCGCCGATTCCCCGGCGCCGGAAGACGCGGTCGGAGGCGAGCCAGGCGAAACGCTTCCGCCGCAAACGGAGGCGGACGACGTCGGTGAGGCTGCCGCGGAGCCTCAACCGCCTCCCCAGCAACGCGCTCTCGCATGAGTTGGTTTCCCGTCCAGCCTGAGACTCATCCGCGTGTTCTTGTGAACTCCGGCTCCGTCGCTCGCTCCTGGTCCTGGCGAGCATTCTTCGTCTCTTGAAGGCTCATCCGAATAAGACGGGCTCGATGGACCTCGCCACCTTGCAGCAACGGCTGGGTTTCGTCTTCCGCGATCAGAAGCTGTTGCGCCTGGCGCTTACTCATCCTTCCGTCAGCCATGAGCACGGAGCCGCCGAAGAAGACAATCAGCGGCTCGAGTTTCTGGGTGACGCGGTCCTTCAACTCATTCTGACGGAGGATCTCTATCATCGGTTTCACGGGGCGGGCGAAGGCCCGCTGACCAAGGCCCGGGCCAAGCTCGTAAATGCGCGCTTCCTTGCCGAACAAGGACGCAGGCTCGGTTTGGGAGAATGCCTGATCATGGGCCGCGGCGAGGAGATGTACGGAGGGCGGGCGCGGCCCTCTGCGCTGGCAGACGCCTTCGAGGCGGTGCTCGGAGCGTTTTTCATCGACTCGGGATTCGGGGCGGTCCGGGAGTTTGTGTTGCGTCAGTTTCGGGAGGAACTGGCTCAGATCACGCCCCTGCCCACGCTCGAGAATCCCAAGGGCGAACTGCAGGAAATCATCCAAGCCAGTTCATCCGAGGCTTTGCGGTACCGTTTGGAAAATGAGTCCGGTCCGGACCATGACCGGCTCTTCGAATGCGCGGTTTACCATCAGGGCGCCGAGTTGGGCAGAGGCTCGGGCAAGAGCAAGAAAGCGGCCGAGAGCGAGGCGGCTCTGGCTGCGCTGCTCAAACTGCGGGCTCAAGCGCCGAAGGACAAAGCGGGTTGATCTCGCAGCGCCCGCAGTCGGGCTTGCGCGCGGCGCAACGCCGACGCCCGTGCCAGACCAGCCAATGGCTGAAGAGCGTCCACTGGTCCTTGGGCACCAATTGCATCAGATCGGCCTCGATCTTCTCCGGGTTTGTTTGGGATGTCAGCCGCAGGAGACCCGAGAGGCGGATCACGTGCGTGTCCACCACGATGCCCTCATTTCTATGGAAGGCATTGCCGAGCACCACATTGGCCGTCTTCCGCCCCACACCGCCCAACTCGGTGAGTTCGGCCATGGTCTGTGGCACTTGACCCTGGTGCTGTTCCACCAGCTTGCGGCAGCAGGCCTGGATGTTTCTGGCTTTGCTGCGGAAAAACCCCAGGCTCTTGATGTCGTTCTCCAGTTCGGTTGGGGCCGCCTGCGCGTAGTCGGCGGCGGTTTGGTACTTCTTGAACAGGCCGGGTGTAACGCGGTTCACCTGTTTATCGGTGCACTGCGCGGAGAGGATGGTCGAGATCAGCAGTTGGAGCGGATTCACGTAATCCAGCTCGCAGTGGGCATCCGGGTAGGTTCGGTCCAGGACTGTAATGATACTCCGGACGCGGGCGGTTCTGGCAGCCTGTGTTTCACGCGGCATAGCGTCAGGAATGCAAGTAGTCGATGTCGGTGTTCGAGCCTTCCACGTGGTTCCTGAACAGCGGACGTCCGTCGCTCGCCTCCGGGTACTCGAAGATCTTGCCCTCGTAGTTGCGGATCACCACACGATCGGCGTTCCGGCTCAGGACATACTCCGGGGTTACCGGGACTTTGCCGCCGCCGCCTGGGGCATCGATCACGTATTGGGGCACGGCGTAGCCGGTGGTGTGGCCGCGCAAACCTTCCATGAGTTCGAGCCCTTTGCGCACACTGGCCCGAAGGTGCGCGGAGCCTGCGATCAGGTCGCACTGATAGAGGTAGTAGGGCCGCACCCGGCAGAGGAGCAACTTCTGGAGGTGCGCCTTCATCACCGTCAGATCATCGTTCACATGCCGCAGCAAGACGGACTGGTTCCCCAGGGGAATGCCGGCGTCAGCCAGCCGCGCGAGGGCATCACGCACCTCCGTGGTGAGTTCGCGCGGGTGATTCGAGTGGATGCTCACGAAGAGCGGATGGAATTGCGCCAGCAGGCCGCACAGCTCCGGTGTGATCCGCTGCGGCAGAAAGACCGGGATGCGCGTGCCGATTCGGAGGAACTCAACGTGAGGGATTGCCCGCAGCCGCGTCAGCAGGTACTCGAGCTTCTCGTCGCTCAACAGCAGGGGGTCGCCGCCGCTCAGAAGGACATCCCGGATTGCCGGGGTCTTGGCGATATAGTCGATCTGGCGGTCAAACTCGGGGTGGAAGTCGTAGCCGGTCGCGTTGCTCACCAAGCGGGAGCGAGTACAATACCGACAGTAGGAGGCGCACCGGTCGGTCACCAGAAACAGCACCCGGTCCGGATACCGATGCACCAGGCCGGGCACAGGAGAGTGGGTGTCTTCCCCGCACGGATCGCTCATCTCCCATGGGGCGGTGTCGGTCTCGGCCAGGCGCGGGATCACTTGCCGGCGGATCGGACATTCCTCATCAGAGGCGTCGATGAGGTTAAAAAAATAGGGTGTGATCGCCATCGCGAGCTTCGAGTCGGACAGCACCGTGCCCGCCCGTTCCTCCGGGGTGAGCGTGGGCATCAGACGTTCGAGACGTTCCAGCGTGGTGATCCGATTCTTCAACTGCCACCGCCAGTCGTTCCAATCCCGTTCCGGGACGTTGGCCCAAAAGCCCCGCCCCGCCGAATGAAACTGCTTGAGCGCCTGGAGCCGCGCGGGGCCAGGAGGTTCCTCCCCAACCGTCGAAGATTCATCTTTCAACATCGGGGGCAACTATATTTTTGATCTGCCGTCTGTCAAGTGGCCCCCCGACGGTTGCCCTTGACCTTGGGCAGCGGACGCGTAGTGTCGCGCGACCGGCAGGTTGATGGAGTTGGATTGCCCGACTGGCCCACCGGCAGTAAGAATAATCATTACCAGAAAGTAATCAAATGAAGTGGATGTGTACCGTGGCCCTGACCGCAAGCCTTTGCGCCAGTGCGTTTTGCGCTGAAAGCGAGCTCGTGCTGAAGACCGACAAAGACAAGGTCAGCTACAGCATTGGCGCCGATATCGGCAAGCAGTTTCGCACCAGGGGGCTGGACCTGAACGAGCAGATCCTCATCCAGGGCTTTAAAGATGCCTACGCTGGAAAAAAATCACTTTTGACCGAAGAACAAGCGCAAGCAGCCATGGAGTCCTTTAAGAAGGAGATGATGGCCAAGCAAGAGGTCACCATGAAGGAGCAGGGGGCCAAAAACGTGAAGGAAGGCGCCGCGTTCCTCGCCGAGAACAAGAAAAAAGAGGGGGTCAAGACGACCGCCACGGGGCTTCAATACAAGATCCTCACCGCTGGCACAGGCAAGATGCCGAAGGCGTCCGACACCGTCAAAGTCCATTATCGCGGTACCCTCATCGATGGCACCGAGTTCGACAGCTCCCTCAAGCGCAACGAGCCTGTCACCTTCCAGGTCAACGGCGTGATCCCCGGCTGGACCGAAGCGCTGCAGCTCATGCCCACGGGCTCCAAATGGCAGGTGGTCATCCCCGCCAATCTGGCCTATGGTGAGACGGGCGCGGGCCAGGTCATTGGGCCGAATGCAACCCTCATCTTCGACGTCGAACTGCTCTCCATCGAGGCCCCCGAGAAACCCGATGCTCCGGAACCCGACGAGAAGAAATAGTTGTCCAACACCCGTGTATGAGCCGGGTCCCGCGACCCGGCCGGGCCCCACTACAATGCCCGTAGCATCGAGCGTCAGCTCGATCATTCCTCTCGGAAGAGGAAGTTAGAGCGGACTGACGTCCGCTGCTACGATGGAGGTAGCATCCGGCGTCAGCCGGATCATCCTTTATCCAACGGGTGGCCGCTTGACATCGCCGGCATCCGGCGCGCGTGCGGCGAGGTAAAGCCTCCAGAACAGCGGCCAGAAATCTTCCGCCAACGGATGCAGTCCCGGGTATCCCGGAACGACCGCTCCCGCAAACGGCCAGTCCTTCGGCTGTTTCACAAGTTCCGCGACGCGCGCGTTGTCAATGACGTAGAAGCAGACCTTGGCGAATGTGCCGCGCTTTCGCTCCTCCTCGCGCAGCACGTGATCGTGCGCTTGGTGTTGCAGGCGATGCGGGCGCAACGCCGCTGCCAGATGTTCGCGGAGGAACTTCATGCCGTTGCGCTGATCGGCATCGCGGCGCAGGCCCATCCAGACCAGATGAATGTGGTCGGGCATCAGGCAGTAAGTCGGGCAGAGCAGCCCTCCGCGCGCCGCAGTGTGGAGCATCACTTCACGGAACCGCGCGTGAAAAGCCTCGTTGAGCCAACCCACCCCGCGCCTGGCAATAGGCATCGTCCAGTGAACGACGGCGTCGCCCTGGTAGTACTCGCGTGGCAGGCGTGGAAGATAGAAGCTGCGGTTCGTTCCCTGGTCGAGAAAACGGCGGCCCTCGTCGTTAGTGGCTTCCAGTTGCATGCGATCGAAAATAGAACCGGCAGGTCGAAGCTGCGACTGTTTTACTCGTAGCATCGAGCGTCAGCTCGATCATTCTCTCCGAAAGAGGAAGTTAGAGCGGACTGACGTCCGCTGCTACGATGAAGGTAGCATCCGGCGTCAGCCGGATCATTCTTTCTCTGCCGAACTCGAACCTCGCGCGCTGGGGAGACAGTCAGAGCAGACTGACGTCCGCTGCTACGAGCCGGCGGCTCCTCACTTCGCCGGCAAGCCCCGCAAGTGGGTGTCGAACCAGGTTGCCAGCACGTTCATGTCTTGCAGGATGTCCGGCCATCCGTGCTGGCCGCCCGGCTTGGTCACCAGCTTGGCCGTGGCACCCACCTGAACGGCTTTCGCCACGAAGTCCTCCGCCTGCTGGATCGGAACCAGTTTGTCGGCGTCGCCGTGCAGGATCAAAACCGGGGGCAGATTCGACGTAACGAAGTAGATCGGCGAAATCTCCCGCCCCAAGGCCTGACGGCCCTCCGCGGTATCCGACCTCGGCCCAAATCCCGGCTTGAAATCCTTCAGCACCCCTACGCCCACCGCGTCCTCGCCCGGTTTGCCATAGTTCAGGAAGTCGGTGGGCGGGAAGAAACAGGCTACCGCCGCGATGGCACTGCTCTCGCGATCGATGGGATCGCGCGCGTCGGGTTTGCCAGGACCTCCCCGGGTGGCCATCATGAGGGAAAGATGTCCTCCGGCACTCGCTCCGGTGATGCCGAGTCGTTCCGGGTTGACGCCGTATTTGAGGGCGTTGTGACGAATGAAGCGTACGGCGCGGTGAACGTCATCGAGGATTTCGGTAACCACGAACTTGGGCTGCGACCCGTGGACCACGGTGAACACCGTGTAGCCCCGGTCGAGAAACGCCTGGAAAAACGCCGGGTTGATGGCGTCATGGCTTGAGAACCACCCGCCGCTGACCATCAAGATCACGCCGTATCCATTCGTTTGCGCGGGACGGAAGACGTCCATCGTCAGGGCCATGCCGTGCTTGCGCCCATAGACCACATCCTCGGTGCGCGTGAAGTCAGCCCCAGCCGCATCGAACGCGGCCGAACAGCCCAACAGGATCAACGTCAGAACAATGGAATGAATGCGTTTCATAGTATGAGTGGGGCGTATCCTTCCTGCTCGTCGCCTTCAAGTCAATCGCTCAACGCGCCACCGAGTCGTCAGTCGCCTGCCCGGTTGGACCACATGCCGAGAGTGGATTGCTTGAGGAACAGTGCGTGGCCGTCGCAGAAACTGGCAGTAAAACCGCCGCCATGTCGTTTGGAGACGTGTCCCATGGTCGGGTTCTTCTTGTCCGGGCTGTCGCCCAGGAAAGCGGGGCCAAAGCCGGCGTTGTACCACGCATCCACCTGCTCCAAGCGCCAGATCTCGAAGACGTTCGTGCTGCCGTCGCAGATGGCGATGGTGCCGACCGGGTCCTGGATCTCGGCCAACGAGCGGCTGGGGTTGCCCCAGTCGTTGATGAAAGGACCATTGGCATTGACCCAGTCCGGCTTCCCGCTCGCCGGATAGGCGCCGCCCTGGGCATTACAGACGTAGTCCTTTACCAGCGGCTTCGGGGTGCCCGGCGGGCGCAGTTCCGACCATAGGCCATGCGGCAGGGCACTGGGACAGCTATAGACTGGCTCACTCTTGATGTACGGACGGCACAGGTCCTGCCACCAGTACAGCTCCTTTTGCCCCGGCCATGTATAGGCATAGCCGTAGGGCAGGAAGTCCTTATGATCGCCCGCGTACATCATCGTCCCGATCCCGATCTGCCGCATGTTCGAGAGGCACGCCGTCTGGCGCCCCTTGGCCTTCGCCCTGGCCAGGGCCGGTAGCAGCATCCCCGCGAGGATTGCAATGATAGCGATCACCACCAGCAATTCGATCAACGTAAACCCTGGCCTCGGCGGCGAAATGGCGCGGAGCGCTCGGCACCCGCCGACCGTCTCCTTAAGGGTGGTTGTGCCGTCGGTCATCGGATCAGGATACTCTGTTTTCACAACGACGCAATTTCGAAGGTTCCGGCCAGCGCCAACCTTCGGCTCAGCCTTTGAGGCATGGGACGGACTACTGCCGCAGACGGTAGTAGCCAGTCGGCGCGGAACTGGCGTCGATTTGGATGCCGCTGGCGGCGCCCGGCACCGTGGTCCAACTGCCGCCGCTCAGGCTGAGGCGCGTTTCGAGCACACCACTGCCAGGCCAGGTGAGCTCCACTTTGGCACCGAAGCGCTTTACCGTGATAGGACCGGGAGCAACGGGCAGTGGAGGGAAGGTGACGAACGTGTAGGCGATGGGGGGTGTGGTGCTATCCAGCGCGGACCAGCCCGAGGTTTGCGTGACGCAGAAGACATTGATCGAAGGATTCGGGAAGGCAGGCAAACCATCGGTCTGATGCGTGGCGCCGCGGGAAATCCGCAACTCAAAGTCGGTGGCCTTCGTCTCGCCCGGCGCGATCGCGACATCGCCTCCCTGGTAGGTGCCCTGAGCCCACCCGCCCGCCAGCCGATAGACACCGCCGTCCTCGATCAGCACGTCACCGCCGGACCACGTACCTGTCGAGGGATCCTGGTCGGTATCGAAAATAATGTCGTAGTGGTTGCCGCGGTCGTTCCAGTTGGCGGGACCCAACGGCCCAACCGGCGCGTAGTAGCTGAAGCGGAGGTAGAGGTACTCGTTGTCGTTGGTAATGGACAGGTCCTGGTACTCGACGGTGCCGGGATTGGTTTGCTCCTGGGTTAGCGCCACTGGGACCCCGTTCCAGTCATCGAAACTCCCGTCAATCACGATAGTCGAACGGAACAGAGCGCTACCGTTTCCACCGTTGCCGAAACGGTCTTTGACTCCTGCGACCGACAATTTGTAAACCTGACCGAAGCTCTGCTGAGTCGTGGCCAGGGTCACGGCAAGTCCATTCACGGGATCGAGAACCGCCCCCTGCACCTGGAGACCGCCATCCAGAGTATAGTTGGAGACGTTTTGAGCCGAGGCCGGGTCCACCGGTTCGGAGAAAGTGACCACAACGCTCCGTCCACCCCCGCCAACGGTGGTGATCCCGGGCGGTTTCGAGTCACGCGTGACGGTCAGGGTGGCCTGCCGGCTGGTGACGCTATTGATCCGGTTGGAGACGACGACCGAGTAGCGGTTGCCGCTTTCGCTCAGGAGCACGTTGTTGAGCGTGAGTTGCGGGCCGACCTCTCCCACGATCGCCTCACTTCCCGCGTACCACTGATACCCTAGCAGCGTCCCGGTCGCCTCCACCGTGAAAGTGGCGGACAAACCCTCCGCCACAACTTGGTCGGCGGGCAGACTCGGATCACTCAGGGCTACCGCCACCGCGGTGGTCGTCAGCACGGCTGCCCGGCTTGCCACCTTCAATCCCTTTGGATTCGCGATCTCGACCGAGTACTTCCCCGCGTCGGACGCCGTCACCGCAGCCAGAGTAAATGTCGCATTCGTGGCGTCGGTGATTGGCGCGCCGTCTTTGGACCACTGGTAGGTGAAGGGTTGCGTGCCGGCCAGAGCGCCGATGCTGAAGGACGTCGCTTGCCCCTCGACCACGCTGCGATCCTCCGGCTGCTTCGGATCTTGAATGCGGGGCGGGAAGTTGTCACTCGCGGTGAGAGAAGCACCAAAGACCAGCGCGGCAGTCACACCCGCCACAGGGTGGATCTCGACCTCGATCACGTTATCGCCCACCACGAGCGCGGTGGTCGGGAGATCAAAGAGTTCCGCCGTACCCGGCTGCGCGGGCCCCCCGGTGGCTGGCGTGGTATGGGTTACGGGCCCCTGAGGCATACGGATGCGGTTGACCTCGGTGCCGTTCAGATAGAACACCGCGCCGGCGGACAGGTAGTTGGACGCCAGCAGCCCAGCGCCATTCTGGTCGTTATTCCAGGTGAAGTGCGTCCGTAAGTAGTAGGCGGATCGCCCGCTCTCCAGGGTGGTGTTCACCGGCGCAGGATAAACTCCGGTCGGGGCATTGTAGCCGAACAGTCCGGTACCGTCCTTCCAATCAGCCTGGGCGTCGTCGTATCCCATGGCCAGCCAGTCCGCGCCCGGATCGGTCCCGGTGTCATTGACACGCCAGTGGGCGGCGGTAAGCCCAACCAGAGTCTGAGTTCCGGTAAATGGGGGCGGGACCGGGGCCATCTCGTAGCCGAACGCGCTGCCGGCATCCTCCACCGCCCAGTTCGAATCTTCCACTTCCCAAGCGATCGAGATCGCGTCCTGGGTGAACACAGGCAGGTCCCGTGCCGGGTTGCCCGATCCTGTGGGAACATCCGCCGGTTGCGTGTCCCGCACCGACCGCGAGATCCGGGCCTCATACTGGAAGCTGGGGAGTACGCCGCTCGGGGCCTCGGCCCAATCGAGGCCCGTCAACTGTCCGTCGTTGAAGGTGCCGTACCTTTCCGAGTAGCCTCCGGCGTCCTCTACCAACATCTCCATCCCCTGGCCGAACGCTCCGTGGCCCGTAGCCGGGTCATTATCACTGTCGATGAAGAAATGGTGATGGAACTGACCGTAATCGGTGTTCGTGCTGGAGGGATAGAGGACAACCCGGAGGTAGAGGAACTTGTCGTCATTGGCCACGTACACCTCGTGAACATCAAAGCCGGCAAGCGTGCCTGCCACCATGTCGCCTTCATCGTCTGTGGCGGCCACAGGAACGCCCGCCCAGTCGGCAAACGAGCCGTCGATGGTGATATGTTTGAAAGTGCCGGCCGACGCTGCCGAAAGCATCCCCAGCGCAAGGCACAGCGCCAGCCAAGCCGCGGTGATTAGACGAGATGAGGTATTCATTAGCCCAATCACAACAGAGACTCGACTCCTGTTCAACCGCACATTTGTGCGGGGAAGCGAGCCAAATTCATCCCCCGCCGAGCGGGCGGCCCAGGTATTTCACCACCGCTTCGGTTCTGGAATGGACGTGGAGCTTCTCATAAATCGTTCGCACGTAACTGCGCACAGTATCCATGCTAATGCCCATTTTCTCGGTAATCTCTTTATAGCGATAGCCCTGTGCCAGGTGTTCGAGGAAGACATGCTCACGGGGGGTCAGGGTGTCCAGTTCAGATCCTGCTTTGGTGGAAAACTGGAAATACTGCACCACTCGCCGCGCGATCTGTGGCGTCATCGGAGAACCGCCGCCATGAACCTCGCGGATGGCGGCCACCAACTGGGCGGGAGCAGTCCGTTTCAAGAGATATCCATCGGCTCCGGCCTGCAACGAACGAAACAGGCGCTCATTATCCTCGTAAACCGTGAGCATGACGAAGTGGGCGGTTGGCATTTGCGGCTTCAATTGACGCACACACTCGACGCCATCCAATCCCGGCAAATTGATATCGACCAAAGCCACATCCGCGTGCTGGGTGGGCAAATCCTGGATGGCGGATTCGGCGTCACCGTAGCTGCTGACCAGGCGGAAGCCACTGGCTCGACCGATCAGGTTCGCCAGGCTCTCCCGGATGCCCTCGTCATCTTCCACAAGACTGACGCGGATGGTCATA
>ORJL010099722.1_pt1 | contig 23608 bp, 32 predicted proteins | sample 1779941 | NCBI WGS metagenome assembly ORJL01 (sample SAMEA104232317, study PRJEB22302) | groundwater metagenome | biome: forest; feature: aquifer; material: groundwater | place: USA | collected 2011-08-07 | depth 5.8 m
TACGTTGATCGCGGCCACGCCCCCCCCCCCCCCCCCCCCCCCCAGCCGGTCCCTCCCAGGTGAGCGGTTTATATTCCTTACCCTGATCGTCAACAAGAACGACAGATGTCGTCATGTCCTGATCAAGTTCGACGGAATGGGTATTCATGCCGATGTCGAATTTCCACTCTGTGGAATTCGGCGAAAGATCAAGTGGCGTAACCACAACAGTAATGCTTGCCTGATCATCAGTTTTTGTTTCCCATTTCTGGGAGCTGTTTGTCTGCCGGCCCGTTTGATTGGTGACCGGCGTGCCTTGTCCTACGGGGCGGCTCTGGTAAAATATCAGAAATCCTCCTATAAATGCGGCCAGTGATAAAATTGTTATTACCGTTTTTTTCATATGATGTAGTGAAATTACCAAGTCTCGAATCTGCTGATTCGCATGTCGTGCAATTGTCCATTAACCCAGTAGGTCATTGTGGTCAATGAAGCGCGACGCTCTTTTTAAATTTAATAATTCTGTTCGCCATGTATCCGATACCAACGACGTTGGAGAAAATTCCGACCCAAAATAGACCCACTTGGTATTGCGCGACAAATGTGACGAGCCCCGTTACCCCGAGAATAGGGAGCAGATTCACGAGATAGTGCGCGCAACAAGAAATCATGGCCGCAGTGGAAGTTGTTCCGGATACGCCGACTACCTTGCCCATACCCTGTCCGCTGTGAACCAAGCCTTTAATGTACTGATACAACGCGATTTGAACTCCGAAACCTACTGCCAAACTTATAATGAAATACCAGTAGCCGCTAAACTGACTTTGAGTAAAGTCCCAACCGGAAACCCATGTGAGTACCGCAAAATAAACTCCAAGCAACATTGCACTTGCGAGCGTTCCGTATAAAATTGGCGTCGTGATGTTGTTAGTCATGATGATTTTGCAATATCTTTTTTGGTGCTTCATAAAGGTATCGGTAAAACAGCTGGGCTTGATCAACAATAGCCTGCAGGGTAAAAAACTCGCTCTCAATATTATTTTCTTCCTTCGTAAAGATAAGGAAACATTGAACAGCGGCCTCGTGATCAGACGTGGGGATTACATACAAGTTGGCGATTTCTGCGCTACGGTCTGATGTGTTCCTCGCTTGTAACAGTTCTTTGTTGCCGATTTTTGATTTCAGAAGGATATACCCTTGCGTCGTGTGGGTGAATTCCTTTACCGTACGACCATCCGCTACGTGGACAAAACGAAACATCCCCCATGAAGAACGGCCGAGCGTCGTGACGGCGGTCATGAGTAGCTCTTCAAAAATCGCATGTTTGCCTTTTTTAGTTTCCTTCGGTCTTTCAAGAAGATGAGTACCGACTGCGCTTAAAAGAGAGAGCCTACGATTTACTGAACCAATGTATTGATACGCGCCAGTGAGTTTCTTGCTGGAAAATGAAAACTCGTTTTCTAGTGTTTGTTTTTCTTCTTCTTTTTTGCGTATATCGCGTCGGTGCAATACATATACGCCAAAGGCGACGGCAAACAGCGCTACCGTAATCAGTGATTGTGCGTAGCGTTCTGGAATAGAAAAAAGGTGTCCAATACCGAAATGAGGTATCAGCACGATCAGTACAAAGAGCAGCGCGTAAATTATTTTTGTAAGTTGAGTCATACGACACTAATCAACACTGTCTTACGTTAGGCGCCGTGATCTCAACCTTGGGATGAATGCCGGGGTGTGTCGAGTGTACGTCTCCCACTGTTTGCCGAACTCTTTCTGTGCGCTTTTCTCTTCCGTCCGTGCAAGCCGCGTGTACATCCATACAAGTGTTGGGAACATCACGAGCGTCAGGAGGGTCGGCCACTGCAGGAGGAACCCGAGCATGATGAGTATGAAGCCGACATATTGCGGATGGCGGATACGCGCGTACGGGCCGGACGTAGCAAGCGCATGCTCACGCTGTGCTTTGTAAAGAACCTTCCACGCGTCAGCAAGCAGAAAGAACCCGTAGCCGATGAGGATGTAGCTTGCGATGTGGAACGGCCCGAAATGCGGGTCGCCGCCCCAGCCGAACAGGTCTTCAAGCAAGTGGCCGGAGTTGTGCGAGAAGAAATCGATGCCGGGAAATGTTGCCGAGAGCCATCCCGACAGAAGGTAGATGGTGAGCGGAAATCCGTACATTTCCGTGAATAGCGCGACAATGAAGGATGAGAACGCGCCGAACGACCGCCAATCCCGAGACGTTTTTGGCTTGGTAAAACTGAAGGCAAAGACGATAAATACGAGTGAGTTTAGAACGACGAGAAACCAGAGACCATAAGAGTTTTCCATAGAATCAGTCTCAATAAAAATGGCTTAGCGAAGCTCTGCCGCTTCGAGCGAGGCGCAGCTCTGGAGGCCGAGTCGTATCAGCGATACGGCAAGCGCCGAAGGGCAAGCCGCAGCCGAAGCGGTGGAGTTTTCGCAAGCTAAGTTGGGCAAAGGTCTTCATACAACGGTTTTTATTGAGACTGGTTCTAGTGAATTGTTAATGGCAACATCCTCCACCTTTGTGTTTTTTATCTTCGTCTCCTGCCTGCGCCGCGCCTGCCTGAGCGGAGCTCGCAGTCAGGCTCGTCGCGGCAGGTGGGCTTGCGTCTGGCTGTTTTGCCGAAGCTTCATCGGTCGTATCTTCCGTATGAGCGTCACCGTGCTTGCCGTGCCCTCTAAACATCACCCAGATATGTGCGACCACAAAAACTCCGATAAGAACCGGCCACAGGAGCCCGCCTGAAGACAACGTGCTACCACCAAGAAACAGAACGCCAAACAGGAGGAGGCAACAGAGGAGCATCATCCACATCATCCCTTGGTGCCCTCCGCCATTGTTATTGCGATCGTGCATATATGTTAGTTAGTATCTTTAATTAAACTTGAATTGTGCATCCACACGAAATAGGAAGCGAAAATCAAAGCGAAGACGAACATGTATACCGCACCGAGAATGAAGCTACTGAAGCTTATCCATGTAAAGCCCGGCAGCGTCTCGAATAGCCTGTGATGAAGTTCAACACCTTGTGCGTTGCGAAGCGGAAGAAACCCGCCCAGCAGGCAAAGAACGTATAGGGCTTCGGTCCCAAGAACGCACTTCCAGCCGTACTTTTTAAATGACAGTTTCATATCTACTGCATTACTTTGTTAAACGACTTCTCCGCGCTTCTCAAGCATCATGTGATGAATCGTCGCAACCTGAACCCACACTGCAATAAGCACGAGAATCCCGGCACAGAGCAGGGCGTCGACCTTTGTCACTCCAAATACAAGATTGTCGGCGCCGCTGAGGACCGCGGATGCGAACGTAACTACTCCGGCAAGACCGACTATAACGCTGACAACGTGCATTAGTTTTGATAGTTTCATATTTTTGAATTAATTATTAATCACCTATATATTTTTCTGGGTCACTCACAAAATGACCTTTGCATGTTTTTGAACAAAAGTAGTATTCCTTACCTTCATGTTCAAATGAGTGCCTAACATCTCCCATATTGAGCTCCATACCGCATACGAGGTCGAAGGCCTTCCATGATTTTTGATCTTGATTTTCAGAAGACAACTTATCCATCGCCTTTTTTAACTTTTCTTCTGCCTGACTGGCGATTTTCATCAACGGTTTATTCTGTATCATTTCCATAGCTACGGTTGGCATAACGGCCGATACAAAAACATTTCCCCTATCTTCGTATACGATCACATTACAAGGGAGAAGCAGACCGACCTCTTTTTCTTCTTGTAACGCTCTGTAGGCAAGGCCCGGATTGCAAACTCCAAGAATAATATAGTTATCCCATTCAACATCGATCTTATTTTTAAGTGTCATTTTGACATCAACCTCTGTCAAAACACCAAACCCTTCCTCCGCCAATACAGCTTTAGTTTTCGCAACCGCATCGGTGAAAGAGTAGCCAACTTGTTTTTTAATGCTGTAATTCATATATTTACTTTCATGAAATTAAGTCTTTTTTCTTTTCTTCGAACTCTTTTTGGTCGATTTCGCTTTTTGCGTATCGTTCCTTGAGAATATCGAGTGCCGACTTGAATCTTGGTGCGTCGGAACTATTACCGCCTTTCATCTCTTTCACCAACCAGACGATAAAGAAGATGATGGCGACCAAAAAAATTATCATTATAAAACTTCCTCCGAAACCCCAGCCGAACATGTCTCCATAATAATTTCCCATCATATTTTTTATTTATTTGACAATGCATACAGGTCCACGAGCTCTTTAATAGCTTTGGCCTCCTGTTTTTTGTCATTGAGCATGTGCTTCACATGACCATGAAGATGATTGGCTAAAAGTACTCTGTCCATACTTTTGAGCGACAACTGTATTGATCGAGACTGTGTTATCAAGTCAATACAATACTTCTCTTCCTCAATTGCCTTTATGAGACCGTCAAGCTGACCGCGAATAATCTTGGCTCGATGAGTGGCTTTCTTTTTTAGCCTTTGATCTAACATACGTGTAAGGGTGTATAAGGTAATCTAGATTAATTATTACATCGACCCTTACCTATACTCTATACCCCTATGCCCTATATGTCAAGCGAGGCTGGGGATAACTTAGAGATCGCACCCGCCCCGCTGTTGCAGTGGCGCGAGCCGGCTCTCCAGCACTAACCCCGCAACCATTTCCACCTCCCTGTTGTTGGGATTGAGAGACTTGAGCGGCAATTCTGGCGTATCCCTCTGCGCTCGAATAGTTAACGCCGAGCATTTCCTTCGGCGAGATGTCTTTCCATGCAACCCCCTTACTTTTCATGTATGCCGCAATCGTCATATACGTGTCCGGGAACCAGTACGAGTTCACGAAGAGAGCGGTCTTGTACAGGTCTTCCTCGCCAACGCCCTGCGACGCCATGAGCTCCAGAAGTCCGAGCATGGCCATGCCGTGATTGCAGTCCGGAAAGTGAACCGAATTGCCGCAACACGGCCGGTAGATACCGCGCGAGACCCGGTCGACCAACGCTTGCTGTTCAACCGTAAGCGGTATAAGGGAGTGCCGGTTGTAATGCTCCATCGCGTCGCCTTTGGCAATCGTCCAGCCGCCGGTCGAGGCGAAATTGCCCGCGCCGCCGTATGCCGGATTCATCATTTCCGTCCGGTCTTCGAGAATCGGATTTTTATTCGCAAGTCCGAGCGCCCAGAATAGATTGAGAAGATACCCGGCGTTCTCCTTCGTCATCACGATTTTTTCTTGCACGCCCATCTCGAGCAGCCGCCGGTACTCGGCTGGCAATCCGCCCCGGTCCTCGTAGAGCGCCGACAGCTTTTCTTGGTCGATGACGCCCGCCGCGACCAGCTCGGCGCCAAGGTCTCCCCACGTTATAGGCAGGACAACGCCGGACGGTGGCACTACGGAATCCTCGAGCGAAGACGCTCCTGCTCTGTGTGGGTCCGGCGACGCCGCAAGAGCCAGTATGAGCGTCGCAACGGCCACGCTGGTGAGAATCACCCGCGCGCTCGACGCTCCTGATTCATCAGGTTTCGTTTCTGTATTCATAGGATTATTCCTTACAGCAATCGACTAATTTGCTTATTAACTCCTCTTTTGTCATCGGTTTGTTGTCATCTGTCTTTTTTACATCGCCCACATTGATCAACTTCAATCGCAGGGCCCAGAAAAGCGAGTAAATTTCGTATGCTTTTTTGAACATGTCCCGCGATTCTTCTTTTTTGCCCGATGATAGGAGTTTAGTACCAACCTCCATCATTCGCATTGTTGCGGCGAGTAAGTGCTTGGTAATGCACCAGGTCTCACCCTCATGCCTATCGATCATCTTGGCCAAGAGCTGTTTTCTAATCTCCCTTGTTTGGTTCAGCAGGTCGAAGTACCCATCATTCCCCGTCTTCTCGGCGGTGAAGTAGAAATGCTCTTCCAAACTGACAAGATTCATGATGGCGATACTCAAATCTTCCTCCATTGAGAGATCGAGTTCGCCCGTAGATTTAAGCTTGTTCACTTTTTCAATAAGTTCTTCCATTGTTGGTTTTTTTTCCACCCCGTTAGAAGTTTTCATAATTGTTTTTTGATTAATTCTTGAATAATAACGGTTATTGTTTTTTTCATCCCGTCAATGTTCTCTGCACTTCTAACGGGGTCCATAGTGTTAATGCGTTATTTTAATTCTCCGATTTTGCTGAAAAGCATATCGTTTGCTACTGCCATGTTCGGATCATCGAACACATATCTGACGGTCGCTTCTTTGTCGAGGACTATGTACGTGTGCCCTGGCAGTGAACCTCTGTGCATAGAGGAGGCGGTGGTAAGCAACCCAAGTTGCCGGGAAGCATTTGCGTTTGCGTCGAACATTGTGCTCGCCTTGGCAAGTTGTGGCATTTTGGCTATAGCTGTTTGCCAGTCTTTTGCAGAGTCCACTACGACGGATATAGCCTGAATTTGATCACTGTTGAACCTCTCGTCACTACCGAATGCCGCCATCTGATTCCAGCAGGCCGGGTAGCACATAAGACCCTCGTTAAAGAACAGGACCGTGTTTTTTCCTTTGAAGTCAGCAACGGCGTATGTCTTTCCATCTTTATCCGACAGTTGAATGTCGGGCATAGGTTTCCCAATCAAAGCATTCAGCGCATCGCTATTCGCAGCAATCGATGATCCTTCATGCATGCCAGTACCTGCAGAAGTCGAACTTTTATTTTGCGGAGAAGTCTTGACCAGAAAATATCCCATAGCTAGCACGACAACCGAAAGGATGACGATTACAGCCGTAGATGATACGTTACTTTTATTATTGTTGCTCATACTTTTGTTTTTTATATTGTGTAATGAATACGTACGACACATATGCGACTATCCCAATGAATAGAAGCGCCCAGACGTATTCGGGGACTAACGTCACAAAGCCGTTGATTGAATTCAGGAACTGTGCATTCAACAAGTTCATTTCTAACTGGTAGCTTGAGTGGGTAAACAACGTATTGCTGAAAGCAAGGTACGTTATATACCCACCCATCAGAAGAAATATCAGTCCGGAGATCAGCTCTGAGACAGTGATGCGCCAACTGAAACCACCGATTCTCATCGCTACAGTTTTCTTTGCGTTAGTGAACCGTCCGGTTAGATTCGCCTTGTCGAGGAATGCCGCGATAATGAACAGTGGCAACGTCATGCCCACCACGTAGGCCAAGGTATACAACGCGCCCCAGACAATGCTGCCGCTTGCTACTGACAGTGTTAGCACTCCGGCTAATACCGGTGCACAGCATGTCGTGGCTATTGCGGAGAAGATGCCAAGGATATAGATTGAGGAAACATGCCGCTTCATTCCGTCACGAACAGAGGTCGGGGTAGTGAACTTCTTGCCAAAGAGCATCGTTATTCCGAGCACAATCAAGAAGATTCCGCCAATGGTGAATATGACGTTATGGTATTTGCTGAACAGTTGTGCCAAGAAGGAAGCCCCCAGTCCGATAGGCAGGAAGACTGTTGCCACTCCCAAGAAAAAGACAAATGTCATAAAGAATATTTTGTATTTTTCCCTGAAGATGTTTCCGAGATACGACGGAAGCAGCACCGTAATACAACACGGGGCAAAGAGCGCGGCGACTCCGGCTACGAATGCCGCTATTAATGACGTCCCTACGAGCGTTTCCATATAATTTTTTTCATATATTTTCTTAACTGTATGTGGTAATCAAACAAAAATATCCTCGTTAAAGGATATTAAACGGCACGAAAAAAGCTTTCGCCTAATGCGTGCCGGTACTAGAACGCAGGGCTGTTCTCAAACAATGAAAGCCAGCGGGTCAGGCGCTCCCTGTGCGGAGTGATCGGCGGGGTATGGTAGAGATATCCGCGAAGCGCGCGAGCCTCGCGCGGAGGAGCATAAAGCGAGGGTAGAAAAACGAGGCAGAGCGCGAGCAGTGCAAATAGTTCGGCCGACACGCGCTCTGCGGTAGCCGCGAATGCTTGCTGCCACTCCGAGATATGGGTCAGCGGGCTCATGGTGCATAACACCGGAAGGCCCATGTAGGGGCAACCGCGGGTGGTGCCGCCGTCTATCATCCCTGCGGCAAAGGCGTCGCCTATATTTACCACAAGGAAAAAAGCTATAAGGAGCCCGAACACGGCCTTTGTTCCGGGGAAACTGTTCATATTCCTATAGTATACACCCGTAATCCAATATGTGCACGGCCATGGCAAGTACCGATTGTGATTAACCAGTGCTCACAAATTTTTCAAAAAGACCGCCGAAATAGGAGGTCGTTTTCCAGGTGCGTCCGGCCATGGCGTTGGGAATCACTGCGGAGAGGCCTTTGGCCCACACGTCGACCGCATACGGCTTCAGCAGAGAATACAGAGGGATGGTGGTGAAGCGTGCGGGATTCCACCGCGCGGGCCGCGCATAATCCACGATGACTATTTTTCCGCCAGGTTTGAGCACGCGAAGCGCTTCCCGGAGCGTCTGCTCCCGGCATGCCTGCGGCTGTTCATGCAGGAGGAGAAATATGAGCACGCGATCGTAGGTGGCTGGCGGCATATCGAGCGCGACGGCATCCATGAGAAGCGGATTGACAGGTGCTCCCGGCGGGACTTTCCGCCGCAGATTCTTCAGCTGTATGGGCACTACGTCTATGACATCCAGCGTGCCGCCGCCCTTTGCCACCCGCTCGGCCACGTGCGGCGTCAAATCGCCGTAGCAGCAGCCCACCTGAAGCGTCTTGCCGGGAAGCACCGCGCCGAGGTCTTCAAGCGCCGCGTCGCGGAGCCGGTTGTAATTCCCCCACAAAATCGCGTTCACCGCGAATTGGTTATCAAAAACGCGCGCCGCGAAGGGGTGCACGTAGGCCCACCAGTAGAGCGATTCGACGTAGTGGGGTATGGGTATCGTTTTCTGCTGTTGCGGTTCGGCGACGGTCATGCGTTGCGGTATCCCAGTAGAACAATTTCGGATTGCTTCTGCCTGCCTCGACGTACACGGCGCAGGCAGGTCTGTGGCTACTGTGAACACCTCACACCCGGCGCGCCGGAACCTGCTGTGACGGACATCAGATGTCCGTCATTACCAGTCTCGAGCGCCCAGCAGTAGATCCGAAATTGTGCTAACTGGGTATGTCCAGTATAGTAGCACAGGGCACAAAACACAGAATCCAGAGCACAAACAGAGCCGAGAACACAGACATCTGAGAAGGTTCTGGTTTTGGAGGTGCGGCCGGACGATGGCGGTTGAAGAGAAGGCCAGAACCTATCTCAATAAAAAACGCGTAACGAGCCGCCCGAAATCCGTCGCGAGAATCCGAGAAACGGAAGGAGGCGTACCCGGAGGGTACGGCAACTGAGGTTTCGACGGTTCGCAGCAGGATTTCGGGCGGCGCAGCAGCGATAGTGCAGAACGGTTTTTATTGAAATAGGTTCTAAAGCGTGATACGGTCTTCTGCAGTAGTACTACTTTGTGCGCGTCGTGTAGTCTCCGCGTCTCCCCTATTGCACGGAAGGAAACATGCTGCAGAGACTGGACTTCCTGATGATGTCGCGGGACGACCGCGCACATATCGTGCGAGCGCTCATGGAGCGCGGCCACTCCAACCGGACTGCGATGCGAGCGGTGCATACCACCCGCGGCGCCATCGCCACAATACGGCGCGACTACGGCATCCCGTCCACGCGCCCGGGATTCGAGGAAACAAAAAAGAAACCGCTGCCGCTTCGCAAAATCGCCTCGTCGGAAGCGACGCAATGTGGACACACATTCAACCACCGCCACCGCTGCGTGTTCGAAAAGACCCACGGCGACTACTGCAGGAAGCATCGCACACGAAAACACTAGCTCTACGGCCCCCTCCCGGGGCTTTTCTCTTTACCACTAATACTTATAAATCAAGCGATAGCTGAATTTATAAGAATTTATTCGCACGAATATATCCATATTCACGTCTCTCGCTCGGAAAAGAAAATAAATTTTCTTTTCACTCGCTCGCTAGCGAATAAGCCTATACGACACGCGAGGGTTGTACAGGTTTGCGTCCGCATGAGCGCCGGCGCGGTAGAATGTATCGGCACTCCCGCGCATGCAATACCTCAAATACACTATCTGGTGGATCATCCTTCTCGCCGTTGTCGCCGGCTCGTATCTCTATATCCATAAAAGCCCCTGTGAAGCTCCGATACACTACCGCATCGGCACTATTGACCCGCAATTCGGCGTAACCGAGAGCGCGTTTAAGGACGACATCGGCCGGGCGGGAGCCCTCTGGAGCGCTACGGCCGGAAAACCGCTGTTCGTCTACGACCCGGACGGCAGTCTCACCGTCAATCTCATGTACGACTCGCGCCAGCAAATAACGCAAAAGGAGCAGGTACTGAACGCGCGCATCGACCAGACCTCGCAGACGGCCGCGTCCATCAAGCAGCAATACGCGTCGCTCAAAGCGGAATACCAGGCCGCCGAAGAGTCCTACACCGAAGCGCTGGCCGAGTTCAACCAGAAGCAAAGCGACTACAACAGCCGCGTGGATTACTGGAACCGCGCCGGCGGCGCCCCGCCGGCGGAATACGACGCGCTCGCCGCCGAGAAGAACCACCTGCTCGCAGAGCGGGACTCGGTTGAGCAACAACGGCGGCGCGTGAATCAACTGGCAAGCGACGTCAACGCGTTCATCGACAAGTACAATCTGCTGGTCGAGCACATAAACGCCGACGTCAACACGATAAACAATGACGGCCTCACCGGAACGGAGTTCGAGGAAGGCGTGTATATCTCCGACGCCGACGGAACGAGGATTACCATCTATCAGTTCCGGAATCGGACGGACCTGCTGCGCGTCCTGGCGCACGAACTGGGGCACGCGCTCCAGCTGGAGCACAACCAGAATCCGGATTCAATCATGAATCCCGTGAACGGAGGCAGCAGCCTTACGCTCAGTCCCGATGATATTCAGGAATTGAAAACAGAGTGCGGCATCAAATAACCCTGCCGTTACGGGCAAGAAAAAAGAGCCCTTCAGAAGGGCTCTTCATGGTTCGTGGCGAACGTCACTAGGGCAGAACGATTACTTGTGTGCCGACCCCGACCCGCGCATAGAGGTCTGTGACGTCCTCGTTCTTCATGCGAAAGCATCCCGAGGAGACCGCCTGCCCTATCGTGTCGGGCATGTTGGAGCCGTGAATGCGATAGAGCGTGGAGCCGAGGTAGAGGGCTCGCGCGCCGAGCGGATTGCCGGGACCGCCGCCCACAAAGCGCGGCAAATTGGGTTGGCGCTGAATCATTTCCTTCGGCGGAATCCAGTCCGGCCATTCTTTCTTCTGCGATATCGTCTGTACGCCGGACCACGCGTAGCCGGGACGGCCGACGCCGATGCCGTAGCGGATCGCCTTATTGCCGCTCATAACCAGATAGAGAAAGCGCTTCTGCGTATCAATGACGACGGTCCCCGGCTGTTCCACTCTGGCATAATCGACAACCCGGCGCTCTACGGCCGACTTCTCCGCCGGCGGAACGAGCCGCTTCACCGGGACCTCTGCCGCAGGTTCGAATATTCGGAAACGGGCGAGGTCAAGCGGCAGGTTCGAGGCGCCGAGCGCCTCGACAACCCCGGCGCACAGCATGAGCAGTGCGAGGCTGGTTCTAAACAACAGACGCATGGCTTCCTCCCTCAAAGAAGGGCGTTGCGGAAAGGACGTACTCCTATAGTATGGTACAAAAGCGCACGCCCATTATCAACGCCCCCGCGCTGGAGAACCATGAAAGCACAATCGCCCCCGAGGGGGCGATTGTGACGAACCGGGAATATCGAACTATTTCATGTGCGGCGAGACGAGCTTCGTCATCTCCCGCATCGGGACTTCCGAAGGGAAGCGAGCATCGGGACTTCCGATGGGAAGCGAACATCGGCATCCCGTCGGGATAAGGCGCTCCGTTACTTCATGTGCGGAGAGACGAGCTTCGTCATCTCGAACATGGTCACTTCGCCCTTGCCGCCGAACAGCTTCTTCAGCTTGTCGTCCGCGAGGATGTTGCGCTTATTCTTCGGATTCTGGAGATTGTGCTTCTTAATGTAGTCCCAGAGGCCCTTCACAACCTGGCCGCGGGATATAGGGCCCTTGCCTACGACCGCCTCGAGGTCGGCGGAAAGATTCAGGGGCTTCATTAATGCCGGATTTGCTGTTCTAACCATACAAAAGCTAAATAAATGGATATGAATAATCTGTGCCCTTTAATAGTACCCCATTTTAGGCGTCCGCAAGGGGCTTTATAGGGATAATCCGGAAAATGGCTTAACAGCAGTGATTTTCAGGCCTTCAACGGCGACGTGCAGTAAGGACATCGGCGTGCGCCTGCGGGGATATCGCTCAAGCACTCCGGGCACTGGATTTTCGCCGGAACCTTAGTGAGCGGCTTGCGGAACTTGTTCACGACTTTGTTCATAGGCATCACCACGAAGAAATAGATGCTGCTGGCGACGATAACAAACGAAATCAGGGCATTGAGGAAGTCGCCGTAGAGTATCTGGCTCCCGTTGATAGTGAAAGAGAGGTGCGAGAAATCCGGCTGTTTTGCGATGGCCGCGATGAGAGGCGTGAGGAGGTCCTTCACCAGCGAGGAGACGACTGTGCCGAACGCGGCGCCCACCACGACGCCGATAGCGAGGTCGACGGCATTGCCCCGCAACACGAAATCCCTGAATCCTTTGAGCATGAATAGATTATACCGTAGAACCTGTCTCAAAAATAACGGAAACTGAAGGTAGTAAATAAATATCCTATAGGATAGTTATTTACTACCCTGAAATGACAGCGGCCAACCATCAATAAAGGTTCCTCGGGGGCAAGCCCCGAGGTATTGGAGGAGCGAGCTACGCTCGCACTACAGCGCGGCAAGCCGCGCGGTATTGAACCTATATTGTCGTCGCTTGCTCGGAAATGAAAACGAAGACGCTTTCATTTCTCTCGCTTCGCTAGACAATAAAAAGCGCATCGCCACGGGGCGATGCGCAGATATTACCGATGTTTCAGGCGAATCAGATGCTCGAGGATTTCCACCGCGTTAAGCGCGGCTCCCCGAAGCAGCTGGTCGCCGCAGATGAACATCTTAAGCGCATTCGGGAGCACGAGGTCGGTACGGATGCGGCCGACTTGGCACTCGTTCTGTCCGGTTGCTGAGAGCGGCATCGGGTAGATATTTTCACCCGGTATGTCGACGACTATCACTCCCGGCGCCTCATTGAGCACTTTTCGTGCCGCCTCCGGCGAGACCGGCCGCTCGAAGGCTGCCGTAAGGTCGATGGCGTGCGCCCGCTTCACCGCCACTCGCACGCAGGTGATGCTCGCTTTGAATGACGGGTGGCCGAGGATTTTCGCGCCCTCATCGCCCATCTTCAACTCTTCCTTGGTGTATCCGTTCTTGGTGAACGACTCCACGTGCGGAATGACGTTGAAAGCGATGCGGTGCGGGAAGGGCCCGCCCTTGAAGTCCTCCGGTAGCTCCGAGCGGCCCATAGCCGCGCCGATGGAATTCATATAGCGCACCTCGGCATCGAGCTGACGTAGCCCCTCAGCACCGGCACCGGACACCGCCTGATAGGTCGAACCGGTGACATATTTGAGGCCGAACACCCGGTGGAGCGGCGCCAGCACCGTCATCGCTATCGCCGTCGTGCAGTTCGGGTTGGCGATGATGCCGTCGTGATTCGCAAGCGCGTGCGCGTTTACGGGCGGAACCACCAAGGGAACGTCGGCCTCCATGCGGAGCGCCGATGAATTGTCGATGACGATACAGCTGGCCGCCTGGGCGGCGGAAACGAACTGCTTCGATGCCGCGCTCCCTATGCTGAAGATGGCGTAGTCGAAGCCCTTGAACGCGTCAGCGGTGAGCTCGTCGATAACGTACTCATCGGTGGTCACCGTATTTCCTTCACGGATACGGACGTTTATCTCCTCCCCGGCTGAACGCGCGCTGGCGTAAAGCCCGAGGCGGCGGATGGGGATATTCCTCTCATCAAGGACTTTCAATACTTCCCTTCCCACGGCGCCGCTGGCGCCCGCGAGCATGAGCGAAATGCCGTCCTTCGATTTGAGCATTGGATCTCTCCCGAATGACAACGAATCCTCCGCGAGCGTATCAAAGGAGTGCTTGTACCGCAATGCCGCCTCGACTGATGCTTCTGGCTTCTGCACACGGGCCTGGGCCTGCGGCAGTAACCTCCCTATGAGCGACATCGGATGTCGCTCATGTGTTGCTATTTCGCGGAAATCAGGTATAAAAGAGGAGGAAAGTTGTAAGGAAAACCCTACTGGGGAGACGTCCGATGCGTCATACGAAAAAAGCTCTTGCTTCGTCTGCAGCGTTGGGGACCGCCGGTTTTTCTCCGGTCCAGCCCACCCATCCCGATATTCTGCCCTCTACGGCGCCGAGCGCGGCCCGCATGCCGCCCGGCGTATCTCACCCCGATATCCTGCCGTCCGACCCGAAGGCGTTCGCGGAACTTCAGGGCCGCAATGCGGCGAAAGATGCCGTCATGAGCTTTTTCGGCCCGATTCCGGGCTCGACGCCGGTTCCGTCCGGCAAGCCACCCGCTTCGGACAAGCCCGGCGCGGACGACGCGGACGAGGAAATCAAACGACCAGCCAAAAGCGCCATCAGCTTTACGATGAAGCGCTGGGCCGATGAAGCCATCCAATTCGTTCGGCAAGCCGCTAAACAGCTCGAGGTCACAGAACAGGCCTTCGAGAACGTACGCGTGTTGCACGGTTCAACGCTGGACGACATGGTTGCAGGCGGACAAAAAGCGCTCGAGCAGACCCTGCCCGCCATCCCCGGTCTCGCTGAGAATAATCTCACAGCGATGACGTTTGACCCCAAAACCGAAAAATACAGAGGCCCATATATGGCGGTCAAAGAGTCTCTGTTCGCCGCCGCCTGGCGCCTCTCGCGCATCGACGCGCCGTACCACATCCGCATCCCCGTATAACAACCGCCCCATCACCGCCCTTCGACACGCTCGGGGCGGTTTTTCTTTTCCGATGAACACTATTTTACGGTTGAACTTCCTTTTGGAAGCGCTTGAATATAACGCCGACAATCATAACGACTGCAACGGCGATAACAGCGCTCGCGGCAATGTCTGCGAGATGGTGTACGCCCGCCGCAACACGCGAGAATCCGATGAGTATTGCCATAATCCAGAGCGCGGCTCCCCATTTCCGGTCAAAGTAGGTAACCGTAGCCGCCATGGCGGCCGCGAGGAGCATGTGGTCGGAGGGAAAGCCGTTATTAGCGGCGTGAGCGATGAGCGGCGTGAAGTTGCCCTCCACGAACGGCCGCGGGTCGTACCACACAAGCGACGCGGCCTTGCCGACAATGTAAGAGAGTGCGAGCGAAAGAGCGGCGAAGCGGGCCGTGTACAGGGGTTTATGTGCGCGCGCGAGCCACACGAGCACTACCACGACCTCTATCCATATAAGATACGTACCGAAAAATACTACGAGAAAATCCATCCCATTAGAAGTCTTTAGAAACAGGCAATAAATGCGTTGGCAAGCTGGACGTGGGGCAACGCTCTGATATCTTTAGTTTAGAATACTGCGAACTACTAACGGGATTCATTTCAAAATACTACCACGACGACTAGCGGATATCCGTGTAGTGGTCAGTCCACGGGCGGCCGGTGATGAGAATCCAGAAATAGTTGAGCGCGTAGCGGGTGCCGGTCGTGACGATACCTTCCCCGGCAAGCCGGCGACCGGAGGTGTACATAGGAAGCGCGAAGGTCCATTTCACTTTTCCTATTTTCGAGAGGCGTTTTGCAACGTCGGTATCCTCGCCGTAAAAAGAAATGCTGGTATCGAAGCCTCCGGCTTTCTCCATGGCCGAGCGGCGGATGATGAAGTTGCCGCCCTGGAGCATTGCCCCGGAACGCAGAATATAGTGCGCAACCAAGTACGAGAGGTAGCCGCCGAAATAAAAGATGCGCACCATCGCGCGATGGAGAACAGAAAGGTCGTAATAAATATACGGACCCGAGAGCGCGACCAGTTTCGGGTCGCGTCTGAATTCTTTCAGAACTTTTGCGAGCCAGCCTTCCGGAAGTATTGTGTCGGCGTCTATATTGGCGACCAACTCGCCGCTCGAGGCGATGAAGCCCGCATGGCGCGCTTGTACAAGCCCTTTTTTTGGCTCGTCCACCACCCGCACGCCTTTGAAGGTACGCGCAATTTCCCCCGTCCGGTCGCTGGAGGCGTTGTTGACGACGATGATTTCGGCCTTCACCCTGAGCCCGGTCGAAGGGTCGCGGGTGCGGGCGAGCTCCTGCTCGACCGACTGCAGACAGCCGGCAATGCGATGTTCCTCGTTGAAGGCCGGAATGACGAAGCTGATTTCCATTGCTCACTAGCCTATCACGAAAAACTCGTTAGAACCTTGTGTGTACGACCGTTGCACGGAAGGTTCACAGTCCGAACCGTCTCCGAAGCGCGGCATCGTTCTCGACTCCCTCCGCAACGAGATACAACAGGCCGTCGCCAAGGCGCAGATCCGCTTTCAGAAACGCGACGAGTTCTTCACAATCATACGGGCACACCCACACGCTGTCTTGTATGCGACGGAACCCCGCCTTCTCAAGAGTGCGGCGCAGCTTGTCGCGCACCTGCCGCCGCCGCTCCCACACGTCGAAAATGACGATCCGCCATTTTTGATCCCAGACGCGCGGCTTGCGAATATGTATGCGCTCGGCTGTATATAGCGTTTTTGCATACGTCTTCCCTTTTTCGGTCAGGGCGATCCGTCTCCCCCGTACTCCGTCGCCCCACTCAACCATGCCCTTCTTCTCAAGACGGCGGAGCGCCTGCCAAAGCCGCCGAGTCACCGTGCGGTTACTCGACGACTCGGGAAACAGGCGTGCCCGCAGCACTGCCTCTGGCGCGAACACGGCGCGAGCATTCTGCGTCGTCAGGCGAAACAGTACCGTGGCGATCTTCTGCTGGATCTGCTCCCGCCGCGCGCGGTTTGCGATCTTCTGCTCCATTTCGCCCATGAACCTTAGTATATACGACCGTGCACGGAAGGTTCACTCAGAAATACACACCACATACAGGCCGATGCACACCGAACGCGCAGAGCAAGGCGGTTATCGGTGATGCGAACCGAATCCGCGCTATGCTATGCACATGACGGAAGAATACCTTGAGAGCCGCGGCATCCGGTATCGGAAAAATGTTTTTGTGCCCGGCCGAACGACCCTTCTTCTGATACACGGCTTCTCCAGTTCAGCCTCCGCTTGGGCGCTCTTCGAGCCGCACTGGGAGAGCCGCTACAACCTCATCATCCCCGACCTGCGGGGCCATGGTTTCTCGAAACGCTATCCCCGCTTCCGCGACTACATCATTGAGCGGCATGCGGAGGACATGCGCGAACTCATACGGCATGTGGGCGCGGACGAGTATATCTGCGTCGGCTACTCGCTCGGCACCACGGTCGCGGTTACACTTTCGTTAGAAGACGATCTTCGTCCCAAGGCCATGGTGCTCGTCTCCCCGCTCTATCAACTGCCTATGCTGTGGCGGATACGCCTCTCGCGACCGGTCGCCGACGCGCTCGCCGCTCTTACATCTATCCTGCCCATGAAGCTCGGCGGCGGGCGCACCGACTACGCGCGCTTCGCCGACGCGGGCGACGAAAGTCCGATGCGGGTGGCGCACGATATCTGGCACACGGGCTTGCGCTCCTATTTTTTCGGCATGCTTCAGATATATGCGTTTCCCGGCGATTCGTGGTGGAGGAAGCTCCAGTGTCCCGTCCTTATGGTGTGGGGGCGGCGCGACACGGTACTTCCCGAAGCGAACATCCGCAAACTTGCGAAGGAAGTACCGCATGTTTCCCTCGAGATAATCGAAGACGGGAGCCATATGCTGCTCTACCACAGTGCGGAGAAGGTCTCACCCACCATAGAACGGTTCGTCTCGAACCTCTGAAAAGAAAGAGGCCGTCCAGCACCACTTGCTACAAGTGGTGCTGGACGGCCGTGAACAGTTTTGACTCAACGGAGCGCGTAAACCGTCGCCCCCGTCATGATGATGCCGACGAGGCAGATGATGCCGATAGGGCCGGGGTCCCAGAATTCGTAGGGCGGAAACCCCGCCGGCGGGAACGTCTTTCGTAGCATGTGATTGCCGACGAAGACGTGCCATGTGATATAGGCGGCAGTGAGTTGCACCATCAGCGGACTGAGTCTGGCGGTGCCCGTATAGGTCAGCACCAGTATCGCGACAACGCCGACGAACAAGACGATGTGCGGATACGCTGCAAGGCTCGGTTTCCACGGACCCGCCACCATGAAGTCAGGGTACGGCGCGAAGGTCCAGCTCAAGTGCATGGGCACGCTGATGATAATTCCTATCATGAGCGCAACCGTCCACCGCTCCCACGACCACTGATCCGCATAGAGCGCCACCAGTGTCGCCATGAGAGGCACGAGCGCGAATATCACCCATCGCGTACTGCCGTGATTGGAAAAATTGATCCCAACACTGACGCCATCGGCCTGCATTTGCGCCGTCGTCAGCCTGCGGGCCATGTGGGCAAGCAGTGCTTGCAAGCCCATCAATCCCCAACCGACGCCTGCGACCGCGAACCATTTCATGAGCATCGCTGCCTCCTTGTTGCGTGTTTGAGGGGTACGCGTCCTATCGCGGCGGGGCGCCGAAAAGAACGGCCAGGAGGGCCGCTACGCCAATGATCGAGACCACATTCAAACCACTTCCGCCGAGCGTGCGCCCCGGGAGGGTTCGGTCGTTCCACCACTGTAGGATAGACCCGCGAAAGTGGTAGCTGACGGCGAGCAGGGCGGCGAGACCATCAACCAGTGCGACTTGCGACCAGGTCGGCTGAACGTTGCCTAACATGTAGAGATTTGCCGTGACGACTTCCATGACGAGAAGTACGCCGAACAGAAACACGGGTGAGGTCGGCAGGGATGTATCAAGGCAATCCAGAAATCTGTCTGTTGCTTTTCCCAGGCGCACGGTGAACGTCATGTGCAGTCTCCTATTTTCCTACGGATTTATCGACGAGCAGTTCGGAAGAACTTTACTACTTTTTATATAAAAGTCAATGTCAAAAACCCTTACGCCGCAATGCTAAAATGAGCATGTAGATTCTACCTATGCGCATTGCGTACTACGCCGATAATTTTTATCCGGAACTCTCCGGCATCGTCGACTCGATACTCTTAACCGGACGGACGCTCAAAAAACGCGGACACGAAGTGATGTACGTCGGCCCCCGCTACAGCCGGAAAAATTATGCAACCGCTAAATGTTCCCCTGACGGCCTGACTGCGAGCGGCCTCGCTCAGGCAGGCGAGTGCGATGAGCTCGGCGTCGACATAGTGCGCATGCCTTCGCTCCCGCTCCCCTTCTCCCCGACGGGGCAAAGTCGCCTCGCGCTTCCCTTCGGCTCGACATTCAATGCCGTGCGGAAGTTCAAACCCGACATTATTCATACCAGTAGTCCATATGGCGCAGGCATCGAGGCCATGCGCGCGGCGAAGAAGCTCGGCGTGCCGCTTATCGGCACCAACCACACGGTCATCGAGGAATATTACCCGTTCGCTCCCGAACTCATGCGCCGCTACGAGGCGTGGTACTACAACCACTGCTCCTTTGTAAGCGCGCCATACGCGGCACTCATCGCGCGTATGCGCGAAAAAGGATTTCTCCGCAACGGCGGCGCTGTCCCCAATCCGGTCGAGCTCTCGACGTTCTGTCCGCCGAAGGCGGACGAAAAAAGCGCTCTGCGGCGAGAAAAAGGGCACGCCGGCCCCGTCATCCTTTATGCGGGCCGTCTTGCCGGTGAAAAACGCATCGACGTTGTCCTGCGCGCGGTAGCGCTCGTCGCCAAACGCATCCCCAACCTCTCGTTCGTTATTGTCGGCTCCGGCTCCGCGGACGGCGCGCTCAAGTCCCTCGCACGCGAGCTCGGTATAGAGAAGAACGTGCGCTTCACGGGCTTTCTCTCGCACGAAGCGATGTCGCGCGAATTCTGCGCGGCGGACATCTTCGCCATCATGTCCACGTCCGACAGCCAGTCGTTGACTCTCATGCAGGCCTATTCCTCCGGGCTCCCGGCGGTGGGCGCACGCTCCCACGGACTCATCGACTACATGCCGCCCGAATGCGGTATCCTCGTGCCGCCTGGCGACGCGGGCGCGTGTGCGCAAGCCCTCGAGAAATTAATTCTCGACGTTCCGCTGCGCGAGCGCATGGGTAAGGCCGCGGTTGAATTCGTCGCGCAGTTTGCGCCGGAGAACATCGCCGCGCGATGGGAGGAAATATACAAACAGGCTCTTACCCGCAGGCCTTCGGCCATATAAAGGGTGTTAACCCTCCGCCAAGAGTGCGGAGAGGAATTCGCCCTGCGGGCGAATCCTTCCCCGCGGCTGACGCCCCGTCACGTCCGGAGGGACGCAGCCGCGGGGTGTTAAACCCTTTTATGCCGTCGCTCGCTCGGAAAAGAAAGCGAGCTTTCTTTTCTCTCACTTCGCTAGGCAATAAGCATCCATTTTTATCGCACGTGCGATAAAAATGGATTGCGGTGTTTCCTGTCATTTTTTCGCATGTGCGAAAAAATGACCAGTCTTTCATGCAACGAAACTCTACAAGGCCCCTGGCCAAAACCGCACCCTCGTTCAGCGCCACGCCGCCGGAGCTACTGCTTGAAAAATTGCGCTCGCATTGATTTGGTGAAGAAGTAATATGCCACGCCAACGACCGCGACTGCGGCAACAATGAGCTGGACGCGCGTCAGCGTGTCGCTTACCTGGGTGAAGTAACTGCCGAAAAAATAACCCAGCCCTATCAGCACCCCGTACTGCAGCATCGAAAACAAGGCACTTAACAGAACGAACCGGCGAAACGGCAGGTGCACCAGACCCGCAATAATGAGAAGCGGCGTGGAAAGCCCGTAGGCGAACTTCGTTATCATCATCGCCTTTGCGCTGTGCGTGTGCCAGAGCTCGTTCAATAGGCCGAAGCGCTCCGGTGTTACGCCAACCTTACTTCCCAGACGTTCCACCAGCTGTTTTTTCTTTCCAAAACGCCCGAGAAAATAGTAGGTGACGTCCGGAATAATGTCGGCGAATATGAGCGTGATATAGAGGAGGAAGAAGTTGAAATATCCAAGCGGTATCAGGGAACCGGCAACAAAGCTCACTATGGGACCCTCGAATGCCGCGATGGGAAAGAGTGCGAGGTACCGGTACTGCTCCAGAAAGGCGATGATGGCTACAAGCTCCATATATCCAGTATACTACTTGACATGGAACCGGAGTCAGTATTGGTGGTAGAGGCGCGCGAGGAATGGCATATCACGCTCCGGCGGCGCTATAAAGAGAGTTGGTTCGACGCGCATTTCCGTTTTTCGACGCCTGCCGCCATCGTGCTCTTTGCGGTGAGCATTATGGCCAACTTCTACGCGGGCGCGTACGCCACGAAAACAGCCAGCAACCCCGTCACCGACATCATCCTCTCCAACACTCCCGTATTCGACGTAGATTTCTTCTTCATCTACGGAGCGCTGGCATTCATCGCGATTATCGTCGTGCTGTGCCTCTGGCATCCGAAGCGCATTCCCTTCACGCTCCACGCGCTCTCCCTGTTCTACTTCATCCGCGCCGCATTCGTGTCGATGACCCACCTGGCTTCCTTTCCGGACCAAGCGGCAATCGACACGTGGAACTTCGCCTCTAAACTTTTGGGAGAAGGCCTTTTCTTCTCCGGCCACACCGGTGCGCCGTTTCTCATGGCGCTTATGTATTGGCATAAACCGAGGCTCCGCTACCTCTTCCTTGCACTGTCCGCATTCTTCGGCGTCATCGTATTGCTCGGCCACCTGCACTACACTATCGACGTGCTTTCCGCGTTCTTCATCACCTACGGCGTCTATCACATCGCACTATGGATCTTCCCCAAAGAGAGAGCGCTGTTTCTAGCGGATGAATTACAAGAATCAACAAGCTCCTCTCTATGAAATACGCCGATTTTCTCGCGCAAACCAAAGGGTGCCCGTTCGACACGCCGATAACCCAGATAGTGCTCGCCGATAACGCGAATGCGTTCCTCACGTACGCCCTCGCGCCCTACAACCGCGACCATTGGCTCGTCATTCCGAAACGCCACGTGGCGAATCTCGCCGACCTCACCCACCCGGAGCGGGACGACATTGACGAACTCCTGACGCGCGGCGTCCAGGCGCTTCGCTCCATGGGCCACCTCGGTGTCTCTCTTCTCCTGCGGCAGGGCGACGGAACGGGGAAGACGGTCGTCCACCTGCACTACCACCTCATTCCCGATACTCATATCGGAGACCTCGACCACGACCCGGATAACCGCCAGATTCTCGACGAGGCGGAACAAAAAGAGGCCGCCGCGCGCGGACACGCGGCGCTCATACAATGCGCGAAGTAACTTGGCACGGCGGCACGTGTTCTACTATACGGACGCTCTAGTACCGAAGGACAACCTCATGGATTTCCAATTGAAACTCGCCGCGTTCGACCTCGACGGCACGCTCGCCGAGAGCAAACAGCCGGCGACGCCCGCAATGGGCGCATTGCTCGCGCGATTGCTCGAGAAAATGCCGGTCGCGGTCATGTCCGGACAGAGCTTCGCGCGATTCGAGGAGCAATTCCTTGCGAGCCTTCCTCCCGAAACGAAGTTCGAGCGCCTCTATCTCTTCCCCACCAGCGCGGCGCAGTGCTGGATATACGGCAGTAAAGGGTGGAGAGCGTTGTGGAGTCTTTCTCTGACTGCTGACGAAAAGAGCCGCATCATAGAGGCCATGCATGCGTCGCTTAAAGCCGTCGGTCTCGCTGAAGAGCCGCCGAAAATCTGGAGTGAGCGTATCGAGGACCGCGGTGGACAGGTAAGCTTCTCCGCCTTGGGACAGAAAGCGCCGCTGCCGGAGAAACTCGCGTGGAAAAAAGAGTACGAGCCGAAACGGGTCGCGCTCTATAAAGACCTCGCTGGGCGGCTGCCGGACTTCTCGGTGTCGCTCGCAGGCTCCACCACCGTGGACGTCACCCGCAAGGACATTACAAAACCCTACGGGCTCAACAAGCTCGCGGAGTTGACCGGCATACCGACCTCCTCCATGCTCTATGTCGGCGACGCGCTCTATCCGGGCGGCAATGACTATCTGGTCCTTGAGGCCGGCATCCCGACCCGGGAAGTTCAGGGCCCGGAAGAGACGGCGGCGGTGATACAAGAAATGCTCGGCTCGTAAGGCGCTGTACGCGCCTTTTTCATTTCATAAGACGCCTAAGGCATTTTTTACCGTCGTTCATCGTCATTATTAGTATTCGCATTTTGTGCATAATTACACTTGCAAATCATTTGCAAGTGTAATATGATACGAATCTACTATCTATGGCGCTGGAGTGGAAATACTCTTCCGAGGCCGCGGCGCTCCGCGAGCGGGGCATGCGGGCGACGCGTCGGCGCGTCGACATACTGCGGCTACTCGCGCGCGCGCGCGTTCCCCTCTCCGTGGAAGCCGTCCACGAAAAGTTGCGCGGAACCGACCTTGCCACCGTGTACCGCACTCTAGGGCGCTTCACCGAAGCCGGCATGGCGACCCGCCTCAA
>ORJL010960987.1_pt1 | contig 23607 bp, 26 predicted proteins | sample 1779941 | NCBI WGS metagenome assembly ORJL01 (sample SAMEA104232317, study PRJEB22302) | groundwater metagenome | biome: forest; feature: aquifer; material: groundwater | place: USA | collected 2011-08-07 | depth 5.8 m
ATTCGTAAAATAATATGAGTATCTCTGATTTGACTCTGGACGTGAAAAACAGGTCTTTGGGGCGCGCGGCCAGCGAGGCGGCAGTGCTTTTGCGCGGGAAAAACCGCCCGGATTTTGAGCCCCGGATAAGGCCTTCGCATAAAGTGAAGATTTTGAATGTCGGCGGGCTTAAGATTCACCCGACGAAACTTCGGACAAAAACTTACACGCGCTATTCCGGCTACCCCGGCGGGCTTCGAAAGCAAAATCTGGGTGATTTATTTAAAAAAAATCCGCGGGAAGTTTTCAAACGCGCGGTCTGGGGCATGCTTCCGAAAAACCGTTCGCGAAAGCATATTATCATGAATTTAAAATTTGAAGATTAACATGGCAACAAAGAAAAAGGCGCCGGAGAAGAAAATAATAAAGAAAGAAAAACCCGCGCCGAAAGCTCATCTGGAAATTCCGCAAGAGCCGGCGCAAGCCGCGGGCTCCGGCCGTCCTGCCTCGCCGGCAGGCCGTTATATCGAAACCGTCGGAAGAAGAAAAACTTCGGTCGCGCGCGTGAGGGTTTTCCCGGGTTCAAAGTTTTCCATAAATGTAAACGAGAAGCCCCTCGAGAGCTATTTCCCGACTTTTGAGTTGAAAAATATCGTGGAAGCCCCGTTTAAAAAACCCGGTCTTACGGAGAGTTTCGCGGTGAGCGTTAAGGTTAAAGGCGGAGGGATTCATTCGCAGGCCGAGGCGGTGCGCCACGGGATTTCCCGCGCGCTTGAAATCCACGACCCCGCTTTGCGAAAAATTTTAAAGCCCTTGGGTTTTTTGAAACGCGACCCCCGCATGAAAGAGCGCCGCAAATTCGGCCTCAAGAAGGCAAGAAAGGCGCCGCAATGGGCGAAGAGATAGGCTATCTCTGCATGAACTCACGACTGTACGAGGTCTATAACCACAGAGACAAGTATCCCCAAAACATGCTATATTTGAGCGTATGGCAGTCTTATGGAAACAGCGCGAGATGGTGCGTGAGTTGGCTGACCTTGGCGTAACTTATGCAAAAAGGTCAAGTAATCTCGACATTGAACTTTCATATATTGGGGATGGTATTTTTATAATTCCAGAGAATGAGCTTATAAATCGGATACTAGAGAAAGGGGGTAAGTCAAAAAATGACGTCGAGGAAGTTATTGAACTAAAAAGGATATTACAATCTTGTGTAGATGATGGCCTTATAGACACGCATGACAATCAGAGCTATGAGGGTAAGATCAATAATACAGACCTGCCCACACACGAAGAGACAAGCATTAGATGCATCCAAGTAAATTATAACAAGGGAGTAGAGATAATGGACAATTGGTATTACTGGTTAAAATACTTTCCCTCTGTATTCCCAGAACCGGCGCATGTCGCTTTTAGCGTCATAACAACGCTCATAACGGCGATTATAACTACTCTTATAACAATCGCCTTAGTCGCAAACTAATACCTATGCCCGCTAATCATGAAAAACAGAACATAATTTGTTTGGTAGTTGGTGTTTTAGTTCTTTTGATAATGGGTGGTTTTTATTGGTACGAATGGAGACCGACACAAATCAAAAAAGAATGCAGTCGTATAAGTCAATCAACCGCCGATATTTTTGATAAGCCACAAGGAGATAAATTTGTGCAGGGTTCTATTGCCATTAAGTACGCCTCTCCCGATGAAAGATATAAAACTTGTTTAAGAAGCAAGGGATTATGAAAATATGGCAAAAATCTAGTTTTTTTGCTTAGCTTGGCCAACAAAAAATTAGGAGAATCCTCCTTCGCGTAAAGCTACGGAAGGACGCAGTAAATTTATGAATCCGTTTTTAATTTTTATTTTGGGAGTTTTGGCGGGACCCTTCGACAGGTCGTTCGACTCTGAGAGTCTCAGACTCGATGAGCTCAGGGTAAAGGGGATTGATTGAGCCGATTAGCACTCTTGACTTGGGAGTGTAGATGTTTGTTATACTGAAATCATGGCAACTGGTTTAAGAGAAAAAAGGGTAACTCCTGCTACTAGAGCTTTCATTGCGCAAACTGTTAGGGATGTGCTTGAGGATCCGGATTTTGGTCGGGAACTTACTTCCGGTGCGAAAAAGAGATTGAAAGAAGCTCTAAAAGATGTCAAAAAGCGGATGCCGCTTTCCGAGATTAGGAGACGTCACTATTGAATTCCGTGCCGAAATGGCGTGTGGAATTTCGTGGAAAAGCCGAAGACGATTTAGCTAAATTGGAGCGCCCCTTAAGGCGCAGGATAATTGACAGGTTAGAATGGTTGGCTGAAAATTTTGAGGATATAACACTCTTCTCTTTAGGAGGAGAGTGGAAGGGGTTTTTTAAATTTAGAGCAGGCGATTGGCGGATAATCTATACGATTGAATCTACGGATAAGGCCATAGCAGTTCACTATATTGATAATCGCGATAAAATCTACAAACGTAAACGTTAGTAAATTAGCACTCCTTGACAGGGACTGCTAAACGGCTATAATGGAAATATGGAACGCTTGCGGGAGCGGGAAGAGGATATTTTAGAGTTTATAATCCGCGATTATATTAAAAGCGCCCAGGCGGTGGCCTCGCGCCGGATATCTGAAACGGGCAATTTTCAGGTAAGCCCGGCCACGGTCCGGAACGTGATGCTTGAGCTTGACGGCGAAGGGTATCTGGCCCAGCCGCATACCTCCGCGGGCCGCGTGCCTACGGACAAGGCCTACCGTTACTTCGTGGATTTTTTGATGGAATACCGCGAGCCCGCGAGAAAGGAACGGGAGCTTTTTGACGCGGTTTTTGAAAACATCCATGCCGAACACGAGCTTTTCTTTGAAAAATTCGGGAAGCTTCTGGCCGAGGAACTCGGACTTTTTACCGCGGTCGCGAGTTTTTCCGGAAAGCGGGCGGGTGCCGCGCGCCCGGTCAAGGCGGGAGGGTTCGGCTTGGAAGAAGTTATGAAAGAGCCCGAATTTGAAGACCACCGTCTTTCTGTGGAGTTCGCGAGATTAGTGGACCGGCTGGACAGCGTGGCCGGAGAATATCTGGAGCATTCCCGGTCGGCGTCGCCGAGCGTTTTCATCGGCGGGGAAAATCCGGCAAATCTCGCGCGGGACTTCGGCGCGGTTTCGTTGAAATTCAAAGACGAGGAGCTCGGCGAGTGCGTGGTTTTTTCGATAGGGCCAAAGCGCATGAATTATGAAAAGGCCGCCTCGCTTTTGAATTTCGTGATTAGAGATATTTCGGAGAGCCGTTAGTTATGGATGAAGATAAAAACGAGGAAGAAGTTTTGGAGCCGGAGGAGGAAGTGTTGGAAGAAGAGGGGCTTAACGCGAAGCTTAAAAAATTAAGGCAAGAGCTGAAGAAATGCCAGCAGGAGAAAGCCGAATATCTGGCGGGGTGGCAGAGAGCCAAAGCGGATTTCATAAACGCTAGGAAAGACGAGGAGAGAGCCCGGGCGGAATTTCTGAAATATGCCGAGGAGAAAACGCTTTACGATATTTTGGCGGTGGCGGATTCGCTGGAGCTCGCGCTGAAGCTGAAACCGTCGGAAGGCATGGAGCAAATTTATTCCCAGCTTAGAGAATTTTTAAAAAGCCACGGAGTTATGCCGATTGAAAGCGCTGGGGAGAAGTTTAATCCCATTGAACACGAAGCGCTTGAGAAAGAGGAAGTGACGGAGGAAACCCAAGATAATATTGTGCTTGAGGAATTGCAGAAAGGATGGCGGTTATATGACAGAGTGTTGAGGCCCGCCAAAGTCAAAGTGGGAGTTTATAAAAGTTCTTGAAAAATAAAGATGCCCGAGCCGCCGAAGGCGACCCGGGCAGAAATGAAAGGCCAAGAAACTAGGTGGTGCGGATGCTGGGACGGATTTCGAAAGCGGCAGGCTGAAATTCAATTTCCGAATCGGGATTATGTCTGCGCAGTTTTGCTGAAAAGCGTCGCCGGGCGCTTGCCGTCAGTACTTTCGCGACTTTCCTTTCAAATTCTTTGCGAAACATCCCCTCTTGAACATGACGATTTACGTCCCACTCCAGTTTCGCAAGCGTCGCCCGTTGCAAGAGCCGTTCTTGTTGGTCTAGCCCCTTGCTTCTGTGGCGTTTCCTCAAAACTTTTTTCCGGCCGTTTCTATGAAGAATGATATGCCTTTTCTTTCCCATGGTCCCTCCTTAAAGTTGATAAAACAGTTGGTAAGCAGCTTGGTATAAGTCGTAGAGTATTATAGGATATTAAAATGTTTAGTCAAGTAAAAAAATATGTCAAAAATATTGGGAATTGATTTGGGAACGACCAACTCCGCCATGGCGATTGTCGAGGGCGGAGAGCCGAAGATTTTCGAAAACGACGAAGGCGGCCGAACCACGCCCTCCATTGTCGCGCTTTCGAAAGCCGCCGACCGGCTGGTCGGGCTTCTGGCAAAACGCCAGGCCGTGACCAATCCCGAAAATACGATTTTTTCGGTGAAGCGGCTCATCGGGCGCAAATTTTCCGACCCCGAAGTCCGGAAAGACAAAACCCTCCTTCCTTATAAAATCCGCGAGTCAGCGTCGGGCGGGGTGGAAGTTGAGATGAGCGGAAAATGGTATCGCCCGGAAGAAATTTCCGCGATGATTTTGCAAAAGTTGAAGAAAGACGCGGAAGCGCGCCTCGGCGAGAAAATAACCGAGGCCATCATCACGGTGCCGGCTTATTTCGACGATTCCCAAAGGCAAGCCACCAAAAACGCGGGCGAGATCGCGGGGTTTGCCGTCAAGCGCATTTTGAACGAGCCCACGGCCGCGGCCCTCGCTTACGGATTTAACAAGAAAAAAGACGAGCAGATTTTGGTCTACGATTTCGGCGGAGGCACTTTCGACGTTTCGGTTTTAGAAGTTTCCGCGGATACGATTGAAGTCCGGGCGGTTGACGGCGATACCCATTTGGGCGGGGACGATTTCGACCAGAAAATAATTTCCTGGATTGTCTCAGAGTTCAAAAAAGAGCAGGGAATTGACTTGTCCAAAGACACGCTCGCTTTGCAGCGCCTGAAGGAAGCGGCCGAGAAAACCAAGCATGAGCTCTCCTCAACCATAGAGACCGAGCTGAACATCCCTTTCGTAACATCGGATGCTTCCGGTCCGCGGCATCTTCTCATGAAGTTTTCGCGCTCCCAACTTGAAGGACTGGTGCGAAGCGAGGTGGAGCGTTCCATTGAAATTGCGCGCCGGGCCGTTGGGGCGGCGGGGTTTAAGCTTTCCGATATTGACGAAATTATTTTGGTGGGAGGGCAGACCAGGATGCCCCTGATTCAGGAAGAGGTCAAAAAACTTTTTGGAGGGAAAGAACCGAACAAATCCATCAACCCCGACGAAGTGGTCGCGCTGGGGGCCGCAGTCGAGGCGGGCATTTTGCAGGGGGATGTCAAAGACGTGCTTTTGCTTGATGTCACGCCTTTGTCGCTCGGTATCGAAACTTTGGGCGGAGTTATGACCAGGATAATCGAAAAAAACTCGACCGTTCCCATTTCAAAAACGCAGGTTTTTTCGACCGCGGCGGACAGCCAGACTTCGGTTGAAATTCATGTCTTGCAGGGCGAGCGGGAGATGGCCCAAGACAGCAAAACGCTCGGCCGCTTCATCTTGGACGGCATTCCGCCTTCCCCACGGGGCCTGCCGCAAATTGAAGTTTCTTTCGATATCGACGCTAACGGAATTTTGCAGGTGAAGGCGAAAGATAAAGCCACCGGCAAGGAGCAGTCGATTCGCATCGAGGCCTCGACCGGGCTTTCCAAGGAAGAAATCGAAAGAATGAAAAAGGACGCCGAACTCCACGCCGCGGAAGACAAGCAAAAGCGCGGATTGATTGAGGCCAAAAACGCGGCCGACCAGCTGATTTACAGCGGGGAAAAGGCGCTTCGCGACGCTGGAGACAAAATTAGCGCCGAGATTAAAAAAGAAGTTGAAGATAAAATCGAGGATTTGAAAAAAGCAAAAGACGGCGCGGCCGACGCACACGATATTCAGCTAAAAATTCAGGAGCTTTCAGGGTCTTTGCAGAAAATAGGCGAGGCGCTCTACAAGCAAAATCCCGGAGAGGGGGGTAGCACGGCTGGAGGGGCAGAAGGGCGCGAGGTGCCGTATGAAGATGTTAAAGAAGACTCGCCGAAAGACGAGGCGGATAAGCCCCCGGAAGAAGAGAAATAATTAAATGCTGAAAACTTCCCAACTCGTTCTGGCCTTGCTGGTTGTAGTAACGGGGGCGGTTTTTTGGTTTTTGCTGAAAGGCGCGGTTGCGGATCCCCGCGGGCTCTTTCTTTTCTGGGCCCTCGTTGCCTTCAGCATGCATCTCGCTTTTTTGGGACTCTCTTTTTTGCTCTCGCCGGTCTGGCTTCCCTCCGCGGCGGTGTTTTTGAGCGGGCTTCTCATGTTATTTTTCTTTGAATTAACCCCGCGCTCGTTTTTATTTATTCTGGCGCTTTCGTTTTTAACGTCGCTGCCGGCGCTTCGGGTCAGGCGCGAATCGGAAGCGCGCTTGAAATTTTCACTTGTCCCGATTTTGCGAAAAGGCCTTCCGCTATTTTTGACCTTCGCCGCCCTTGGTCTCGCCGTTTTTTTATATCCCGCCGAGGGCTCCGTCGGCTTTAAAGATATTTTGCCGGAGAGGGTTTTTGAAGAGGCCTCCGGGCTTATCGGAAAAAATATTCCGCTTGATTTCGTGCTCCCTTTTCCAGTTCCCGATTTGAATAAGACCGTGGACGAAGCAATTTTATCCTCTCTTCCCAAAGAGCTCGGGATTAACCTGAACCAGATTCTGAGACCGGAGCGGGAGCGGCTCTTGGCCGAAGCGCGCGCGCAAATTTCCAAGACGTTCGGCATCAAGATAAAAGGGGATATAAAAGTGGGCGAGGCGCTCTATTCTTACTTAATTCAAAGCGCGGAAGAGCGCTTCGGCAGTTTTAAAAAATATCTTCCGGCGGTCTATACTTTGGGAATTTTTGTCCTCTTGCGCTCGCTCGGCATAATTATGGGATGGGCGGGTGTGCTTATTGCCTGGCTTTTGGTAAAATTGGGATTGGGGTCGGGCTTGCTGGTTTTTGATGAGCGCCCTCTTACGCAGCAATATTTAAGATTAAAATAATTTAAATGGCTAAAAATTATTACGAAATTTTAGGAATCGCGCGAGACGCCTCCAAGGAGGATGTTAAGAAGGCCTTTCGTCGCCTGGCGCATAAATATCATCCGGACAAAGGCGGAGATGAAGCCAAATTCAAGGAGATTAACGAGGCCTATCAAATTCTCACGGATGAGAAAAAGCGGGCGGAGTATGATCGCTATGGCCGTGTTTTTGAAGGGGTCTCCGCCGAAGGTGGACCCGGAGCCGGCTCCGCCTACGGCGGAGATTTTTCCGATTTCGGCAGATTTTCCGATCTGGATTTGGGGAATATTTTCGAGGACTTTTTCGGTTTTTCCGGAGGGCGAGGGGAACGGGTAAAGCGCGGCCGGGATATCTCGATTGATGTCGAGCTTTCTTTTGATGAATCAATTTTTGGGACGCTCAGGCGGGTTTTGATGAGCAAATTCGTAAATTGTTCCCGCTGCAAGGGCTTGGGCGGAGAGCCGGAAAGCCAAATAAAGAAATGCGTTTCTTGCGGGGGCTCGGGAATGGTCCGCGAAACCCGGCAATCGTTTTTCGGCTCCATCTCCAGCTTGAAGGAATGTAAAACCTGTTCGGGGCGCGGAGAGATTCCGGATAAAAAGTGTTCTGAATGCCGCGGAGCGGGAGTTTTGCGCAAAAGTGAAGAGGTTCAAATTGCCATTCCGGTCGGAATCAGGGACGGCGAGATGATAAAGCTTTCGGGCCGAGGCGAAGCGGTTTCCGGAGGAATCGCGGGGGATCTTTACGTAAAAATTCATGTGACGCCCCATAAAGTTTTCCGGCGCGAGGGAGCGGATCTTTTAATGGATTTGGAAATTCCATTGTCAGAGGCGCTTTTGGGTTCGGAGCGGGTTATCGCGGTTTTGGACGGCAAGATAAAAGTGAAAATTCCGGCCGGGATTGATTCCGGCGAGCTTCTTAAAATCCGGGGACGCGGAGTTCCGGAATCTGATTCCCGGCGCGGGGACCTGATAATCCGGGTCGTGGCGAAAACTCCCAAGCGCCTTTCTTCCAAGGCCCGCAAACTGATTGAAGAACTTAAAAAAGAGGGGATTTAGGGCATTTTAAGTGCCGTTCTCAAGCTTCCAAGATATCTCTCGCCTCGTTTCAAATCCTTCCTGGGATTTGATTGTAATTTTATTTTTTGTCGCGGCCGTGGTTTTTTATGGGCTTGTCGCGGGCAGAAGATATCTTGTCTCGGTTTTGATTTCTACTTATATTTCCGCTTTTATTTTTGAAAACTTCCGCTTTCTTGATTTTCTGGCGAAAGACCGCGGCATTATGGAAGTTTTTTTGATTCGGTCCGCGAGTTTTTTTGTAATTCTGATTTTGGTCACGCTCGCTCTCTCCCGCCTAGTACGTCGCGATTTGGACGCAAAAATATGGTGGCAGATTTTTTTGCTCTCTTTCCTTGAAGTCGGCCTCTTGATGAGTTTGATGTTTCGGTTTTTGCCGGTGCGGGCTCTTTTTACTTTCTCCCCGGTGGTGGAGAATCTTTTCGCCGGCGAGGCCGCTTTTTTCTGGTGGCTCATTGGTCCCATAGTTGCGCTTTGGGTAATTTTGCGGTAGGATATTGAAACAATTTCTCCGCCCATAGCTCAGTTGGTAGAGCAGCTCCCTTTTAAGGAGAAGGTCCCAGGTTCGATCCCTGGTGGGCGGACCAACAAGAACAATTTTAAAAAAGAAATTTTCTTTTTGATGTTGAACATCGGATGTCGTACAGACCCATTAGTATAATACGCGACCACGTGGGAAACGGAGAGAGCTAAGTAGCGTGTCTGAATGTTCGTTCAATAAGCTGGACATTTTAGAAAAAGGCAAGCGGGATGCACAGAGTTTCCGCCCTTTTTAAAGTTATAATTAAACTACAGATGAAATACTGGCACTGGTTTATACAAGGCGTTTTACGGACGGCGGCTTGGATTTTGACCAAGTTTTTTTATCGGGTGGAAATTCGCGGCCGAGAAAATCTTGAAAAAATAAGCCCGCCCGTGATTATTGCTTCCAACCACAAAACGCTCTTTGACGGATTTCTGATTTTAATCGCGCTGCCGTGGTTTTCGCGTTTTCTGCCGGGAAGATATATGACCGAAGAGATGCAGTTTAAAGCAAGGGCTTTGCAGTTTTTGGCGGATATCAAATTGTTAAAGTTTTTTTATATTTTAACGGGAGGGTTTCCGTCAAAGCGCGGCATGGGCATTGAAGCCGCGATTGGGATTCCGCTCAAAATTTTAGAAAAAGGCGGCGTAGTCCTGATGTTCCCGGAGGGAGAACTTATCCGAGGAGATAATCTCGGCGTTTTTTACAACGGCACCGTTATGCTTGCCGTAAAATCCGGCGCGCCTATCTTGCCGTTTTTTATAAAAATCGAGAGGAAAAAAATTATTGTAACGATTGGAGAGATTTTCAAGCTCAACACTTCGAATTTTGAGGAGGGGACGGCGTTTCTTAAGGCCAAAATAGAAAACCTCCGAACCCGCTTGACTTAAAAACTCGCTCTTGCTAGGATTATTTTAGGTTGAAAACAGCAAAACCGTTGATCCGGTTGATTGGGACCGGTGAGGTGCTTGGGGCAAAAGTCCCAGGCCGGTTTCCCCCGTAACCATGGGATAGAGCGTGTTTGCGCTCGAAAAGAGGTCCGACGTAAAAAGTCGGACAAGAAAGGTGGCACCGCGAGGTTAGCTTCTCGTCCTTTCAGCATAACTTTTTCGTTATGCCGAAAGTACGGGAAGTTTTTTGTTTATGCGGAAAATTTTCCGAATTTGATCTTTGAGGAAAGGAGAAGTCATGAAGAAGAAAAAGCCGAAAAAGACGAAAAGGCCCCAGAGCGCCAAAGGCAAAAAGGGCACCGTCTTTGTCAGGGGCGTTGGCTACGTTTATCCTGGTGGTACGGGCCTCTAACAGTGCGCGGACAGAAAGAGCAAAAGACTTGCTCTTTCTGTCCGCGACAATAATCATGAAAAAAATAAAATCAAAAATAAATAAAAAAGGATACTTCGGCCCTTTCGGCGGACAATTCGTGCCGGAGACTCTTATGAATGCCCTGGAGGAGCTGGAGGCCTCCTACGTAAAGTTTTCGCGCGACAGAAAATTTATAAAAGAACTGAAGCATCATCTCCATGATTTTGCGGGACGCCCGACTCCGCTTTATTTTGCCGAGGGGCTCACCCGAAAAGCCGGCGGAGCGAAAATATATCTCAAGAGAGAGGACCTCGCGCATACCGGAGCGCATAAAATCAACAATGCCATCGGCCAGGTGCTCCTCGCCAAATCTATGGGCAAGAAGAGAATTATCGCCGAAACCGGCGCGGGACAGCACGGAGTGGCAGTAGCAACAGTCGCCGCGAAATTCGGCCTGGAGTGCGTCATCTACATGGGAGAAGTGGATATCGAGCGCCAGAAACCGAATGTTTTGCGAATGAAGCTTCTGGGAGCGAAAGTGGTTCCGGTATCATCCGGAAGCCGCACTCTGAAAGACGCGATTAATGAAGCTATTCGCGATTGGGTTTCCAATATTAAAACTACGCATTATCTTCTGGGCTCGGTTTTAGGGCCTCATCCGTACCCGGTCATGATCCGCGATTTTCAAACTGTAATCGGGAAGGAAGCCAGAAAACAGATTATTTTAAAAGAAGGCCGCCTGCCGAATTATTTGATCGCCTGCGTGGGAGGAGGAAGCAATTCCATCGGGCTTTTTTATCCGTTTCTCGGCGACAGGAATGTAAAAATGATCGGGGTGGAAGCCGGAGGGCTCGGCATAAATACCGGAAAGCACGCGGCGCGCTTTCAAGGGGGACGAATCGGAATTTTGCACGGGACAAAATCTTTTGTCTTGCAGGATTTAGATGGCCAGATCCGCGAGACGCATAGCGTCTCGGCCGGGCTTGATTATCCGAGCGTGGGGCCCGAACACAGCTTTTTAAGAGAAACCGGGCGCGCGAAATATACTTCCGTCACCGACAAAAAAGCGCTGGCCGCTTTTTCTCTTCTTTCCCGAACCGAGGGGATTATTCCGGCGCTTGAGTCGGCTCACGCTCTCGCCTATGCCTATGAACTCGCGCCCAGTCGCCCCAAAAGAGAAATAATTATCGTTAATCTTTCGGGGAGGGGAGACAAAGATTTGGAAACCACGACCGAATTATTGCGTTTAATATGACGCTGCTCGCTCAAAAATTCTCGGAACTGAAAAAGAAAAAGCGCATTGCTTTCATGCCCTTTCTCGTGGCCGGGGATCCTGATTTTAAAACGAGCATTGAGATTGGGAAGCTGTTTGCCGCGCGCGCCGATATTTTGGAGGTCGGATTTCCTTATTCCGACCCGCTTGCCGACGGTCCCACGATTCAAGCGGCGGACAGGCGCGCGCTTAAAAGCGGGATGACTACCGATAAAGTTTTTGAACTCATACGCCGCCTCCGTTCTCATTCGTCCGTCCCCATCAGTATTTTGGTATACGCGAATTTAGTATATCAGCGCGGGATTGAACGCTTCTATCGCGAGGTGCGGGACGCGGGAGCGGACGGAGTGCTTATACCAGATGTCCCAATGGAGGAAGCCGCTCCTTTCGTGAGCGCAAGCAAGAAAGCGGGGATAGACCCTGTTTTTCTTGTCACGCAAACGACTACGGCCAAGCGCCTAAAAAAGATTAATGCCTGTGCCAAGGGATATCTCTATGTCGTCTCAGTGTTAGGTGTTACTGGGGCCAGAAATACTCTTTCTCCCGGGACAAAAAAATTTCTACGGAGAATCAGGGCGAGTACTTCGCTTCCGCTGGCGGTGGGTTTTGGCATTTCAACAAGAGAACAAATTATCGCGCTAAAACACGCCGGCGCGGACGGCGCGATAGTTGGAAGCGCTTTGGTAAAAATAATTGAGAAAAACTTAAACAACAAAAAAGAGCTTATAAAAAAACTCAAGAAACATATCGCTGAATTAAGCTCCTAAAGATTAGGGCATAAATCCCTTAAATCCCGGCGGTTTTTTTAGGGTATAATTAATGGGCGAAAGGGGAGAAAGATTTAGAGTGGCGTCTTGACTTTCTTTGATTATTCCTGGTATATTGTGAGAGAAAATTCATTACAAAAAAAAGAGGTGATTGTTATGAAAACCAAGAAGTTTCAGCGCAGAATAGAAGATTTCACTTGCGAGAAATGTGGTTTGCGCGTTGAGGGTGGGGGATATAGGAACCATTGCCCTCGTTGTTTATGGAGCAAACATGTGGACGTAAACCCCGGAGATAGGGAAGCGACATGCCAAGGCATGATGGAGCCCATTGGGATGGAGATCAAAAGGGGTGAGAAAGTTATTGTGCACCGTTGTGCCAAGTGCGAATGGATAAAAAGAAACAAGGCGGACAAAGACGACAACTTTGAGCTCATCGTGAAACTTTCGTCCCAGCCGCTGTCTTACCAGAAAGAAAAAGAAGGGAGGGTATAAAGGTGGAGCCAGGGATTACCGAAAGATGCGACTACCAATCTTCAGGAAGGCGTGCGGATGGCAAATACGCGCAACACGATGCCATCCCGCATATCTGTCATATCGAGATGACGTACGCGTGCAACGAGAAGTGCGTCTTCTGCTACAACCCCGAGCGCGCGAAGCTCGGAGAACTTTCCGTCATTGACCACATTGTCCGTTCTGTTGCCGCAAGCCAGATACCCCACGTCTACCTCATCGGAGGCGAACCAAGCCTGTTGCCCGCGGAGAAGCTCAACGAATACATCGAGATGCTTTCCGAGCACTCGTCGGCGACCATCGTTACCAATGGACTAAAGCGTCTCAAGGGTATCTCGCGCAAGCTGGCTTGCTTCGGGGTTCCAATTCATGGCGCCAATGCCGAAACTCATGAATTCCTAAACCAGTCTCGGGGAAGTTTTAACAAGACCATCGAGACGATCAAGCATTACGTAAGCGAAGGCCACGATGTGCGGTGCATTCCGGTCCTGACTGGATACAACTACAACCAGATGTACGATATTATAGGCATCGCGGCAAGCCTCGGCATGGAATCTATCTATATTGACCGCTATGAAGACGGAGGAATCGGTGCCGGTAATTCTCAAACGCGTTTTCTTAAACCGACCATCCCGCAATTCCGGGAAGCGGTTGGCCAGATTATTAAGGCCCGCCGCGTTTTCTCGATTTTTGAAGGGCGGGTCGGTTTTGGAACGGCGATTCCTTACTGCTTGGACGAGCGTCTGGTAACGGAAAGGCTAACTTCCAACTGCGGTGTGGGTACGTACTTCGGAGCGGTGAATCCAAATGGGGAGTTTAGGATGTGCAACCAGTCGCAACTTGTCTTTGGGAACGTGCTAGAGGAGCCGGTGGAGGTGATTTGGAACAAGTCTTCGCTCGATATCTTCCGTGACCTTTCCTGGGTAAGCGAGCCCTGCAGTTTCTGCGAGCTTTTGCTGGACTGCACCGGCGGCTGCAAAGTCGATGTGAATTGTTCTAACAAATTCTGTATCGATTACGCCGCACGGGGGCTTTCTGCGCCAACCGCGGAATATGTGCGCGGAGTCCGACATCGTAAATCGGCGGCGTTTTATCCGCAGCACCACCGTCTTTTCCGGCCTAATCCCTATATGAAACTCACCACGCGCTATCCTCAAAAGTTTCTGGTGACTCGCTATCAGACGGTGAGGTTGGATGCCACGGCCTTACGCCTGGCCCAAGCCATTCTCTATGGAGCGGTGGTAAATGAGCGGGAACTCGTTCAGCGTTTTTCCGGCGAAGTCGAGGAAGAAGAAACAAGGCTTTTCGTGAGCCAGATGTTGCAGGTAAAAGCGCTTGACCTTCTTGGGGAGGTGCCTTATGCTCAAAGCTGAAAGCACGGAGATCAGGACCATTGCCGAGCTTTACGGTATTTTAGATGAACTCTATCGAGACATCGAGCAGGACTGTCGCGAGTGTCAGGATCCAGATTGTATGGGCTACGTCTGGTTGCTCAAGGCAGAAGCAGAGCGGCTTTATGAGCGTGGCGTCCCATTGGTGCAAATCAACAATGGCCCCACGTTCATTCATTCGTTTCCTGCGACTTTCCAAGGGAAACTGGACCTGTCCGTCCGATACCCAGTATGCAGTCAGTTGTGCGCGGGCAGTCGAAGGTGCGGCATTTATGAAGATCGGCCTATGACCTGCCATCTCTACCCATTGGGTCTTGAGACAAAAGCAGATGGCATGATCGTATGGGCATTGCACCGCGACTGTCTATATGTTCGGAGACTGGAGGAGCGCGGCTTGCTTCCAGACTTCGAGTGCCGGGCTAGGGATATCATTAACAATCTTTCGCCTCAATTGTTGGAGGAAATTGTGGAAACTTACCGCGCGGTCGACGCGATTTCTTCCTTCCCTGACGGCGAAAACAACATCAGTTCTTTACAGGAGGTGCGCTATGTCAAAGTGTAAAGGGGTCCTGGATGGAGAGAAGATTACCGAAATCCAGGTCAAGATCAAGGCGCAGGAAAATCCGCGAGAGGACAAGCCGGAGCCGAAAAACTCCAGCTTGACCGAGCGGGTCACCGGCGCGACACCGCAGTAGTCCGAGTAGAACGCACGGACGCTGCCAATGGGCGGTACTCAATGAGATATTCAACGAGTACCGCTTTTTTCTTTAATAAGTATTTTGAAAAACTCGCCCGTCAATCCCTCCATTTTGTAAAGGAATTTAGGTATAATTAAACTATGGAAGGGAAGAAATTCCAACTTTTGAGCCAGGAAACAATTCAAAAGATTTTGGGTCTGGGAGATGAAATTATTCCACTAGAGCCGGGAGAAATGGCGCGGCATTTGACTGTTACTTTTTATCCGGAAGAAGGGCAGATAATAAGCGGGCGAGTAAAAGATTTCGGCGATAAATTAAAGCAAGCTCTTATTAAGTTGGGAGTTAACATAATTCCTTATGAGGAGGCGCTCGTTTCTATTCCTTTGATTTCCGTCGTCTGGGGGTATGCTAAAGCGCTTTTTAACAATTTTCGAGTAGCTGTCAATAGACTTTTGCGCATTCAGGATTCTAAACACCACATAACGCTGAAAATTTTGTCGCAGATTAGAAAAGGCAGGAAAATTAAAAAAGGGATTAGAGTAATAGCTCTGGGCGAGGGTCTTACGGGCAATTTGCCGATGGATAATGTATTAAGCTTTACTCACAGTACAGTGGTCACCATTTTGGATATGCCGGAGGGCATTGATAAGGAAACCGATTTTTATGTGCATTTTGACACCGCTTTTAAATTATTTGCTTATCATATGACTAATATTGTAATTGGGGTTGGGGAGAAAAAATGGATTCTCTACAATTTTAATGCTTCACATCCCATCTATCCCCTGGACAAAGATTTTGAAAGACACTTGCTTTACAGCTTGATTCCTAAAATCGCTGCTCCTATTCGCCCGCCACGGTTGGCGTCTTTTGTTCTTAAACGCGGGGTTTTGGATGTGGATGACGATGAGCATGCCCCATTTGTTAAAGATCTTATCGAAAGTGGTCCTATTCTTGAAAAAACCGGATTATACCCCGCAGGTAAATCTGTCCATGAGTTAGCTTTTCGGAATGAATTTTATGAATGGGTGGGCAGGGTGCACTTGGATCACCGTAGCGGCATGAGTTTTGGATTTTTGGCGCGCCAGCTCCCTGTAAAGTTGCCTCAAGTCTTAACTTTCGCAGAGGCGAGGAGAAAATTTGGTGCGGAAATTACTGAAAATAAAGATTTTTTTCAGTCAGGTGACTCTTTCTTTGTTGTTATCCGTACCGGGCGCGGAAAATTATGCGTGGAAGTCCCGGAAGTTTGGGTTTTGACTCAGAGGTCGGGTGCCAACAAAACAAGAATTAATCCGCATAAGGATATTATAAAGATGGGGCTATCAAAAGGAAAAAAAATTTTAGAGACACCACAAGGACTAAAGTTATTGAGTTATTTCAAACCCTCCTTTGATACTGAAGTTATTCTGGCTCATGCGGTAGGCAACGCTATTTTTGCGGCGGTTTTGAATTTTTTTAACCCCAACTCGACTTTCGCTTCCACGCTCGAGAATAATGGTATGGCGATAAGCCATTGGCACGGCTACATTAACCCCAAATTTATTCCCAAGGGCTGGTATGTCTATGGCCAAAACCGGCCGCCGGTATCTTGCTCCTCTTCGCAATCCGCGATTTACGCTTTCCAGGGCAAGGAGAAAGCGTTTCAAGAAAGTCTTGCTGGGGACGCAGAATTCTTAGGGGATATTCACATTGAGCCGCAACATGGCACCAATATAACATACCCCTCCTTGCAAGAATTGGGAAAGTTCTTGAATTCCAATCGCGATATTTCAGTTTTAGGTAATAAATATCTGAAGCATTATACATCTCTGCAGGATAAGTCATTCTGAAGGCGTCAATATGCCCCTTTTATTCAATTATTACAGTTTATCCTTAGTCTTGGGTGGTTTTATTGCCTTAATCTCCGGCATCGTTGTTTTATATAAGGACTCGAGCCGATCTGAGAATATCACATGGTTCTTATTGAACGTTTCGAGCGCTGTCTGGAGTTTTGGATATTTTGTAATGATTTCCGCTAACAGCAGAGAATTAGCTTTTCTTGCAAATTGGGTATTGCACCAGGGCGCGATTCTGATAACATTTTTTTATTTCTTTTTTATTTTAGCGCTCACGAGAACTTATCATAAGCACAGGCTGGCATTTTTTATTGTTGGAGCTGGCGCTGTTATTTTTTCAGTTTTAAACCCGACGCCCTTGTTTATAAAAGATGTCTTCCCTAAATTTATTTTTCACTATGCTCCGGATGCTGGCGCGCTGTATAAGTATTTTACCTTTTATTTTTTCGCGCCGAGCATTTATGCTTTTTTTATTCTTTTTCGGGAGTCGTTGCGGAGTTCCCGAGAGGAAGCGCAGCGTTTTAAATTTGTTCTTACGGCTTCTTTTGCTGGATTTTTGGGCGGAGGAAGCGTTTTCCTTTTGACTTTCAACGTTCCCGTCCCGCCATTTCCGCTGATACTTTTTTCGCTCTACCCGATCATTATTGCTTATGCGATTTTGAGGCATCATCTTTTTGATATCAGGGTTATTGCCACAGAACTCCTAGTTTTCTCTATCTGGATTTTCTTGCTGGTGCGCACGATTTTGGCCGATACCTTGAGAGAGCGGTTGATTGATGGGGGTCTTTTGGCTCTAGTGATTTTCTTCGGAATCTTACTCATCCGCGCTGTCTTACAGGAAGTAAGACAGCGCGGAGAGATTGAGCGTTTGGCCGATAGTTTGAGAAAAGCCAACGCCGAGCTGAAAAAATTGGACCAATTGAAATCCGAATTCTTATCGCTCGCGTCGCATCAGCTTCGAACGCCTCTTTCCATCATCAAGGGCTATATTTCTATGATTCAGGAGGGGAGTTTTGGCTCGGTTCCGGATAAAGCCCGGGAGGTTTTGCGCAAAGTTTATTTTTCAAACGAGCGGATGATTAATCTCGTCAATGATTTCTTGAATATCTCGCGGATTGAATCCGGCCGGATGCAGTACGATTTTGAATCTGCGAAAGTGGAAGATGTGATTGAAAACGTGGTTGGGGAATTTAAAGAAGCGGCCCATGATAAAAAAATTGATTTGATGTGGGAGCGGCCGCAAACGTCTTTGCCGGAAGCCATGCTGGATAAAGAAAAATTTCACCAGGTAATAATGAACCTGGTGGATAACGCCCTACGCTATACTCAAGTCGGTTTTATTAAAATTATGGCCGAGCCCGACTCCATAAAGAGTGGCCACATTTTAATTTCGGTCCGGGATAGCGGCGTGGGGATGACGCCAGAGGAGATTGACCAGACCTTCAGGCGCTTCTCCAGAGGCGAGGGAGGTTCCAGAGTGAACACGGGAGGCCTCGGCTTGGGGCTATATCTTGCAAAACGCATTGTAAATGACCACGGCGGGGAGATTTGGGCCGAGTCCAAAGGCCGGGGACAGGGCTCGACTTTCCTCATCCGGCTTCCGGCGCGCGCCCGGGAAGTAAAGCGCGCCGAGCAGTTCAACGCCTTCGTCGAAAAAATTTAGCGGCTTTTCCTTAAAAAAGTTTTTGAAATTTCATATGGTCTATAATTTATTTCATGGACTCATTCGAGCGAATGAGTCCATGTGATAATTATGTGATAATATAGAATTATCAATATAAAACCAAAGGAATTGGAAAAGATTTTGAAGGCGCTCGCCAACTTGAGGAGGCTTTGGATTTTGGGATACCTCAAAAAAGAGGGGGAGGCATCGGTTGGAGATGTCGCGGAAGAGATCGGCCTTTCCTTCAAAGCTACCTCAAAACATCTTGGCATTCTCTCTGCCGCTGACCTTGTCGAGAAGGAACAGCAAAGCAAAGTCGTATTTTATCGGCTGGCTTCGGAGCAGAAGCCGGGCGCAAAACACATCATCTCGCTTCTCTAATTTTTTTTAGATACTTCCCTCATTCGCGCGAATGAGGGAATATAGGTAGATGGCATTTTCATTTTGTTTTTGTTTATGTGAAAAAGTACGGCATTAATGCTATAATTTTTTTATGGCGAAGATAGATTTAGCCCAAACGCCACAATATTTAGACAAGGAAATCGAGCTTTTCGGGTGGATTGACGTGAGGCGGGACCACGGCAAGCTTATTTTTTTTGATCTGCGCGACCGCTCGGGCAAAGTACAGCTGGTGGTAACGCCCGCGCCGAACGAACTCCACGCGCTGGCCGAGAAACTTCGTCCGGAATGGGTGGTGAAAGTGAAAGGGAAAGTCGCACCGCGGCCGGAGGCGATGAAAAATTCCAAAGAGGCGACGGGAGAAATTGAGGTTAAAGTTTCCGATATTCAGGTGCTAGCCGAAGCCAAAGCCCCGCCTTTTGACATCTCCGGGGACGGGTATGACATAGGAGAAGAGACGCGGCTTAAATATCGCTATTTGGATTTAAGGCGTCCCCGGCTTCAGAAAAATTTAAAACTGCGCCATCAGATACTTCAATTTATGAGAAATTATCTTGCAGAAAAAGATTTTATCGAAATCGAGACGCCGATTTTAACCAAGGCGACTCCGGAAGGGGCGAGAGATTTTATTGTTCCTTCGCGCCTCCAGCCCGGAAAATTTTACGCCCTGCCGCAGTCCCCGCAGCAGTACAAACAACTTTTGATGCTAGCGGGCTTTGAAAAATATTTCCAGATCGCACGCTGTTTCCGCGATGAAGATCCGAGAGCGGATCGGGCTTACGGCGAGTTTACCCAGCTGGATTTGGAAATGTCGTTTGCGACACAAGACGAGATTCTCTCAATAACGGAGGAACTTTTTATTAAAATCGCCGAAGATGTTTTAGGGAAGAAAATTTTAGAGAACCCCTTTCCGCGTTTTTCGCATGCCGAAGCTATGGAGCGTTTCGGCGCCGATAAATTTGATTTAAGGAAAGATAAAAATTCCGACGTGGCGGCTTTCGCCTGGGTGCTTGATTTCCCGCTTTTTGAGAAAACCGAGACAAGAGAGCTCCGGCCTTCGCACCATCCCTTCACGAGCCCTAAAGAGGAGGACGCCCCGCTTTTGGATAAAGACCCCGCGAAAGTCCGCTCCTGGCAGCACGATTTGGTGCTTAACGGCTATGAGATTGGTGGAGGCAGTATAAGAATTTCCGACCCGAAGTTGCAGCGTAAAATTTTTGAAATTCTCGGACACGGCGAAAAAGAGATTCAGGAAAAATTCGGCCACTTGCTTGAAGCTTTTGAATACGGCCTGCCGCCCCACGGCGGCATCGCGCTTGGGATTGAAAGGTTATTGGCGGCTTTTTTGGGAGAGGAAAATGTTCGGGAGGTGGCGGCTTTTCCCATGACCGCGGGCGGGCGGACTGCCGTAATGGACGCTCCCTCGGAAGTTTTTGAAAAAGAATTGAGGGAGCTCGGCATAGAAATAAAAAAGAAAAAGTGATGAGCTATAAGATAAAGCTCGAAAAATTTGAGGGACCGCTCGATCTGCTTTTGGATATGATTGAAGCGAAGAAGCTTTCCATTTCATCCGTTTCCTTGGCCCAAATCACGGATGAATACGTGAAATATATCAGAACGCTTCAAAATTTTCCGCGCGAGGAGGTCGCTGATTTTTTGGTAATCGCCTCCACCCTCATGTTGATAAAATCGAGGGCGCTTCTGCCGGGGCTTGAGCTTTCCGCCGAAGAGGAAGAGGACATTTCGGATTTGGAATTTCGTTTGAAACTTTTGGAGCGTATTCGTGCGCTTTCGGCGAATATCAAAGCCGATTGGCAGAAACATCCCATTTTTTCCCGCGAGGCCTTTTGCGGCATTGATTTCGGTTTCGTCGAGCCCGCGCGCTTGAAGGTCGCTGACCTGTCGTCCGCCCTTTCGGATTTGGTGCGCTCTTTCCCCAAAATAAGCGCGCTGCCGGAAAAAACTTTGGAAAAAGTGGTTTCAATTGAAGAGAAAATGTTGGAACTCGTTACGCGCCTTTCCGAGCGGCTCAAGTCGAGTTTCCATGAATTGGTAAAAACAAAAAACAAGCTTGAGTTGATTGTGGGCTTTTTGGCTTTGCTGGAACTTGTAAAGCAGGGGGCGTTATTGGTAAAACAGGAGGAGCGTTTTGGCAGGATAGATTTGGAAAAAATCGTGAAACATGAATCTTGAAGCATGAATTCGGAATTAGCGAAGAAAATTGAAGCCATCTTATTTATTTCTGGGGAGCCGCTGAATCTGGAGCGTCTTTCTAAAATTTTGAAAGAGGATAAGGAATCCGTCCGGAGCGCTTTGCGGGAACTTGAAAAAACGCTCGCGGAACGCGGTTTGCGAATCTTGGAGAAAGACGGTGAATATGCTTTGGTCACAGCGCCCGAGCTCGGAAAATTGATTGAGGGCTATCTTAAGGAAGAGCTCGGAGAGGACCTTTCCCGCGCTATGCTCGAAACCCTCGCGGTCATTGTCTATAAAGGGCCGCTTACGCGCTCGGAGATTGATTATGTCCGCGGGGTCAATTCCGGCTTTACCGTAAGAAATCTGATGGTGCGCGGGCTCGTGGAGCGCGTTTCAAACCCGAAAGATTCCCGTAGCTGGCTTTATCGGCCCTCTTTTGAATTTCTTAAATTTATGGGACTTGAAAAACTTGAAAAACTGCCGGGCTGGGAGGAGTTTCGAAAGGAGATAGAAGAATTATTGACCCGCCGGCTGGCGGAGGAGAAAAAAGAATCGTGATTCGTTCGCTCATTTTAACCGGGGCGCTTTTTATAATTCTCCTGGCTTTTGGCGCGGCCTTGCCTCCATTTCATGAAAAGGGCGACCCTAATTACGGAACTTTTGACGTGAAACTTCCGGTGTTCGCTTCCTTCGGCGCGAAAGAGGCCAAAGCGCCCGAAGCGTCAGATCATTTTTTGGGGATAGGGCTCGAGGCTCAAAGCGTGTATGTCTTTGACCTCTCATCGCGCCGGGTGCTTTTTGAAAAAAATGCTTTTGAGCCGCGTCCGCTCGCGTCGCTCGCCAAATTGATGACGGCTCTTCTGGCGGAAGAATTGATTCCGCCCGGCGTTTTTGTTCCGATATCCCAAGAGGCCATCCGGCAGGAAGGGGACAGCGGTTTTGTGGCGGGCGAGAAGTTTAAGAAGGAAGATTTGCGCGATTTTATGCTGGTGGCCTCTTCCAACGATGCCGCTTATGCTTTCGCCAAATTCCTCGGAGAGGGAATTGGCGGAGGACAAAAGGCGGCGGTTTCAAAATTCGTGGCTTTGATGAACGAACGGGCGCGGGGCTTGGAGATGTTCCGAACTTCGTTTCTGACGCCGCACGGGCTTGACCAGATTATAAATCACCAAAGGATTTCCGGAGCCGACGGGACGGCTTACGAAACGGCTTTGCTTGCGGAATATCTTTTTAAAACCTATCCCCAGATTTTGGCGGCCACCCGTTCGCCGGAGATTAAAATCGCCTCGGAGGAAGGACGGGAGCTTCTGGCCCCGAATACCAATCGGGCCGCCGGAATAATTCCCCAGCTTATCGGGGCCAAGACCGGATTTACGGACCTCGCCGGGGGGAATCTGGTTTTCATTTTTGACGCCGGGTTTTCAAGGCCCGTTGTGGTCTCGCTTCTGGGCTCTTCCGAAAACGGCCGCTTCGAAGATGCCAGAAAAATAGTAGAGGAAGTTTTACAGTATTATCAGGTGTTATGATACATCATAACAGTTTAAATACTGCGATTTATCGCAGTGATTGATAAAAATGATTGCGGAAACAAAAACTTGTCAGAATTGTAAGCTCGAGTTTAAAATTGAACCCGAGGACTTTAAATTTTACGAAAAAATAAAGGTTCCTCCGCCGACCTGGTGCCCGGAGTGCCGGATGGTGCGCCGGATGGCATTTAGAAATGAGCGTGCATTATACAAGAGAAATTGCGATTTATGTAAAAAAGAAATTATCTCAATGTATCCAGCCAGTTCTACTTTTCCAGTATATTGTCATAATTGTTGGTGGTCGGATAAGTGGGACCCCTTCTCATATAGGCAGGAATATAATTTTTCAAAACCGTTCTTTGAGCAGTTTTTGAGTCTTCTACAGCAAGTGCCGCGAATCAATTTCCTTCAGCGAAACGCCATAAATTCTCCGTATTCAAATTTAACGTTTGAGACCAGAAATGCTTATCTTGCGACCTCCGTGACTGACTCTGAAGACATTTTTTATTCCCAGAGCATAGACAAATGCCGGAATGTTTTCGATTGCTGGAATCTATATAGTTCCGAACTTTGTTACGAAAATCTTTTTTCAAGCAAGAATTATAGTTCATCATATCTTCTTTTCTCAAGAAATTGTCTTGATTCGCGCTTTCTTTTTGATTCAGTAAATTTGAAAGATTGCGTTCTTTCGACTAACCTGCGGAACAAGCAATTCGTTTTGAGAAACCAAGGTTATACAAAAGAAGAATTCCAGAGAAAAATGTCCGAAATCAATTTCGGGAGCTTTGTAGAGCATCAAAAATTGCTTGAAGAGTTTTCAGAAATTAAAAAGACGTCGCTAAGAAAGCATGCGAACAATATAAAGGCGGCAAACTCTTCTGGCGACAATCTCACGGATGTAAATAATTGCTCGCATTGCTTTGATACATACGACGTCGAAAATTCAGCTTATCTCTTCCGCGTTCTATCATCGAAAGATTGTATGGATGTCTGCTTTGTTCCTAACTCCGAATTAATCTACGAATATATTAGTGGTGGAAAAAACTGTTACAATCTACACCTCTCTGTTGCAGCATTCGAAGGAGTCAACGATTCCGAATACACCGACTACTGTTCAGGATCATCCTCCCTCTTCGCCTGCATCGGCCTCCGCAACAAGTCCTACTGCATCCTCAACAAGCAATACACCAAGGAAGAGTACGAAGAACTAGTCCCCAAGATCATCGAACACATGAATCAAATGCCATATACAGACAAGAAAGGAAGAATATACAGGTATGGTGAGTTCTTCCCTCCCGAGCTATCTCCCTTCTCATACA
>ORJL011526888.1_pt1 | contig 23606 bp, 21 predicted proteins | sample 1779941 | NCBI WGS metagenome assembly ORJL01 (sample SAMEA104232317, study PRJEB22302) | groundwater metagenome | biome: forest; feature: aquifer; material: groundwater | place: USA | collected 2011-08-07 | depth 5.8 m
AAACCTTGCGCGTAAGTTTTTTCGAAAACTTCCACCGGTTTGAACCGCTCTCCGAACCCGGCCTCAAGGATATGCAGGACTTTGCTGCCCACATCAAGACCCACTTCATCGGTCAGCGTGAATGGCCCCATCGGCATGCCAAAATCAGTCATGATCTTGTCGATAGCGGCGATCGAAAGCCCATCTTCTAAAAGCCGGCCGGCTTCGTTAATGTAGCCCAAAAGGATCCGGTTGACCACGAATCCACAGGAATCCTTGACGATGATCGGTGTTTTCCCCAAGCGTTTGACCAGGGCCAAAGTGTTGGAGAGCGTTTCTTTGCTGGTTTGCGCGGTCGTGATGATCTCAACGAGTGGCATTTTATGGACGGGATTGAAAAAATGCAAACCGATCACCTTCGATGGGTCTTTCGTTTCTTTGGCCATTTCGGTCACGGACAAAGCCGAGGTGTTCGTCGCCAGGATTGTTTGCTGTCCGGTCGCGGCGCTTAATTCCCGGAAGACCTTGCGCTTGACCTCCATATTCTCGACCACCGCTTCAATGACGATATCGGCTGCGCCAAAGCCGCTGTAATCAAGGGTTGTCGTGATCTTGTCCATTTTGACGGTCGCTTCATATGGCTTCATGCGCCGTTTTTTTACGGCATCGCGGTAGAGTTTGGCCGCCGAGCGCACACCGAGCGCGAGCGCGTCATAATTAATGTCCTTTAAGCGCACCCAGATGTTCGAGTAACTCAAAAGTTGGGCGATGCCTCCTCCCATGACTCCGGCCCCGATGATTCCGCATTTTTCGATTTTGTTCGGAGTAACGCCTTCGACGGTGAGTTTGCGATATTGCTCGGAAAGATAAAAAACATGGATGAGATTTTTGGAGATCGCGGTCGTGGCCAGTTCACTGAATTCCCGCGCTTCTATCTCAAGCCCTTTGGCCCGGCCCAGGTAAAAGTTTTTTTTGATAACCTCGATAGCTTTGAGCGGCGCGGGATAAAAGCCTTTGGTGTTTTTTAGAACGGACTGTGTTGATTGCCGGAAGATAAACCATTGGCCAAGCAAGGATCTTTCCAGGAGGGCGGGAAGACCTTTTGTTTTACGGCGCGCGTATTTATCCGAAGAAATGCGGCCTTGTTGAATGTCTTTGATAAATGTGTTGAGTGAATGGTCCAGGCCGGTTTGTGTTCCGCCAAACGAGTTTAGCGGAACAAGGCGGTCGACTAATCCCAAACGTAATGCTTTGGTCGCGTCTACAGCTTTCCCGCTGAGGATCAGCGTCAGGCCCTCGGCCAGGCCGATCAATCGCGGCATGCGGTATGTCCCGCCGAATGCGGGAAAGATCCCCAGATTGACTTCCGGCAATCCGATGCGCACTTTTTCGTTGAACGTTGCCAGGCGGTATTGGCAAGCGAGCGCCAGTTCGCAGCCGCCGCCCAAGGCCACCCCGTCGATCACGGCGATCGTTGGCACAGGCAGGTCTTCAAGTTTGTTGAGGATGTCTTGTCCGGCTTTGGCTTTTTGAAAGCCCTCCTCGGGCCGCGTGATCCCTTCGATCTCCCTGATATCCGCCCCGGCGATAAAAACGTCTTTCTTTTTACTGACAATGGCTACGGCCTTTAAGGAAGATTTATCGACTAGCGTGTCCAGGATCCGGTCCAGTCCCTTTAACACATCGGAAGTCAAAAGGTTGACCTTGGAATCCTTCTGATCGAATTCGATGAAACCGATGTTGTTGTTTTCGTGATAGGTAAGAGACATTGTTTTATGAGTAACCAGATACCAGTTGCCTCCCGCGGGAGCCTACTCGGCAGTAACCAGAATTTTTTCTGGTAACTGGTTGCTGGTTTCTGGTTACCGCATTTCCTTTTTTATCTTTCCAGTATCACCGCCGCGCCCTGGCCGCCGCCGACGCACAGCGAAATAATTCCGGCATTAAGGTTGTGGCGTTGCAGGTGTTTGAGCATGGTGAGGATCAATCGGGCGCCGGTTGATCCGACGGGGTGCCCCAGAGCGATGGCGCCGCCGTTGACGTTGAGGTTTTTGGGATCGATCGTGCCGGTAAATCCTTCATAACCGAATTCTTTAGCGAAGGCCGACGATTCCAGAGCTTTGCGACAGGCCAAAACCTGCGCGGCAAACGCTTCGTTGATCTCGATGGCCTGAATATCTTTTAATTTCATCCCGGCTTTTTTAAGGACTTGCGGGATCGCGTGCGCCGGACCGATGCCCATCCGGTGTGGTTCCACACCGACAAAGGCATACGCCCTGATGAAGCCCAACGGTTTTAAATTAAGTTCCTTTGCTTTTTGTTCGCTGGTGACAAGCAGCACGGCCGCCCCATCGGTCACTTGGCTGGAGTTGCCGACCGTCACGGTGCCGGAGCGCCGGTCGAAATAGGGTTTTAATTTGGCCAAGGCTTCAATCGTCTGGCCTTCTCGCGGGCCGTTATCGTGTTCAATGGCGGATTTGTATTTTGGCGGCGGGATGACCGGGACGATCTCTTCGCGCAATACCGCCTTGGCGCGGATGGCGCGCGAATGGCTTTCCAGGGCGAATGCGTCCTGCTCTTCTCGTGTAATGCCAAATTCTTTTGCCAGGACTTCCGCCGTCGAACCCATGATCATCCCGCAAACCGGATCGGTCAATCCCATTTCGAGTCCGACGCGCGGCTTGAGATAGGCCAGTTTGACCTGGCTCAGGGTTTGTATTTTTTGCGGGAATGTTTTGGCGCGGGAAAGGTTAGTCAGGATTTCTTTGAGCTCTTTTGTCAGATAGAACGGGATGTTGCTCATCGATTCGGTGCCGCCGGCGATGTAGCAGCTTCCCTCCCCCAGTTGGATCTTCATCGCGGCCTGGACCGCGGCTTCGATCCCTGAGGCGCAATTGCGGTGCACTGTGTAGGCGGGTACGGTTTTTGGGATACCGCTAAGAAGCGAAATCACCCGCGCGATATTGGCCGCATCCGCCGGTTGGCTGACGTTGCCGAAAATGACTTCGTCGATCTGGTGAGGATCTAGACCAGTGCGTTCCAGGAGTTCCCGCGTGGCGATGCGTCCGAGCTCCTGGGCGTCGAGGTCTTTAAGGTCCGTGCCCATTTTACAAAAGGGAGTGCGGATACCGTCTATGATGGCGATGCGATGCATAGTTAAAACTCACGTTCCGGTTATCCGGATAACCGGGTACCCGGATATCCGGAAACTTTATTCTTTCGGTCTTCTGTCTACGATCCTTTTCTCTTTATTCGCCGTTTCCAGTTCCAGGCGCTTGACGATCTCGGGCCGGGAGATCCTGTGGATCGCGTTGGGCGCCAGCTCCGTTGCCAAAAGCAGCTTTTTGCGCAGCTGGCTTTCCACTTGCGCCTGGTCCGCGCCGGGACGGCCGCAGATGTAAATAAGCACCTCGTCGACATCAAACGGATCGTCGTTTTTCTTTTTGATCTCCACTTGCCATTCATCCACGGCCGCGATCTCGGAAAAGATCGCGTCAAAATGGCTCAAATTGACCAACGCCCCTTTGATCTTGGACAAATGCATGTTCTTGATGTCCGATAAGCGCGTGATGTCGCTGGAGATCCGCGGCACTGTGGACCCGCAGTGAGGACAGGGGCCATAAGATATGCCGCCTTTAACAAAATCACCGGTACGGTAACGGATGACGACACTCGCCCGCGCGTCAATGGCCGTAAAGACCAATTCGCCGTCCTCGCCTTCTTTTTTGACCTCACCGGTTTTCGGGTCGACGATCTCAAACACCTCTTTATCCGGGTATAAATGATAACCACTGGAACCTTGTGGCCCTGCCGGGCATTCGGCCCACGCCGAGCGCGCCTCCGTGAAACCGTAGGTCCCGAAGACCGCGACGTTTTTCGCGCCCATGGACGTCAACAGTTCGACCACCTTGGCCTTGAACGCCGGCGTCACGCGCGCGGCGCCGAGCACCACTTTCTGGACAAAATTAAGGCCACATTTTTTATCTGCGGCCTCGCGCAGGATATGATAAATGTAGCTAGGCACGCCCAAAACGACCGAGGGTTTCAATTTTTGAATGACCGCGATGTTCCCTTCCGTCCCCATGACCTTTCCCCCGCCGGTGCTTAAAGCGAGCGCGTGCGCGGAAAGCGCGCCGAAAACGACCTGCCAGAACGCCAGGTGCGGCGCGTAGGGAAACGTGTTGACGATATTCTCGGACGATTTGATCTTGAAAAGTTTGAGCATGCGTCCGCCGGAAATAGAAAGGTTGTTGATGTCGTGGCTGCTGTACATAAAAGGCACCGGACGATTGGTGGTGCCGGTCGTGAAGGTCATAAAGCAGGGCTTGAATTCCGCCATGAGTTTGTCTTCAACCGCCCCTTGGCCGTGCAACGCCGCGGTCAAGGCCAAAGATGCCAACTTGAGTGGTGGCCAGGCGGCGCGGATCTTTTCCTTGTCCGGTTGCAGGATAAATTCTTTGAAACGGTCGCCGTCTTGCGGAACGGCCAGAAAGTCGGTTTTGGAGGTGAACGGGATGCGGTGCAGGTCAGCGACGGTACGGATGGCTTTAGGATCGATCTTGTTCTGGTCAAAGAGGCGATGATAATAGGGGTTGAACGGATAAAGATAGCGGTTGATAAAATGGTGCAGTTTTTGGTTCTGTAATTCCTGTATTTTTTGCCGCGGCAGACGCGCTACTGAGCCCCAGGGATCCATATTGGCGTTGATCCTCTATATAACTGATTTTATTTCAGATGCTTATCAATGCTTCACGACGATGAATTATGTCCATTATACATGATTGCGTTGGGCAGACAACGAAAAAGTTGTTCTTGTTTCACTTATTTTGTTGGCGATATCCCCGGCTCGGCGCGCATGCTCAGGGCGATGCGTTTACGCTCCAGGTCCACCGCGACGACCGTGACCATCACTTTTTGGTGAACGCTCACCACCTCATGCGGGTCTTTGATGTAACGCTGCGCCATCTGGCTGACATGCAGCAGCCCGTCCTGGTGCACCCCGATATCCACAAAAGCGCCGAAGGCGGTGATGTTGGTCACCACCCCGGGCAGTTTCATGCCGGGAAGCAAATCTTCAATTTTTTGCACGCCCTCTTGAAAACTGAACAGCGCGAAGGGTTCCCGCGGGTCCCTTCCTGGTTTGGCCAGCTCGGATTTGATATCCAGAAGGGTCGGCATCCCGATGGTCTTATTCACGTATTTTTCCAATGGTATTTTGGAGATCAGGCCCGCGTTACCGATCAATCCATCGAGCGAACACTCAAGGTCCCGCGCCATGGCCTCCACGACATCGTAAGATTCAGGATGGACCGCGCTGGCATCCAGCGGATTTTTCGCGTCATGGATCCGCAAGAACCCGGCCGCCTGTTCAAAAGCTTTGGGGCCCAAGCCGGCCATTTTTTTTAATTCCGCTCGCTGGTGGAATGGCCCGTGCGTATTGCGGTGGTCCAGGATCGCCTGCGCGCGGACCGGGCCTAATCCGGAAACATAAGCCAACAACTGTTTGCTGGCGGTATTGACCTCGACACCGACGAGATTTACGCAACTGACGACCACATCATCAAGGCCGTCCTTCAGGAGATTCTGGTCCACATCATGCTGGTACTGCCCCACACCGATGGATTTGGGGTCGATCTTCACCAGTTCCGCCAGCGGGTCCATCAACCGCCGGCCGATGGAGACTGACCCGCGGACCGTGACGTCGTGTTTTGGGAATTCTTCTCTAGCCGCTTCGGAGGCGGAATAGATTGAGGCCCCGCTTTCATTGACCATGACTACCTGGATCTCTTTTGGCAGTCCGATCCCGCGGATGAAGGTCTCGGTCTCGCGGCCGGCTGTCCCGTGGCCGATCGCGATCACCTCGGTCTTATATTTTCGGCACAGTTCTAAAACCGTCTTTGCGGCCGTTTGTCCTGACGAGTCCCGATAGGCTCTCCCCTCTGGGGACCTACCGGCCTGCGGGAGCGAGCCCATGATATAAATGGTCTCATGGTGCAGGAGTTTTCCCTGGCGGTCGAGGCAGGCGAGTTTGCATCCTGTGCGAAAGCCCGGGTCAATGGCCAGGACGTTTTTCTGCCCCAGCGGCGGGGAGAGCAGCAGCTGGCGCAGATTGTTCTTGAAGATCTCAATGGCTTCGTGATCGGCGCGTTTTTTTAGCTCCAGACGGATCTCCGTTTCCAAAGAGAGGCTTAACAAACGCTTATAACCGTCCTCGACGGCCAAACGGGTTTCTTGGGCGTCTTTTCCATCGCCGCGGACAAAGAGTGGTATCAGGACCGAGAGCGCCTCTTCTTCCGGAGGCAGGATCCGCACCGTTAAAAACTCTTCCTTCTCACCGCGGCGCAGCGCGAGGATGCGGTGTGAGGGAACGCTTTTGACCGCCTCCTCCCGTTCAAAATAATCTTTGTATTTGTTCCCTTCTGTTTCTTTGCCTTTGACAACGTGTGATGAGATCACTCCGCGGTCGCGAAAGAGGGTCCGGAGCCGGGAGCGGGCCCGCGCGTCTTCGTTCACCCATTCGGCAATGATGTCGCGCGCGCCGGCCAGGGCCTCGGCAACTGAATTGACTTTCTTTTCGGCATTCACGTAACCTGCGGCCTCGGCCGCCGGGTCGATCCCTTCCTGGGCGAAGATTTTTTGGGCCAGGGGTTCGAGCCCCTTTTCTTTGGCGATGCTGGCCCGGGTGCGGCGTTTGGGGCGGTACGGAAGATAAATGTCCTCGAGCGTTGTCAGTGTCGCGCAGGCGAGGATCTTTTCTTTTAATTCGTTGGTGAGCTTGCCCTGTTGCTGGACCGATTCCAGGACTGCGTCCCGCCGCTTGTCGAGCTCTTTTAGCTGCTGGAGACGGTCACGGATACCGGTGACAACTACTTCATCCAGGCTTCCGGTGGCCTCTTTGCGGTACCGGGCGATGAACGGGATGGTTGCGCCTTCTTCAATAAGATGGACCGTCGCGGCCACTTGGGATGGCTTAACGCGAAGTTCCTGGGCGATGGGTTCGCTGTAGTCTTTGTTCATCAAGATATGCCTTTTGTGTGCGGCGGGATTTCGTTGCCCGGATGGTTCATTCGTGTATCAGGGAAAAAGCGTCTTGCTCGTGGGCGTGGATGAAGGATTGGGATAGTTTACGCGCGGCTTCTTTATCCAGTAAAAAGATAAGTTCTCCATGGGCGGGATTGACCTGGGAAGCGGGGCATACGAAATTTTTTTCGAGAATTTCATGCATGATATCGCTTTTATGTTTGCCAAGGACCAGAAAAATGACGTAATGAGCGTTGTTGATGACGGAGAGGGAAATACTGACCCGGTCGTTCTTTAAATGCGGCAGCGAAACGGGCACGGTCACGACTTTGGGATCTGAGATGTTATTTATGCCCTGAAAAAGCGAGGCGGTATGCCCGTCCTCCCCCACGCCGAGCAAGACAAGATCGAAGGTCGGTAAAGGTTTTCGTTGGTATGAGAAATGTCCGATCAGTTCATGCTTGAAATGCTCGGCCGCGACCGCGGCGTTATCCACGTCCGTTGGAATTCCGTGGACGTGGCCTTGGGGGATGTGGATGTAGTCGACGAGATTGGCCTTGATCATCTGGAAATTGTTGTCTTTATGGTCGGCCGGGACGAAATGTTCATCCCCCAGAAAGAGGTGCGTTTTTTGCCACAAGGCGTCATCGGCAAGCGTGGAAAGCCGGCAGTAGAATTCGGCGGGAGTGCGGCCGCCGGAGAGCGCGGCGTTGAACTGGTTGTGGTCAGCGACGGACTGCTGGGCGATGGTCTGCCAAAGTTTGAGCAGATAATTGGTGAGGATATGCGAATTTTCGAAGATCAGGACTTTAGGTTGCGCGGGCATACCCATTATCGATTGACCAATGCGGCCGCTTTTTTTTCGATCGCGTTAAGCAATGCTTCGAACGCGTCCTCAAACGCTTTTACGCCATCGCGCAAGAGGTCCGCGCACACACTGTTGATATCGATCCCTTGTGCTTTGAGACCGGACAATATTTTTTTCGATTCATCGTAAGACGAAATGAACGAGTCTTCTATACGGCCATGGTCAAGAAAGGCCAGTAATGTCTTTTCGGGGAGCGTATTGACCGTCGGGCGGGCGATGAGCTCCGTGACGTATTTGATGTCGCTGTACTGGGGGTTCTTGGTGCTCGTTGATCCCCACAGGACGCGCTGCATGTTCGCCCCCTGGCTGGCCAGGGTTTTGTAGCGTTGGTCGGTGACAAAGTTCTGATATTGTTCGAAAATGACCCGGCAATTGGCGACTGCCGCCTTACCTTTTAATGACTGCAGTCCTTGATCTTTGGCCGCGCGCTTTTCCAGGATGTCATCAATGGTGGTATCCACACGGCTCACGAAAACGCTCGCGACCGAATGGACTTTGTCAGCCTTGCCTTTATTTTTCAATAATTTTGTGAGCCCAGCCAGATAGGCTTCGACCGTGAAGACATATTGTTCCAGCGAAAATATCAGGGTGGCATTGACGTTGATGCCGCGGGAGGTCAACTCTTCGATGACGCTAAAGCCTTCCCGTGTGGCCGGGACCTTGACCATCAGGTTGGGCCGGTTGACCGCGTGGAACAACCGTACGCCCTCTTTGATCTGCTCGTCGATCTTGTGCGCGAGTTTCGGGTTGATCTCGAGGCTCACGTAACCATCGAGCCCGTTGGTCGCGGTATAGACCGGTTTGAACTGGTCCGTGGCATCCTGGATATCGGCGATGGTCAGCGCGTCGTAGATCTCGAAGGTGGATTTGCCTTTCCCTTTTAACTGCGCGATCTTCACGTCGTAATCGTTACTGGAGCTGATCGCCTGGTTGAAGATTGAGGGGTTGGAAGTCATGCCGCGCAGGCCTTGCGCGATCAAATTCTTTAATTTGTCGCTTTCCAGCAACGGACGGCTGATGTAATCAAGCCACGCGCTTTGTCCGTAGTCAGCGAGCTGTTGCAGGGTCGTTTTTGTCATGGATGATCAGCTCTTCTTTCTTTTTATAGCCTTTTTGACCGCGGCCACAATATCGACGTCTTTTAAATGATAAGCTTTGAGCAATTCTTGCGGCGCGCCGGACTCACCGAAGGTGTCCCGCACGGCCACCATTTCCATGGGCACAGGCTGGTTCTTTACTAATACTTCCGCGATCGCGCTTCCCAATCCGCCGTTGATCTGGTGTTCCTCGGCGCTGACGATCGTCCCCGTTTCTTTGGCGCAGCGGATGATCATATCTTCGTCGATGGGTTTGATGGTGTGCATGTTGACGACCCGGGTGCTGACCTTGTCTTGCTCAAGGGCCTCTGCGGCCTGCATGGCCTCGGCAACCATCGCCCCGCAAGCGATGATCGTCACGTCTTTGCCTTCCCTCAGGATGTTGGCTTTACCGATTTTAAATGGGTCGGATTCTTTTGTTAAGACGGGAAGCGCGGCACGGCTGGTACGCAAATACATCGGCCCTTTGGCCGCGGCGATGGCGCGGGTGGCCTTTTGGGCCTCGATGGTGTCCACCGGACAGATGACCACCATGTTGGGTAATACGCGCATCAGCGCGAGGTCTTCCAGGCACTGCGCGGAAGCGCCGTCTTCTCCGACGGTCAGGCCGGCATGCGAGCAGATGATCTTGACATTGCAATTATTGTAGCACAGGTCCATGCGCAACATGTCGTACGCGCGGTTGGTCAGAAAAACAGCGAAGGAATTGATAAAGGGAATAAAACCCATCAGGCTTAATCCCGCGGCTGTGCCGACCATGTCCTGTTCGGCGATGCCCATCGAGAAAAAGCGGTCAGGATATTCTTTTTTAAAATATTCCGCTCGGGTGGCGTCTTCCAGGTCAGCGGAAACGACAACGATCTTTTCGTTAGCCTTGCCGAGCCGGACGAGTTCTTCCCCGAATCCATCACGCGTGGCGATCATTGTGCTCATGTCAATTGCTCCAGGGCTTTGTTCAATTGTTCCGTGTTGGGGGCTTTGCCGTGCCATTTGTGGTCGCCTTCCATAAAGGAAACACCTTTGCCTTTGACGGTGTGTGCGATGATGACCGAAGGCCGGTCCGCTACATCTTCCGCCTCATCCAGTGCTTTGAAAAGTTCTTGGAAATCATGCCCGTCGGTTTCGATCGCGTGCCAGCCGAAACTGCGCCATTTTTCGATCAGCGGTTCGAGGTTTTTGATGGTATTGACCGGCCCGTTCTCCTGGACCTTGTTGTAATCCACGATGGCGCAGACGCGGTCAAGTTTATAGTGGGCCGCGGCCATGGCCGCCTCCCAAACGGATCCTTCCTGGAGCTCGCCGTCGCCTAAAAGACAGTATGTTTGGAAATCTTTATTCAACAGCCGCGCGCCAAGGGCAATGCCGTTGGCGACCGACAGCCCGTGGCCCAATGACCCGGTGTTGAACTCAACGCCAGGGACTTTGTGGTGCACGTGGCCCTGCAATCGGCTGTTCATTTTTCGAAATGTCTGCAATTCTTCTTTTGGGAAATATCCGCAATCCGCGAGGACCACGTAAACGCCCGGGGTGATGTGCCCTTTGGAGATGATCAGCCGGTCGCGGTCTTCCCATTTTGGGTCTTTAGGACGGTGTTTCATTTTGTAATGATAGAGGCTTAGGAGGATCTCCACCGCGGAGAGCGAGCCGCCGGGGTGCCCGGAGCCGGCACGGTGAAGTGTTTCAAGGATCTCCCGGCGGATCAGGATCGCTTTCGCGCGCAGGACCTGGATGTCGATATTTTTCGTGGACATATTGCTAATGAATTTAGCGCGGATAATCTTTTACGTCAAGACCATAATTATTATTCATTGTGAATACCTCTGGACTTCACAATTAAATTTTGCTATAAAACTTGGGCATAAAGATATCATTTTGGGCCACTAGCTCATCTGGTAGAGCAACTGACTCTTAATCAGTGGGTGGCAGGTTCAAGTCCTGCGTGGCCCATTTTTTTTAAACTCCGCCGGATCCCGCCATTAGCGTGATCAAAATTCCCACAAAGAGCAATTGGATAAGCCATCCGATGGCGCATACTCCCACCGCCCGGGCGGTGCTTTGGTAGTCCAGCGCCTGGCGCACGGCAACGATCATCGCGACCAGCATCCAGATCCCTGTGATCATAAAAATAATGTTTGTCAGGAACGGTACAATTCCCAGAACGCGTAATATCCCCGGCGCGCTGGAAAAACCGATCGCGCGCAACAGCTGCCCGTAATCGGCTTTGGTCTCCTTTTCCGGGAGGAGTTTGGTCCCGATCCAAAAGGTCAGAAACGCCCAGATGTACCAGCCGACTAAAGCGCCGAGAGTCATCAGGATCAAGTTCGGGTGCTGGGCCATCCCCAGGCTTCCAATGCCAGCGGCGGCGCTTGAAAGAACGACGACCAGCATCGCCTGATTCATTGCCGTTGTGTCCGTCTCTACTTCTTCATAAAGATGCGCGTCGAGCTTTGCCGCGCGTAACATTCGTTCTGCGAATTGTCCCATTATTCCCTCCTTAGTTAGGCGCAGTAAAAAAATATAAATTTATTGTAATGTCGCTAAAGATGACCGACAAGCCAATTTTTTAGTAGTTTGCAGCAAATTATCCGGCGATCTGAAGAGTTACATTCGGCTGTTCCAGGAAATGCCGCAAACATTTCTTTTCCGCGTTTGATAGGTGGTTTATTTCTTGTGTGGCCGAAAATGATCTTTGGATCTCCCTCTTGAGCGCGTCAGCCGTGGCGGGAATATTGGCCACAAACTCCAAGTGCGAACGGTTTTGCCGGTATTCCGGGACGTCTTTGGGCATAGTCAGGTAGTCGGCGATTTTTTTCAGGTCGAACCCATAGAGCAGCGTCCCGTGATGCAGGATAAATTTTTTGGAGCGCTTCTGGGCGTTGCCGGAGATCTTTTTGTTGTTTTTGGCCAGCGCGATGTCGGATAATGGGCGGCACACAGCTTCGATGTTAAGGGCCTTTAAGGCGGCAATGACGCGTCCCAGGATGAACTGATACGACCGGCGCAGGTCGGGGATCTCCGGTCGCTCTTTAGAAAGAATCAGCGTGTAATTCAAGCACCCTTTCCCCTGCAAAACCGTCCCTCCGCCGGATGAGCGGCGCAGTACCGGGATCTGGTCCGCAATGATTTGGGCAACACACAGGTCCGCGGCTGGATTACCTATACGCCCCAACACGATGAAAAGTTCTGAAGATTCCCAAAAACGCAAGGCCTCCCCCGCGTTCCCTTTTTCCGCTAATTCCAAAAGAACGTTATCGTAGAGGATGTTTTCCTGCGGGGTGGGGAGAGTGAGGTCTTTAAGAATCATATAGGTTATCTGGGGATCAGGGGATCCGGAAATCAGGAAACAAGTTCATTCCGGATATCCGGATGTCCTGATAGCCGGATATCCTTTTGTGTCAGAAAATAATTTGTGTTCACATCCCGCGCGGCTTTGACCTCATCAGGGCGGGAGATCAGCGTCGAGCGCGGCCGGTTGGTCACCATCTCAGGGTGTGTTTTGCTGAGTTCGTCGATCTTGAGCATGACATCGATGAAATGGTCCATCGTTTGTTTGGACTCGCTTTCGGTCGGTTCGATCATGATGGATTCTTTGACGGTCAGCGGGAAATAGACCGTCGGCGGATGGATGCCTTCATCGATGAGGAATTTGGCGATGTCCAGCGCGTGCACCCCGCGCTTGGCCTGGCGGGACGCCGAGAATACCGCCTCGTGCATGCACAGCCGGTCGTATGCCAATTCGAAATGGCCTTTGAGCCGCTCGCGGATGTAGTTAGCGTTAAGGACCGCGTGATCGGACGTTGCTTTTAACCCCTCTTTTCCTAATAAGAGCGTGTAGGCGTAAGCGCGCAGGATAATGGCGAAGTTGCCGTAGAGCGAAGCGATATAACCGATCGATTCCGGATAATCGTAATTAAGCGCGTAAGAGCCGTCCGTTTTTTTAATGACGCGGGATATTGGCAAATAGGGAACAAGTTTTTTGTTCACGCCCACCGGGCCAGACCCTGGCCCGCCGGCGCCGTGCGGCGTGGAAAATGTCTTGTGCAGGTTGATGTGCATCACATCAAAACCCACGTCCCCGGGGCGAAAACGTCCCAGGACGGCGTTAAGGTTAGCGCCGTCGTAATACATCAACCCGTCCACGGAATGGATGAGCCGGGCGATCTCATCGATCTGGGAATGGAAAATGCCGTGGGTGTCGGGGCAGGTCATCATCAGCCCCGCCACTTCATCGGAAAGGTTTTTCTTGAGCTCATCTAAGCTCATGATGCCATTTTTGTCGGAAGCAACGGAGATGATCTCATAGCCGGCGATCGCGGCGGTCGCGGGGTTCGTCCCGTGGGCCGAGTCAGGAATAATAATGTATTTTTTCTTATTACCCTTGGCCTTGTGATAGGCGGCCATCATCATAACGCCGGTCAATTCCCCGTGCGCGCCGGCTAACGGCTGCATGGTGAAATTGTCCATGCCCGTGATCTCGCAAAGCAGTTGTTCCATTTCGTAGAGGACTTCCAGCGCGCCTTGGGTGAGCTTCTCCCCTTGTTTTAATTGCGGCAAAAGCGGATGAAGTCCGGCGAAGGCGGGCATTTGCGCGATACGTTCGTTCATTTTGGGATTGTATTTCATGGTACAGGAACCCAGCGGATAAAATTGCGTGTCCACGGAGAAATTTTTCTGGGAAAGGAGCGTGAAGTGGCGCACCACATCCAGTTCGCTCAGCTCAGGCAATCCGCATTCCTGCTTGCGCTGATATTTTTCCGGGACCTTGGCCAAATGGCCCACGTCCGAAACGGGATTGCGGTATCCTCTTTTATCCGGCACGCTTTTTTCGAAGATCAGTTGCATACGACCTCTTTTAAACACTGGACGTAACGAAGGATCTCTTCTTTGGTCCGTTTTTCGGTGACGGCCACGATCATGTATTTTTCCATTCCCGGGTAATACCGGCCCAGCGGGAACCCGGCGGCGAAGCCTTTAGCGATCATGGCCTCAACGACCTGTGAAGCGTCTTTGGGCAGGACCACCGTGAATTCGTTAAAGGTCGGTGAAGAGCGTTTGACCTGAACGCCGGGAATTTTTTCGATCTCTTGCCGGGCGAATTCGGCCTTGTCGAGGTTTAGCTGGGCCAGGTCCTTGAGCCCTTCTTTTCCCAAAAGTGACATATAGATCATGGATTGTATCGCGCACAGAGAAACGTTCGTACAGATGTTCGAGGTCGCCTTTTCGCGCCGGATATGTTGTTCGCGGGCCTGGAGCGTGTTGACGAAACAGCGTTTGCCGTTTTTGTCCACCGTCTGGCCAACGATGCGTCCGGGCATGGCGCGGATGAATTTTTTGCGCGTGGCGATGATCCCCAGATATGGCCCACCGAAATTCAGCGAAAGCCCCAGGCTCTGTCCTTCTCCGGTGGCGATGTCCGCGCCCATTTCTCCGGGAGTTTTGAGGAGTCCCAGAGCGAGCGGATAAACGCTTTCGATGACGAGCGCGCCCTGTTCGTGTGCTTTGGCCACGATGTCGGAGTGGTCGTCAATGGTGCCGAAAAAATTCGGATTTTGCAAAATGACCGCAGCCGTATCTTTGTTCAGCAGTTTCAGGATCTGCGGCCGGTCGCTTTGTCCGTGCGCGACCGGGGTTTCCAGGAATTGGTAATGAAGATTGCTGGTGTAGGTCTTGAGGATCTTCCGGTAAATGGGGCTCACCCCGCCGTCCATGATGATCTTGTGCCGGCCGGTTAATCGCGCGGCCATCATCGCGGCCTCGTAAAGGGCGGTCCCGCCGTCGTAAAGCGAGGCATTGGCCACTTCCATACCGGTCAAGGTGCAGATCGCGCTTTGATATTCGTATAACGCCTGCAATGTCCCTTGAGAACATTCCGGTTGGTAGGGCGTGTACGCGTTGGCGAATTCCCCTCGGGAGATCAGGGCCGTCACCGCGGCGGGAATAAAATGGTCATAATATCCCCCGCCGATAAAGGGAATGAGCCCCGCGGCGTTTTTGGCCGCCAGGCGGCTGAGATGTTCGGTTACTTCAAATTCGGATCTGCCGGAAGGAATATTGAACGATTTCGGGGCATGGGAACGCTTGATATCGGCGAACAATTCATCGATCGATGCAACGCCGATCGTTTTTAACATTTCCTGAACATCTGCTGGGGTATTGGCAATGAACGAAGCCACGGAAGACCACCTTGATTTAGCCGATGCTTTCTAAGAACTTTTGGTATTCTTCGGCGGTCATGAGGTTGGAGGCCTCTTCCTTGTCCGAGATCTGGACTTTGGCGATCCATCCCTTTTCGAAAGCGGACTTATTGATGATCCCGGGGTCGGACTCCAAGCGAGTGTTGACTTCGACGACTTTGCCGGAGATCGGCGCGAAGATATCGTTGGCCGCTTTCACGGATTCGACCGCGGCGAATTCCTCGAACTGTTCGACCTCATCTCCGATCTCGGGAAGTTCCACAAAGGTGATATCCCCCAACGCTTCCTGCGCGTAATCGGTGATGCCGATGGTGGCGATATTGTCTTCGATGTTGACCCACTCGTGCTCTTTCGTGTACAGGTAATAATCCACTACTTCCATGATGGTGCTCTCCCTTATTTTTTCAACGATCCGTTGGGGTAAAATGTTCTTGAGCTTATTATCGCTAAATTTTTAGTATTGTCATCACCAAAATAGATTTTTTGTCCCGCACTGGCCAAGGCGACAGGAACGAACCCGAGCCCGATCCCGCGCTGGCAATGCGGCGAGAAAGTCCCGCTGGTGACGACACCGCTCGGCGCCAGTGGGACGCTGGTGACCACACCGACCTCTTCACCGGTCGGTGCGTAAATTTTGTTGTCCTGGCGCGGCGCGCGGCGCGTTTCGGAAATGAATCCGGCAATTCTCCGGCCCGGGCCTTCCTTCTGTTGTTTTAATAGCGCGTCTTTTCCGATAAAGTCTTTGGTAAAGTCGACAAACCGCGTGAGGCCCGCTTCCAGCGGTGTGATCGTTTCGTTTAATTCGTGTCCGTATAAACTGTACCCGACTTCAAGACGCAACATATCCCGCGCGCCGAGGCCAGCGGGCTTGACCAACGGGTTTTCCAGCAATTTTTGCCAGATCGCCGTTACCGTTTTGGAGGACGAATAAATCTCGTAGCCGAGTTCGCCGGTATATCCGGTGCGGCTCACGCGAACGGTTTCATTTAAAAGTTTAAAACTGCCAAATGTGTAATAGGCGAGTTTTTCGATTCCCGGGATCAGAGGTTTGAGGACCTCGCGCGACAGAGGGCCCTGGACGTCGATCTTGCCGATTTCGGAAGAAATGTCTTTAAAGGCCTGCGGCTGTTTCAGACGCTGACGGAAATGTTGCGCGTCCTTTGGCGTTGTCGCGCCGTTGACCACAATAAACCACTCGTCTTGTCCTTCACGGAAGACGACCAGGTCATCGATTACGCCGCCCTGGTCGTTAAGGAGCATTCCGTAACGGCACGAGTGGACCGGCATATCATCGATCTTCATGGTCACCAGCGCGTCCAGGCCCGTTTTGCGGCAGTCACCGTGGATCAGGAACTCTCCCATATGACAGGTATCAAAAAGGGTGGTGGATTTGCGGGTATGCTCGTATTCGGAAAGGATCCCTTCGTACTGCACGGGCATTTCCCATCCGCCGAAGGGAACGATACGCGCGTTTAGGGCAACGTGTTCATTGTACAGCGGGGTTTGTTTGAGTGTCTCTTGCGTCGCGGTCATTGTGGTATCTTATAAAACTCTTATTTGTTTGTAAAGATAATTCAATTTCCAATATGCGGGGATCATTAAAATAATAACAGGACGAGCAATCCCGCGAAGTAGCCGGCCAGAATGGGCATGGTCATTTTTTTCATGTAAGTGCCGAAATGGATATTTTCCATGCCCATGACAACGACCCCGGCCGCGGAGCCGATGATCAGAAGGCTCCCTCCTGTCCCCACACAATAGGCGACCAGCGGCCAGATCTTGGAATCCATGGGGAACTGGTCGACATGATACATTCCCATCGTGGCGGCGGTCAGCGGGACATTGTCGATGAGGGCTGAGAGAATCCCCAGCATGCCCACAACGATATTTTTGTCTCCCAAATGCGCGTCCAGCCAGTTGGAAATTTGGTCCAGAACGCCGATCGTTTCCAGTGAAGCGACCGCCATGAGGATCCCCAGAAAAAAAAGCACGCTGGAGATGTCGATGCGGGCCAGCACGTGTGGGACTTTCAGGTGGTGTTCTTCCCGATGGATCATGTCGGTGAACAGCCACATCAAGCCTAACCCCAGCATGATGCCCATGTAGGGCGGCAATCCGGTCGTCCCGCGCAGGATGGGAATGAAGATCAGGGCGCTGATGCCCAGCACAAAGACCCGTTTGGTGCCGGTGGGAAAATGTTCCGGTTTAACGGCTGCGGCGGGGATCAATTTTTCGCGGGTCAGTGTCCTGGAAAGAACCCCAAGGGGTACGATCAGGGAAATGATGCTCGGGAGAAAAACCGTTGAGATCAGTTTTGAGGAGCTGACCCGGTTGTCGATCCAGAGCATTGTTGTCGTGACATCACCTATCGGCGACCACGCGCCGCCGGCATTGGCGGCAACGATGATCATGCTGGCGAACACAAAGCGGTCTTTGTGTTCCGGTATGTACCGGCGCAGCAGCAGGATCATGATGATGGCTGTCGTCATGTTGTCGAGCACGGCGGAGACAAAAAAGGTGACGAACGAGATCTGCCATAACAGCGTTCGTTTATCGCGGGTGGTGATGAAACGGGTGATGATCTGAAAACCGTTGTGCGTGTTGATGAGCTCAACGATGGCCATCGCGCCCAGCAGAAAGATCATGACCTGGGAGGTGTCCGCGAGGTGGGCGTTGAGCGGTCCCAGGGCGCGGTCGGTCTGTGGAAAATACTGCACGCTGACCAGGACCCAGCATAAAACGGCAGTAATGAGCGCCACCGCGGCCTTGTTGATGCTGGTCTTGTGTTCAAGAATGATGGCGGCGTAGCCGGCTATAAATACGAGAATGATCCAGAACGGGATGTTCATAGGGGATCTTTAAGTCGCGCTGTCGTGCCACACCCGCGCTAGGCGCGTGGCGATATTAATTTCTTTTGTTGGCAAAGTAGACTTTTCCATAGGAAAAGATGCAAATGCTCAGAAAGAACAGCCCGAGGATGTATTTTATTTGTAGCGGCGGTTGGGCGATCAGTGTCGCGTAAGCCAGGGCGATGATATTGGCCACAAAGGAAATAAACAAGAGCCTGAAGCTCAAGCCATCGATGGTGTTCGTCCGCCAGGTTTTCAGTATCTGCGGAATATAACAGATCGTGAACAGGAACGTGGCTGTCCATCCCAATATGCTTGCCAGTTGTGTTTTATCGAGCATGTCGCGGTCTTTCTGCTTGGACAGACGCGTGTGGAAAGTCTTTGTTATTCATCCCACGCCACGGCGTCGGCGGGCTGGGCGCTGGCGGAAACTTCTGTTTCCCCAACGGGAGCGGGTTGCCCTCCGGGAGCAGCCCCGGTTTTTTTCGGCATGAAATGGATACTGTTGGCGATGATGCGCACGCGGCTCTGCGTTTTGCCGTCTTTTTCCCAACGGTCCTGGCGCAGGCGTCCTTCCACGATGATGCCGCTGCCTTTGGTAAGGTATTTGGAACAGTTCTCGGCCGCCGCGCCCCAGACTTCCACGTCGAAATAGGACACTTCAGTCGTTTTCTCGCCGTTTTTGGTGTACACCCGGTTATTGGCGATCGAGAGGCTGCAAACTGTTTTCCCTGAAGGTGTGTACTTTAATTCCGGATCTCGCGTGAGATTCCCCATGATGTTGACGCTGTTGAGGCTCATGTGTTATGTCCTTTCTTTAGTTGATGTAATGCGCCTAGGAGGAATCCTCCGCCTTTCCTATTTATTATGGAAGGCGGAGTCCTGCTTTCCATAACTGAAGCGTAATAGAAAAGCAGGAGAACCCCTGTGCAATTTAAATGCGCCTGAGAGGAATCGAACCCCTAACCCTTTGATCCGAAGTCAAATGCTCTATCCAATTGAGCTACAGGCGCAAATCCGTTTTCCTTCCCCGCCTCTTCCCCCAGCTCATCGACCACGCGCTTGACTTCCATTTCGGCTTTTTCGATCCGTTCTTTGCACGTCGTGATCAGCTCAACCGCCTCCTTGACCTTGTCGGAAAGTTCATCGACATCGATCTCTTCATTCTCGATCTTCGCCACGATCTCTTCTAGGCGTTTGATGGCTTTATGATATTTTCCTTCGGCCATATTTCATGCTCTCCTTTTGATCGACTCAATGCGGCTGGTTAGGGAACCGTCTGCCAGTTCTGTTTTGACTTCCTCCCGCGCGCCCACGTCCTTGATGCTTTTGACGACCTTGCCCGTGCTGGTACGAGTGATGCTAAAGCCACGCTTCATTGTATTGATTGGATGCGCGATTTCAATGATTCTTTTATAAGCCTTCAATTGGTCGCGCTTCTGGATAATGAGCGTGCGCGCGCCGCGTTTGAGGCGGTCACCGTGAACGGTCAGCGCGGTTTTCTGGTCGTTGAAAAGCACAGCGGGTTTGTGTTTAAGTGTTTCGCCGAAACGGATCAATTGTTCCTGGTGATCCGTGAAAAAAGACATTGTCCCCTGCTGCAAGCCGGCGGCTGAATTTTTCAAGCGCTGCTTATGATCCGCCAGCGTTGTTTGTGCTTCGTGGATGACGCGTTCCAGCTGTTCATTCAGCCCAAATATAAATTCGGCAACGCGGGTGACAAGATATTGCGCGATGGCCGTCGGGGTTTTCGCGCAGGTGTGGCTGGCCATGTCGGTGATCGTGATGTTGATCTCATGTCCGATGCCGCTTAAGACCGGCACAGGACAAGCCGCGACCGCTTCGGCGATCAGCGCGCTGTCGAAACAACTTAATTCCGCCAGCGATCCGCCGCCGCGGGTGATGACAATCGCCTCCAGCCCTTCAATATTTTGCAGTTGGACAAGCGCGCGGCAGACATCTTTGGGCGCGTTCTTGCCCTGCATCAAAGTATTGCGCAGATATATTTTGAATCCGTAGCCGCTTTTACGCAGTTCGGAGATAAAGTCGTTGTACGCGGCGGAATCATCCGAGGTGATCAGTCCGATCGAAAGCGGCACCAGTGGCAAAGGTAACTGCTTGTTCTTGTCCAGCACGCCCTTCTCTTTGAGCGCGGCGATCAGTTTTTGCTTTTCCTGGGCGAGCTTGCCGAGCGTGTAGGTGGGGTCGATCTCTTCGACGATCAGGCGCACGGCCCCGTGCGGCGGATAAAAATCAACGGTACAGCGGAATTTGACTTCGATATCGTCTTTGAGCGCGAACGCGTTCTCGCTTTGAGCGAGGACCTGGTCGATGACCGTTTTGCGGTTGGCGAAGATGACCAGCCCGACGCGGGCGAGGATCTCATCGGAATTGGGGGCCTTCTCAACCAGTTCAAAGAAAATGTGTTTTTTGCCCTTGTTGCGGTCGTATTGCTGGATCTCGCCGCAGACCCACACCGGCTGGGGGAACCCGGCGTTAAGGACATCTTTGATGAACCGATTTAATTCAGAAACTTTAAGATACTCACCGTTCATGAGAATCGCTTAACGTCGCATTCTGTCTTGCATCATGCGCAATTGTTCTTTTTGGCGCACGCGCGCTTCTTCCGTTTTTCTGCGTGTCTCTTCCTGCAGACGCCTGGCTGTATCTTTGGTCTCACGCGCTTTTTCCTGACTTTGGCGCACATTTTCCTGGTTTTGCTCGGCCAGATCTCTTCGCTTTCTTTCGCCTTCTTTGAGCATCGTGAAAAAATCCTCCACTTTTTGCGTCCGCTCTTTTACCAGGGAAAGGAGTCCAGAGACCTTCTGTTGCAGTTCTTCCGGTTCAACCGTTTCATCGGCCGCTTGTGGCCAGGATGGTGTTCCGATGAGAAGGAACATGCTTCCCCAAAAGATAATCTGAGCGGTTTGGGGATAATTGGGATGTGCCCTATTAAAGAAGTTTTTCATAGGCCTCCTAGTCTTCGCTGGAAAAGCACGCGAAAATGACTTTCTCAATACCCGGCATGATCTCGAGACATTCTTTTACGGTTTGAACCGCGATACGCGCGGCTTGGTCTTTAGGAAAACGGTACGCGCCGGTACTGATGCAAGCCAGAGGCTCCCTGTGGGGAGGAAACGCGATCGTTTTGAGGTTGTTGTCCCGGGCGAGTTCGAGGGAACGACGGTAGCAGTTTTCCAGAAGTGTTTCTTCATGGCATTTGCCTCCTCTCCAGATAGGACCGACGGTATGGAGGACGTGTTTGGCCGGCAGTTTGTATCCGCGGGTGATCTTCGTTTCACCGGTGGGGCAACCGCCAAGCGTGACGCATTCCGCCAACAGTTGCGGCCCGGCCGCGCGGTGAATGGCGCCGTCCACCCCACTCCCGCCCAAAAGTGTAGTGTTTGCTGCGTTTACTATTACGTCAACTTTGAGTTTGGTGATGTCACCTTGCAGAATTTCTATCCGCATATCGTATCTAGTATCTCGTTGTTCGTATCTCGGCATTTAATAAAAACGAAATACGAGATACGTCACCTTAATCAAAAATCACTGTTTTATTTCCGTAACACAATATTTTCCGCTCCAGATGCCAGCGCACGGCGCGGCTCAAGACCGCTTTCTCCAGGTCCTCGCCTTTGCGGACAAGATCGTTCAAGGCATCCCGGTGGGAGATGCGTACCGTGTCTTGTTCGATGATCGGGCCTTCATCAAGTTTTTCGGTAACGTAGTGGCTGGTGGCGCCGATGATCTTGACGCCTTTTTGGTACGCCTGGAGGTACGGGCTTTTTCCCGCAAAGGCGGGCAGGAACGAATGGTGGATATTGATGATCCGCTGGCGGTATTTATTGACGAAGCGCGCGCTGAGGATCTGGTGATAACGGGCCAGGACAAGGAGATCGATGTTTTCTTTTTCCAGCAGTCTAAGCTCTTTGGCTTCCTGGACGCTTTTGTTTTTTGGCGTGATGGGTAATACGTGAAACGGGATCTTAAATTCCCGGGCGATAGATTTGGCATCAGGGTGGTTGCTGATGATCAACGGGACAGCGCAGTGAAAGTGCCCCGCCTTTTTGCGGTATAAAAGGTCATACAGGCAATGCAAGTGCTTTGAAACAAAGATCGCCACCCGCAACGGCCGGTCGGCGAAACACAATTCCCATTTCATGCCGAAGCGCTGGGCGATCGCCTGCAGGTGCCCCGCGATCTTTTCTCTCGGGATATCGAAGCCTTTGAGCGACCATTCCACCCGCATGAAGAACGTGTTGCTCTGTTCGTCAATATGCTGGTCGGAATGCAAAATGTTCCCGCCATGCTGGTAAATGAAGTTCGTGACGGTCGCGGTGATCCCTTTGCGGTCCGGGCAGGAAATCAATAAAATGGCGTGGTTCATCGATGAGCTCCTTTGCGAGAACTTAAATCTGCTTAAATTTTATCTAAAAACCATTATATTGCAATTCTTTTTGAGCTTCCTAGCGTCCGTGTCATAAAACGTACGACTTGATCATCTAAAAGGATGTGCCTCTGGAGGATCGGCTTTTTAAGCACCAGGCCTTCTAAGTCGGTGCAGCGGCTGAGGGCCACGTACATCTGCCCCGGGGCGAAGGTGCCGTTGCCGATATCGAGGACCACTTTGGAAAATGTTTTCCCCTGGCTTTTGTGGATGGTGATCGCCCAGGCGAGTTTTAAGGGATATTGACGGAAAGATCCGGCGGATTCCGAATCGATCTGCTCGGTATCTTTGTTATAAAAGAACCGGAACACTTCCCAGGTAAATTGGGGCACTTCAACAACCAGGCCGCTTGAGAGCGCCACGCGGACCGTGCCTCCCTGCAGGGAGCCTCTGGCCGTCGTTGCGTGATCTTTGGCCGTGGAGAAGATCTTGCCGATCGTTCCGTTGACCCATTTCCCGCCGGGATCGTTATTGAGGAGCATCACCTGCGCGCCGGTTTTAAGTTCCAGCTGTTGATGTGTGGGCAAAGATTTAAGGTCAAATCCATCGGACAGAGCACCTTCTAAATGTAAACTTTCTCCAGGCAGTTCCTTCAGTCTCTCCTGATTGATTCCGTCGGCCAGGGCGTTGGTCGTTGTCAAATAGACGTAGAAGTCCTTTTCGCCGGGGCTGAACCGGGGATCAAGCCTGCGGTTCAAGACCGCCAGGTCCGTCACGGTCATCGACTTGTCCCTTACGTTATTAAGCAGCCGGATGAACGCTTCGTCTTTTTGGCGGTAGATCTTTTTTAGTTCGATGACCTTGAAATCCAGTTGCTTAAAGGCCGTGGCATCGAAGAAATACGGACTGGCGTAGAGGTCTTTAAAGATATCACGGTCCAGCCGGGTCATGACCGGGGGCAACTGGTAAAGGTCACCGAAGAAGATCATTTGAACGCCGCCAAATGGAGCTGTTGCATCAGGCCCGTGCAGGCGCAGGAAGGCCTCCACGCAATCCAAGAGGTCCGAGCGCACCATTGAGATCTCGTCAATGACGATCGCGTCAAGTTTTTTGAAGATGGCTTTATGCGCTTTGCGCAAACGGATTGACAGGACCCCTTCCGGGGGAATGTCCGGACGGAAACGGAAAAAAGAATGAATGGTCTGCCCG
>ORJL010692011.1_pt1 | contig 23598 bp, 27 predicted proteins | sample 1779941 | NCBI WGS metagenome assembly ORJL01 (sample SAMEA104232317, study PRJEB22302) | groundwater metagenome | biome: forest; feature: aquifer; material: groundwater | place: USA | collected 2011-08-07 | depth 5.8 m
ATATCTTATGTCGGAATTGAAAACCGCAGACTTTAGTCTGCGGTAGTAGCCAATCTTGTTTTCAATTCTGAACATCCCCAAAATCGAGGGCCTGTGACAAACCGCGCCTTTTAAGGCGCGGTGGCCCATCGATTTTGTGATTGGGGATTTGAGTTTACCTCCTTTTTGCCATGAAGATACAGTTTTTCCTGCAAGATACGCTTGTATTTGTGCCAGAGTATTCTCTTTTGTTAGAAGCACACTCATCTCTTGTTTTTTTTTGGATAGTATGTCAGACCGATGATTGCGAAGACTATACCTGCAATTATTGAGATTATTCCAAGATAGAGTGCGGTTTTCTCTTCGAAGAACTTAAAGAGCACTGCGCTCAGGATAAAGAAGGAAAGAGCTGTCCTAATGAAAGAGAGCATGGTTCTTTCACGAGCCAGGGTTGTTCTTCGCTGATCAAGCGCGACTATTTTATCTTTTTTCTCTTTCATTCGTCCTTTTTTCCCTACTTTTTATAGTGCCTGCTCTTTTTATTTCTTTCTCTTAGCTTTTGAAGAAGTAGCTCATTGCTTCTTGGATGTTTTCCACTTCTTTGATTTCAATGCCTGCCTCTTTGTTTACGTCCACTCTTTTCGGCTGGGTTTCTTGAGTGCAGAAGTCTACTCCGCCGTATTTCTCGCAATGTTCTATGGTTTCATATACTACTTCCTTGCCTTGGAGGAGAGGAACAAGAAAGAGTGTTGCTCCAGCTTGCTTGGCTGCTTTGGCTTTTTCAAGAATTTCTGAGACAGGGCCTATGGTGCCGTCGTGATTGATTGCTCCGGTCATCATGATGCTGCCTGCAGGCTCTTTCTCTTGGAGGGCTGCGATGGTTGCAATGGTTAAGGCGGCGCCTGCTGATGGACCCCCTATAAGCGAGGCCTGCGCTTTGATGGTATAAATAAGGTCAACGGTATTGACGTCAATTTTGGCAATGTCTGCTGCAACCTGCCGCGCAGTTCGAATGCTTTGCTGGGTATCTGCCCAGAAAAGGAGGCCTTCTATATCAACAAGAGTTCTTCCTGTTCCTGGCTTTGCTGTGACTTTTAATGTAGTGACAACACCGGATTTATTAGTATCGACTGCAGGGAGCTTCATTTCTACTGTTGTTTCTGTGCCGTTGGCGACGAAGATCAAGGGTTCGTAAGAGATTTTTTCATCTTTTTTTTCTGTGACTATCTGCTTTTCCTCGATAGTATTTTTCAAACTCTGCCGTTGTGAAAACTGAAGCGCAAGCATGATCAGATTCAGAAGAATAAAGATCCCAATGATCACTAACAGGTAGATAAGGATGGTTTTTGTTCCCCTCTTTTCTTCAGGAATCATTTGCGGCGATGCATGCGACTGGATTTTTCTTGCCATGTTTTGCTGAATATTTTTTACTAAAGATCTTTTTCTTTTAAATACTTTGCGAAGTTTTTTTCTTTTTTTGCGCATATTTCTCTTTTCCTTGGGGAATGAGCCTGCACAGATTTGAACTGTGGACCCCTGCCTGTCTAATAATTTATCAGAGCAGTGCTCTAACCAGACTGAGCTACAGGCTCATGAGAAAAGGGAGGCGAGAGGTTATTTAAAGGTTTTTAATGTCAGAATTGAAAACCGCAGGCTTTAGTCTGCGGTAGTAGCCAATCTTGTTTTCAATTCTGAACACTTCATCATCAAAGATGATGAGAGCTGTCAGAATTTTTAGTTCTGAAGTTTCAAAGTCTATGACTTTGACAACTCTCAGAAATCTTTGACTTCAAAATCTTTAGATTTTGATAGCCCTCAGATCTCCGTGAGTTCTGAGGTTTCTGAAGTCCCCAAAATCGATGGGCCTGTGACAAACCGCACCTCTCAAAAATCACAGATTTTTGATGACCATCAGAAACCAAAGGTTTCTGAGGTTTTAAGGCGCGGTGGCCCATCGATTTTGTGATTGTAAATTTGAATCTTTTTTTAGATTGATTTTTACTCTAAGGACTTTTTCAACAAGGCCACAGGAAGTAAGGTTTAAAAATGGGCTTTCTCTTGGAAATTTGAGTTCTTTGGAGAACCTATGGCACACGGAATGTATCACTATCTTGGAGAAGCGTGGAAGAAGCATGATCCTCAAGCATTAAGAGAAAGAATGATGCAATGGAGACGGGAGAATGCTATTGTTCATGTAGGGAAACCTTTGCGATTGGACAAGGCTAGGATTTTGGGGTATAAGGCAAAGAAAGGATTTGTTGTTGCCCGCGTTCGGCTTTTGCGAGGAGGCAGGAAGAGGGAGAAGGTGAATGCCCGAAGGAGAACGAAGAGAAAAACTAATCGAAAGACACTTAAGGTTAATTATCGATGGATTGCAGAAATGAGGGCTGCACGAAAATTCACGAATTTGGAGGTGTTGAATTCGTACTGGATTGGGAAGGATGGGATGCATTATTTTTTTGAAGTTATTTTAGTTGATCCTGAAAGGGCTGAGATTCGGTCTGATAAAGATATTAATTGGATTTGCAGGCCTGAGCATCGTGGCCGAGTTTTTCGAGGATTGACTTCTGCGGGGAAGAAGTCCCGAGGACTTCGCAAGAAGACCAGGAATTTGAAAGTCAGGCCTTCGTTGAGAAGTTGGAGTAGGAAGGGGAAGTAATATTTATATAGTGGGTTTGGTTAGACTATTCAAGAGAAGATGGTGCGGAAAATTTTAGAGAGAGAGAGACAAAGAAAAATAATCAGAAAATCTTAATTGTTCTTGGTATTGTTGTTGTGGTTGTTCTCTTAGCTTTTCTTTTTCGATCTCGCTTTACAGGCGAGGTTGTTGGTGCTCCTTCTCCCACGCCAACGGTGACGACTGCTCGTGTTGCTGGAAGCCCTGCTTTTAATTATGATGTGAATAGAGATAGAAGGGTGAATTTTGCAGATGTTCATGCCTTGTTGGGAAATTTACTCAACAATCAGAAGGCTGATTTTAATGGAGATGGAGCGGTTAATGTTAAAGACGTTATCGATGAGATTAATAAGCTTTTTGGGTTTACAGCCCCTTCACCAGCGATACCGACAATTTGCCCTACGATGAAAGATGATGATTGTACAGTGACTGGTTCTGGCGTCTCTGAAGGGGAAGGTGCGTCAAGAGCAGAAGCTGAACAGAAGGCAGTTAGTGACTGTAATCAAAAAAGTCTTTCAAGTTGTCAAGATTCTCAAGATCGAGAACTTAATGATAATCAACAATCTTGTGAAAACTCGCCAGCAGGGTGTGGTTTTAGCTCTCAATTAAAAAGTAAAGAATGTGAGATACAATCATGTGCTTCCATCAGGGTTTATATGGTTTATGGCCGTGATGAACATACGCGTGCACCCAACGCACAAGGCATTATCCATATCGACAAGGAAGAATGCGATCATGCAGGAAACTGCAAGGTGACTTTCCTTGTTTGGGGCGAACCTCCCGATGGGTTAAAAAATCCTAGAACATGGTTTGAATGCATTGCAGTTAAACAGTATAATCAAGATGCCTACACCTGTGAAAAGCAACAAGAAGGTGCTGAAGATTGTACTGCTGGTGGAGTTTGCTGATTTTTAATGTTTTCTCTTACTCACTCTTTGGAGAACTATAGTAACATAGTAACCCAACTTAATTTTTCGTTGGGTGAACCTGAAAAATCTATTTACTTTTGATTCTTCGAGTTGCTATAAGCAACGAAAAGATCTCTCGTTTTCTCTTTCAAGCGTCTATTCTATGGATGGCTTGATCCTGCCAGAGCTTCCTGTAGAGGTAGAAATAGTAGGAGAGCTCTGCAGGGTTTCTGACGAAGATGACCTTATGATGGGTGATGATTTCATTTTTGAGATAGAGTGGGAGAAGTTCAAAAATGTGGATATCGTATTTAGGATTTTTTGCCTGAAGGAAGAGAGTTTCCTGATATATTTTTTTTGCCTTTTCCTTGTTTCCTATGACCATACAGATGTCAATGTCGCTTCTCGGAGTAATTTTTCCATTGATTTGCGAGCCGTAGAGAAGGATGGCGAGAACTCTTCCCTTGAATTTATTAAAATCGGTTTTGATTTGTTCTATGAGTTTAGATCGCATTTTCCAACTTTTTGAGGATTTTCTTCAGTTCTGGCAGGAGGGTTTGGATTGATTCTTTGGCAACTGCATCATCTGTTTTATTGTATTTATGGATGATGCGGTTTCTTAGTCCATTTGCATCCTCAAGCATTCCCGCATCTTTTTCTTCTAGGAATTTTAATTCTGTTAGCTTCTCAATATTTTTATAATCGTCTTCTACAAATTTACCTTTGTCTTTTAGAAACATGGCAAGAACATCTGAGATTGCCTCTACGATTTCTTGGAAGGCTTTGTAGGTAGCTAGTTTGGATTTCTCATCTGGAAAAGGAATCCATTCTTCTATTTCTACGACTCTTTTTTCTGCGAGTTCTATTTTTTCTTGATAGCGTTTTTTCCTTTCCATTCTTGTCTTAAGAATTCATTCTATTTAAGCTTTGTCTGCTTACACCCTGATTCTATCGCTGAAATATGCTCCTACGCCAAAGATGCCGACGATGGCATGGAGAAAGGTATCTGTTGTTGAGAAGGCGTCAAGGTAAGGGGAAGCAAAATCAGGGAAAGCGAAGCCAAAGGATGCCACGAAGAGGAAGAAGAGGCCTGCAAAGAGAGAAAATGGCTTATAGAAATTTCTGTTTTTCCAGTTTTTTATGATGATGACGCCGAGAAAAATATGGAAGAGCTTGTGCCATGTTTCTGGGCGATAGCCTTTGCTGTAGAAATCCCAGATTAACGTTAGTGTGATCAGAAGAAAGTAAACTCCGATGATCCTTGTGTAGTTGCGTTGTATGTCGTTAGGCATTTTCGATTTTCTTTTTTGGTTACTCGATATTAATAATTCTGTTTTTAAGCTTCTTCTGGAAACTTGTTTTTGTGTCTTGTTGAGCAAATATTTACTAACCCTTTTTCTCCTTGAAGCAGATAGATGTTATATTTAAATATTGCTTTTTCTTTTTCTTTTTATGCTGTATTCTGAATTGTGCGAGGTGTATGGAAAGCTGGAGAAGACTTCGAAGAGGCTGGAAAAAACCGAGATTCTTGCTGAGTTCCTGAAGAAATTGAGAACAGAGAGGGCTGCTGCCGGCATTCTTTATCTTTTGAGAGGAAGGATCTTTCCTGATTATGACGGGAGGGAGACTGGGATATCCTCACAGCTTGCGATCAAGGCTATTGCGAAGTCTGCTGGGGTTTCTGCAGAAGAAGTTACTCAGGAGTGGAAGAAGCTCGGCGATCTTGGCACGGTAACTGAATCTGCTGTGAAGAGGAAGAGGCAGCATACCTTGTTTAAGGAGCAATTGACGGTAGAGAAAATATTACAGAATCTGCGAGGGCTGGTGGAGTTTACTGGCGCAGGGACTGTTGATAAGAAAATAGGGCTGATTACAGAACTTCTTACTTCAGCTTCTTCTCTTGAGGCTCGCTATCTGGTGAGGACTCTCCTGGGTGATTTGAGAATTGGACTGGGAGAGGGAGTTTTGAGAGATGCTTTAGGATGGTGCTTTTTTGGGAGGGGGGATAAAGAAGCGCTAGAAAAAGTGCAGAAAGCATATGATGTTACCAATGATTTTGCTGTTGTTTTTGAGCAGGCTGGGAAGGGAGTTCATGCCCTTGAGGAGGTTTCATTGCAGCCGGGAAGGCCGGTTAAAGTGATGCTTGCTTTGAAGGTTTCTTCAGTAGAAGAGGGTTTTGAAGAAGTGGGGAAGCCTGCTGCTTTTGAGTTCAAGTACGACGGATTTCGGCTGATGATTACCAAAGATACGCTGGGGGAAATTAAGTTGTTTACCCGACGGCTGGAGCATGTGACACGGCAGTTTCCAGAGGTTGTTGCTTATGTGAGAAGACATGTGAAAGGAGAGACGTTTATTCTAGATTCAGAGGCAGTAGGTTTTGATCCTGTAAAAAAGAGATATAAGCCATTTCAGGAGATTAGCCAGAGAATTAAGAGAAAATACGAGATTGAGAAGTTAAGCAAGGATCTCCCTGTCGAGGTGAATGTGTTTGATGTTTTGTACTATAATGGGAAGAGCCTGATTCAAGAGGTTTTTGAAAAGCGGAGGAAACTGCTAGAGAAAATTGTTCGAGAGGAGAAGTGGAAGATTAAGTTGAGCGAGATCTTGGTTACGGATAATATAGAAGAGGCTGAAGATTTTTATTCTCGGGCGCTTGGGGAAGGAGAGGAAGGGCTGATGGTGAAGAAACTGGATGCACCTTATAGGCCTGGGGCGAGAGTTGGAAATATGCTGAAGCTGAAGCCCGAGGATAATGAGTTTGACCTTGTTGTTATTGGCGCTGAGTATGGGACTGGAAAGAGAGCGGGCTGGCTTTCAAGCTATCGCGTTGCATGCCAGCATGAAGGGAAGTTTTTGGAAATCGGGAAAGTGTCGACGGGATTGAAGGAGAAAGAGGAGGAGGGATTGAGTTTTCAGGAGATGACCCGCATTCTGAAACCTTTTATTATTGGAGAACATGGGCGAGAGGTTACTGTGAAGCCGCAGGTTGTTGTAACTGTTGTTTATCAGAATATTCAGAGAAGCCCGACGTATGCTTCAGGGTATGCTTTACGTTTTCCCCGGCTTACAAGGCTGAGGCCTGACCGAGGCGTAAAAGATATTGTTTTTTTGAAGGAAGTGGAGAGGGAAATGAAGAAGGAGAGATGATTGGATTTAGAAATTTTTTCATTTGTATCCCGAATTTATTGGACAACTTTTCTCATTTTTTGCACTCCATTTTTTTTATCGTCGGAGCAAGAATAGAAAGATTTATAAAGGGGTGACTTTTCTATAGGATATAAAAAATGGTGATGACAATGCATAACAGAAAATTATTTCTTGGCTTTGGAATGCTGATGGTAATGAGTGTTTTGGGTTTAGCAGTATTTGGATTTTCGATGTTGATTTCTGGCGGAACTTCTGATGGATCGGATTCTTCTACGTCACTTATTCGTTATGGATCGAATGTCTGCATTTACAAAAATACCTGGAATGGGAATGGATATGATGGAGATAAACTTTTAGAGTGCAGCCATAATGTCTTTTACAGGAATGGTCAGAATATGACTCGTGATCTTCTTGGAGGCGGAGGAAATTTTGTACGAGAGATCTCCCTATGTAATGCTACTCAAGGAAATGCTGCTGTTGGATGCGGAACAGTGACTGTAGATGAAGATGCGGATACTTTCCCAGCGTATGAAGCAGGATGCGGATTAGAAAATGCTTCAGGGGCATATACGATCCTCAATAGCTTTAAGAGCGGGAACTGGACTATCTCCAGTACTTTCACTTCAACCTGCGCTAATCGACTTGTTAATGTAACAAGACTGCAGAACGCATCAGATTCGCCTTTTGCAGCGAACAGCTTTACTTTGGTAACTTTGCAGTCATCGGACCAACTTACTGTTAATTGGACCATCTTTGTGGAGTGATCTTTCTTTTTTATACGTTCTTTATTTTTTCATGGCACTAAAACATGGAAGCTTTATGCTTATTAGAAATACAAACATTATTTCTGATTGTTGCCGGAAAATATAGATTTCTAACGCGGGGGAGATAAGTCCTGCTTTAGGTATATTGCCTATAAGCTCTATGATTCAGACGTAATGCATTAAAATTAAAATGAGATGAATACTTCCAGTTGAGACTTTAAAAATACATTTTTCGCACCCTGCGTGGTTTTAACCTGCAGTAAGAAAAAGCATTTTTGATAGCTTCAGAAACTTTATGTTTCTGAGAGTGGTCAGAATCTTGCGATTCTGACATGATCAAAAACTCAAACACGCTCGAGGCTTTAACCCCGAGTTTTTGACATTATATAAATGTTTTTAAAGCGGTTTCCTTATTCTTAGATATGGATAAAAATGATAAATTGGTGATGGTGGTTGAAAGGGATTTTTTGTTTGCTGGAAGCACGTTTCATTTCAATGGTTTTTCAGATATTTCTCCTCATTTTTTGAAGGTTATTCATCAAGGACATTCTTTTATGAGAAGGGGAGATATGGAAATAGATCCTTGTTATAAGCAGATTATCCCGTATTGTGCGATTGTGCACCCCGGGACAAAGAAAGTGTTTGCATATCAAAGAAGTGATGATCCTGCAGACTATACCGAAGGCAGGCTGGCTGGAAACTGGTCTTGGGGGCTTGGAGGGCATATTCATCCTGAAGATAAGGTGCTTGGAATAGATCCTTTACTTGTTAACTTGGAGAGGGAACTGAAAGAAGAAACGAATTTTGATGGAAGTTTCACTCCGGTTCATGCAGGGTATATTAACGACGATGTTGTACCTGAGAATTCTCCTGCAGGAAAAGTTCATGTCGGCCAGGTGCATTTTGGTGTTTTTTATGTTATTCACTATGATGGAAAGCCTGAAGATCTAAAAGTTAAGAGTGAAGCCAAACATGGCGAATGGTTGAACTATGCGGAGTTGGAAGAAATTGCCTTGAAGAATCCGAAAGTTGATTCTTGGTCTAAGATTGCGTTGGGTGTGTTGAGGAAGATATGCAGTTAAAGACCACAACCACCTATTTTATCTCCGCATCTTCCACAAGTATAACAATTAGGAGAAATTTGCATCATGGGATTTCCGCATGCACGACATGGAATCCCTCTCGCATTATTCAAACTTCTTTTTGATTGGGTTGTAATGAGTTCATCAAGTTGATCTCCTTTCACAAAACCGCCTAATTCAGGGTCTTTCATTACGTGTTCAAAATTCCAGTCATCGACTTTTGCTTTTCGGTAAGTTCTAACGGCTCCATTGACAACACCTCTTAATTCTTCTATTTTTACTCCCTCTTTGTCGTCAGCTAGTTCAATTACCCCTTTATACTCAAATAATAAAAGTTTTCCTGCGTAATCTAGCGGAGAAAGTGCGGTTTTTATTGCAGCATGTCCTTGTACAAGCCCTTTGGGTTCGAATTCTTGCCCGATCCAACCGTCGGTAATTGTCTCTAAATCAACACCTCTTTTTAGCGATTTTGAGGCGCTAATTCCATGAGTTTCTAGGAGCGCTTTTAGTGTTGAGCCTGCCCGGTACGCAAGGAGTGTAATTTGGCCCGGCCTTCCGTTAGGATATTCACTTACAATAACATGGAGCGGGTATCCTCCGACTGTAACTTCACTTTCAAATGCTCTTCTTCTTGTAGGCAGTTCTTCTTTTTCCCCTCGTTTTAAGGTGACAAAGCCTTTTTCGTGAAAGTTGAGGGCACTTGATGGTTTACTTTCGTTTCTGAAAACAGCAAGCGCTTTGAGGCCGAGATCGTATCCTAAGACATAACCATTAAATATGTCTTTCACTGTTGCAGATTCTGGAAGGTTGTTGGTTTTCGATATTGCTCCTGAGATAAATGGTTGGGTTGCAGCAAGCATTTTAATATGGCCTTCAAATGGCACACTCCCCACTCCATGCTGATTTCCTAAAGCTGTTGCGAAAATAGAGTAGTGTTGTTTGTTTACGTGGGGTGCGCCTACGATGGTATTTTCTTCTCCAACAAATGCTGAAATGTCTTTCAGTTGTTCTGGAGTGTATCCTAAATTACTTAATGCATTGGTGATTTCTTTATTTACCAATGTTATTCTTCCTCCGCCTGCGAGATCTTTGCCAATACTTAACGATATTGCTGGCTCTACTCCGGTGGTTTCGCATCCCATGAGGTAGGAGATAGTGCCTGTTGGTGCAAGGACTGTTGCTTGAGCATTTCTAAATCCATAGGCTTCACCTCTTTTGACAACTTTTTCCCAGGTTCTATGGGCTTCTTTTTTGAGATCTGTGGGAACATGCTCCCAAAGAACTGCTTCAAGATTTTTTTGGTGTTTTTTCATGACTTCTAAAAAAGGTTTTTTGTTAAATTCGTAATGAATAAATGTGCCCAGATTTTCAGCAAGTTCAGTGGATGTTTCGTAGGCGACTCCTGTCATTAAAGCAGTGATTGCAGCTGCTGTTGCTCTTCCTTCATCGGAATCATATGCTAAACCTTTTCTCATTAATAATGTTCCAAGATTTGCGTAGCCTAGTCCGATGGTTCTGAACTCCGGACTGATGGTTGCAATATCTTCGACTGGATAAGATGCAGCGTCATTTGCGATATCTTGTGCAATAAAAATCAGTCTACATGCTCGCTTGAATGCTTCCCCGTCAAAGTTTCCTTTCTCATCTGCAAATGTTGCAAGATTGAGTGATGCAAGGTTGCATGAAGTGTCATCTAAAAAGACGTATTCTGAGCAGGGATTTGTCGCCATGATTCTTCCTGAATTTTTAGAAGTATGCATTTCGTCTATTTTTCCTTTATATTGCACGCCAGGATCGCCAACTCTCCATGTAGCAAATGCAATTTCCTCCATCATTCTTCGTGCGGGAATTTTTCCCATTACAATTCCGTCAGTGACTCTTCTTAGCTCAATTTCATCATTTTTTTTGAGCTGATCGAAAAAAAGGTCATCAAGCCTTACAGAGAGATTGGTATTTTGAAAGTCAACGGTGGTGTAGGCTTCACCGTCCATTCCAGGAGAGTACCCATTTTGCATGAGAACAAGGGCTTTATGATCTTCATTTACTTTGCAGCGAATAAATTCTAAAATATCTGGATGGTCTTGATCCATGGTAGCCATTCTTGCAGCTCTCCTGCTTTTCCCGCCTGACTTAATACTTCCAGCACTTCTGTCATGGACGCCAAAGAAACTCATGGATCCTGATGATTTTCCACCTCCTGAAAGAGGTTCATGCTTTCCACGCATAGCCCCTACATTGTATCCTATTCCTGAACCTGACGAGAAAATACCTCCTTCATCAGTAAATTGCTTCAAAATGCTCTCAAGATCGTCTCGGGGCCCCTTAATAAAGCACGCATGGCATTGGGTCTTTACGTTGCATCCTTCCCCAACTTTTATCACTTCTCCTGTTTCAGGGTTGCGCCAATAATTGATTCCAGGACTTCCTTCGATGCCATATTCGGTGAAAATTCCTGCATTAAACTGAACAGGAGAATTGAATGCAAATCTTCTTTGAATTTGCAATGCTTTGAGCTCATCTGCAAATGCCTTCTTGTCCTCAGGAGTTTTGAAATAGCCTAGCTTTTCTCCCTCCTCTGCAAAGAAATGAGAAACTCTTTCGACTAGGTGGCGAGGTGAATTTTCATATTCTGATCCTATTTTTTGTCTTAGCTTTTCTTTCCATTCTTCTTTGTTTGGCTTGAAGAAGTATTTTTGAGCAACAATTTGTGCATCAACATCGTTCCAAGAAGGCGGGAAGAGAGCATCTTCCATACTGAAGATAGCATTTCCTTTTGTGTCAGTTATTTTCAGTGCTCTTTTTTCATAGGTGATATCTAATGGATCTGTTTCTTCATCGCTAAAGTAGCGTTCAATATGCAATCCTTCTTTTCTTTTAGGAGCATCATGAAATACTCTTCCTACATCAAGACGATCAAGATAGTTTTTTCCCTTGAAATGATAGACTCTGATTTGATTTCCTTCAATTGCTGTCGTGAGTTTTTCTTCAGGAAGGCCTTCTTCACGAATGAGGCGATACATTTCTTCTTTATCTAAATGTCTGATGCGGTCATAGGATTTAAGATCTAGGGGAGAATAGTGAAGGTTTCTTGAGCTTTTTTGAGGAAGTATGCTGAAACGGGTTTGTCCTGTATCGGGAAGCGTTCCTATTCCTCTACCATTCCCATCTTCTGACCCATTTTCCGCCATTTTACTCCAACTCCTTTAACTCGTCTTTGAAATCTTTAATGTCTTGAAAGTCTTGATAGACTGAAGCAAAGCGGATGTACGCCACCTTGTCTAATGTTCTGAGTTTTTGCATGACCATTTTTCCTATTTGTTCTGTTTTGATTTCTTTGCCTGCTCTTCTTAAGCGTTCTTCAATATCATCTAATGCTTCTTCGATTTTTTCAAGAGGCACAGGGCGTTTTTCACAGGATTTGATGAATCCTTGTTTTAACTTCTCCCGGTTGAAAGGCTCTCTTCTGCTGTCTTTTTTGACAACCGTTATCTCTATCTCTGCCCGTTCGTAGGTGGTAAATCGCTTTTTGCATTTTAAACATTCACGCCTTCTTCTGGTGAAGCTCTTGCTATCTCTTTTATTGGTTACTTTTGTCTCTGCATGTGCGCAATATGGACATAACATTGCTTGTCTCAAAGTGTGTTAAGCGAACTTATCACCTTTTTGTCGGTATACAACCGGTTGTATCTTATGTTGTATTAAAGCTCAACAGGTTGTATTTTTCAATTTCTTGAGAGAAGAGGGGTATTTAAATTTTTCTTTTCTTTTGCTCTTGTCGACGGAAAAATATTCGGTTTTAAGAAAAAAATCTTTTTGGTTTATAAATAGGCTTCCTGAAAGGTAATTTACCGACGGGAATATGGATGGAGCGTTTTTTATTTTCTTAGCGATAGGGCAACTGTCTTTTTCCGACGGGTGGAGCAGCTATTCTTCCTGTGCTTTACCGACGGCTATTTTCGGGATTTTTTCTCTTCTCCACATTAGATCGTAAAAATTTGCAAGATATCTGGCTCCTTCATAAACCTTTAGAGATGGAAAAAGAAGTTATATTGATTTCTGAGCGTAGCTCTTGCTGATCTTCTCTGACCAGAATTCCGGCAGTGAGAAAGAAATGATGCCTTCAAAAACGTCGTCGATCACATAGACAAATGGTTTTTTGTCCTTCGCTTTTATTTTATGAAATGCTTCTTCTACTTTCCTGAACAAGTTGTTGATCGCTTTTCTTTCAAATGCTGCCTGAAGAAGCGAGGGCTCTTTCAAGAGAAGGGTGTCTGCAAGCCTTAAAACATTGAGGTCGAGCATTGCTGAATTTTGCGTAATGATTATGAGTGTAAGATCTTTATGGCGGGCAATGGCCATAATTTTGCTGAGATATTTGTTGGGCTTGCTCATGGGCTCCCGCGCTGAAAAGGCAAGGGATGCTTCATCCACTAACACAAGAGAGTTGTTCTTTATTTCTTCTATGGAATCTGCCTGCTGGATCCACCAAGGAAGCTTTGCTTTTCCAAGATAATATGCTTTTCTTTTTCCTGCAATAGTTTCAAGGAGCTTAAACCCTAAAGCGCTTTTTCCAGATCCTCTTTTGCCGATAATCAGGATAATAAGGCTTGATCTTTTGAGGTTTTCTTTCCATTCGTCGAATTTTCCGTTTGTTGCATGAACCACCTGGAAGTTAATTTCTTTTTCCTCTTTTTTTCTGAAGATATTGAAGATGCTCATGAGAGAGTAACTTCTTCTGTATTTAAATACGTTTATGTGAACTTAGTGCCTACGCAACTGACTAAAAATATACTTCCATTAAAGCTATACCAAGAATTATCTGATATCTCAGATCAAACAAGCAATCTCCTTCTTGGAGTGGCTCATCAGTTATTTCTTGATATTTTTTCCAGAGCAGCTTTTTTGGATTAGTTATCCATGCACAATTTCACCTGCGTAGGCCTGGAAAGAAGATCTTGCAAAAGATTTATTAACTATCAGGACCTTGCTCTCAAAGGAAAAAGGAAGCATGGCGCTTGTGAAAAAAGAGGAGAAGGAGCTGTTTGTCAAATGGTTTTCTGAACTGGGAAGAGGAAGTCTTCCAGTTGCTGGAGGCAAGGGAGCAAATCTGGCAGAGATGGCAAATATGGGCCTGCCTGTACCTCCTGGCTTTGCTGTCACCGCTGGTGCCTATCATTATTATATTGAGAAAACAGGATTAAAAGAGACCGTAGCAAGAATTATAAAAGAGATTCAATTTGAAGATACTGCAGAGTTGCATGAAGGATCTCGCATTATCCAGGAGCTTATTGTGAAGGCAAAAATGCCTGAAGAGATGCAGGAAGAAATTCTTGAGGCTTATGAAGCGCTTTCGACAGACAAAGACGCTTTGTCCAAAGCATCTTCTGATGTTCTCACGATTCTGCGCAACTCCTACGAGCCCATGTTTGTGGCTGTGAGAAGCAGTGCGACTGCTGAAGATCTTGCAGATGCCTCTTTCGCAGGCCAGCAAGAAACCTTTTTGAATGTAAAAGGAAATGTTGCTCTCATTACTGCGGTTAAGAAATGTTTTGCGTCTTTATTTACAGCAAGGGCAATGTACTACAGGCATAAAAAGAAGTTTGACCAAGACAAAGTCCTCATTTCAGCTATTGTTCAACAGATGGTGAATGCTGATAAGTCCGGAGTTATTTTCTCGAAAGACCCTTTGTCAGGCAGCGAGGATATTGTGATTGAGGCTGTTTTTGGATTGGGCGAAGGAATCGTTTCCGGAAGAATTATTCCTGATCATTACAAAGTATCGCGGAATGATAAAATTCTTTCTGTAGAAATTGCTGAAAAGAAAATCGCTGTAGTACGAAATTCTGCAGGAGAGACTGTGGAGATCTCCCTGAATGAGGATAAAAGGAAACAGCAGGTTTTGATTGAGTATGAAATAAAAAAATTGGCTGATTATGCTTTGAAGCTTGAGGAACATTTTGGCAAGCCTCAAGACATTGAATTTGCGATTGATTCAAAGAAAATGTATCTGGTGCAGACGCGGCCTATCACGACATTGGAGATGAAAAAAGAAAAAGAAGAGATTTCTGGGAAGTTTCTTCTTCAGGGAAATCCCGCTTCTCCAGGAATTGGTTCAGGTATCGTGAAGATTATCTATGACATGAAGGATCTGGAGAAGATAAAGCAAGGAGATGTTCTTGTCACAAAGATGACTAATCCCGATATGGTGGTTTCCATGCAGAAGGCAGCTGCGATCTTAACTGACGAGGGAGGCATTACAAGCCACGCAGCTATTGTCAGTAGGGAAATGGGCATTCCTGCAGTTGTCGGTGCGAAAAGAGCTACTACACTTCTTAAAGATGGTATGCAGATCACTGTAGACGGTTTTACCGGCAAGGTTTATGAAGGGATTGCGCAGAGAGTTGAGATACAGATTCTGCCCGTGGTTCCAACGAGAACAAAAATGAAGATTATTGTAGATCTTCCTGATTATGCTGCAAGAGCTGCAAAGACGCAATGCAAGAGCGTTGGGCTTGTTCGCTTGGAGGGGATTATTGCTGAATCAGGAAAGCATCCGCAGTGGTACTTAAATGAGGGGAAAATCAATGAGTATACTCAAGTAATTGCCAGGGGTATTTCCAAGATTGCAGAGCATTTTGAAGAACTTTGGGTAAGGACATCGGATATCAGAAGTGATGAATATGAGCATCTTGAGGGGTCTCCACCGGGGAAGGAAGCAAATCCCATGCTGGGAATGCATGGGATCCGCTACTCTTTGAAGAAACGCAATCTCCTGAAGGCAGAAATCCTTGCGCTTAAGAAAGTTGCAGATACTGGAAAGAAAGTTGGGCTCATGATGCCTCAAGTGATTTCTGTTGAGGAATTTTTGGGTGTGAAAGAGATGATAGAAGAGCTGGGAATTTCTAATATCATCATCGGAGTGATGGTTGAGACACCTGCAGCTGCATGGATTATCGAGGATCTTTGCAATGCAGGCATTTCGTTCATCAGTTTTGGGACGAACGACCTTACACAATACACTCTGGCGATTGATCGGGGGAATGAGGCAGTGCAGTATCTTTATAATGAAATGCATCCTGCTGTGCTTGCGCAGATCAAGCATGTGATTGAAGTCTGCAAGAAGCATCATGTAGAAACCTCTATTTGCGGGCAAGCGGCATCGAGGAAGGAGATGGCGGAGTTTTTAGTGAAAGCAGGGATTGACAGCATCTCAGTGAATGCAGATGTTGCTGGTGAGATATCCAAGGTTGTTGCAGATGCTGAAAAATCTATCGGGGCAGAAACCTTAGAGCATACTTCTGAGCCCCTTATCCAAATTAAGAGAGATGAGCAGAGATTGTTTACTGAAGCTGAAGCAGGGAGCGAGATGGCAAAAGAGATGTCCCAAAAGAAGGTTGAGCCAGTGATCAGGCTGGAGAAGCCCCTAGAGATGGGGATGATTACACCAAATCAAGCTCCTGAAACAGATAAGGAGAAAGAAAAGATGGAAGAGCGAGTGAAGGAGATTCCTTTGTAGAAGTGTTCAGATTTCTTTTGGATTTTTATGCGCTAGGCGTGGACATTGGTTGTGTGGCATCGTGGAGGGATATGATTCTAACCAATCTAAATCCAGTGAATAGAAACATTTATATATCAATTGATATACTAGATATTATGGAAACTGAAACAATAAATCCAATTGCAAGAAGCCCAACATTAGAAACTGTTTTAATGGCTGAAAAAACTATTGAAAAATATAGTGGAGAGCTGAATAGAACACAAATCTGGAAGAGATTACCCAAAAAGGTGATGTGGCAGACATATTTAGTCATACTTAATTATTTACAAAGCATAAACAAGATTGCAATAAGCAAGGAAGGAATTCTTGTCCATATCTGGAGTCCAGAAGTTGCCAATAAATTCATAAAAAGAAAAAGATATTAATATGGGAATAATTAAACCTTGCCAAATCGTATTTGCAGACGATAAAGTTGAAAAAGAATTTAATGATTTAAAAGATAATGATGAAATTAAAAGATGGATAAACCGTGCTAAGGAGGATATTAAGCGCAATGCTTTTTGTGGGACCCCTATTCCAAAAAAGCTAATCCCAAAGGAATATATACAAAAATATGGAATAACAAACCTTTGGAAATATGATTTGCCTGATGGATGGAGACTTGTTTATTCTATTACAACTCCTAATAAAATAGAGATTATTTCAATAATCTTAGAATGGTTTAATCATCCTGAATATGAAAGGAGATTCCATTATTAAGATGAAAATAATAACCAAATATTATGATAAACACGGAAAACTAAAAACTCTTAGAAATAATGATAATAACATAGGTTCGACAATTCGGTTTAAGAAATTAAAAATGGGTAGAGAAGTTCCTTGTTGCGACTTTCATGGAAAATGTACAAATATCGCTTATGCAGAAGTTTTTCCATACGTAATGAAAAATAACAAAAAGAAAGGATGGAGCTATTTGTGCAGAAAACATTATCTTGAAGAACAAAAAAGATTGAAATGGAAGCTTCCGGCTTGCTTAAAAATTGAATGGTAATTTTGATTTAAAATGGTTTACTTATCAAAAAAAGATGCTGATAGAATCGCTAAAGCCTTATCAAGTAATTCTGATAAAGAAATAAAAAGCATAGTTAAAAAAATAAATTCTTTAAAGAAAGGAAAGATTTATGTTAAAGAAAAATCTGACATATGGAATTTATTGAGAAAAGCATTTGATCAAAAAAGACAAGTAAAAATTAGATATTATAGCCCACATTCAGATGAGCATACAGCTAGAATTATTGATATTTATGAAATTTATATAAACTCGATTATTGCTTTTTGCCATTTGAGAGAAGACGAAAGGACATTTGCAATAGAAAGAATAAATTCTGCTACAATTTTAGATGAGAAATACAAGATTCCTAAAGATTGGAGTCCTGAGAGCATTATCTTAAATAAGTAGTTTTCGTAGATTATGGAGAGTAAAGAAAGACCAAAGTGGCCATTGCATAGACTGAAGAGCATGTATTTTGCAATGCATTGCTGGAAGTGTAAAAAATTTGAGCTTCCCATCGAAAAATACAAGAGATTATGTGAAAATAATATCCAGAAAATGATTGATAATTTAGAAGTTAAAGAAATGAAATTTAAGGAGTTCAATACCATTATAAAAAATAGCATATTCTGTAAATTTGAAAAAAGGGATTTTAGTAATAATTGTCCAATTTGTAAGAAACTTGGATGTCGTTAGAAAGACTAAATCAAAAAGAAATCATATAACTGATCTTGCTAATTTAGCTCTTCTCCGCTGGCTAGCCACCATATGACTTGTAGCAATATACGGAAAGTAAGTTTTTGCTATTTTTGCAAAAAATCCTTAGAAAATGCCAAAATAGTTATATGCGCTAGCCGGGATTCGAACCCGGGTCGCTTCGTCTTTGCTTTTATGCCCTCAAAAGGAGGTTGAACGTTAAGGAACCTGGGTTCCTTACGATGGCAACGAAACATACTAACCGCTATACTACCAGCGCTTGGTTTGAGGAGATAAAAGAGATTTAAAAAGTTACGTCTCTCCCCTGCAACCGAAAGATTTATAAATATGTAGTAACCATATAGTAATAACAATTTTTTACTTAAAATGCCGGAACCTGAAAAACCGAGAAAAAAAAGAATAAGCTTGAAGAGCTTTACGCAAGGAGTTGTTGCTGTAACCTCGCCTTACTTAGCTTATGGAGCAAGGGCAGCGCAGCATATTAACGACGGTATCGCCTCAAGATGCGACCGCATTATGGGAAATCTTTTTTATCCATTCTTGCCTAAGGGGACGCAGCTTGAAGTTGATTTTCTTAATGAGGCAGATGAGAAAGTAGAAGGTTTTTCCGAAATTTTAAAAAAATATGAGGCTGCAGGAGAATATGCCACGGGCATAGGAATTCCATGGGCTGCAAACGGGCTATTAAATCATGGTTTAGAGAAGATTACAGGAAGCTTCAAGGCTGCAAAAGAAACGCTTTCTGCCGCGGTTAATGGAGCATTAGCTTATGGAATCTTTGCATTTAATCATCCTTCAGTTGTAGAAGCTGTGGCAAAAGGATACCAACACAGTGACCTTGAGTCTCTGGCATCCACAGTCCAACAAGCAGGCCAGGGCTTTTTCGAAGGAATTGCTTCAGGAGATCATCGCGTAGGGAACCTTATGGCTTTATCTTTCGGAGCTGCAGCACTTTATAACAGCGGATATAAAATCATCTGGAAAAGAATAGCAAAACCTCTCTTGAGGGGAATTTCTTCTCCGTAATCAGCTATTTGTTTGTATTTCTACACTGTCGCCAGGAGTGATAGTATTTCTTTCTGCGAATCCTGCATTGACCTCGAGAACATAAAGGGCAGGTCTTGTTGATTTGTAAACTAGGCAAGGATCCAATGTACAAGGTTGGGCTGTTTCTATATTAATAATTTTTTTATTTTCATCAATAAAAATCATCTCCAAAGGAATAAGGGTATTTTTCATCCAGAACTCTTGGATCGAGGGCTTGTCAAAAATAAAAAGCATGCCTGCATTCTCTTTGAGAGAGGTTCTGAACATCAGTCCTCTCGAGCGTTCTTCTTCAGAGTCCGCGAGATCAATAACAATCTTTTTTCCTTTGATGATAACAAAATTTTCTTTGGCTTGTTTGATGTTAAAGATCGCAATGAAAAGAAGAAGAACCACTACAGCAAATAAGAAGATTGTATATTTTTTTCGGTTTTTTTGATTTATCTTCTGATATCTCAATTTCTATTTCCTTTTTTTCTCGACGATCTTGTATTTTTGGTCAAATCTGCTCTGCTTTCTTAAAGCAATTCAGCCTTCGATGAGGAGGCCAAGTCCTGTAAGAAACCAAAACCAATCTGATGAGAAATCATAACTGCCTAAAATTTTGATAAGTGTTCCAAGAGCTATGAACGCTCCTATGAGGATAAGTACTTCATGGCGCAGAAGATTTTCAGCAAGGACTTTCATTTTTACCTCTCTTGAAAAGAGGAGATAATGGTGATTTATAAATCTTTTTTGGATAGATTTATAAGAAGATTTTAATGCATTCTTATAGGGTCTCATAGTCTAGTGGCAAAACAGCTCGTTTACACCGAGCGGTCCGCAGTTCGATTCTGCGTGGGACCATATAATTAGATATTGAAACCTTCTGGACCAAAATTAACTAAAATCTTCTTAATTTCGTTGATAGTTTCTTGCTGATCTTTTTTATCAGACATTCTTACAAACCTTATTAATAAATCAATTAAGTTTGACTCATCTATTATCTTCAGTTTGTATCCATCTGTAATAAAATAAAACCTAAAATTCTTGTATTTCAGTTCTTTTATAACAATTCCTCCAACTTGACCTAAAGATTTACCTTTATGAGGATTATTCTCTAAGGTTTCTAACAGGTCCATCACTTCATGCGCTTCTCCTTTGAATTTTTTCTGAATTTCTTCAAATAAAGACTTAACTATTTCGACCTTGGCCATTTTTTATCCAACTCTTTTCTCGCCTCTTCTATAGAAATAGTACCTTCTGAGGAAAGTAGAAATTCTCTTAGTTGTTCTTTAATAGCGAATGAATAAATCCTTTTAAGAATAACATCATAACTTTCTCCCTTTACTCCAAAAGAGGATATTTTATCCTTTGTTTCTTTACTTAGTTGAATTGTTGTTATCTCCATTTTAACCTATAGTAACTATGGATGCCATAGTTTATAAATCTTTTCATTAGTTTTATAGTCTCGTGGCAAAATAACTCGTTTACATGTATTGGAAGAAATGAAGATACTAAAAGCCGAGTAGCCGGGAGTTCGATTCTGCGTGGGACCATTTTTACCATAACAATTTTTAAAAACCCAATAACATAAAAAATAAGATGAATCCTATCTTTCGAAGTATTGCACCAGTAATTCAACAGGCAGACCATGTTAAAATTCTGCCCGAGAGCTTAGAAGCTTTCTGTTATGGTTTTGAGGGTTTAGATCAGAACTTCAAACAACCATTTACCTCTGTTTCTCTAATTCAAAATGATAAACTCCAGTTAAATTTGGTATATAATTCAGCAAATTTTTGCTATTGGGGCGATCCAAAATGGACTATTATATACCAAGGCAGAGAAGTAAGTGGAGCATATGGAATGAAAGCTGCTTTCAATCGAGCCTTAGAAGAGGGTTTCCCTTTACTTGATCCTTCGTATCTTGAAAAACTAAGTGAGAAAGATTTTCGGCACATGATTAGGGGAAATGGAGATATTCCTTTATTTCAAGAGCGTGTTTTGTTTTTACGTCAACTTGGCTCAATTTTGAAAACTAAATATGATGGCCAAGCAATAAATGTTGTTGATAGAGCAGAAGGAGATGCTTTGAGACTTTTGGACGAAATTACTGCTAATTTTCCTTGCTATAGTGATACTGCCAAATATAAAGGAAACAGAGTTCTCTTTCATAAACGTGCACAACTCGTTGTGAATAATGCTCACAAAGTTCTAGAATCACAAGGAAAAGGATTATCAGGTACTGATCAGTTAACTGCTCTTGCAGATTATAAAGTTCCGCAATTGTTAAGAAATAGAAATATACTTGAGTACAGTTCGAGTCTTGCTAAGCGCATTGACAGTTATCAGGTAATTCCTGCTGGAAGCTCTGAAGAAGTAGAAATTCGCGCATTCACACTAGAAACAATTGAAAGAATGGCTGAAAATCTCAGAGGAAGATTTCCTGGATTAAAAGTTATAGACCTTGATCGGTGGCTTTACCTTGAATCTAAGAAAACATCTCCAAATGACAAACCACATCATCGTACATTAACAACTGCACATTAAAAACTACTATTGAGCTTGGGAAAAGAAATGATAATATCTTTTACAGTGAGAAGATTGGCAGTTAGATCCTGCCCAGGAAAATTCAAATGAAAGTCCTTTTTGTATGTACGGGAAATATTTTTAGAAGCGCGGCAGCTGAATATTGTCTGAGAAAGTATCTCAAAGAAAATGGGAAAGGGGGAATAAAAGCAGCTTCTGCAGGAATTGATGCGAAGCTAGAGGAAAGATTATTTCCTGAACTTCTTGCGTATCTTGCCTCCTTAGAGGTTGATGCTTCTCCTCATCGGCAGAGAAAGCTTGAACTTGCTCATCTTAAAGAGTCTGATTTAGTAGTTGCAATGGCTGAGAATCACCAGCGATTTATTGAGGAGAAGTTCTCTCATCCTTCTTATCTCTTTAATGAAATTTGTTATCAAAAAAGGAGTTCAGTTCTTGATCTTTGCGAGGCAATAGAAAACTGGGAAGCTAATTGGGATCGATCAATGACCTATGCTAAAAAGACACTCCTGTACATTCATGACTCCATGCCTCTTTTCTTAGAGAATGCCTCTTCCTTTCTTTCAGCAAAGAGTTGATTTTATTACTCCTTCAACAATTTCAGAGCAGTTTAAGATATAAACAAAGATTTAAAAATAGCTTTTTGTGTAGAATAGTACCATGTCCAAAGTCAGAATTAAGCTGAGAAGTATTGATATTCATGCATTGAATGCTATTTGCAATGCTATCAAAGATATTGCTGCAAAATCAGGGGTGATGATTTCAGGGCCGATTCCAATGCCGACGAAGAGGCTCAAGATTACGACGAGAAAGAGCCCTTGCGGCAATGGGACTGCAACCTTTGACCGGTTTGAAATGCGTATTCATAAAAGAGTCATTGATCTTCCTGCAGATGACCGTGTTTTGCATGCAATCATGAGAACCTCGATTCCACGAAGCGTGAATATCAAGATCGAGATTAAGGAATAATTCTTACTCAAGGTATCCTTGTTCTTTTAAGAGTTCTGCATTGAAAAATCTCTTGTCTGCTGTTGCCTCTCTCTAGCATCTCTTATTAATGATTCTATAGCATTTTTTGATATGAGAAGTAATCCCTCAAGAGTATATTTCTCTTGCATATTCCTCAGAAAAAGAAGAGATTTATAAATCTTTCCCAAGTAACTCCTTTTTAGGAGCTATCTTTTTGGAAGAATCTATCATCTTAGCGACTAATTCTTCATGCTCTGCGCAAGGTTTATTATCTGTTTCTTCCTTTACAGGCCATGAAAGAGGATGTAAAGAAGATCATTCTATTTGGCTTGGGAACGTTTCTCATTATTTTGGGAATACTTGCTTTTTTCAATACCTTTCTCCAGGATGCGCCTTCGCAAGTATTCTGGATGTCCTATATCACGTTGATTTTATTAGGAGTGAGCTGCTTTAAAAAAAACAATTTCCTCATCGCAAGTCAGATTAATATCATTGCGATTCCTTACTTTTTTTGGGATATTGATTTCATTTATCATCTGAAAACAGGGAGAGCACTTTGGGGACTTACTGATTATATTTTCCAGGGCCAGACAACACTTTCTGATATTATTTCATTGCAGCATTTTTACACTCTTCCTTTAGCATTTCTTGCATTTTTTCTTTTGAAAGAAAGTTCTGAAATGAAGAAAGCCTGGATATTGAGTCTTTTCCAGATCGTCATTGTTTTTTCTCTATCCAGACTCCTTACTCCACCAGAGCTCAATATCAACTGTGTCTTTCAACCATGCTTGATTGTTCACTTACCGCTGCCACACAGTGTTATTTGGTTTATTTCTTTTTTTAGCATGATCATCATCACTCAAGTGATCCTTGCTGGTCTCTCTTATCTGCGTACGACATGGGATGAGTGATGAGAAAAAGTATAATGTCAGAATTGAAACCACGCACTTTAGTGTGTGGTCGTAGCAAAGATGTCTTCAATTCTGAGCACTTCATCATCAAAGATGATGAAATCTCTCAGAAACTTCGTTTCTGAAGTCCTAAAAACAAGAGCCTGTCACAAATCGCACCTTTTAGGGTGTGGTGGCTTTTTTTGATGTTTATTTCCATTTCTAGCTAAAGATTTAAAAGATATTGTCTTCTCCCTGAGAGATGCCCGCATCGCATAATGGTAGTGCGCATGCTTGGAGAGCATGTTTCCGCAAGGATCTCCAGGTTCGATTCCTGGTGCGGGCG
>ORJL010545401.1_pt1 | contig 23595 bp, 23 predicted proteins | sample 1779941 | NCBI WGS metagenome assembly ORJL01 (sample SAMEA104232317, study PRJEB22302) | groundwater metagenome | biome: forest; feature: aquifer; material: groundwater | place: USA | collected 2011-08-07 | depth 5.8 m
AAATAGCCGCAATTTACGAGATAGACAATTGCGTACAAATCAAATAATCAACACAATTGTCTATATATTGAACAATATAAACCTAACAAAGATGCAAAATGGTTGACAAAAAATTACAATTCACCAAGGAACGGATTTTGGAGATAATAAAAAAATATCCAACGCCTTTCCACATATACGATGAAAGGGCAATTAGACAGAATGCTAGAGAATTTTTGAAAGCATTCAGCATACTTGAAGGCTTCAAGCAGTTTTTTGCAGTTAAAGCAACGCCTAATCCATATATTTTAGAAATCCTAAAGCAGGAAGGCATGGGTGTTGACTGCAGCTCTTACGCAGAGCTTGAAATGGCAGAGAGAATTGGAATCACAGGAGAAGAAGTAATGTTCAGCTCAAATGACACTCCTGCAGAAGACTTTATAAAAGCAAAGCAAATTGGAGCAATAATAAACCTTGACGATATCAGCCACATAGATTTTCTTGAGAAAGCTGCAGGCATTCCAGATATGATATGCTTCCGCTACAATCCAGGCCCTGCAAGAAAAGGCAATCAGATTATCGGAAAGCCAGAGGAAGCAAAATATGGCTTGACAAGAGAGCAGATGCTTGAAGCTTACAAAATTGTGAAGAAGAAAGGAGCCAAGAGATTTGGAATGCATACTATGATTGTGTCAAATGAATTGAATGAAACTTATTTTATAGAAACTGCAAGGATGATGTTTGAGCTTGCTGTTGAAGTCTATAAAAAAACAGGAATTAAAGTTGAGTTTGTAAACTTAGGAGGGGGGATAGGCATCCCATATAAGCCTGAAGAAGAGCCAGTATCTTATGAAAGAGTTGCAGAGGGCGTGAAAAAAGCTTATGATGAAATAATTGCAAAGAATAAACTAAATCCAATCAAGATATTTACAGAATGCGGAAGAGTTATTACAGGTCCTTATGGCTATCTTGTCACTATGGTTAGGCATATCAAGCATATTTACAGGGATTATGTAGGAACTGATGCTTCAATGGTTAACTTGATGAGGCCTGGAATGTATGGTGCTTACCATCATATCACTATTTTAGGAAAGGAAAACGCTTTGCATAATCATATCTATGATGTAACAGGCTCGCTGTGCGAGAACAATGACAAATTTGCCATAAATAGGCAACTTCCAGAGATTGTGCCAGATAATATTTTAGTTATACATGACACTGGCGCGCATGGTTTTGCAATGGGATTTAACTATAATGGAAAATTGCGCTCTGCAGAACTTCTTTTAAGAACCGACGGGAGTATTATTCGGATAAGAAGGGCAGAAACAGTTGAAGATTACTTTGCAACGCTTGATTTTGATGGGGCTGAAAATTTCTGAGAGGTTAAAATGAACATTCAAATTTCAAAAAGATTGGCGAGCTTGACTGGCTACGCCTTTGCAGAAGTTGACAATGAAGTTGCAAAACTGAAAAAAATGGGCATAACTCCGATAGATTTTGGAGTTGGCGATCCAAAAGAGCCTACTCCCCAGATAGTCAGAAGTGCAATAAAAAAAGCGGTCGATAAAAGAAAAAGCTCAGGATATCCTAGTTACATTGGCACTGATGAATTCAGGCAGGAAATTGCAAATTGGCACAAAAAAAGATTTGGAGTCAATTTGGATTATCAAAAAGAAATAACCTCAACAATAGGGGCTAAAGAAGCTGTATTTAACTTTCCAGAGGCATTTATAAATCCAGGGGATTATGCAATAATGCCAAATCCGGGCTATCCGCCTTATGAAAGAGGCGCTTTGTTTGCAGAAGGCAGGCCATATTTTGTTCCTTTATTAAAAGAAAATGATTTTCTTATGGACTTGAGCAGTATTCCAAGAGAAATTGCAAGAAAATCAAAAATACTGTGGATTGACTATCCAAATAACCCTACAGGAAAAATTGCTCCGAAAGAATTTTTCAAAGAAGTCATTGATTTTGGACATGATAACGATATTATAATTGCGAGCGATGAATGCTACACAGAAATTTATTTCAAGGAAAAGCCGCATTCAATCCTTGAATTTTCGAAAGAAGGGGTAGCTGCATTTGAGTCTTTGTCAAAAAGAAGCGCAATGACCGGCTACAGGATTGGATGGGTTGCTGGCGATGAAAATCTCATTTCAGCTTTCAAGAAGCTCAAAACAAACATTGATTCCGGCACGCCTGCATTTATCCAAGATGCTGCAGTTGCCGCTTTAAAAGATGAAAAACATGTTGAGAAAATGAGAAAGGATTACAGGCAGAAAAGGGACATTTTAGTCAAAGCCCTAACTTCAGTTGGCTTGGAAGACTGCACTCCAGACGCCACTTTATATTTATGGCAGAAAACAAATGGCATGAGCTCAGTTGAATTTGCAAAAAAATTGCTGCAGAAAGAAATTGCCATTGTTGCAACTCCGGGCGCTTGGATTTCAACAAAGTTTAATGGCATTAATCCTGGAGAAAATTATGTCAGGTTCGCTTTGGTTCCTAGCTTGGAAGAAACTAAAGAAGCAGCTGAAAGAATTCAAAAATATTTGAAATAAAATGGGCAGTCAATTAATAATTGAAAAATTATCTGAAAAAAATTTTAATGATTTTGTTTCTTTAGTTGAGAAACAAGCAGAATATGAAAAACTTGAACCGCCAAATAAAGAAGCAAAAATAAGATTAAAAAGAGATGGACTATCCACAATTCCTAAATTTGAAGCTTATCTTGGAAAAATTAATGGCAAATATGTTAGTTATGTATTTTTTTACATGATTTATTCAAGTTTTCTTGCAATGCCTACATTATTTTTGGAAGACCTTTTTGTGCTAAAAGTATATAGGAAAAACAGAATTGGACAAAAAATGTTTGATTTTTGTTTTGGAAAAGCTAAAGAAAGAAAATGTGGAAGAATGGACTTCTGCGTTATAAGTTGGAATAAACCTGCAATCAAATTCTTTGAAAAAAATCATGCAAAACGCTTAAACTGGGCGTATTACAGGATAGGGGTAAACTAAAATGATAATAATGAAATTTGGAGGGACCTCTTTAGGAAATGCAGAAAGGATTGCAAATGTCGCAAATATTGTAAAGTCTTATATAAAAAGAAATCCTATTGTAGTTGTTTCTGCATTTGCAGGGATAACAAATGCATTGATAAAATTGGCAAATGAATCCGCCCAAGAAAAGGGAGAAGAAACACTAAATAATATTAAAAAAGTACATTATGAAATTATTGAAAAATTGAAAATTGAAGAATTATTATTAAAAAACGAATTTGATGAATTATCAATTCTCGTAAATAAAACAAAGTCTAATATAGATATTAATAATAAAATTCTTGACCATTTCCAGTCCTTTGGCGAACGAATGTCGTCAAAAATAGTTGCAGAACAGTTAAAGAAAATAGGAATAAAGGCGCAAGCATTTAACTCATGGGATTTAGGATTTTTAACAGATTCTGAATTTGGAGAGGCAGAGCCATTGGAAGCAAGCTATCAAAATTTAAATAAAAATATCAAGAGACTCCAAGTTGTTCCTGTTGCGACTGGATTTATTGGAAAAACCCAAAGTGGTGAAATAACTACGCTTGGAAGAGGAGGCTCAGACTATACAGCAGCAATTATAGGGGCTGCAGTTGATGCAGATGAAATACAGATATGGACAGATGTTGATGGAATTATGTCAGCGGACCCAAAGATTGTAAAGAATGCCAAGACGCTTGATAAAGTTTCATTTGCAGAAGCTTCAGAGCTTGCTTATTTTGGCGCAAGAGTTTTGCATCCTAAGACAATACTGCCGGCAATGGAGAAAAACATTCCTGTAAAAGTATTGAATTCATTCAACCCAAAGAATAAAGGCACAACTATAGTGGGCAGGGCAGCTAAAAATAACCAGATTGTAAAGGCAATAGCCTATAAGAAAAATATAATCTTGATCAACATAGAATCAAAAAGAATGCTCGGAGCTTATGGTTTTTTAGCAGGAATTTTTGATATTTTTAATCAAAACAGAAAAAGCGTAGATGTTGTTTCGACATCAGAAATCAGCGTCTCATTAACAATAGATAATGATAGAAATATAGAAAATATTGTGAGAAAACTGAAAGATATATCCAATGTAGAAGTTATTAAAAGCAAAGCGATAATCTGCGTTGTCGGCGAAGGAATGAAGCATACGCATGGAATTGCTGGCAGGACATTTTCAGCTCTTGGAAGAAACAAGATTAACATAGAAATGATATCTCAAGGAGCATCTGAAATTAATATCACATTTATTGTTGATGGCAAAGATGCCGAAAAGTCTATAAAAGTTTTGCATGATGAATATTTTAAATGATAAAATGCCAAAAATAAAAGTCGGAATTTTAGGAGCAACTGGAATGGTTGGGCAGAGGTTTATAACCTTGCTTGAAAATCATCCATGGTTTGAAGTGGCTTGTATAGCTGCTTCGCCAAATTCTGCTGGAAAAACCTATGAGCAGGCAGTAAAAGGCAGATGGAAAATGCAGACTAAAATTCCAAATAAAATTGGCAAGTTAATTGTAAAAAGAGTTGAAGAGGATATTGATAAAATATGCAAAGAAGTTGAGCTTGTGTTTTCAGCCCTTGACATGGACAAGCAGAAAATTAAGGAAGTAGAGGAAGCATATGCATCAAGAAGCATTCCAGTTGTTTCGAATAACTCTGCTCATAGATGGACACAAGATGTGCCAATGATAATACCCGAGATAAATCCTGAACACTCAAAATTAATAGCTGTCCAGCAAAAAGATAGGGGATGGAAAAAGGGATTTATTGCAGTCAAGCCAAACTGCTCAATCCAATCATACGTTCCTATTATCAAAGCACTTGAAAAGTACAATCCCAAAAAAGTTTTGGTTACCACATTGCAGGCAGTGTCAGGAGCAGGCAGAACACTGGCAGCATGGCCTGAGATGAAAGAAAATGTCATTCCATTTATAAAAAATGAGGAAGAAAAATCCGAGCAAGAGCCTCTTAAAATACTTGGAAAAATATCAAATGGCAAATTGAAATTGGCAAAAACTCCTGAGATATCTGCGACGTGCATACGGGTTCCTGTAGAAGATGGGCATATTGCAAGCGTTGAAATTCAATTGGGGAAGCAGATAACTAAAAAACAATTTATTGATGCTGTTACTAATTACAAAAATCCAATTGCAAAATTAGGATTGCCAAGCGCGCCTAAACAATTTATCAAGTATTTTAGTGAGGAGGACAGGCCACAGACAAGGCTTGACAGGGACTTTGGGCATGGCATGGGCATAACATTTGGAAGATTAAGAAAAGATAATGTGCTTGGATGGAAATTTGTTGCATTGTCTCACAATACAATCAGAGGCGCAGCAGGAGGGGCTATTCTGCTGGCAGAGCTTTTGAAGGCAAAAGGGTATTTGGGATAATTAAGATTTGAGCTGTATCGAAAGATTTATATATCACTATCTAGTAACAAATTAATGATGGTAACCGTATCAAAAGTTGGCGGTACGTCTGGAAAAGATGGGAAAACTTTAGAGCATGTTATCACTAAACTTATAATCCCAAATCCAGAAAGAAGGGTATGGGTATTCTCAGCACCTGGGAAAAGGTACCCTGAAGACTACAAAGTTACAGACATATTGTTTGACATAGCCCAAGAAACTTATGGAAATTTTAGCAGCATATCACCAAAAATTGAGCTATACAGAGAAAGGCTTGAAGTAGATTTTTTGGATTATTTTAGAATACCTCCTAGTTTTCTTGACTCAATGTTTACTGAATTATCAAACTTGCTGAGGATTCAAGACCCTAATGAAAAAAGGTATTTTGATAGAATACTCCCGCAGGGTGAAAGAAACCACGTTAGGATTGCTGAAAAAGTCATGAGGGATGTTTTTGGCATTAACGCCAAAGCATATTTTCCCGAACAAGTGGGGTTAATTACAGATGGCAATTTTGGTGCTGCCAAAGTGGACAGAAGAAGTTACAAAAAAATCGGTATGAAATTAATACCTGTGTTACGAAATACTAACCAAATAATATTGTTTCCAGGGTACTATGGTGTTTTTGAAAATGATTTAACCACTTTAGGTGACGGTTCAAGCGATGTTACAGGTGCTGTCACGGCTATATCTATGAATGCAGACTTATACGAAAATTATACAGATACAGATGGTATTTATAGAGCTGATCCAAGGATAGTAAAAGGCGCTGAGACTATAGAAATCTTGACTTATGATGAAGCGAGAGAGCTAAGAGTTCAAGTTTTGCATGCAGATACTCTACTTCCATTGCTTGAAAAGAATATACCCATGAGGGTAAGAAATACATTGAACCCAAATAATGAAGGAACTTTGATAGTAGAGAAACGAAAAGTAAACCAACACACAATGGAGGGTATATCTTATACACCTAATTGTATCATAATAAATACCAAGAGACTAGGAATGGGTGATATAAGTGGATATAGGGGAAAAATTATTGACATAGTGGCAGACTACGGATTTTCTATTGCAAGCGATGCCTCTCAAAGGGATGCACATTCAATTGTAATTGCAGAGCCCCAATACAGAGGCAATAGGAAAAAGGAGCAACAAAGAGAATTCTACAGAAGGATAGGGGAACTAAAAAAAGCACTAAAAAATGATAGATTTTTAAGGCCTGATCAAGTAAAAATTGATAGAGATGGAGCACTCGTATATTGTGTTGGTCAGAATATGGAAGGTACGCCTGGGATTGCTGGTAAAGTATTCGGTGCGGTGGGTGATGCAGGGGTTAATATAAAATATATTTCTCAAGGGACAAGTGAATATACGATAAGTTTTGGTGTTAATAATAGTGACATTTCAAAAACAGTCAATGCTGTTTATAACGCATTTTTTCCACATGCAAAATAAAAAACTGTAAATCCAACAAACTCATGATCCAAGATCTATTTATAATTGGGGCAACGGGAAAGGTAGGCAAAACCTTGGTATCACAAATCATTGAAAAAAAAGACATGGATGCAAGTATCCACGCTAATCCCACAAGGATTGTTGGACTTGCTTCCAGCACCCACTTTGTTTTTGAACCAAAAAGTATTAAGCCTACACAAGCTTACGATTTTTCAAATAGACGATATCATAATTCTATCAGTTATCATAATTTGGATGAGATTCTCGATGCAGTTGGTAATAGAAATGAAAGCTCTTTGGTTTTTGTGGATGCAACTGCACTCAATGAGCCGATGACAAAGTTTCATTTGTATATAATCAGAGATACTTCGTACAGTTTTGTTACAGCCAATAAAAATCCTATAGCCTTGTCGGATTATCCAACATTTACTGAACTCACTCAAAATCCAAGAAGATATGGCTACAGATGCTCCGTTATGGCAGGCGCAGAGGCTGTGCAGTTTTTGCAGGATCTTAAGGATTTAAATGATCCGCTTAAATTAATGCAGGGCTGTTTTTCAGGAACGCTTGGTTACATATGCTCTGAACTTGAGACAGGAAAAAAGTTTTCAGAAATTGTCAGAGAAGCATTCCGTAAAGGATATACAGAACCTCATCCAAGAGATGATTTAAATGGATTGGATGTAGCAAGAAAGCTTGTTGTTTTGTCAAGAACTGCAGGCTATAAAGCTGACATGGCTGATGTAAAAGTAAAGCCTTTTATTCCTCCTGAATATTTATTAGAAGGCAATGTTGATAACTTTTTAGATAAGATGCAGGAATTAGACGACAGCTTTAAAGAGAAAATTGCCAGTATCAGAAATAATGGAATGGCGCTAAGGTATGTTGCGCAAATGCAAATTCAAGATAATTCTCCATTGCTTGAAGTTTCTCTCAAAGAAGTGCATAAGCACAGTCCACTTGGCACTCTCAAGGATACATTAAACAAAATAGTAATTGTTTCTGAGACTTATCCTCAGGGTTATTCAATTGAGGCTCCAGGGGCAGGGCTTGACGTGACAGCAAGAAACATAAGAAGGGATTTGCTGCACCTTCTTGAGCAAAGGAGGATAAGGGTGTAGAGAATTGTCAATCGAATTTCTTTCCACAATCTTTATATAATGTTTTGTGTTTTTTTGTCCTATGGAAAATAAGATTGATTACTATGTCTGGGTTGAAAAGGTTGCAGACCAGTTAAGGGAGAGAAAAGCAAAGAAGCATGTTGTGCATGGGATGTGGACTCCTTCAGGATATTTTCATATCGGCAACTCAAGGGCAGAGCTGCTAATACCTTCTTTTGTCAACCAGAGCCTTAAAGACATTGGCTTGAAATCAGAGCAGAATTTCATAACAGACGATTTTGATGACTTTGACAAGGTTCCAGAAGGCTTGGATATTAAAAAAGAGGACTTTAATCACTATCTCGGCAAGCCATTGAGGGAAGTGCCTTCGCCTGTCAAAGGCTATGACTCATGGGCTGATTATTTCAAGAAAGATGTTTTTTCAGCAATGGAAAAGTATGGGTTAAAGCCAAACATACTTTCCTCCTATGACTCCTACAAGAAGGGGCTTTACGACGATGCGATAAGGATTGTTCTGGATAAAGCTGAACAAGTTACACAAATATGGAATGAAATAACAAAATCAAATAAGCCAAAAGAATGGCTGCCTGTGATGATTGTTTGTGAAAATTGCGGCAGATCAGCAACTACGAAAGTGATTTCTTGGGATGGCAAAGAAGTTGAATATTCATGCACAGAGCATAGGGCTTATGCCAAGGGATGCGGGCATGTAAGCAAAGTAAAACCTGAAAAAGGAAAGGCTAAACTACCTTGGCGGATTCATTGGGCTGCTACATGGTATGCCTATAATGTGACATTTGAATCCGCTGGAAAAGACCATCACTCTGCTGGGGGCTCTGTTGAAACCAGCCAGGCATTTGCAAAAGAAATTTTTAACATTGATGGACCTTTACAGCCTTTAACAGAATTTTTGCTTGTTGACAACAAGAAGCTGTCAGGCTCTCTTGGCAATGTAATATCTTTAAACAACTGGCTTGAGTTTTCAGAGCCTGAATTGCTCAAGTTCATGATGATTTCCTACCAGCCACAGACTGTGATAGAGTTTGACTTGCACTCAAACAAATTCTTTTTGCTTGCAGACAGGTATGAGGAAGCAGAAAGAGTGCATTATGGCATTGAAAAGAAAGACAGCAAGAGGGAAGGGCAGTTAAAAAGATACTACAAATATGCGCAAGTGGATGAAATGCAGAAAGAAATGCCTGTGCAGTTGAATTACTCAATAGCTGTTATTGCTGCACAGATTTTCCCGGAAAAATCCATAAATGAGCTGGCTGAAATTTTAAGCAGCAAAGGGTGGATTCATAAAAATAAGCTTACTGGTTATGACAAAAAAAGGCTGACAAAAAGGCTGGAACTGGCTAAGAACTGGCTTAAGAAGTACGCTCCGGAAGACGTGAAGTTTACTATACAAGAGCACGTTCCAAAGGACTTGAAGCTGGCTCACAGTGAAAAAGAAGCATTGCATGAAATTGCCAAATTGCTGAAAGAAAATGAATATGATGAAAAATCACTGTTCAATGAGTTTTATAATGTTTCAAAAAAACTTCAATTAAAGCCCGAGGATTTTTTCAAGGCAGCGTACAGAGTTTTGCTGAACAGGGAGAAAGGGCCTAAACTGGCGCCTTTTATACTTGCCTTGGGAAAGGAGAAAGTGGCGAAGATGTTTGAGGGAGTTTAAAAGAAGTTTAATTTTTACTTTTAATCCTTAATATCTCCAAATCATATTTATTATTTAGTTTAATAAAAAATTCTATAGTTGGTGTTTTAACTTCTTCATTATTCGATTTTACTTCAACAAACTTAATACTACCCTTTTTAATCAACATTAAGTCTGGACATCCATTCTTATCCCTAAATAAATAAGCTAGTTCTTTAAATTCTTGAGATGATGTAACTGATTTGATTATACTAACCATTTTTTTATCTTTTGACGTGAGTTTATCTTTATATTCTCTCCAATAGAATTCAACACCTATAATCCTATAACCATCTTTAACCTTTGACCTCAGAACAGTATAACCTTTTCTAGTATAAAATTTTTCTGCTATATCCTCAGCCTTTCTCTTTGAAAAATTTGTATATAACACTTCCTTCTTAATTTTTGATAGTTCATGGCTAATCAAATCGTGATATTTTTGTATAATTTTTGACTTATTACCCATTGTATTAAACATCTTCACTAACATTTGAAATCATATACTTATTAAAGTTTCTTTTTCACTTCCCGATAAACCTTCTTCAATGGAATTTTTTTATTTCTCGCAATCCTTGCGCAATCCTCATATTCAGGCATTATATTCTGGACTTTGTTGTTCAATTTTGAAATTTTAACCCGAACATTGCCGTACTTTGTCTTTATAGTCTTTATTTCCCTGTCCAGCTTTCTCTTTTCGGCTGTAAAAATCCTTACTCCAAGCGTTGTTGTCTCGTCAAAAATTATATTGCATAATTTGTCTGTATCTTTTTGTTCTGCTAAAACAGTCAATTTAATTGCAGGGCGCCCTTTTTTCATTATTATAGTGGTTAAATAAGCGTCCAATGCGCTATTTTCCATCAATTTGTCAATAACATAAGGATAAATTTCAGGATTCATGTTGTCAATGTTTGTTTCAATAACGTTGATCGTTTCATTTTGTATTTTATCAGTTTCTCCAATAAAAATCCTCAAAACATTTGGGTGTTTTAGCTCTTTTGTTCCAGCGCCATAGCCAATTTTTTCAATTTTCATTGAAGGCATTTCTCCAAATTTTTCAGCAAGCGATGTTATTATGGCGGCACCTGTCGGAGTGACAAGCTCTGCTTGAATATTATTATGATAAACAGGAACTCCTTTTAGAATTTCAGCAGTTGCAGGAGCTGGAACTGGAAATTTGCCGTGAGAAAATTCAACAAAACCAGTGCCTACATTTAGTTTTGAGCAATAAATTTTTTCTATGCCTACTTTACTCAAGCCGATAACTGCTCCGGTAACATCAATTATTGTGTCAATTGCGCCTATTTCATGGAAATGGATTTTATTTATTGGCTTATTGTGGATTTTTGCTTCTGCTATGGCTATTTTTTGAAAAATTTTTTTAATTGTATTTTTTATTTCAGTGTTTAATCTGGAATTATTAATTATTTTATTGATTTCTTTTAAATTGCGTTCATCATGGTGCTTGTGATATTCAATAACATTAAATTTTGTTGCAGTAATTCCGTTTTTAAGGATTTTTTTTGATTCTACTTTATAGCCTTTTAAATTCAATTTTTTTAATTCTTTTTTTAAAAAATCAATATCAAGTCCCAAAACTATCAAAGCCCCCATTATCATATCGCCGCTTATCCCGCTGAAGCAATCAAAATATGCTATTTTCATTTTTATCATTCACAACGGTTTACTTTCTTCGCTAATATTTTCAAAAGTCGTTCAAGGATTTTTTATTTTTTCAATATTTATTTTGGTGATTTTTTAATGAATGTGAAATTAATGTTGTTTTTGATTTTGTTTTTATCTTTCTTAACGCATTAATTTGATTACAATTTTTAAACATCAAAATTCCACCATTCTTTGGAATGGTGGTTTAGTAAACTAAACCACAAATCTATCGTGGAATTTTGAGTGTGCTCAAAAACCACGCAATAACATTTGCGTTAGCAGCATGCCACCAGTCTATGACTGGTGGTTTTTGACAAATAAAAATATATATTGTATAATCATCTGTTTATCATGCTCGCGAAATACCCTGCGCCAAATCCATTGTCAATATTGACAACAACAACTCCCGGCGAGCATGAATTGAGCATTGTAAGCAATGGCGCAATGCCATTGAACGAAGCTCCATAGCCTACAGAGGTTGGAACTGCAATTATTGGCTTGTTGAAAATTCCAGAAACAACGCTTGGCAGCACCCCGTCCATTCCAGCAACAACAATTAAAACATTTGCATCTTCTATTTTATCTTTACTGCTAAGCAATCTGTGCAGACCTGCAACTCCAACATCGTAAAGCCTTTCAACTTTATTGCCCATTGCCTCTGCAACAACAGCCGCTTCCTCTGCAATAGGCATATCAGAAGTGCCCGCGCTCGCAACAAGGATTTTGTCCTTTTTTTGGTTTATTTTATTGTTGTTTATTATTATAGTCTTTGAAATTTTATTGTATTGCGCATTTTTAATCTGTTTTTTGACGTCATTAAACATTTCTTCTGTTGCTCTTGTCGCCAAAACAATATTGTTGTTTCTAGCAATATTTTTAACTATGCTTACGACCTGCTCTTTTGTTTTACCTTGGCAGAAAACCACTTCCGGAAAGCCTTTCCTCAAAGCCCTGTGGTGGTCTATTTTGGCAAATCCAATGTCCTCGAATGGAAGGAACTTCATTTTTTTAATGGCTTCGCCTATATTCAGCTTTCTTTCTGCCACCCCTTCCATTAACTTCCTAATTTCCTGCTCGTACATTTAAACTCACTCACAAGGTCGTTCGTAACTTCAAAAACAAACAATATATTGGTATATTCTACTTTGTTTATTGAAGTATAATCAGGTTTAAATTCCCGCTTTTGAAATTGGCTATTGCTATTTCATTGAATCCGATTTGATTGAATTTTCTTTCAATTAATTGAAGATTATTATTTATTGCTGATTTATCAGTTTCATTGATTTCTATTCTCGCTAAGCTGCCAAAATGCCTTACCCTCAATTCCTTTATTCCAAAGTCTTTCAAAAAATTTTCCGCTTCTTCAATCATAGACAGCTTTTTTAATGTTATCTCGTTTCCATAAGGCACTCTCGACGAGAGACAGGGGCTTGCTGGCTTGTCCCAGATTTCCAGCCCAAAGTGCTTCGCTAGTTCTCTAACATCATTCTTTGCCAATTTTGCTTCTTTTAAAGGGCTGATTATCTTGTTCTCATCAGCGGCAATTAATCCTGGCCTGTAATCATTTAAGTCGTCAAAATTCGTGCCGTTTAGTACGTCTGCAATTCCTAATTGCGCTGAAAGCATTCTTAATTTTGAATAAAGCTCTGACTTGCAGTAATAGCACCTGTCATTCGGATTTTTCATGTAGCCTGCATTTTTTGTCTCTTCTGTGCTTATTATCAAATGCTTTGCTCCAATCTGCTTTGCAATTTTTTTTGCCTCTTCAAGCTCCCTCCTCGGCAATGAAGGGCTGTCAGCAGTAATTGCAATCACTTTCTCTCCTAAAACATCATATGCGACTTTAAGCACTAAGGTGCTATCTATTCCTCCAGAAAAAGCAACTATTGCATTATCTAATTTTTTTATTTCTTCTTTCAAATTTTCATATTTTTGTTCTAATTCTTCGTTCATCTTAATTATTTTAAAATGTTGAGCATAATGTTGAAGCCAATTAAAGTGCTTATTGCGCCAGTGCTGATGTGTAATATTTTTTGCATTTTGTCAAACTTATAAGGAATTAAAATCAATGGCAGTGAAATAATGCCGCTTATCAACACCATTCCTAATGTTGAGCCGATGCCAAATATGAGAATATAAAACAAGCCGAGCAAGACAGAATTTATAGCTGTTAAGACTAATAAAGTAATAGCAGCACTTCCTGCTAAGCCATGAATCAAGCCAATAAGCAAGGATTGCTTAAATGGAATATGCATATGCAAATGAGCTTTAGTTAATTTATGCAAATGAAAGTGTATATGCTCTTCATTGCCATGCTTATGTTTGTGAATATGCATCTTGTTTTTATTAATTGTTGTTAAAACATTAAAACCCAATATTACAAGCATAATCCCAACAATCAATTCTAACAATAAAGCTATTTTTTCTGGAATTTCTATTTTTAACAATAAAATAATCAAACCGACGATAGATAAAGCAATGGCATGCCCAAAACCCCAGAACAATCCAAGCAAAGAAGATTTTCTTATTGAGTTTTGGTTAGATGTTATACTTGAGACTGCTGCAATATGGTCTGCCTCGAAAGCATGCTTCATTCCTGACAGAAAACCAAATGCTAGCAATGTAAATGGAAAAATGTTCATGCTCAAATGGTATCCTGCAATATTTATAAATATTACGTTTTTTATAAGCGTGTTACGGAAGTTATTTAAACAGCATGGTATCCTTGATTTTCATGGACAAGGTTGCAAGAACAGGCATTTCGTTTGAGCCGAAATTGCTGAAGATGTTCGACAGGTTCATCAGGGAGAAGGGCTATGATAATCGGTCAGAGGCAATAAATGATATTATACGGGAGAAATTATTTCATGGGCATAAAGAGCAAATTGTCGGAACAATTAAAGTTATTTATGACCAAAGAATTGGGCATTACAGCAAGAATGTTTCAAACTTACAACATGATTACCATTGCCAAATTGTAAGCTCAATGCACACTTATCTTGACCATCATAATTGCTTGGAGTTGATTGTTGTGAAAGGAAGGATTGATAGGATTAAGAAATTAATGGAGAAGATAAAAAATACTAAAGGAGTTAAGGAAGCCGTTCTGATTCTGGAAAATAAAAATAAATAATAAAAAAATTTAATCGCAGCTGGCTAGGCACTGGTCTTTCTGCTCTCCAGTCATGTAATTGCATGCTGAGCATGTGTCAGGACTTCCGCCTGGTGAAGGCATGCTCTGTATTTGGGCTCCTGCAGGCATCTCAAAATCACTATCGCTTACAGACTTAGAGTAGCTTGTCGCTGTCATCTCTGTCATAAACTCAGAACTTTCCGCAAGCATGTATAATGGAATCCCGTCGCTTGCGAAGCAGTACCTCATATTGACGCCATTGGCGTCGCCGACAACTTTATAGCATTTTGCAGTTGTTCCCGCAACTGTCTTTGTGCCGTCAGCCACTATGTTGTATTTGCCTGTATTCTGCTTTATGTCTTTTTCTGTGTCGGCTACATTGTCTTTTTTGATGTCTGGCTTAAAGCAGTTCCAGCTGCCTTGTTGGTTGGTGCAGATGGTAAGTACATCATCTACAAGGTAGCTTCTTGACCCAATGCCCTGAGTTACAGCATCAGTTCTTATCTTTTTTTCTCCTTTGAAGTATTGCGTCATTTTAGTCTGAATAGTCTGGCCCTGCGCCTTTGAAACAACATCATAATCAATCTTCCATTCCAGATTTGCTTTTCCAGAAAGCAAGCTCATGAATTCAGATGATGCTCCTTTGTCCTGCTGAGCAGGAGTTTTGCTTTCCGTCTTTGATACCTGCATCTTTTCGCTAGTGTCCTGCTGTGTTTTGCAGCTTATCAAAAAAACCAAAATTGCTGTCATTACCAAGATTTTTGCTAGTTTCATTTAAACACCCCGAATTTCTAGCAAAAAAAGTTAGTATATAAATGTTGCTGATACTGAGCTTTTGCGTTTTACTATATAACTGCTGTATGCTTTTACGAGTAAAGTACAAAAGTTTAGGGATAACCAATAACTTAATAAACCATTTTCATTTCTATCAGTTCTATGGGGGCTTATAATGTATTGAATGGCAAGGTGGTCATTGGATTGGCTGAAAAGGTTAATCTACAATACTCCGACGGCAAAAAAAGCGTCATTTCAAAGATAGATACAGGGGCAACAAAAAGCTCAATTGACACAAACCTTGCAGCAGAGCTGAGGCTTGGGCCTGTAATAAAATCAAAGCTTGTCAAGTCTGCCCATGGCTCGAAGCTGCGCCCAATAATTGAAGCCACAATAGAACTCGCAGGCAAAAAAATAAAGTCAGAGTTCACATTGGCAGACAGGGCACACATGAAGTACAGGATTTTAATAGGGCAGAACATCTTGAAAAACGGGTTTTTAATTGATCCGACAAAATAAATACAATACATTTCAATAAACTTAATTTACATTATCAATAAAAACAAATTCAAAAAAATAAACGAGAACGACCTCTGACTGCAAAGTTTTGGAGGTAACCCGTTTTTTATTATTTTAATGAATATCATGCAAATCAAAGATTTGCGGGAACTTGAAAATTTATAATTTTCAAGTAATTGGCGAAGCCGAGTGTGTCGAAAATCAGAGATTTTCGAGCATGATCGAAAATGCGAAGCATTTATCGACATGTGGCAAACAGCGAGGCTGAGCACAAATTTTTGTTGTGTAGCAACGGATTGAATTATAAAAATAAAATTAAACCAAATACTAAAAAATGAAAGCAGCAGTCATGTCATTGGGGAGCAAAAGCTCGTTGATGGTAATTGAAGCCATGAAGAATTATTTTGATTTTGTTGACAGCATTGACTTGAGGGACGTGGAAGTTAATCTTGGAGCAGGGAAGCTTGATGTTTTGTATGAAGGCAAGCAATTGCAGCAGTACAGCTGCATTTATGCAAGAGGCTCTTTTAGGTATGCGCCGCTGCTGAGGTCTGTGACAAGAACTTTGTATCGCTCGTCTTACATGCCGATTAAGCCAGAAACTTTTACGATTGGGCATGACAAATTACTGACACATTTGGCATTGCAGCATTTTAATATTCCAATGCCTGCAACTTATCTTACATCTTCAACAAGGGCTGCAAAAAAAATTTTGAATGAAGTCAAATATCCAATTGTCTTGAAATTTCCTCACGGCACCCAAGGAAAAGGAGTGATGTTTGCTGAGAGTTATGCAGCTGCTTCTTCAATGCTTGATGCTTTGATAGCTTTAAGGCAGCCGTTTTTGATACAGGAGTACATTGAAACAGGGGGCATTGATGTAAGGGCATTTGTTGTTGGCGATAGGGTTGTTGCGTCAATGAAAAGAAAGGCTGTGAGAGGCGAGCTGAGAGCCAACATACATGCTGGCGGAACAGGAGAAGCTTGCGTTCTCGACGAGAAAACAAAAAGAATAGCGATTGACACAGCCACTTCAATAGGGGCAGAAATCTGCGCTGTTGACATGCTTGAAAGCCCGAAAGGGCCTTTGGTGATAGAAGCAAATTTATCGCCAGGATTGCAAGGCATTACAAAAGCAACAAGCATAAACATTGCTGACAAAATTGCAAAATATCTTTTTGGGAAATCTGAAATATTCTCTGCTCGCGACAGAGATGAAGCAACATTGAAGATTTTTGAAGATTTAGGATTAAGCGGCGAGATTGCGCAGCAAATCATAACAAACCTTGATTTTAGGGCTTCAAGAATTTTATTGCCGAAAATTGTTACTGACATTTCTCAATTCGGCGAGAAAGATGAGGTTGTGCTTAAGGTTGAGAAGGGGAAATTAGTTGTGGAGAAAGTTTAGAATAATTTTAGTATTAAGCAGTAGTTACAAAATAGGAAGATTTATAAAGTGAATACGTAGAACTTTAGCTATGGATCCACAACAATATATCAGATTATATGGTGGAAAAGCAGGGGCATGGTTTTACTTAAAGGAGTTAGGAGGATTTGAAAGACACATTTTACCCCTTGTTTATTTAGATAGAGATAGTGATTTCTCTGCTATAAAAAGCAAATTTCCAACAACATTTCCTAAAAAAATTGTTAGGGCAACCCACTCTAATGATTACGAAGGACTTGTTGATATTTTAGAGACACACAAAAACAATCAACATATATATGATCTTGAAGAGGCAATTGAGATTATTCGAGAAAAGGCGAATTCAGAGGTTGTAGTTAGCTACAACGCATATGAGGGTCAACCTTACGATGGGAAAATTGGAATAATGATTCAGCCTCAAAATGAGGGTGTAAGAGGCTCTATAGCAGAACACCCACACGAAAGGGGCACATATCTTATTGACTTGGTTGAACGATTAATAGGTAGTGGAGAAACACTAATTAGTAGGGTAATTGTTACAAAATCTGGGATTGATAATAAACATGCTTACGTTCGCGAAGCAAAAAATGAGGAACTTATAAGAGAGATTATTGATTTATATAAAAGGATTCAACAAACAAATTTTGTACCTCAATCATTTTCTTTTCAAATGGAATATGGTATAAACAGTGGGTTTAGTGATAAGGCTAATGTGCTTTTTTATCAAGCACGACCATTTAAGAGGTTTGAAAAAGCAGACTATGGGATTAGTGGTTCTTTTATGCCATATGAATGTTTTGGGATTACACCAAAAGATGGAGTAATATTGCCAGTTGTAAAAACCTTTAGTGGCGAAGGTGTAAATGATATAAATGAACCTTTTGCTTTAGTTGTTGAAAATATGACCATACCTATGAATCCTTGGGTGCAGCCTAGGAATATGAAAGCTTTTTTGCCAATAGGAAATAGAGTTAATTCTTTAGAGCATAATACCTATAGGTGGATAAGAAAAGCAGAAATTTCTATAACATCTCCTTTAATGCAGTTTACTCTTAGAAAATTGAGTACAGGAGACAAGGTTAAGATACAAAGTGATGGAATTAATTATGAACTTGAAAAATTAGTTGCATGATTCATCATACTACAACTCTTTCAAACCAAAAACTCACTTCTTGCCACAATCGTCTGCTCTCTTTTTGGACCGACAGAAATGATAGAAATCGGCACTTTCAGCAATTCCTCAATTCTTCTCAAATATTTCTTGGCGTTGTTCGGCAGCTTGTCATAGATTCTGATTTTTGTTAAATCATCCCACCACCCATCTAATTCTTCATACACAGGCTGGCAGTTCTGCAATATTTTTATGTTTGTTGTGAAATTTTTTATGATGTTGCCTTTATATTTGTAAGCAACGCAGATCTTAAGCTTTTCAATTGTTGTGAAAACATCAAGCTTAGTTAAAGCAATTGAGTCAATGCCGTTAACCATGACGGAGTATTTGCCAATTACAGCATCAAACCATCCAACTCTTCTCTGCCTTCCAGTTGTTGCTCCAAACTCCTTGCCGATTTTTTGTATTTTTGCTCCTGTTGGTCCTGTAACTTCTGTTGGAAATGGGCCGCTGCCAACTCTTGTTTTGTAGGCTTTGCAGACTCCCATTATGCTTTGGATTTTTTTAGGAGAAATGCCCAAGCCAGTGCAGACTCCTCCAGCAGTTGCGCTTGATGAAGTTACAAATGGATAAGTGCCATGATCAATGTCAAGCAAAGTTCCCTGCGCTCCTTCAAAAATAACTTTTTTGCTTTTGTCAATTGCATCGTTAATAATAGCTGAGGTATCATTTATATACGGCTTTATGGCTTCTGCATAATTTTTGTATTCTTGATAAAATTTCTCATTACCAAATCTTTTTTTGAATGCGTCATCAGCAAATTCATTTACTCTTAATCCAATTCTTGCAGCTTTGTCAGTGTAAGCTGGGCCAATTCCTCTTCCTGTTGTTCCAATTGCAGAGCCAGCCTGCCTGTCTTCCTCAATATGGTGAGGCAAAATGACATGGGCATTTTTGCTTATAATCAAATTCTCAGGAGAAATTTTTATTCCATTATTCTCCAAATTCTTGATTTCCTGAAGCAAAACTTTAGGGTCAATGACTAATCCATTTCCAACAATGTTTAGTGTATTCTTTCTCATTATTCCAGAAGGAACCAAGTGAACAACTATCTTTTTGTTGTCAGCCTCAATCGTATGACCAGCATTATTGCCGCCGTTAAACCTTGCAACGACATCTGCCCTTTCTGCGAGAAAATCAATGATTTTGCCTTTGCCTTCATCTCCCCATTCCATGCCAATGACTGCGATATTTGAAGGACCAGTTTGCTTTGCCATGGAAAAGGCGAAATGCGGGATTTATTTAAAGGTTTTGGGGAAAATGTGGCAAACTCTAATGTGTCAATTGATTCATCATGTCTTCTATTGTTCTCCCGTCTTCGATAATCTCAAGTTTGTCGCCTTTTACTTCCAGAAAACTGCCAGTGGGCATTCTAAAAATATTTTGTCCCATAATACGGAGTTCCCCGTCTCTAATCTTTAGTGGGAAATCTGTGCCATTGATATACCACTCCCTGTAACTGGGCGGACTACTATATACCACCTTAATATAATCCCCCATTCTCTTCATTTCAAAAGGCATATTGTTTGGTGGTATATACCACATTTTAAATTATTCTTTTTTTACTTCTTTTCCATATAGCAAACAAACACATTGTTTCTAGCGAAGGTAGTAAAATTTAAATAATGCATTGCATACCCTATGATATGGCGCAACCAAAATACAGAATTGCAACAATTGGTTCTCATTCTGCACTGCAAATATTCAAAGGAGCGCATGACGAAGGCTTTAAGACGATTGCCGTTTGCAAAAAAGGCTCTGAACGCCCATATAAGATGTTTAATGCAGCAGATGAGATAATAAGCATAAATTCTTATAAGGACTTTCCCAAAATACAGAATCAGCTTATTAAAAAGAATGCAATTGTAATACCTCACGGCTCTTTTGTCACTTACATGGGCTATGAGGAGGTGGAAAAGCTTAAAGTTTTGTATTACGGCAACAAGAAAATCCTTAAGTGGGAATCTGACAGGTACTTAGAAAGGCAGTGGCTTACAAAATCGGGATTGAAAGTTCCGCTTCTTTTTAAAAAGCCTGAAGACATTGACAGATTAGTAATTGTCAAGTTCATGGGCGCAGAGGGCGGCAGAGGCTATTTCCTTGCAAAGGACAAGAAGGACTTCTACAAGAAAATCAAGCCATACCAATTAAGAAAGTATGTATTGCAGGAATATATCATCGGAGTTCCATTATTCATACATTACTTTTACTCTTCTTTGACAAACGAGATTGAGATAATGGGCTGTGACATAAGGTATGAAAGCAATGTGGACAGCCTTGGAAGAATCTCTGCAAGAGACCAGATAGTTTTGCCAAAAATTGACCCAAGCTATGTGATTGTTGGCAACATTCCTGTTGTTGTGAGGGAATCATTTTTGCCGAGATTGATTGAGATGGGCGAGGAAGTTGTTGAAGTTTCAAAAAAACTTGCTCCGCCTGGCTTGTTTGGGCCTTTCTGCCTTGAAACAATACTGACTCCTGAAGAGGAAATTTTTGTTTTTGAAATATCCGCAAGAATAGTTGCAGGCACAAATCCATTCATCGAAGGCTCTCCTTATACTTGGTTAAAATACAACAAGCCGATGTCAACAGGAAGAAGAATTGCGATGGAAATAAAGAAGGCAATAAAATCAAATCAGATGAAGAGGATTTTGGGGTGAATAAAAAATGGTTTTTGACGATGTAATCAGGACAGAGAAGCTTAGATTAAAAGGAAAAATAGAGGACATGGGGTGTATTTATGCTCATGATTATCCTGAAAATGGCTATGTAATCGCACAGCAAATAAGGTACACTAATAATGGAATGAATATGCAAGGAGCGGTTCTTTTTTATCAAAATCCTCCAATGCATCAGCTTAGTGATTCAGCATTGGCAGAACATATGGCAGCATTGAAAATTATCAACAAGAACAAAAAATATTATAATTTTCTTATTGCTTTTGGAAGGCATCATCCATATCATGCAGGTGCAGACATTAAGGAAAACTATGCAAGATTAAAAAAAAATTCAGAAGAATCAAAATTACCAGAATACCTAAATTGGAGCGACCAGAGGCTATCAAAATTTGTAGGCATGGCTCAATTAATTGATGAAATATCAGCATCAGGTGTGGTGGCAGTATCCATCGCAAGCGGCTATATGATTGGAGCCTCTGGTGAAAAAACATTAATGTTCCCTTATGTTATAGCCGACTCTAGGTCAAAAATCCAATTGAAAGAGCCTACGTTAGGTATAATGCCTGTCGTGGGGGTTTACCTCCTCAGAAGAAAAACCAACCAAGAAAACACAAGCTCAATTGTATTGACTGCCGACCCTTTTAAAGCGCAGGATTTATACGGCATGGGTATATTTAACAGAGTAATACAAATTGATGGCCCTTACGTTGACCCTAATAAAGACATAAGCAGTGCCCAGAAAGAGGATGATAGGACACATGGCATAATGTTTCCAGCAGCGCTTGATTTTGTTGTTGATGCCTTGCAATCTCCAGACAGTGTTAAATCCCAACCCCAGATCCACAATATTATGGGACGATCAGAATTAGAACAACAAATTGCTTTCAGAACAAATCCGTATAACTATCTGGGTTTTCGAAAAAGTGATGGCTCTACCATGAAATTACGAGAAGCGCAGCAGAAGGACGGCTGGAGAGGAACACCTTTGTTTAGGCCTTCAATCGACTCTATTCAATACTTCCTTGACCAAATGAATGGGCTAGATACTGAAGAATTAGGAAAAAGACGAGACGAATTATTGAAGTTGGAAAAAAGACTCGACTTAGGTTTATATAAAAGACATGCATCTAATATTTTAATTGGATTTGAATCAGCAATAGGCGGTAAAGTAGTGATATTTAATGTATAATATGGAAATAGGATTCATTGATAAAAAACATTAACGATTGAACATTAAACTAAAAATCAATAAAAATGAATCATAAAAAATCAAAATGATTTCCCAAAAACAAATCTCAAAAATACTTGAAAGTTATGACAAGAACAGCATAACCATCGGAGTGCTCGGGGGGCATTCTGCATTGGATGTATGCAGAGGGGCGCATTCTCACGGCTTCAAAACAATTGTTGTTGCGCAAAAAGGAAGGGAAAAAACTTATGCAAAATATTACAAAAGAAGGGAAGGAATTGGCTTTGTTGATGATGTTCTTTTGGTCAATAAATTTTCTGATATAACAAAAAAAGAAATTCAGGAAGAATTGAGGAATAGAAATACAATTTTCGTGCACAACAGATATTTTTGGGTGTACTGCAATTACAACGACATAGAAAACAAATTTTTAGTTCCGATTTACGGCACAAGAGATATGGTTAAATTAGAAGAAAGAGATATTCCTAAAAACCAGTATTTTTTGCTGGAAAAAGCGGGCATAAGAACCCCAAAAATTTTCAAAGATGCAAAGAAAATTGACCGATTGGCCATTGTTAAAGTAGCAGAAGCCAAAAGAGGCTATGAAAGGGCTTTCTTTTTATGCTCGAACTATAAAGACTACAAGGAGAAATCAACAGAATTATTGAATAAAAAAATAATAACTAAAAATGGCTTAAACAAAGCAGTAATTGAGGAATATATAATTGGAGCTCATGTTAATTTCAACTTTTTCTACAGCCCATTAAACAATGAATTAGAATTGATGGGAACTGATGCAAGAAGGCAGACAAATCTTGACGGGATTTTAAGGTTGCCAGCTACAGAACAGCTTGAGGTTATGAAACACATTAAGCCAAAATATATCGAGACCGGACATTTTAACGTTACAGTCAAAGAATCTTTGCTCGAAAAAATATTTGATTTGGGAGAGAAATTTGTGGCAGCAACAAAAAAATTTCATCCAGTTGGAATTATTGGTCCATTTGCATTGCAAGGCGCTGTTGTTGCAGAGGAAGGCAGAGAAGACATTGTGATTTTTGACGTCAGCATGAGGATTCCCGGAAGCCCCGGAACTTTATTCACTCCATATTCTGGCTATCTTTATGGTTACTCGATTAGCTATGGGGAGAGGATTGGGTTAGAGATAAGAAAAGCGCTTGAATTGGGAAAATTAGATTTGATTTGTACGTGAATTAAAAATGAAGTTTATAATAACGCAAATAATGGTATTCTTTTTGCTAATTAATATCGCATTGGCTGCAGGTTTGTCAGAAGAAATCAATCCCACACTGCCTCCTGATTTGTCAAACTTTCCTGATATGTTTAT
>ORJL011564261.1_pt1 | contig 23578 bp, 19 predicted proteins | sample 1779941 | NCBI WGS metagenome assembly ORJL01 (sample SAMEA104232317, study PRJEB22302) | groundwater metagenome | biome: forest; feature: aquifer; material: groundwater | place: USA | collected 2011-08-07 | depth 5.8 m
AGGTGATAGCGAACGATTATATTTTTTTGGTGTGTTGATGTTTTGCTTGTGATGCCAGCCTGCCCGGCCCAAAGCCGGGCGAGCGGACGGCAAAGCGGGCTAGACATTTGGAGTTTCAGCAAAATTATTTACGGACCCAAATAATGAGAGAGCCGGAAATAAACCAGTGTGATTCCTGATAATTCTGACACCCCGTAGAATCGTATGAAGGGGTCTCATGCCTTGTTCACCTCTTGGAATGTTTTTATCACTTTGGCGTTGTGATGCATTTTCCGCTGGAACGCCTGGGCTGGCGTTTCCAGCTCATCAAAATTCAGAGACATGTGCGGCTTGATGTTGTTGTGCCATTCAACTGTCTCATCAACTGTCTGGAAATCATGCCTCTTCTCAATCCTCATCTTTATCTCACCAAAGATGCGCTCAATCTTGCCGCAAGTCTGGGGGTGGTTCACCCTTGCCAGGATGTGCTTGATGCCGTTGGCATCCAAAAACTGCTGGAACAGGTTCTTGCCGCTTGGCTTCCCTTTCTTGCTTGAGGCGTAGAACTGCGTGTCCCTGCCTGTGAGCATGGCTTTTGGCTTGCCATGCTTCGCAATTGCCTCCTTCATCACCCTGACTGAGTTTTCTGACGTTGCGCTGTCAAACAAGCCCCAGCCAACAATGAGGCGTGAGGCGTCATCAAGGATGACAATAAGCAATTTCCCCCTGAAAACGCTCCAGTCTGTCTGCCACAGTGAGAGGGAATGCCGCCTCTGCCACCTCACCCATTTCTTCTTTTTGCGCTTTTTTGAAAGCATATGGATCAGCCCTGCGCTTTTCAGCAGGCAGTAGACTTTGTAGTGGGATATTTTTACCCCTTCTTTTTCAAGCATTTTTGAGACAACCTTCTCATTTCCCTTCGACTCAATTCTCTTCTGAATGACCGCCCTTGCATGCTCTAGGGAAATTTGTTTTGCAGGCCTGCCAAGAGGCTCCATCCCTGCAACCTTCTTGCGGATAAAGTAGTAGCTCATGCCCTGAAAGTTATTGACGGTCCTGTAAAAAGTTGATTTGCTGACCTTGGCAAGCTTGCAAATCTGGCAGGCTGAAAGCTCCGCTTTTTGGTGCTGCCTCACCAAAAAGGAGATTTTGTGAAGGGATATCATGCCTTTTTCTGACATGACGAAGTTTATCCTATTTATCGAGGTGTCATAATTTTCAGGAACTACACCGGAAATAAACCAGACATATATATTTATTCTTCGAAAGGACACTAAATCCGTAATTGAAGACATGTGATGGGTTATTTTTGCGGGCCGCCCTCTGTTTGCGGCGATGCGTTTTCAGGAGTGCCGTTCAGCGCGGGCATTGCGGGCGGAACGGGCGGAGTTGACGCATCGGTGCCGTTTTGCTGTGACTGGGAATCGGGCAGGGTTTGCGAATTGTTTTCTATTGCAGTATTTTGATTATTGTCATTTGGAATTATTGTCAAATCCGAATTATTTTCTTCTGTTGCGCCTATCCTGCACGAGCCTGTCGCGGCGGATGTTATCGGGAATTCCATCCGGTTTGAGTAGAATGACGGCGCGCCTTGCACCCCTCCCTTGATGTGGATGTAGGTTATCCGGCTCATTTCAAGGAGGATTTGCGAGGCGGATGTATTGATGGTCTTGTTGCTGGACTGGTTGGAAAGCAGGCACGAGGAGTCGTCGCAGGCGGCAACAATCCGTTCTTTTTCCGCAAGCACCGGGCTGCCGGCAAGGCTTGAGGCAAGGTCCGCCCCGCACTGGAAAAGCTTTTGCCTTTGTGTAGCGTTAGTTACCCCGCGCGCGTCCATGAATATTCCGACAGACGGGGCATAGGCAAGCCTTCCCATGAATTCCTGGGAGGTGACGGGAGTGGAGGGGATAGGGGGCATCGGATTGCCTTGCGTGAAAAGAGGCACCGCAAGCACAAGTGCGATTATTGCAGCCGCAGCTACGAGTGCGATTTTCTGGTTCAGGGAAAGGATGGAAGGCGCCTTTGGCTGTGGTTGGGAAGGGGCTGCCTTTGGTTGTGGCTGGGGCGGGGCGGCATTTTTGCCGGCGTATTGCTGATTTTGAGGCTGGGCTTTTGCGTCTTTTTTCTCAGTTGACATTTGCAATTACCCCAGCACGTCGCCGATTTCGCAGCGCTTGTAATATGCCTCGTCCCCGAATAATTCGACCTGCGTATTGTAAACCGTGGAGAATTTCGGATCGGCGGACTTGTTGGCCATATGCATCACAAACAGCGGGTAGCCCACGGTCTTGTCAAAGCACGAGTCGATTTGCATTGCAGATGTGTTGTTGCCGGAAAGCCACGAGCATGCCTTGCCCGAGAACGTGAATGCCTGCGAACTCTTGCCGAACAGCCCGGTTGTCTGCTGCTTTATCGTGTTGGCGCAGCCGGTCATTGCCGCAACTGTCGGCGCATTGGCCCCGGACTGGTCGATTGCGACATACGAAACCTGCGAGCGGGAAAGCGAGGAGAGGAATTCGTCGAACGTGCCCGAGCCTGCCGATGAATTGACGAATGCGAATATCGCAATCGAGCCCACGCCGAGTGCGAAGAGGAATGCGAAAAGCCCCACCATCCAAAGCCCAAGCAATGTGCGGCTGCGGAAGAGCTGCTTGAAGTATAATAGCACTCCGACGAAGAGGACCACTGCGACCGATACGATTGCAAGGTCGGTAAGCAGCAGCACCACTGGCGGGATTAACGGGGCAACGGCTGCGCGGGCGGAGTAGGAAAGAGGGGTGAAGGCGGCGGCAAGGGAGAATACCCCGTTGATTGATATGGTGCCGAATTGCCCGCCGACATCTGCAACAGAATCGGTGACCTTGTTCTGGGAACTGATGAATGCGCGCACGTCGTTGGCAAGCTTGGAGTAATTCGACTCAAGGGAAATGTATTTTTGCGCGCTCATTGGGGGCTTGAATTGGGAATCGAGCGAATTTTTCCTTGCTGCAAGGGAATTGTATCCCGAAACGGATTCCTTGGCATTGGGATTTACCCTCCAGCGCGCCTGCGTGAGAAGGTCGGACACCGTGTCCTGCGCGTGGGCCGTGGCGTTGTAGGGCTTGCCCGCATCTTTTATTGTGGTGTTAAGGGAGAGGGCTGCGGCTGAAACTGCGCTGAAAGTGGAATCTATGCCGGCCACATCCCGTGTTGCAAGCTTGCGGTCCATTTCCGACCATTTGGCGTTGAAAGCGGAGTATGCGGATGTGAAAGACGTGTCGCCCACATATGGCACAAGGGCGCTTGAGTCTGCCCGGAGCTTCTCGTATTTTGCCTTGAATGCCTTCCATTTCGGCGCCCATTGCGCCACTACGGCCGAATTGGTCTTGAAGTTCATGCGGTCGGACGTTGCCTGTGCGATTTGCGTCGCGGTGGCGGGGGCGCTGTCAAGCGGCTCCATTCTGGCTCCGAATGCGGTTATTTCCTTTGACGCCAAATCCAGGGCGCCGGTGTCAAGGTGGACGGCCGGGCATCGGCCTATGCAGTCCCCGCACGCGTCGCTTGCAGAATCCGGGAAGCGGAGCGCGTTTTTGGAAATTGATGCGGCGGCGGTTTTGAGCTTTGCTATACTGTCTTGCATCTGCTTGAAAGTGGCTGCGGAATTGTCGGCTGTGAATTTGGAATGGAGGGCAAGCAGCTTGCCTATTTCCGCATTGAATGTCTTCACGTCAAGGTTGTAAGCAAGTATCGGCTGGGCCATTATTTCAGGAGGCGGGCAGAGCACGGACGGATCGACTGCGCAAATCATCGTGGAGGTTTGCGTGCACGATGCCACCGTATCGCAGGGGTAGACTTCTGCAAAAATCGCGTTCATGCATATTTTTTCCGCAGGCCCGAAGCGCGTCTGGTAGTTGCGGCTCTTGTTGAAGTCAAGGAAATGCGCTTTGAGTTTTGCCCATTCATCCGCAGAAGGGGCAAGCGTGGATGCGGAATAGCCGCGCAGCACATTGCCGATGGCTGCCGCGTCGGTGATGGGCTTGTCGCCTGTGAGCAGGAAGGTGTCGATGTTGTTTATTTTTATCAGCGTGTAATCCGTGCCGGAATATGTGAAATCGGACGTGGTGACCATTGACGAGGTCTCGCCGTCATAAAGGTAGGCCCCGGCATCGAATGCGCCTGCAAGGCCGGCCATGGCCATTGCAAATGCTACAAATAATGCTGATAGTCGCCCCATGTGGGGAATTTGGCAGATTGTTCTTAAAAACGTTGTTATTTGGGACGGGGAAAATTGCAGGGCAGAAGCCTGGCTGGGAAAAAAATTTTAGAAGAAGGATGGGAGGAATAGGGGACTCCCGGCCCCGTTTAAAAAAGAAAAAAAAGGTCGAAGAAATTACTTCTTCGAGATTCCGGCGATGAACTGCTGTGCGGCAGTCATTGTGTCAGCGGCGCTGTAGCCGGCCACCACAATCTTGTTGCCGACCTCCTTGACCACCACGTTGGTTGTCTGGAAGTCAACCGGGGCGCTCTGGAGAGCGTCCGCAGTCACTGTGTTCACCACTGGGCCACCGACTGAGATTATCACGCCGGCAGAGCCCGCATCCTTGTCAGTCATGACAAGCGCAGATGCAAGCTTCACTGGCACGATGGTCTCCACGCTCGCGGTGTTGTCTGGCTGTATGACAGCAGACAAGCCGGATGTGTCGACGGTGCAGCTGGGCGATCCGCCCGTTGTCGAGGCCACGCAGGAGCCGACGGTCTCGGTTATCTTCTTAACGGTGATTTTCACGCCGTTAGTCAGGGTAATCGATTCGCCCTCTCCAAGCACTTCCTCGCGCCCGGTTGTTGACGTAGTCCCCTCGGAAGACACTGGCGAGAATGTGAAGGTCGGCTGTGCGATCTTCTTTGCCACCAGCATCTGTACGTCGGTTGTGCCGACTGAGGTCACCTTGGTGCCGCGCTCGGTCACATACACCGGCTCGAAAGAGCCGAAGTTTGCGCTCGTAGTCCCGGCATCTCGGATGCCAAGGTAGTACGTGTTGGACGTCGAAGAGTCCTGGCTCTTGAACCTCCATGTGTCCGAGCTGTTGATGAACGGGAACTGCAAGTAGACAGGCACGTGTGACACCGTGTTGTTCTTGCCTGCGTCCTCCTGGTAGAAGAACGTGCCGTTCACTGAGCCGGATGGGCCGATGCCGCTCGAATTCTGGATGGCGAAGTAGAAGGCTCCGTATGCTCCGGAATCTGCCCCTGCTACTTCAAAGCGGACATGGTTGGTTGAGCCTGTGGTGAAGCCCCTTGCAAACACGGTGCTGGATACTGTGCCGCTAGAAATGTAGCAGCTGTAGCCTGCCGGTTTGTAGAGGATCACTGGTACCCATTGTGCCTTTGGCACAACAAAGCCCTGTGTGCCATTGTACCTTGACGCCGCCGTGCCGTTGATGCCGTCTCCTGAGGAATTTGCAACACCGCCTACCGGGTCAAAGTAGAAGCTGTCCAGTTTGTAGTCGCCAAGCAGGTTGCTTGTCGTGCCACCAAAGTTGTTACCATCGGTCTTGAACTGGATAAGCCTTGCAGCGTAGGTAACCCTGTTGGACGTGGTTGCGCAGTCGTTGCCGTCAGATGAGACCGGGTAGTCAGTGCTTGTGAGCGCTGAAACGGTCACTGGCGTGTAGTCCCCGTCGGTGAGGTCAAGGCCGTTGTATGTCATCCTAAAGACTGATCCGTCTTTGGGAAAGTTATACTTGTCGCCTGCGACGTACTTCTTGCCGATGAATGTGTCTTCATCGTAGAGCACGATTTCGCGCAGAGAGTCCGCCTGTGTGGAGTTGGTGCCGGATGATACGTAGTCCTTGTTCTTCCAAATCAGGCTGACCTTCACGTTGTAGTTCGGGTCGCCGGATGATGCAAGGTTGTACCTCTGGCCGTCCTGCAGGGTTATCTCGTCTGTGTAGATGGCGATTTCAGCCCACTTTGCGTTCAGGGTGAAACCGGGCGCTGTCCTGTACACGTGCACCTTTATCTGGTTGGATGTTCCAGACTGTGTGAATGTGTACGTTTCGCCGGGGTTGACCTGAATCTGGCCGATAACCGCGCCTGCCGCATCGAGAACATCGATGATCGCAGGGTGGACATTGGCCGTGCCGGTTGCCACTGAAATATCGGCGAGGCGGATTTTCATTGTGCCCGCGTCGAGTTCGCCGCCTACGTTGACGATGTCGTACTTTGCCTCCTTGGCAAGCTTCACTATTCCTCCGTTCTGTGTTGTGGTGGAGGATGAGAGAGCTGTTGAGGGGGCAGACAACGAGGAAATCACCCAGCCGTCAGCAGAGCCCAGGAAGGGCATCCTGACACGGTGGTTGGCAGTCGCATATGTGCTTGAGGTGTCGTTCGCGCACCATGCCCAGTTGCCGGTTCCGCCGCTCTCGTCTGCCCTTGTGCAGAACGGGATGCCGAAGTCGTTGCCGAGGAAGCGCAGGTTGTATGCTGCGATGCCTAGCTTTGCAACAACTTGGCGATACGAGCTGCCGGAGTCATAGATGACACCGTCTGCGGATGTGCCTGTCCAGAAGTTCTGCTCCACCTGGTAGGAGTATTGGCCTCCCGCCTGCGGGTCAGTAATTGTCTTGGTGGCAAATCCATAGAATTGGTCGCCGCCGACTCTGAACAGGTTCTTGGACTTCTGGACGTCGCCCAATGCTTTCCTTAGCGGGGAAAGAGTTGTGCTCACGTCGGATGTGTCCGTGGATGTGTAGTTGTCTTCTGACAGGGAGTTGATGCGGTTCCCGAGTGTTTTGTCAAGGGTGTCCGTAATCAAGGTCTTAAACTGGTATGCGTTGCCAAGCACTCCGGGCACTTCGATGTCCAGGGTGACTTTCTTGTTGCTGACTTCGCAGGTTCCAGCGCCCGACCCGCTGCCGCCGGCTGTGCATGTCGCGTCGCCCATTACCTTGGCAGAGAGCGTGGAGCTCTTGTATGCCATGTTGGCAATCGCTGATGCGATGTTAGCCGCTGCAACACCGTCAGAGACCTGTGCCGCGGAGCCGACTACAATCTTGACTGTCGGCACACCGTTGTCGTTGACTAGCTCCGTGTTCTGATACATCACGTTAGCCGCAACAACAGAGGAGCCGAGCAAGACTGCACCAGCAGCCAACGCCACAAGCTTCTTTGCGTTGATTCCTTTCATTTTTTCACCTCAGATTTTTTCTTTGCCGCCATTTTTTACAGGGCACTTGACAAAGACTATTGGCGACAGATGTTTGCTTTTCTTTGCCCTGTGTCATACATTTCTTTTGTACCCCGTCCTCAAGGCTTTTTGTATGAAGCCTTTTCATCGGATTACGTCAGAACTCCTCTCGGAACATATATAAACATTGTGAATTAGTGCATACTTTTGTTCATAAATTAAAGTTTAAAATACGCCAATCGACTTAAAACTGTTCCAAAGAATGACGAAGTATAGTGGTAATAAATGAAAAATATGATAAATCAGATGACAATTTACGTCGATGGTACCTGGTTGGAAGGTATTGTGATAGAGGGGGATAAAGCGTTGGTGATGGGCAAGGGAACCCTGGATAGGGGCAAAAGAGGGGGATTACTGGCAGATTAGGGGCAATACTATATACTATAAGCCAATCAGGCATAGTAAATCCAAGGCAGGCCAAGTCAAGCCTAATCTATTACCTCAAACCCAAGCCGCCTGCCTTTTCCATCGTATGCCGCGATTTTTTCAGGCGTGAATGGCTCGGCTGCAAGGAGGTGCACACCCCCCTCCTTGGAATTGGCAAGCGTGTCCTGGCGCGAGAGGCGCAGGGATGATGTTCCGGGGTGGGAGTGGAAGGTGCCCCAGATGTTCGAGATGGTGGGAAGGAGCCAGTCGAGATAGGAGGCGGAAAAATTTGAGACAGAGAGGCCGGGAGGGACGATGAGGCGGGTGATGATTAGGGAGGAGGCTGCCCCGCTCCCTTGTTTTTCACCTTCCAGCAAACCCAAAAATTCATTTGGATATGCGGATTTTGCACCGGCAAGGCAGGCTGCAATTACTGAGTTGTGGATTTTCAATGATGCCATTTGAAATTCTCCGCTAGAAAAACGTGTCGCCCTTCCTGGAACCCTTCTGCGCCCTTGCACCGAAGGATGAAAGGAAAGCGGATATTGCGTCCCATGAAAGCATGGCAACCGCTGCTAAGGGGAGGAGAATCGCGGCGTGGAAAACATCGGGCAGAACCAGCACGTCGATTGCGATGGGCATGAGCAGGATTATGGCAAGGAAGGGGATGATTGCAAGGAAGTCGCGGGCGATGCGCCTGCCGGATTTTTCGCCCCCGGGATGGATTTTAACAAAAACGGAGGATATTGCGTCGGCAAGCAGACCGAACTCGCGAAGCACGCTGCGCAATGCGAACAGGAGGGGTAGCAGCGCAAGGAGCAAAAGGGCGGTGGGAAGGTGGATTTGGATTCCCGCCATGGAAAGGGAGAGGTCGGAGAACTGCCTTCTTGCGATAATAAGGGCTATTCCGATTACCACGAAAATCGTGATGTTTTTCAGCAAAGATGCGAAGGTTTTCCGGCTTACGGCAAGGAATGTGCCCTTGCCCTCGAATTCGTCAATGACCGCGGAAACGTATTCGCGGAAAGCGGCAAGGCGAGAATGGGCATTTGGAGTGAGGAGACGGCGAAGAAGGACAACGATTTGCGCCCTCCAGGAGAGGAGGAAGGAGCATGCTATTGTGCTAAGCAGCACGATGAGCGAGCTAATTGAAACTATGTCAAATGAGCCTAGGACAGGGGCGGCCTGCCTTGCAAGGAGAAGTGAGAATTCCCCCATCACAGCCATTGCTGCCCCGGAGAGGACGGCATCCTCAAGCTCGAAGCCTGCGATGTAGGTGAAGAATGCCACGGAAAAGAAGACGGCCGCTATGAAAATGATTGATAGGGCGAGAACGGAAGGCCATAGGGTGAAGAGAGCGGCCGGAGAAATGAGCAGCCCTATTGAGAGGAAGAAGAATGAGGAGAATGCAAGCGAGAAGGGGGCGACTATTTTTTCCACGTCGTTCCTGATGGATTGGCCGGCGATGATGCTTCCGGCAAGGAAGGCGCCGACCGAGGGGGTGAGCCCTATCATGGATGCGAGCACGGACAGTATGACGCACAATCCGAGGGCAAGCAGGAGCATGAATTCGCCTGAATTGTCGGCATGGATGTAGGTGACGAATTTGGAGACGATTTTCTTGAAAACAAGGTAGATGAAACCCATCACCGCGATTGAGAAAAGAATGGAGGCAAGAATTGCAAGCATGTCAGGCAGAAGCCCGGAATTGATGTCGGTTTGGATTGAGGAGAAGAACGTGAGTGCGGCAACCGCGAAAATGTCCTCTATGACAAGGACCGACACTAGCAATGGGATAGGAGGGGCGGAAAGCAAATTGTTCGAGGACATCAGGCGCACGAAAATGGCGGTGGATGAGAATGAGAAAATCAATCCCAAGGCTATGGAGGGAAGGTAGTCAAGACCAAGAAGGAATACGCCGGCTTCGTAGCCTGAAAGAAAGCCCACGAAAATTATCCCGGCGCTGACCAGCAATGCGCGCATGCCGCTGCCGAATATTTTCGGAAGGGAGAACTCCAATCCGATTGAGAAGAGGAGCAATGCGGCGCCCAATTCCGCGAACACCTGAACGATTTCGCTGTCGTGTATGATGCCGATGAAATTCGGGCCTATCAATGCGCCAACAAGCAATAAGCCTACTACGGTGGGCTGGCGCCAGCGCAATGAAAGAAGCCCGCCCACAAGGGCGAAAAGCGAAAGCAGCCCGAAGGAGATGAAAAAATCATTGAGCAATGAAGCCATGATTTGAAAATGGTTTCTTGGGGAATATAAATGTGCCAGATTATTTTCCTGGAAACGGCCGGAAACGAGGCTTCGGAAGGATTAATTAAGCTGCAAAAATAACCAAGGCATGGCAGGCCTGTGTGAAAAAAAATATTTCTTTTTCGACCTTGACGATACGCTGATTAATACTTCGATTGCCACAGAATTTGGGATAAAAAAGGCGTATTTCCAGCTTCTGAAAGCGCAGCCGGATTTGTCCGAAAAAATAGGTTTTGAGGAATTCAAGGCGGAGCTGGACGGGATTTACAAAAAACAGGGCGGAGTTGATTATACCCATGACGTGTTTGAGCAGTTTGCGAAAGGAATAGTGCCGCGAAAGCAGATTGCGCTTCCGTTTTCGGAGGACAGCCTTGCAGCGAAGCTTTTCCTTGATTACCGGGAAACCATGAACCACGCGCTCATGCCCCTTCCGGGCGCGATTGAGCTTTTATCCTATCTGGAAAAGTGCCAGAAGGCCAGAATGGGGATAACAAGGGGAAAAAGCACCCACCAGCACTTGAAGCTTATCTTGACAGGCCTTGAAACCAGCTTCAAGGACATAACTGTGGTAGGCAAACCGGGTGAAACAAAGGAAAAGGCGCTCAATGAAATTATCGGAACCCCGGAATTCAACAAGGAGTTTTGCGTGATGGTTGGAGACAGCCCGGAAGACATTGAAGCCGGGCAGCTGGCCGGAATTGACACCGTAAGGGTAAAACATGGAAGGCATGCGGCCGAGAATTTTGAAATTATTCCGACCTTTTCGTTTGATGGGCTTGAAGAATTGCTCGATGCCGTTAAGGGGCAGGGCAAGGAAGGCGGGTTTTAAAATGTATTCCGGGAAAAATGGATTGGTAATGCCAATGAATGAAAATTCCTCCAAATTGCTTGAAATCCTAAGGGAAACCCCGGGCTTGGACACATTTGGCATTCAGAAAAAATTGAACCTCGACATTGGCGAGGCGCTGGGCCTCATAAATGAGCTGGAGGGAAAAAAGCAGATAATTAGCGGGATGCGAAGGTTCAAGATGAAGACTTGTGAAACTTACAAGCGGCTTTATTTCGCAACTCCGGTTTGATTGGCAAGCGAGTTTTTTTGTCCTGGAAATCAACGCACCATGAGAATGCCCTTTACCTTCTTTCCCCGTAAGTCTGGACAAATTGTTCGTATTCCATCAAATCCGAATCTGAAATCGAGGGCTTGCGGTTTGCAAGCACGGACACGAGGTCTTCTGTGGAGAGCACTGCCTGCTTGATGGCAGTGGGTTCGCGCGAGCCCTTCATTCTCGCCTCCTCGGCAATGGATTGCTGCACAAGCTTCATTTTCGCCTCCTGGCAGATTGCCGTAATATCGGCGCCGGAATACCCTTTTGTCATTGCGGACAGGGCGGGCAGGCTGATGTTTGTGGCGAAATCGCCCTTCAATCCATTGGAGAATAATGCGGCGCGCCCCTTTGCATCCGGCGGGGGGATGTAAATTATCTTGTCAAACCTTCCCGGGCGCAGAAGCGCATTGTCTATTTGGGAGGGCTTGTTTGTTGCGCCAACCAGCATCACATTCTTCAATTCTTTCACTCCGTCCAATTCCTGAAGGAGCTGCGTGAGCAATGGGGAAGAATATGACGAACGGCTTGGCGCCAATGCTTCTATTTCATCTATGAAAATCAATGCGGGTGGCTGCTCCCTTGCCCTGTTGAATGTTTCCTTCAATACGCGCACGGCGTTTTCCGGGCCTTTGCGTATTAGGTCCGCCCCTGATACTGAAAGGAAAGTGGCGGCAAGCTCGCTTGATGCCGCGCGCACTATCATTGTTTTTCCGCAGCCGGGCGGCCCGAAAAGCAATAATCCTTTGGCGGGCTTGACCTTGTATTTTTTCATCAGGTCGTCGTGCAAAAGGGGGATTTCGATTGCCTCTAGGAGAGTCTTGCGGACGGCATCCAATCCAATCACGTCGTCCCATTTGACTGCGGCTGCCTCTTTTGCCTCCTGCTCGGATGAGCCTGCTGTCCCGCCGGAGCGGCGCTCGAAGTCTAGGCGGAAGCGCTCGTAATTCTCCAATGATTCCAAGCCGACAGAGGGGCGCATGCCCTTCATCACGGCAAGGAAGTGCTTCATGGAAACCGGGATGATCATGTCTTTGGACGCCGCCTCTTTTGCAGTCAGCCTTGTTGCCTCTGATACCACGTTTGCAAGGTCTGCCCCGGAAAACCGTTCGGTCATTTTTGCCAATTTTGCAACATCAACGTCTTCTGCAATCGGGATTTTGGCGCAATGCACCCTGATTACAGCCTCGCGCGCCTTTGCATCAGGCAGGGGCATGTAAATCAGCTTGTCAAGCCTGCCTGGGCGGATTAATGCATTGTCCAATGTGTCCGGGGCGTTAGTTGCGCCGATGATGATGACAGGCTTTGAATTCTTGGACTGGAATCCGTCTATTTCAGAGAGCATGACGGACAGCACGCGCGGGGCGACATCATCAGCCGAATACGAGTCGCGCTTCTTTCCTATCGAGTCTATTTCGTCGAAAAACAATATGCACGGTGCTGTTTTCTTTGCGGTCTGGAATAATTCCGTGATGTTTTTTTCCGAATTGTGGGCAAAAATGCCCCCGAACCCGCCCGCAAAATTCTGGCATGGCTCGACGGAAATATCGTAGACGAATTCCTCATCCTCAACGCGCGTCACGCTTTCCACCCTGTCCCAGTAAATGTCAGAATGGGTCAGATGGGCAAATTCATCGCTTCCGTTTTCATCAGACCACCGCTGCAGGATATCCTGCCCGATTGTGGCGCACTTGCCATAATCCGGCATGTTTTGCGATATGAAATTCTGCATGCTGCCATTGATTGGTATTTGGCGCCCCCTGTGCCATCTTCCAATGTCAAGGTCATGGCAGCGCGAAAGACGAACGGTTTTTTCACCTTCCATGAACCCGATTGTGGAAGCGAATTTGCGCAGCGGCTCCCCGGAAAGGCAGATTCGGGTGGAGGGAAGCCCGTGCTTCTCTATCTTGTCATACGCCCTTCCGACCACCCCGAAGCAAAGCAGGAGGTAGAGCAATTGGTCCGCAAGCGTCCGGCTCACGGTGCTTGCCTCCACGGTACCGAACCCTTTCTGGTTTTCATACACCCCTCCGTCCCCTGTGAAGTAGCCCCGCAGGAATGCGGACAGATGCGAAGGCTGGAAGGAGAAGGCGATTTCAGGAGCTTTTTTCTTGTCTCCCCCGTCTTGCATGCCAAGCATGTCATGCATCAGGACATAGAGCGCCTTGGAGCAGATGTATATGTCGCGCCCTTTTCCCTTTTTTCCATAAATTGTCGCTCTCCCGAATAGCTTCCTGACAAGTTTTTCAATTTGCGGCAATTCCTTCTCGGATGTGCTTATCCTGACTGTGTCCTTGCGGTTGTAGCTCCCTTCCGCAACCCATAAGCCCAGGAAGAAAGCCCAGTCTTCATCCAGCGGAATGCTTCCGGGAAGATAATTTTTCCTTACCCCCAAGAGCAGTTTCTTGGCGTCGTATTCCACATTTGCCTTTTCCATAAGGGCAAGGAATTTTGACGCTTTGACCCCTATGTTGCGCCTTGCCACAACTTTGGCGTATGCCACGTTTTTCAAGCCGAGGATTTTGCATGTTTCCTTGGCGCCCAGCCTGCTTATTGCCTTTCGGACATGTTCCCCGGCGTTTTTTATGGAAAGCCCATTGTCATTTTCACGCAGGGAGGAAAGAAGCTCAAGCGATTTGGCAGGAGATGCGGAAAATGGAACGCTTGATGGAATGGCTATATGGGAGGATTTTGGAACAAGCTCGCCGGTTGGAATGCCGCGGATTTCGTTTCCGGCAAGGGCGAAGAGAGAATGGTAACCAGTCACCCGTATTTTCCTGCCGGTGCGCGTGCGCACTTCGTAGATGGGGGAGGTGCTTTTGTGCCGCATGTAGTCCTTTATTTCCGAGAAGACTGCTTTTCCGGCAGCGTCGAAAGCAAGAACCTTCGCCTTGAGCTTTTTTTCCACCACTTCGCCGATTGGAACCAGCCGTGTCCTGCCATCCTGCATGATTAATATTTTCTCGGAATATGGAAGGCTTTCTCCATACCATTCGGATAAAATTTCCGAGCATTTCACGTAGTAGAAGCCGATGCCCAATTCCTTTGACAATGCCTTCATAAGCATGGTTTTGCCCGTGCCCGGCGGCCCGAAAAGCAGTATGCCGCGGGGAGGCTTGATGCCGTATGCGATGGACAGTTCCTTGTTTTTCAGCGGGGTGAGTATTGCCTCTCGCAATTCCTCCTTGACATCGTCATATCCGCCCACCTCGTCCATGGACTGCGGGCCGGCCCCGTCCGCCATGTCCTCGATTCCGAATTTGCCGAATTTTTTTGTATTGTCCTGGCGCATGATGAGCCGCTCGCGCGAAATCTGGAAATTGTAGTGCTCAAGCACTCCGATGAGCACGATTGAAACCACAGTGTAGGCAAGTATTTCGTACGGGAACGGTATGTCGTAAATTGCGGTGATGAACCAGTGCGTGGTTGGGATTAGGAAGAGTATGCAGCCTGCCATGAGCTGCTTGTGGGTGCCGGACACGCGCCCGGGCAGGAAGCCGATGAGGAACAATACGCCTGTCCAGGCAATCAATTGCAGCAGCGCCGCGTCTTCGAGGAGGAGCTTGATGAGGTTGTTGAAAACCTTCCCTAATGCGGGCGATAATTTTGATGCCACTTCCCATGATGCCACGTTGCCAAGGGAGCCGAATATGGCGCCAGGAAGCTCGGCAAGGGCGGGCTCGTCAATGGAATTGCGCTGCAATGAGTCTATTGCCGGCAGGTAAATCGAATCCTGCCCAAGTGATTTTGTCACCATGAAGGCGGAATTCGGCGTGAGCCATAACGTTGAAAGCAGGAGGATGAAAATTACGGATGGAATTGAAATGAGGATGGATTCGCGCGAGCCTGAGCGGAGGGCGGCAAGCGATAATCCGAATTGGACAAAGCCGCCCAATAGTGAAAGAGGGAATGGCGCGAACGGGGCGCAGATTACGATTTTGAGGAATGAAATCACATACCAGTGCGTCCATGCCTCCCATAATGTGAGTGCGATGACAAGCAGGTAGAGCCAGGCAAACAGCGGGGATTGGTAGGCTATTGCCGGAAAGGCAAGCAACACGCCTAGAATCGTGCCGAATTGCGGGGATTTGTATGCTATTGCGCCGGTCAGGAATGCGAAGCCGAATATCAGCATGGGGTGGAAGAAGGGGAATATGAATAGCAGGAACAGCGTGCCGAAAAACACAAGGACTGCCGGCCACAATGACTCGTCCTGCCTTAGGGTTTGAATCATCGCCTTTGTCTTCTGGCCTGAAACCGATGAGCCGACCTGCACTTTTTGCATAAGTTGGATAAGGCGAAGGTGTTTATTAAGGTGATTTGGGGACGGACGATTTTCGCAAAGCCCGCCGGCCGAATGGATTGGACTCGGTTTCCATCACTTTTGCAAGAACAGAATAATCCGAAATGGCTTGCGGGAATTTCGCCCGTAAATCCAGCAGGATGCCGTGGAGCCGCCCTATGCTTTCCACGTCAAAATCAATCTCAAAGTCCCATGGTCCGAGCATTTCAGAATAAAAAGAAACTGCCTCGTGCGCCTCGCAGTATTTCCGGAGCGCGTTTTTTGCGCCCTTGTCGGACAGCCATAAGGTGGCTTTCATATTCATGTATCCTAATTTAATGCGGTTGAAACGGGCGTAAAAAGAAGTGATAATGCCGAGCTTGCGCAGACGCTTTATGCGGTAAGATGCGGCTTCCGGGCTTATTCCGGCTTTGCCTGCAAGTTCAGTAATTGGCATGCGGCTGTTATCAAACAAGGAATGGAGGATGGAAAAATCGCTTTTTGATAAAACGGCGTCGGTTTTTGCCAGCGTTGCATCTTCACTTGATGCGCCCGCATTGCCAGTCAATTGGGTGCATCGGTGGTATGCCGGGGAGACGGCGATTGTGAAAGCGCTGGATTTGACAAACTTGCCGAATTTTGCGAAAAATTCGCCGGAATATTTGCCGAATTCATCGGTATCTTTTGCCAAAAACCTCACAATTAGGTCCCATTCGCCTTGTGTTATGGAAAACCAGGCAACCGCCCCATGCGATTTCAAATATCGTGAAATTTCACTTTCAAAATCCCCGGACATCGATGAAAATTTCAGATAAAGGCGGAAGTGCGTATAGTCGAGGGCACGGTAGTTTACGCCTATGATATAGCGGTCGATAATTCCGCTTTCCTCGATATTTTTAAGCCTGGAAAATGTGGCGGATTTGGAAAGCCCGCACGCCTTTGCAATTTCCGAAATGGTTGCACGGCTGTCCAATTCAAGCACTTGCAATATTTTCCTGTCTTTTTTTTGAAAATTAGTTAAATTGCTAATCATATAGGACAAAACAAGGAAAAACTATATAATAATTTCATTTTGTCCGTTTTATCAAAATAAAGTAATTAATACATCAATAGCTACACATTATAACGGGGGGTGAGAAAATGAAAATGTTGAAAAATTGGCAAACAAGGTGGGCTGAGAGGAAACTTTGCAGAATATTAGAGGGCAAGATGACCGACCAAAATGCAATATGCAAAACAATCGAGCGCAATATGAAACGAATTGACGAGGGAATTGCGGCAGCGCTTTATTTCAAGGTGGACACGAGATTCCATCCGGAAAGGGATGAAATTCAGGAAAAATTGCGCTGCAAAATAACTTCGCCGCAAGCCGGTTATTACATACTGCATCTCGCCACTAAGGAAAATAGATGGCCGGAACCATGGAAAATAACAGACGAGGAACGGCTGTATTTTGCGGGAAATCTGGTGGGTGAAAAACCAAATTTCAGGCTCCCTCTTGGCAACGAAGAAATAGGATTGGCTTCGAAATTCTATCTCAATGCCGTCGATGAATACAAACGGGAGCACCCTCACCCGGATATCGACTGGATAGCATTTCTATGGAAGCAATAAGCCCGAAAACAACGGCAGGGTGGAAATCACACCCTGAATCATGTTTTATTAATGGAGAAGAAGCAATAGTGCAATCAAGGGCCCGTAGCGCAGTCTGGATAGCGCGTCTGGCTTCGATTTTCTGCACAGGAGATACGTTTCCTCACAATGGCTGTTTTGGCGGGGATGCGAATTTCACATGCATGTACATCGTGACATTTTCCTCAAGCCCCCTGCTGGGGGTAAATGCGACCTCAAAGCCAAGTTTCTCATAGAATTTGACTTTGTCCGGGTAGGCGGCAAGGGAGAGGAAGGGGATGGGGATTTCCCTGTTGATTTCAGCCAGCCTGCGCACGGCAAAGGAGACAAGGAGGCTTGCGCCGCCCCGCCCGGTTTCGGATTTGTCGGTAGCTAATTTGGAAATGCGCAGGCAGGGCATTGCATTCGTATAAACGTGATATGGCTTTTCGCTGACCTTAACATCGAATAGCTTCCGGTTTTCGGATATTTTGAACGAGCCGACATTCAGGGTCAGGTAGCTTATGACATTCCTTTTTCCGCTTTCAAACAGGAGGTAGGTTTTGGATAGCCTTGCATCCTGGTTTGCCAGGGCATCTTTTTTCAGGAATTCGTCTTCGTCATGGCTCCCGCATTCGAATTTCGCAATCTCCCCTGCATGACTTTGGCTAAGCTCGCGTATGCTGGCTGTTTCAGGACTTAGCTTTTGCACCGGAACCGCCTAAAAAACGTTGAATTTCATTTTCAGGGCATTTCTTATTGTCCTGTCCCTGGCTTTGGCATTTTTTGGATTGCTTAGGCTGGCGATGAATTGCTTTGCCTGGGATGCCGTCATTTCGATTACCGTTCCGATTTGCCTTGCCATGTTATCACCTTGTGCCGAATGGTGTATTTAATCATTTTGACCGGGTTTAAATACGGTTGGAAGGCGGCTTTCCGGCCTTTCCGAAAGAAATTGTTTTATTAATCAGGCTTCAGCAATTACTTCCAAGGGCCCGTAGCGCAGTCTGGATAGCGCGTCTGGCTTCGAATGCCATCTCCTGAACGCGGGGGACACCAGAAGGTCGTGGGTTCGAATCCCATCGGGTCCGCTCATGGTTAAAAATAATTCCGGGGGAATTGCAGGCATGTGGAACCGGGCATTTGCATTGGCGGCGCTTCTTTGCGCCATATCCGTTTCCTTTGCCGATTCTTCCGGGGCTTTGGCGGCAAGGATGAAAACGGACGCGCTTGATTTTGCAGTAAAGCCATTTTTGCACGAGGGGGAAATTGCCACATATGACAATTTCATCGCAAAAACAGGCACGGAATACGTTGTTGTGAGCATAAGCCTCGCCCCCTCCTTTTTGGCGGCGCTGTCTTATGAGAACGGGGTGTACAGGGTGGATTTCATACGCGACAACTCCACCATAAGGCAGATAATGGAGGGGAGGCTGGCGGTGTTCAACCTGCCCGGTGCGAAGGTGGATGCGAAAGAGGAATTGCATCCGCTGTTTGCCGAATTCTGGAATGCGAGGTTTTTGCAGGAGGAGAAATGCAGGCTGGTGATTGGAATAGGCAGTGAAGGATGTGTCGGGGAGGAAGCTTGCGCTGCCGCCTGCCAAAAATCGCCGGTTTGCTCGAAATACTTCGAAGGCAAGCACGTTTCAGCTGCCGAAATTGCCGAATTTTCAAAACAGGGCCGTGAAATGGATGCCTTGCTCTACAAGGAAAAGGTGCTGTCTGAAAACGGGGCGGCGCAGGATGTCGATTACGCGAAAAAATACATGGGAATAGTCGATGGGGTTGAAAAAACAGCTTCCGCAATTTCATCCCTTGCGCTTGCCAATGACGGAGTGGTGTGCCAGCAGATAAAGTATGATTTGTCGCCGATTGGCAAGGCAAGGGAGAAGGTAAGCGCGATGCAGGATGCGGCAAGCATGGCGGCTGAAAAAAATAATGCGATAGAGGGCGTGCAGAAAACAACCGCCGGCAGGCTGCCCAAGGAGGAAAAGACTGTTGTAGTAAGCGAGGAGGATTTGGCGAAATCCGCGGTTGAGGAAAAGCTGGCGCAGGAAGCCCCGGCAAAGGAAAATGCCCCCGCGCCGCAAACAAAAAATGAGAACGTTGCCCCATCCCAAAATGCCATGGTAGGGGAAACGGGTTCGTGGCTGCTTGATTTGGGGAGGGGCGCCATGATTGCGGTTGTGGGCGGGCTGGCGGTCGCAAGCGGGTATTTCTATTACAGGAAGAGGAAGGGGCAGCTTGGGAAAGGCCTGAGGATTTGAATAAACCATTTCCGCAGTTTTTCGATGCGGTGCGCAATAATGAACGATTTGTTTATTTTTGCATGTTGAATCAGAAAGTCTTGTCGGCAGTTAATTTTCCAGACTGTTGTTGCAAAAGTATTTAAATATTAACATTCTATTAATATTAGATGAAAATTGCAACAAGGCTCAGGGAGTATGTGAAAAGGGCGGGAATTTGCGAATTCCGCATATTGGACAGCCTGAAGCTCGCCTCTTCCAACACGCTAAGGGTGACGCTGAACAGGCTGGCGAAGGCGGGGGAAATCCACAATCCCACAAGGGGCGTTTATGTTTCGAGGGAGGCCGACCCGTTCATGGTCGCCACATCCCTTGGGCCGGGCTACCTGTCGCTTGGGACCGCGCTTTACCTCCACCATCTTGTGGACGAATACCCGTTCACAATATATGTTGCGTCGGAAAGCAGGAAAACACTGCGATTGGGGGAGCATGAAATCCGATATTTCAAGGCAAAAAACTACCGCGGGCTGGCGGAAAAGCCTTACAGGATGGCAACGGAGGAAAAGGCGGTTTATGACTGCCTTCTCCATGCAAATTTGGTGGGCTACCAAAGGATTGCGAAGGCACTGCATGGGGCGGAATTTTCCGCGAAAACTTTCCTTCGCTTATGCAAGGGGGAGAATGGAGCATTTTTCCAGAGGCTTGGCTATATTCTTTCACTTTTGCCATCGCGAGGGGGGGAAAAGGAAAGGATTTTGGATTATTGCAAAAAAAATATTGGGGGAAATGCATACCTGCAAGGGAGGGCGGGAGGAAAATTCATTCCTGAATGGAAGCTGGTGGATAATGTAGGAGAAAAGGTGATTCTTTCATGGTGGCGGCAATAGCACGTCATTATGGCGAGGGTTTTGGGTGATTTTACCATGTCGGCAACAATAGCATTCAGCCCTGATGATATCAGGGATTATGCTGCAAAAGCCGGATTGGGATTCCAATTCGTGGCAAAGGAGGCTTTCCTCTTCGAGCTGATGGAGCTGTTTGCGGAAAGGGAATTCGTGCTGAAGGGCGGCACTGCGATAAACAAGGGGTATTTGAGCGGCCACCAGCGCTTTTCCGAAGACCTGGATTACGACACTGATTTGAAAAGGGGCAAAGTCGAGGAATTCGTTAGGTCGCTGGGCTGGAGGGTCAAGAAGGAATTCCACACCCGACATGCGATTGGGTTCATGCTTGCATATGCCTTCAATGGAGTGGAGGATGTCGCAAAGGCGGAAATATCATTCGGGGTAAGGGGCAAGCATGGGTTGACAAAGGCGGCATCTGACTTCCTGCCCCTGTCCAAGAGGGCGAATATGTACGATTTCACTGAATTAAATGTGCAAAAAGAAGGCGCAATGCTCGATAGATATGAATGGAAGGATTTGTATGACCTTTACTGGATGAAAGAGGCAAACCCGAAAGAATTCGGAATCAGGGACAGGGGGGGATTCAAGGAAGCCCTTGGAAAACTCCAGGTGCCCAAGACCGCCAATGCCTACATCCCAAGCTCGAAAAGGCCGAATTGGGAGGAATTGAAGGAGAACATGCGGGATTATGCGGATGGGAAGTGATGGTTATTTTTTCAGCCTCTCGTTCACGCGCATTTTCATGTCCTGCAGGACGTTCATGTAATTTATGAACGAGTCGAAGGGGGAGTCATAGGGCGAGAAATAGTTGTGCACATCCTGGTCGGACAGGCTTTTTGTGCAGCAATAATAGAGATGGTCTGAATTCTGCAAATGCCGCCATGCGCGCAGATACTCAGGCTCGTCCAGTTCTTTTATCGGCTTTTCAAGCGATGTCAATTCCGCCCAGCATGCCCTCTGCATGTCGTTGCCAAGCCAGGCGGAAGTGTCCCTTTCCATGTCGGCCCACGAGGTTATCTGCGGCACGTCTATTTCGCCGTTGGATTGCGTGGAGGTTGCCAATTCCGAGGGAGTGGTGAATTGCAGGTGGGGGTGCTTTGAAATCTCGCCCGGCAGGGCGCGCAGGAATGAGAATATGCCCGTGTCCTCCCAGTGGTGCTCGCCGAATGTTTCATAGTCCATGAAAAGGTTGCAGCAGTCGCCGCTCAGGCGGGAAAGCCACTTCGCGTATTTGTCCGCGGTAAGGGGGTATTCGTTCCACCAGCGAGCGCTGAAGCGGTAGCCGATGTCATCGGATAACTTGTAGTGGCGCAGCATTGCCTTGATTTTGGAAGTAGTTTTTACGCCGTAGAGGTAGGTGGGCGAGCGCCAGCCAAGCGTGGTGTCAAAGCCCTCTGCCATTATGCCGGAATAGCCCAGCCGCTCCGCCAGATATGCGATTTCATTCGAAAACATCGCCTCGGTGTTGCGGAAAACACCGTGCTTTCCGCCGTTTGTCAGCCCCAGTTGGTGCAATTTCAATTTGTGCAGGCTTATCTGCTCGATGAATTCATCCTTTTCCGCAAATAGGGAGGAAAGCGAATGGTAGTATGTTTCGGAAAGGAATTCCACCCTGCCGGTTTTTGCAAGGGCGCGAAACGATTCTATCACATCCGGCGCGAACATTTCGGCCTGCTCAAGGAACACGCCGGTGGTGGAAAACGAGATGCGGAAGTCGGGATTTTTCTCCAAAGCCTCAAGCAGAATCTGGTTTGTCGGCAGGTAGCATTTTGTCGCCACCTTGCGCATTATCTCCCCGTTTAGCTTTGAGTCGAAATACGCATCGACAGGGGAATGGCAGCCGTCGTTGAAGACCGAGAAGTGGGCAAGCCGCATGGGCTGGTGGACCTGGAAATAAAAGCACACCTTCAATTCAATACACCGCATCGGTCCATGTTTTGGCTGCAGCAGCTTTTTGCCGCAACGTTCATTTCATTGCAGCCGCAGCAGGCAGTGGGATTTTCATCCTTGCGAGTGCAATTGCCTCCTCGTAAACTTTAGCGGTTTCCGCCGCGGTGCGCTCCCATGTCAGCGCCCCCACATCATTCCCTTCCATTGACACCATCGCCGAATGCAATGATGGGTATGACAGTATTGCGAGCATTTTCTGCGCCATGCCGTTTATGTCCCAGAAATCCACGCGCACTGCGGACTTGACTACCTCCGACACGCCGGAGGTTTTTGACACGATGACCGGTATTTTGGATGCCATTGCCTCAAGGGCGGTGATGCCGAACGGCTCGGACGTGGATGGCATGACATAAAGGTCGCATGAGGAGTAAATCCTCCGCTGCTCCTCTTCGGACACAAAGCCCAGGAAGCGCACGCTGTTTTGCATGCCCATCTCGATTGACATGTTGATAAGAAGGGGCAACAGCTCGCCTGTGCCGGCAATCAGGAATTGCACTTTCGGGTTTTTCTGCAGGACTTTTTTCGCGGCGTGCAGGAACTGCACCGGGCCTTTTTGCTCGGTAAGCCTCCCCAGAAAAAGAACGAGCTTTCCATCTCCATGCCGAAAGCGGGCTATTGCAGACTTGTCCGGGGCGGGCTGGCTGCCGTTGAATTTGGCGGCATCCACGCCGTTATAGATTACGCGGACTCTGGAGTCGGCTGCGCCGATTTTTTTCAGCTGCTCTTTTGTGCGCCTTGACACCGCGATAAGAAGGTCGGATTCGCGCGCGCCCTGCTTTTCTATGTCAAGCACGAAATCCCACGGGTAGGAGGTGCGGTCGTATTCCGTGGAGTGGAAGGTGTGCACGTGCGCAAGGGAGGATTTTGAGGATGCCTCTCCTGCGCCCTTTACAGTAAGCCAGTCGTGCCCGTGTATGGCGTCATACGGCTTTTGGGCGTGCTTTTCAAGAAGCATTTTCGCCACTTGCGAATTGTAAATTGACACCGCGCTTGCAAGGTCCGCCCCGTATGTGGCGCGCTGGCCTTTTTTTGAAAATGACAGGTATGGCTTGAGGAATGTTTCGGCAACCTCGAAAAGCCTGATGTTGGGGTGCGGCGAGGGAAGGGGCATGCCCACAACGGGCATGAAAAAATCGACTTCATGCCCCATTTTTGCAAGGCGGAGCGTAAGCTCGAAGCAATGAACGCCCAGACCGCCCGACTTGAACGGCGGGAATTCCCAGCCTAGCATGGCTATGCGCATCTTGCAAATCCACCCCGCATAACGTTCGCACTTGGCAGTTAAAAAGGCTTCTGATGCGCCCTGCAGAGGTTATTTCTTCCTGAAAAACAAGAGATATGCGCCGGCAGATGCAGAAAATGCCACCACCAGGGCAGCCAGTGCAAACGAATAGGTTATTGCCGGGGCGTTATCCGGATTTAAAGCTGAAGCTGGGATTTTTGATGCGGAATCGATTATTTGCGCTATTGGGGGATTGGGCGGGGCCGACGCTGTTGTTTTGGAAGATGCCCCCTCCGTTGTGAGGACGTAATCGCCCGGCTCGCCTGCAAAGAATTTGATTTTGCCGTTTGCATCGGTTGTGAGGAAGAGTTTCCTGCCGGATGGGGTTATGACTGTGACTTTCGCATTTGGAAGCGCGGCGCCGGAT
>ORJL011441542.1_pt1 | contig 23577 bp, 16 predicted proteins | sample 1779941 | NCBI WGS metagenome assembly ORJL01 (sample SAMEA104232317, study PRJEB22302) | groundwater metagenome | biome: forest; feature: aquifer; material: groundwater | place: USA | collected 2011-08-07 | depth 5.8 m
GCCTTTGCTACGGCGGAGATTGTCGGGGTCGTCGGTGGCGTGCGGGACGTTGGATTGGACCAGGAACTGCGGCCGACGATCTACCTGCCCTATGACCAAAGTCCGGTCGCCACGATGGATTTGGTCGTGCGCACGAGCCTGACACTCGAGGGCATGGTGCCGGCGGTTAAGGGAGCCATTTGGGCTGTCGATCAGGAGCAACCCATCTTCAAGGTCCGGACGATGGATCAGCTCCTCGCCAAATCGATCTCGCCGCAACGACTCGCCTTTGTCCTCCTTGGGGTGTTCGCCTTGGTCGCAATCCTCTTGGCGGCCCTGGGAACCTACGGGGTGCTCGCATACGCGGTGGGGCGTCGGACCCACGAGATCGGGATCCGGATGGCGCTCGGAGCCCAGAAGATCGATGTGCTGTCGCTCGTCATCGCGCAGGGCATAAAGCTCGCGCTGGCTGGGGTGGCCGTCGGGGTGCTCGGCGCGCTCGCGCTTGCCGGCGTCACTCGGAGCTTACTCTACGGAGTTACGCCCACTGATCCCGCGACCTTCGCCGCCGTTTCACTACTGCTCCTCGGCTCGGCCCTGCTCGCCTGCTGGCTGCCGGCCCTCCGCGCCGCGAAAGTGGATCCGATGGTGGCGCTGAGACACGAATGAAACGAACGACCACGGGACCACGGATTACTGACCACGGACCCATGAGAATGTTGAAGAAACTTCGGCCTCGATTGCGCGCACTATTTCAAAAGCAAGAGCTCGACGCGGACATGGACGCCGAGATGCGTTCGCACATCGAGATGCGAACGCAGCAGAACATCGAATCCGGAATGGCGCCCGAAGAAGCCCGCTACGCCGCGCTGCGGCAATTCGGCTGGACAGAATCGATCAAAGAAGCCTGCCGCGAGCAGCGTGGAGTCCGCTGGTTGGAGGAACTGCTGCAGGACGTGCGGTTCGGGGCGCGGCAGTTGCGCAAGAGTCCCGGCTTCACCACTGTGGCTGTGGTCACGCTTGCGCTCGGTATTGGGGCGAACACCGCCATCTTCTCCGTCATCAACGCCGTGATCATGAGGCCATTGCCTTATCCGGACCCGGAGCGACTCGTAGCGTGTCATTGGCAATGGGAAAAGTATGAGGCCTCCAGCGTGACCTCGCTCATGTACGAGTACTGGAGTGAGCACACGCGGGCGTTTTCCGCAACGGCCGCCTACACCATCAATTCGGGCTTTAACCTTTTCAACGGGGAGGAACCGCTACGGGTGCGCGGACCTTACGTCTCGGAAGGCTTCTTTCGAGTGCTGGGGCTTGGGCCAGCGGTCGGGCGGGGATTCCTTCCAGAGGAACTTCGCCCGGGCGGACCAAGCGTGGTCATCATCAGCGATGCGCTCTGGCGAACTCGCTTCGCGAGCCAGCCGGGATTGATTGGCAAAACGATTTTCTTAAACGGCCGTTCGCATACCGTGGTGGGGATACTACCGCCGGAGTTCCAATTTGAGTTCGCCGGATTTGAGTCGATGATCCGTACCGATGTCCTACTGCCGCTCCAATCCAAGGCGAGCATCGAAGATGACGGCGATAACACCACGATGGTCGCGCGATTGAAACCGGGTGTGGGGCAGGAGCAAGCGCAGGACGACGTGGCACGATTGCTCCCCGACTTCCTTGCGGAGTATCCGACTCATCTGGGCCAACGGACGTCCGGCGCGAAAGGAATGCGGCTCTTATCCTATCACCGCGCGCTGGTGGGCGGAGAGAGCCGGGCGCTATGGCTCTTGATGGGCGCCGCTGGCTTCGTGCTGCTTATCGCTTGCGCCAACGTGGCCAGCCTGTTGCTGGCCCGCGGCAACGCCCGGAAGAATGAGATAGCCATCCGATTCGCGCTCGGGGCCAGCCGCTGGCGGGTGATCCGTCAAGTGCTGACCGAGAGTTGGATGCTCGCACTGGTGGGGAGTCTGGCCGGTTTATTTGTTGCGTATTGCAGTCTGCCAGCAGTGCTGGCGCTGGCGCCGCCGAACCTGCCGCGACTGGCGGGAGTGAACCTCGACTACCGCGCCGCGATCTTCGCCCTCGGAGTGTCGGCATTGACCAGCCTCCTCTGTGGCTTGGCGCCGGCATGGCGCGCGGCACGGCGGGACATGAATGACGCCGCGAAGGCAACGTCCAGTCGGAGCAGCGCGAGTTGGCTGGATTCGCGCTTCCGGGGTCTGCTGGTTGCGAGTGAGACCGCGCTGGCGGTACTGCTCTTGGTCGGCGCGGGACTTTTCATCCGCAGCATGGTCAAGCTGCGCGAGGTGGATTTGGGCTTCGATCCGGAGCGCGTGACGACGGTGCAGGTTGCCCTGACTTCAGAACGATATCGGACCACCGCCGCCGCGGCCGCCTTCGAAGGGAAAGTGCGGGAAAGCCTGGTGGGGCTGCCCGGCGTGGTGTCAGTCGCGAGCGCTTCCAACCTCCCGTTGGAACGCGGGCTGAACATGGGTATGCAGTTCGAGAGCACGGGACCGGCGTGGCAGACGGTGGAAACCCGTGCGATCAGCCCGAATTATTTTCATACTTTGGCCATTCCGAGGTTGCGCGGGCGCGATTTCGCGGAAGCGGATACTGGCGCGTCGGCGCCGGTGTTGATCGTGAATGAGACCGCGGCGCGCCGCTATTGGCCTCATCACGATCCTGTCGGCGAGTTCCTGACCTGGCAAGGAAAGCGACGGCAGATCGTCGGGGTCGTCCGCGACATCAAGGAAACGGGGATGGATCGAGCCGTGAGGCCGACGGTTTATCTGCCTACGGCGCAGATGCCGGACGGCATCCTGCGGATGATGAACACCTGGTTTTTGACGTCGTTTCTTGTGCGAACTGACGTGCCGGCAAATCTCGCCGCAACCTTGAGCGACGCGATAAGGCAAGCCGACCCGCAGATGCCCGCGACCAGCGTCCGTCCCCTCAGCCAGGTCATCAGTGCGTCGCTGCAATCGCGACATTTCATCCTGCTCCTAATGGGAGCTTTCGCGGCCCTCGCACTCGTGCTTGCAGCCATCGGCATCTACGGCGTGCTGGCGTATGCGGTGACGCAGCGCACTCGCGAGATGGGCATCCGCTTGGCGCTCGGCGCGCAACGGCGCGACGTGCTCGGTCTGGTACTGCGACAGGGGATGAAGCTGGCGGGAGTCGGGATCTTCGTGGGCCTTGGCGGAGCGTTAGCTCTCTCTCGGTTGATTCGCGGCCTTCTCTACGAAGTCAGCTCAACAGACCCGCTGACATTTACAGCCATTCCGCTATTACTCGCGGGGGTAGCCCTCCTCGCTTGTTGGCACCCCGCCCGACGGGCGGCTGGAACCGATCCGATGGTGGCGCTGCGATGCGAATAGCACGGAGAGCCTCTTTTCCACGAGCTTGCCGGGGCGTTGCCTTGGCGCTCACTTGACCGGCGGCAAAGGCGTAAAGATGGCGGGGAGTCCGCAGGTAGAGGCTGTCCTCCACGAGAGGGTCAGGATGACGGTCGGCAGCGATCCTCCATCAATCTGCCGAGGTACTCCGCGGCTCGTCGGGCGCCGTCGGCTGCAATCGGGGGATAGTGCACTTCCGCTCCCATGTTGGCCACAACCGCAGCAGCCAAGGCTTCCGGCGTTGTTTGGCTGAATTCAAGTCGCACGCCAGCCCTGTGCCGGGCGCGCGCGTCTGCAGGTTGGCCAGTTCAGCCCTCATTACGGGGGAGGCGACTTCTGGGTTCTGCGGTTGGATGCCACAGGGCAAAGCTCTGGGAGAAGTCCTTTGGTGGCAGCAGAACCGAGATGCTTAGAGGCGGAATTGCCTTGACCGCTGATGGCGGTTTCATCTTCACCGGCACCTCCTCGTCGGGTGCGGACGGGAACAAGACGAGCGCCAGCTTTGGCGTGCGTGATCTCTGGATCGTGCGGGTTGATGCAGATGGTGATAAAGTGTTGGAGGCCGCGTATGGAGGGACTGGCACCGAAAATGCGCTTGCGTTTTCGAGCACCATCGATGGTGGCATGATTGTAGGTGGCAACTCGTCCTCAGACGTTTCCGGCCTCAAAACCACTCCAAACTATGGTGATCCGGATTTTTGGGTTTTGAAGCTGCTGCTCGAACTTCCGTCGCTTCGTGCGCCTCGGCAGACTGAGTTGGAGATTCAGCAAAGCGGATTTCATCTTTTCATGTCGGGTCCGTCTAATCGGCTTGCCAGCGCCTCACCGTGTGATTACCGTAACCACACGATGAAAACGACTGAACTCACCGTTACGCGCGTTGGCAATTCCCGGGGGGTGCGGCTGCCCGCGGCAGTCCTGCGACGCTACCAGGTTGGCGACGCGTTGATCATGGAGCTACGGCCCGACGAGATTGTCCTACGGCCAAAGCGAGCACGGGGGCAGAAGCTTAGCTGGGCGGAAACCTATCAGCAAATGGCCCAGACTGACGAAGACTGGTCCGCTTGGGAATCCCTGCCGGAAGGGTTGGCCGCCATGCCAGGCGAGGTCGGCGAATGAAACGTTACGACATTTACATCGCCCGCCTCGAGCCCGTCCAAGGCAGCGAAATGGGGAAGACCAGGCCCGTGGTCATTGTCAGCGACGACCTGCGCAACCAACTGCTCCAGAACGTGGTCGTTTGTCCGCTCACCAGTCAGTTGCATCCGGCGTGGCGCAGCCGCCTGCAAGTCCGCTGCGCCGGCCAACTGGCCGAGATCGCCGTGGACCAAATCCGCGTGCTCAGCCGCGCCCGTCTTGGCCGCAAGATCGCCCATCTTCCCGCTGCGGATGCCGAAGCGCTGCGCCGTCTGATCTCGGAGATGTACGGCGAGCCATGAGGCACGCGCCCGGAGAATTGACCCGCAAAAGGACTGAGTAACCTGCCGCCCGCAAGGCCTGCGGAGCGATCTGGCCGGAGGTCGCGTCCTACCACCACCGCCAGGTCAGTTGTTCTCCACCGATGAAGTTCGACATTGAGCTTGTTCCAACTTCCCAGGTGGAGCGGTCCGGCGATCCAGCGGGTTGTCAGCGTTGTCAAATGGGTGACCGTTTATGCCTCACATCCGGGTCCAGGCGACAGTGTTCGTGCGCGGAGAAGAAAACAAATAGCAGCAGTGCTCCGAACGCCACGAGCGCTGTTCTCATCCGACGCCTTGCGTTGAACCAGTGCGTGGTGACGAACCGCGCCGGTCTGGCGCTCGCGGCCCTGCTCTCTCGCTGGTCGATCACGGTCGATTCTGTTGAACGGCTCACAGCTTCTTTCCCGTAAACCCGACTCGAATAACGCCCTCGCGCCCTGGAGTCATATCGCTCGCCCCAGAACATCTGAACCTCATCGTCATGCTTTCACAGCGTTTAGACACGTCCGCGGAGGGAATGATTTGCACATGATTTCGGAGACGCTGGGGACACCCGATCCGTCTATGTCCGCCTACTGATGCCGGTCACCAGTAATCGGTGACCAGTAATCAGTGACATGGACTCGTGGGTAGGACCAGGTTCGTTAGCGTTAGCCAGTTTGTCCACCCGGTGGACGCCGCCGTGTAATCGATCCGGTGTTTGCTGTCGGCGGCTGCCCTGTACTGCCACCCGTCCACGCAGCCCGCCATCGTTAACGCCGGTAGCGATACGGACGCCGTGAGCCGATAGAAACCCTCCGCCGCGGTTGCCAGCCCAAGAAACCTCTGTTCGGTTGTCGCCGGCGGATAGTTGCTGAGCGTGTGCCATGCGGCTCCGGCAACCAACCGGTCCGTGGGCTCGACCGAGAGCCCCGCGTTGGTGTGGCCCGGCCAGCGCAGCGTCACGAATCGCTCCGGGTCCACGTTGCTCACCACCGCGACGATGGGCGCGCTGGTCGCCTGGGCCACCAAATTGCTAGCGACGAGCCAGTCGGGCTGTGGACCGGCCCGTGTTCTGGGCATCGCGGCGGAACTTGGGCCAAGGACTCCGGGCCAGGCCACCGACGCTGGTGCTGGCGAGGGCATAGACCCTGCCATCGTTTGACCCAACATACACCGTCCCGTCCGGACCGATCGCTGGGGACGACTGCACGTACGTAGCCGTGGGGCTTCCAGTGCCGCTGGCGAACTCCCAGAGCTTTTCACCGGGTTGAGCGGCATACAAGGGACACATGTCCGCCAGGAATGGAACCAAACAAACGGCCGGCATTCTCCTCGCTGTTTTCATTTGATGCTCGAGCTTGATGTTTGCCGCGCAGCGAAGTGAGGCGACCGTGGCCCCTCCTCCGCGCAACGTTAGCAAAACCAGCGCCTATCAACCCGCTCAACAAAGCGGACTGATCGAGGTTGGACTTGTCCACGACTGCGGCAGAGTCTCGAAGGCGCCGCGCGCGGTCAAGCGACTTCCACAACCAACCGCGTCGTGCCATGTGCCGTGTGCGCGCCGCCGCGTCACGTTGTTGCGGTCCCGCCAAACCTGGCCTAAAGAGCGCCAGTTCAGGGTTGGCGTGGGCTTCATTTCCTGGCTGGCTCAGTCGTCAGGAGCCACATCCTTTGCGGATCTGAGGCCCAGCATTGCCCTAACTCAGCCCTTGACACTAGTAACGCCTAGCGTTAATATGGTCCAGTGATTCTTAGTTTCGTGTGCGCGGAGACGCAGCGGGTGTTTCGGGCGGAGTATGAAAAGCAAACTGCTGACGAACATCACCCCGGGTGAAATCCTGGACGAGGAATTCCTCAAGCCAATGGCCATCACGCAATACCGGCTCGCCAAGGACATCAGCGTGCCGCCACGCCGCATTAACGAGATTGTCAAGGGCCGGCGGGCGATTACGGCGGACACCGCCTTGCGCCTTGGCCGCTACTTCCGCATGTCGCCCGAGTTCTGGCTCAATCTGCAATCCCATTGCGATCTGGAACAGGAAAAGGAGCGGTTGGCGGGCCGCCTCGACAAGGAAGTCAAAGTGCGGGCGGTGGCGTGAGTCATAATCGATCTGCGGACCTTTTACGATCTTGAGGTCGCCGCCGACCGGCTCGAAGCCCGTATCGCCCGCACGGTCAAACCGTGCGCCCTCCTCCCCGCTGAAGAATCCGTCCCGGCGTGAGCCCGACCCAGGAAAGGCCGAAACGTCGGAGTCCTCCTCCATCGCGGATTAGTTATGCCCATGAATTCTGGTTCGGAAGAACATCTGGAAATCTGGAACTCAGGAACTCAGGAAGAGAGGCGGATTCAGCTTCTGCTCCCCTTCCTGATTTCCTGAGTTCCAGATTTACCATGCTGCACTTTCGGGTTGCTGGAAGGGGCGTTCTTGCCGAGTATCGATCTCATGGCCGACCGAAATAATCACGCGCGCGCGTCAGCTTGGCAATTCGGGTGCCGGCTGACGACCTTCGCCCTCCTTCTCGCCCTCCTTGCCACGGTGCCGATGCTCTCGGCCACACCCAAGAAGCCGGTCGCGGACGACTACTTCGGCACTCGATTGATTGACGAGTATCGCTGGCTTGAGGCCGGCGATGACCCAGCCGTTCAGAGCTGGAGTGACGACCAGAACCTCCGCGCCCGCGCTTATCTCGACAAGTTGCCAGGGCGGAAGCTGCTTGAGAAGCGGCTCACTGAGTTGTTGAGCTACGAGGCGCCCACTTGGTTTGACGTCACCGAGCATCGGGGCGTCCTCATCGCGATGAAACAGCAGCCGCCCAAGGCCCAACCGCTCCTGGTGGTGCTCTCTTCTCTGGACAGCCTGGCGGGGGAGCGTGTGTTGCTCGATCCGTTGTCGATCGATCCCTCGGGTGGCACTGCGATGGACTTCGCCGTGCCATCGCTGGACGGCAAGTTCGTCGCCGTCTCGTTGTCTAAGAAAGGATCCGAGCGGGGTGACGTCCACGTGTATGAGGTGGCAAATGGCCGGGAACTTACGGGGGACGTGGTTCCCGCAGTCAACACGGGCACCGCCGGCGGCTCGCTGGCCTGGACGTCGGACGGTTTCTTCTACACGCGCCACCCCCTGGAGGGGGAGCGTCCGAAGGAGGATCTGGGCTTTTTCCAGCAGGTCTATTTCCACAAGCTTGGCACGCCCACGAAGTCCGATTCCTACGCGTTAGGCAAAGACTTCCTCCGCATTGCCGAGAACTTCGTGTCCACCTCCAGCGACGGCACGTGGGCCGCCGACTTGGTGCAGAAGGGGGACGGTGGCGAGTTCGAGCTGTTCGTGCGTTCGCCCGAAGGCGCATGGACCCGAGTGGCAACCTATGAAGACCGCATCGTCCAGGTGCACTTTGGCCGCGATGCAGCGCTGTACCTTCTCTCCCGAAAGGGCGCTCCGAAGGGCCAGGTGCTGCGCCTGCCGCTGGTTTCTGGGCAGATCGGGCTGGCGCAGGCCACAGTGGTTGTGAGGGAAGGCGACGGCGCGCTGCGGGAAGTGGTCCCCACCAAGACACGTCTCTATCTGACCGAGCAGGTGGGAGGACCGAGTCGGGTTCGCATGGTCGATCTGACCGGCAAGGGGCTCGGCGATATTCCTGCGCCGCCAGTCACCGCGTTGTCCGGGGTCGAGCCCGTTGGGGACGGGGACGATGTGCTGGTGTACGTCGATGGTTACCTGTCGCCGCTGGGCATTTCCCGCTTCAGCGCCAAGGAAGGCAGGCTCTGGCCGACGCCGTACGCGGCGAAGACGCCTGCGGATTTGAGCCCGTATGAGGTGGTGCGGGCGGAGTGCGTTTCGAAGGACGGCACGAAAGTCCCCTTGAACATCGTCCGCCAGAAGGGGCTCAAGCTCAATGGAGGGCACCCGGTGCTTCTGACCGGCTACGGTGGTTTTGGGATTCCGAGGACACCTTCCTTCAAGCGCGCGTTGTCGGTGTGGCTGGAGGCCGGCGGTGTCTTCGCGGAGGCCAATATTCGTGGCGGTAGCGAATTTGGCGAGACCTGGCACCAGCAGGGAATGCTGCATCAGAAGCAGAATGTGTTCGACGATTTTATCGCCTGTGCGAGGTGGCTCGTTGATCAGAGGTACACGTCGCCGCAGAAACTGGCCATCGAGGGCGGGAGCAACGGGGGGCTCCTGATGGGTGCGGTGCTGACCCAGGCGCCGTCGGCATTCAAGGCGGTGGTGGCCCACGTGGGATACTTCGACATGCTGCGTTTCGAGGTGGCTCCCAACGGCGTCTTCAACACGACCGAGTACGGAACGGTGAAGAACGAGGCCGATTTCAAGGCTCTCCTTGGGTATTCGCCCTATCACCGGGTGAAGGATGGCGTGCAGTACCCGGCGGTCCTTTTCACCACCGGGAAGAACGATCCGCGGGTGGACCCTTTCCATTCGCGCAAAATGGTTGCCCGCCTCCAAGCGACCGGCAGCAGCCAGCCGGTGCTCCTGCGCACGGCCGATACGGGCCACGGGATCGGCACGCCGTTGGGGGAGCGAATCGCTCAGGCTGTGGACACCCACGCCTTCCTCTTCCAACAACTCGGGATGACGCCGAGGTAGAACTCGAAGATGAAAACGAACAAGACGTTGTTGCAGCCGCTCGCTCTCTTGGGCGGAAAGCCCGTCCGCAGCCGGCCTTTTCCTTCCTGGCCTGTCTTCGGCAAGGCGGAAGAAAAACGGCTGCTCCGCGCCTTGCGCAGCGGAAAATGGGGCAGGCTGGACGGACCGGAGGTGGCCGAATTTGAGCGGCGATTCGCTGCGATGCACGGCTGCAAACACGGCATCGGCGTTGTCAACGGCACCGTCTCTCTGCGCATCGCGCTGTTGGCGGCCGGCGTTCGCGCCGAGGACGAGGTCATCGTTCCACCGTACACGTTCTTCTCGACTGCCTCCGCCGTCGTCGAGGCCAATGCGATCCCGGTCTTTGCGGATATCGATCTGGACACCTTCAACTTGGATCCCAAGGCCGTGGAAGCCGCTATCACCCCGCGAACCAAAGCGATCATCCCGGTTCATTTTGCCGGCCTGCCAGCCGACATGGACGCCCTCATGGCCATCGCCAGAACGCACAACCTGGTCGTGATCGAGGATGCCGCCCATGCGCACGGGGCGGGTTACCAGAATCGCCCCGCCGGCGCGATCGGACACATGGGATCGTTCTCGTTCCAGTCCAGCAAGAACCTCTGCTCCGGGGAAGGGGGCATCATCACCACGAACGATGACATGCTCGCGGCGGCGTGCCGCTCGATTCACAATTGCGGACGCATCCCGGAAGGTGTGTGGTATGAGCACCACGTCATTTCGGGCAATTACCGGCTGGGCGAATTCCAGGGTGCCATCCTGAACGCCCAGCTCGATCGTTTGGAGTCGCAGACCAAAACGCGCGATCGCAACGGCCAATACCTGGCAAACCGCATCGCGGAACTGCCCGGCCTCCATCCGCAGAAACGTCCGGCTGATTGCACGCGGCACAGCTACCACTTGTTCATGCTTAGGGTGGACGCCGACGCGTTTGGCGCGCCGCGCGCCGCGGTCCTGGCCGCCCTGCGGGCCGAGGGCATCCCGTGCTCGGGCGGCTACGGTCTATCCCTGCACCATCAGCCGATGTTCTTAAACAAGGCCTTTGGTCCGTTCCTGTCCAACGTCTCGCCCAAGCTGGACTACAACAAGACCCAGTGCCCGAACAGCGACCTCATTTGCCGCGATCAGTGTATCTGGATCGAACAGAGGATGTTCCTCGGACTTCGGGCGGATATGGACGATATCGCCTGCGCGTTTGAGAAAGTTCATGAACATCGCGACATGCTCAAGGCGTGGTCGCAGGAGCAGGGGACAAAGTGAACGAAGCGACCGGATTCCTGAACAAACGCGTCGTGCCCGCTCTGACGGCGCTGAGCGAGAACACCTACCTGTCAGCCATCCGCGCCGGAATGGTGTCGGTCGTCCCGCTGACGATTATTGGAGGGCTCTTCATCATCGTCTCCTTTCTCCCGATTACCGGCTGGGACAAGGTGGTGGCCCCCTATCTCCAGCTTCTGCAAGTCCCGGTGACCGCCACCTTTGGTCTGCTCTCGGTTTTTGTGTGCTTTGCCATCGGCTATGACCTTGGGAAACAGTTGAAGCAAGAAGCTATTGTGAGCGCGTCGATGGCCACAGTGATCTTCCTGATGATCCAGCTCAAGTTGACGGACTTGACTTTTTCAATGGACAACCTTGGCTCGAAAGGGCTGTTCACCGCAATCCTGATCGCCCTGGTCTCTGTTCGGGTCCAGAAATTCTTCACCGACCACAATGTCGTGATCAAACTGCCCCAGAACGTGCCGGCGATCGTTTATGAGTCGTTTCTCTCGCTCAGCCCGCTGTTCTTCCTCGTGTTAGTTTTCTGGCTGATCCGTTTTGTGGCGGGAGTGGATATTGACCTGATCGTGCAGTCCGCGCTCAAGCCTCTGGTTTTCGCCCTCAATACGCTGCCCGGCATTTTGGTGTATGCTTTTCTGGTCACCATGTTGTGGTCTGTCGGTATCAACGGCGATAACGCCATGGACGCGGTCGTCGCGCCGATCTTTCTCCAATTCCTGGCGGCGAACGTGGAGGCCACGACCGCGGGCCAGCCGCTGCCGTATATCACCGCGTATGGTTTCTTTACCGCATTTGTCAACGTGGGTGGGACTGGCGCTACGATTGCGCTTGCCCTCGTCATGTGGAATTCGAAGGAGCCCGGCTACCGGAAAGTGAGTCGCCTGTCCTTGCCCACGCAGGTTTTCCAGATCAACGAACCGATCTTCTTCGGCTTCCCCATTGTGCTGAATCCCATTTTCATGATTCCGTACATTCTCAACGCTCTCATCCTCACAAGCACCAGCTTTCTGCTGATGCGCTGGGACGTGATCCACAAACCTTTCGTCAACGTACCCTGGACCACCCCCCCGATTATCGGACATTATTTAGTTTCGGGTGGCGACTGGAGAGCGGCCGTCTGGGGCGCGGTCTCTATCGTGATTGCCATGGCCGTGTATTATCCGTTCGCCAAGGCCGCCGAACGGCAGCGGTTGAAGGCGGAAGCGGAGGGTGTGGCTCACGAATAGCGCGGGGATGGTGGCTGCGTTCCCCCCTGGCGATGGGATGAACGACACTCCAGGGGCGCACGCAGGTCCGGCGCGCCGAAGGCGCAGGAACTTCTTTCAAACCGGCGCCATCGCTACACTGCGTCGGTCGCATGCAGGTCCGGCGCGCCGAAGGCGCAGCAACCCACCAGCCCAGGGCATCGCCCTGGGAACCCGTTTCCCAAGCGTTTACTAGCCCTGAAAGGGCGTTACCTGCCATGTCTTCAGCCCCGAATGCAGGAGGAGTTCAGGAACCCAACAACGCCCCTCCTTCCGGGGCTGGGGTGTGGTTGGGACAGGGGCGGGCGCCGAGTTCCGCCCCTTCAGGGCGGGATGGGTTGGGGGGGGGTACGGCTTTCCCAGGGCGATGCCCTGGGCTGGTGAGTCGCTGCGCCTTCAGCGCGGAGTTTGGCGGGCGCGAGCGCCGCTATTGAGCCGAACTCCGTCCAGACCTCGCGGAGATCAGGAAAACGGATTTCAAGTAGGGCAGCGAGAGCCGGATCTGGGTGAGGTCGGTTCCAGACTTTGCCGTGTGAGCGGACACGACAGGCTGGATCGTGCCGGCGTGCGGGTCCCAGGCCTCGAGAGTGTGACGCCCCCGCAGGGTGACGACTGTCTCGGTCAGATCCTTGTCGAGGTTGGCAAGGTAGAAGATCTGTTGGCCATTGCGGACCTTGTGGATGTAGCGCATGGCTTTGCCCGGTTCGAAGGCGACATCATAGTCGGGTCGTCCGGCGTCGAGGGCTTCCCGGAGGGCTTCGGCATTGAGCGCGCGCAGGTGGATTGCCGAGCCGCCACGGCGGTTTCGCTGCGAGGGGGTGTTGGGATCGTCGGAACCAAACAGCGCGGTGACGGTTCGCACGACATCGTCGTCGTGGCCAAACTCGGCGGACTTGGAAGGGAGCTGGCCGGTGGCGATGACGCAGCCGCCTAGGTCATGGAAGGCCTGGATCTTCTTGAGGCTGCGCCAGGAGATGGTCTTGTGCCCGGGTAGAATCAGGACGGAGAAGCGACCGGGATGGATCTTGTTGGGCAGAACCAATCGGCCACCTCTGATGACACACTTTTCATCGAGCACCTCAGGGTGGATAAACGTAAAATCCCGGCCCAGGTTCACCAACAGCAGTTCACTGACCTCGACGTAGTCTGCCTCGGGCACTCGAACGCCGCCCTGGTAGAAGCCCAACGGCCCGTCGAGGTGATGACTACCCTGGAGCGTGGCGATGGGGTAGAGGACCGCGATGTCGGCCACGTGCGCGGCGTCGTTCTGGAGCATCAAGTTCAGGCGGGCCATGAACATGTTGAACTTGGGGAGGCCCTCGGCATAGAGCGGGTTGCGCCAGGACAACTCGGGCTCGAACGTGACGTGTTTGTCGTCGTACCAGACGGCGTGGGGGATGAGGAGGTTGATGCCCTTGGTGTATTGCTCCATCGCGACGGTGTAAAGCACGTCCCAACTGATGTTGCCCATGGCGCCATAGGTTTCGGACATCACCAGGGATTTGTCCCAGTTGTAGGCCGCCGAGCTGATCACCTTGTAGAAGCGCTCGGCAGGGCGGTCGCCGCCGATCTTGTCGATGCCGGGAATGGCAAGATATTTGAAGCACTTCATGAGGTCGCCGGAAACGGAGACAGGATTGACGACCTCCTCCTGGTCCTGATGGCCGGTGGCCGCGATGTGGTGGGCATCGCTCCAATCCTGGATCCGCTTGGTAAAACCTTCTGCATACAGCTCGGTCCGAAAGCCGAATAGGGAGTTGCGGGCGGCCTCAGTTTCGGGACCGATATCATACCACAGAGCAGGGTAGTAGGGCCGGGGATTGAAGCCGTGGCGGGCTTCGAATTTCTCGTTGAACTTGTCGGTCCAGGTCCGGCCCTGAGCGCGGTAGAGTGTCGGCTCGTCGAAGAAGGTCGTGGCGATCGTTGTGCCGAAGTGGGCGGCGAAGCGGTCGTAGTAGGCTTGGTGAGTGAGTTCGATGAACCGGTCGCACGCCTCCGGGTCCAGGTAATCGCAGATGGGGTCGCCGTCGGTCACGCAGATAAAGGTCATGACCTTCCACGGACCGGCGGGCGCTTGCCACTCGATCCGGCCGTCTCGAACGGACTTCGTGAGGTCGATGCGTTGGAGCGTGTTCGTGTTCATGGCGACCACCGCCTGGAGGTGTCCGGCGGGCAGTGTTGCCTCATACCGGACCGGACCGGTGATGGCCCGCTCCTGCTTGTCCAGGCGCTTGATGGTCAGCCCCGGCCAGCGGCGAGCAAAGAGACTCGTGTCACTCGAGTTCTGCGATCCGGCGGAACCGCTGGGAAAACCGAATTCGTCGTAGAGCGAGAGGGTCATCCCCAGCACCTTGGCCTGTTCGAGGGCCGCGCCATAGACGGCAAAATAGTCGTCGCTCAGGTAGGCTGGCGCGAACTGTTTGCCGAACGGCAGAATGCCGAAGCCGCCGTAGCGGCAGAGGTCGCGGGCTTGGCGCATCTGCTCCTGGACCGTCGCGCTGGTGACGCGGGTGTTGTTCCAGAACCAGAGGGGGCGCGGCATAAACCGGAGGGGCGGGTCGGCGAACTCGTGGCGTGCTGTCGGCTCGGCCCCGGCTGTGCTCGCGGGGAGCAGGCCGACAAGAACGAGGACCCCGAGGAGCCAGCAGGCTGGGTTGAGAAGGAGGGAACGATCGAAGTTCGTTTTCCATTTCATGGCTGCATCTTTCGGACTTGTCAGCCGGGACGCAAGCCTTCTCCGACCTTTCGCAGCATGTCCGCGCCTGCTTGATCCGGACCACATTCTCCCGCTGAGACGCTGAGACGCTGAGACGCGGAGAGGAGGGGGAAGAGGAGGCGGTGCATCAAGAGGTTTTTCAAGTCTGCGATTATACTGTTGCAATGCCGTCATATTTCCGGTAAATATGACGACATGAGTACGAACCGATCATACTCTCGTCTCCTCCAGCCGCCTGGACAGAGCTTCTTCATCTTCGGCATGCGCGGCGTGGGCAAGAGCACTTGGTCCCGGCGGGCGTTCCCTAACGCCCACCGGTTTGATCTCCTCGACGAAGGGTTGTTCCAGAGCTACCTGCGCGACATCCGCCTTTTCGGTCGGGAGTTGCTGCGGCTTCCAGCGGGCGATCTGGTCGTGGTGGACGAGGTTCAGCGTTTGCCCTCCCTCCTGAACGAGGTGCATCGGTTCATCGAAAGCCATGGTCTGCGGTTTGTCTTGCTGGGTTCGAGTGCCCGCAAGTTGAAGCAAGCTGGCACCAATCTGCTGGCGGGGCGCGCGTTGCGGCGTGTCATGTATCCGCTGCTGCCGCAGGAACTCAGAACGGATTTCGATTTGGCTGAGGTGCTCCGTTCCGGTAGCCTGCCCGTGATCTGGCAGTCGTCGGCCAAGGCGGAGAGTCTCGAGGCCTACGTGCAGTTATATCTGAAAGAGGAGATCCAGGCGGAGGCATTGGTGCGGAACCTGCCTGGATTCGCCCGGTTCCTGCCCATCGCGGCCCGATTCCACGGGCAGGTGCTGAGTGTCGCCGGATTGGCCCGCGACGCGGGGGTGGCGCGGACCACGGTCTCGGGCTACCTGGAGATTCTAGCCGACACCTACCTTGCGTGGCTTCTGCCGGCTTACGAGGGCAAGTTGCGCGTTAAGGAGCGGAAGCATCCCAAACTCTACTGGGTTGACCCGGGCGTGCTGCGGGCGGTGAAACGCGAGTTCCATCCACCAGGCGAATCAGAACGCGGCGCGTTGATGGAAGGCTGGGTCGCCGCATTGTTGAAGGCCTACGGCGAATCCGGCAGCGCGCTGGGATTACGGCATGACGGGTTGTTTTATTGGGCTCCGACCGAAGGCGGCACCGAGGTGGATTTCTTGATCCAGCGCGGCAAGGAATTCACTGCCATCGAGGTCAAGGCCAAGGAGAACCTCGCCTCCCGTGATTTCAACGGACTGAAAGCCATTGCCGAACTGAAAGGCATCCAGCGTCGGTTGGCGGTTTTTCTGGGCGACCGCCCCTTTCGCACCGAGGACGGCATCGAAGCGCTGCCCGTCCGCAGCTTTCTCGACGAGTTGGAGGGAAAGACGCTCTGAATCAGCGACCTCAAACACCCCGGAGTGCCTCGCGCAGAGACGCAGAGAAACGGATTGGGAAAACGGACTCAGGAAGAGCCTCGCCACATTGAGCGCCCACCTGCCGGGTGACTTTTTGACTAGACCGGATATGAGACCATCAGATTCCTCTTTGAGATCTTTCGCAGCCATTCCTTCCGCGGTTTCTAGGTTGAATCGTCAGTGTCGGGTGCTACACTCATCGCTGATGAGCACGCTTGCCGAAATCGAAGCCGCCGCCGCCGAGCTCTCGCCGGAACAGAAGCAGGAACTTTTCCTCTTCCTCGCCGCTCGTTTGCGCGCCGGGGCGGAACGATTTCCGTCGCCGCGCGAGTTCAGCGGCGACCAAATCCAGGCTTGGATTGCGGACGACGAGGAGGGGATGCGACGTTTCCGGGAGGGACAGTGAGGTTGTTTCTGGACGCGAGCGTGCTGCTCGCCGCAGCAGGTTCACCCAAAGGCTCTTCGCGCGCCCTTTTCTCGTATGCTGCCGCTCAGGGCTGGGTGTTGGTCAGCAGCCCGTATTCGTTGAACGAAGTGCTTCAAAACCTCGGCAAGCTGCCTGCGAGTGCGACTGCGGAATGGCTGCGGCTGCGTCCACAGGTGACGGTCGTGGATGATGTGGTGTCGTTGAATCGACCGGTTATCTTCGCCGCGAGCAAAGACCGGCCGATCCTGTTCACGGCGCTGGCCTGGGCGCAGGTGTTGCTGACCTTGGACAAAGCCGACTTCGCCGACATGCTGGGCGGAACATTCTACGGTTTGGGCGTGTTGCTGCCGTACGATTTCCTCCGGCGCGAACGCACGGCGGGTAGATTAGGGGCAACCGAATAGTAGTTCGCTTCCTATCGGCTGCCCGTGTCTTCCACCGAGATCCTCTCCTCTCCTCCTCTCGGCGCCTTGCGTCTTTGCGCCTTCGCGTGAGAATCGAAATCCACGTTCTGTCATTTCGTTCGTGTCTTTCGCGATCTTCACGGACATATTCTACTCCGACTGTGGAATCGACTGACGCCGCGGTCCGCATGAACGACGACGCGCTACTCGCTGAACTCAAACAATTGCTGCCGCACTGCCTGCTGAAGGATCAGGTGCGGATCGGCAGGCGTTTGATGGACTGGGGCCGGCAACGCTCCCACCCGCGGGGAGCGATTCCCGCGCTGGGGCGGTTGCTTGCTGAGGCCAGGGATTCGGTCTCGCTTCGCGAGCGCAAGCAGGCGCTGATCCCCCCACTGAGCTATCCGCCCGCATTGCCGATCACGGCACGGCGCGCCGAGATCGTGGCGGCGATCAAGGCGCATCAGGTGGTGGTCATTGCGGGCGAAACCGGCTCGGGCAAGACCACACAGCTTCCGAAAATGTGCCTTGAGGCGGGTTTGGGGGTGCGGGCTAAGATTGGTTGCACGCAGCCCAGACGGGTTGCGGCTCTCTCGTTGTCGAGGCGGCTGGCCGAGGAGCTCGACCGCGAATGGGGCCGGGAGGTCGGATGCAAGATCCGGTTCTCGGACCAGACACGTCCGGAAACGTGCGTGAAGTTCATGACGGATGGCATCCTGCTGGCCGAGACCCAGGCGGATCCCACGTTGTGCGAGTACGACGCCATCATCATCGATGAGGCTCACGAGCGCTCGCTGAACATTGACTTTCTCCTGGGTCACCTCAAGCAGTTGCTCGCGCGCCGGGACGATCTCAAGCTCATCATCACCTCCGCCACCATCGATACGCAGTCCTTCTCGAAGCATTTCAACGATGCGCCCATCATTGAAGTGTCCGGACGCATGTTCCCTGTGGAGGTTGTCTATGCCCCGTTTGACCCCCAGTGTGAGGAGCGGGGCGAGATTACGTACGTGGATGCGGCCGTCGAAGCGGTGGGCCGCATTCTGGAAGAGTCCCAGTATGGGGATCTGCTGGTCTTCATGCCGAGTGAACGCGACATCATCGAGACCCGTGACGCGCTGCAGGAGCGCCGCTCCGGGGGCGTTGAACTGGTCCCGCTCTTCGGACGCCTTTCTCCGGAAGACCAGCAGCGAGTGTTCGCGCCGTCGCGGGCCCGCAGGGTGGTGATCGCCACCAACATCGCCGAAACCTCGCTGACGGTGCCCGGGATCCGTTTTGTAGTGGACACCGGGCTGGCGCGGATGAGCCATTACCAGTCGCACACGCGCGCCAAACGGCTGCCCATCGAACCGATCTCGCAGAGCAGCGCGAACCAACGCAAAGGCCGTTGCGGACGGGTCGAGGAGGGAATTTGCGTCCGGCTCTACTCGGAGGAGGACTTTCAATCGCGCCCCCCTTACACCCAGCCGGAGATCCAGCGCGCGAATCTGGCGGAGGTCATCCTCCGCATGAAGGCCTTCCAGTTGGGCGATATGGAGGTGTTCCCGTTTCTGAACCCGCCTACGGCAGCCGCGGTGCAGGGCGGTTACCGGCTGCTCCAGGAAATCGGCGCGCTCGATCCGCACAAAGAACTCACCGACATCGGACGGCGCCTGGCCCGGCTGCCAATCGATCCAACCATCGGGCGCATGATCCTGCAGGCCCAGAAGGAGCACGCCCTCAAAGAGGTCCTGATCATCGCCGCCGGGCTCAGCATCCAGGACCCGCGGGAGCGTCCGATGGATCAGCAGGACGCCGCTTCCGCCGCGCACCGGCGCTTCCACCATCCGACCTCGGACTTCTTGACCCTTCACAACATCTGGGAGGCCTACCATGACACCTGGGATTCCTTCAAAACCCAGAGCCAGATGCGTCGGTTCTGTAAGGCCCACTTCCTGTCGTACCCCCGCATGCGTGAATGGCGCGACCTTCATGCCCAGATCCACGAGGCGCTCGAGGACATTGGCGACTTCGTGGAAAACCGGGCTCCGGCGAGCTATGAAGCCGTTCACCGTTCCATCCTCACAGGGCTCTGGGGACACGTGGCCACTCGCCGGGAACGAAATCTCTTCGAGCTTGGCGGCGGACGCCAGGTGATGGTGTTCCCCGGGTCCGGACTTTTCGAACGGGTGCCAGAGAATCGCCCTGGTCAGCAAAAGAAAAGCCCGCCCTCCCCGACAGCGCCGAAGACTGCGGCACCCAAGTGGATTGTCGCGGGCGAGGTCGTGGAGACCTCCCGAGTCTATCTTCGCACGGTGGCGGCGATCGACCCGCTCTGGATTGTCGAGCTGGCGCCGCACCTCTGCAAGCGCACTTACCTGGAGCCGCACTGGGACGCCGGGGCGGGCCGCGTCCAGGCTAGGGAACGGGTGACGCTCAACGGTCTCCTGGTGCTCGACCAAATGGTTTCGTACGGCAACGTGAACTCCGCCGAGGCCACGGAGATTTTCATCCGCTCCGCATTGGTGGAGGAGGGGATGGCGGACCATTTCAACCCGCCCCAGCGAAGAACCCCCCAACTCCCGCAGCCAGAGGAGCCGACGGCTAGGCGCGACCTGAGCACGCTGCCAGCGCTGTATCGGTTTCTGTCGCACAACCATCAGTTGAGGCAGAAGATTGAAATGTGGCAGACGCGTCTGCTGCAACGCGTGGTGCCGGACCTGGACGAAGCCCTCTTTCAGGCCTACACACGATCCTTGAAGGACGTCTCCTCGATCCCCGAGCTGAATCGAGTACTGCGCGCGCAGCCGCCCGGGCCAACTCACTTCTTATGCCTTACCGAGGCCGACCTGCTCGGCCCCGACGCCGGGGCGTTGAGTCCGGTGGCGTTCCCAGACGCGGTCGCCATCGGCAATCAAAGCGTCCCGCTGAGCTACGCCTACGCCCCGGGCGAGGAGCGCGACGGCGTCACGGTGCGGCTGCCATTCACCCTCGCCCAGGTGGTCGAACCCGGTCTTTTGGACTGGGCGGTCCCGGGCTTGCGGGAGCAGCAGATCCTCCACCTGCTCCACGCCCTTCCCAAGACCTTGCGGCGCCCACTGATGCCGCTGGCGCCCAAGGCAAAGGAGATGGCGGAGGCCGTGGCGCCCGAGGGCCGGGCGTTTCTTGCGGCGCTCATCCAATTCGTCCGGCACCGCTATGGCGTGGCCATCCCCTTGTCTGCCTGGAGTGCCGAGGTGCTCCCTGCCCACCTGCGCCCCCGGTTTGAAATCATCGGCAAAGACCGCCTGCCCGTAGCGCACGGCAGAGATCTGGAGGTCCTTCGCGGCCAACTGGCGCATCACGATACGACCAGCGAGACACAGGCCTGGCAGCAGGCCGCCCAACGCTGGGAACGCTACGGGTTGTCCGAGTGGACCTTCGGCGATCTGCCAGACCAGATCGTGGTGGCGGATGTGGCGGGTTTCCCGCTGCTGGCTTTTCCAGGGCTTTGGGCCGAGCTCAACGAGGTCAGCCTGCGTCTCTTCCGCCAAAAGGCGGAGGCGGCGCAGGCTCACGGCCAGGGAACTCCGCGCCTGCTGGAGCTCGTTCTGCAACGGGAATTCGCTTGGATGCAGAAGGACCTGCAAGGGCTGGCAAAATGGAGAGACCTTTACATCACGCTCGGGCCCGTGGAGCAACTCGAAGCCACAGCGTTCGAGAACATCAAACAGCACCTGTTCGCGCCCCGCCCCGCCTGGCCCCGGACCGCCGCGGGCTTCGCTCTCCTCGTGGAAGAGATCCGCGCCCAATTACCCGGGTTGGCAACGCGCATTTCCGGCTGGACGGGGGAGATTCTCCAGTTGCGCCAGGCCATCCTGCTCTGTCGCAAGCCGTATCCCCAAATGCGGGCGGACTTGAGCCGGCTACTGCCCCCGCAGTTCCTGCGGCACGTGCCTTGGGAGAGATTGCCGCATTTGCCCCGCTACCTGAAGGCGGTCCTGGTCCGCGCCGAGCGGGCATCCGTGAATCCCGCAAAAGACCGCGAGAAACTGGACCGAATCCAACCCTACTTCGATGCTTGGGCAAGGCTCAGCGCGCGCCCATCGGTCCCCGGCCAGACTCGGGAGGCGCTCCTGGTCTGCCGTTGGTTGCTGGAGGAATACGCGGTCTCTCTCTTCGCCCAGGAACTCGGCACCTCGGAGCCGGTGTCCCCCCAGAGGATCGCTAACGCTCTGGCAGCCTGCGCGGCCTAGAACTTATTTGAACACGCAGGCAAAGCGCCGCGTGAGGGCACGCGGCCCACGCCGGACAGGCGGAACCTCCATGCCCTCTAGGCCCGGTCCCCTGACAGGGCGACTTATCGAACAGGCTCTGAGTCTGGTCGCCCCGAGCCAGCCCGAGTGCGCAGCCTCGTCCCCGCCGTCCAAGGAGCACCGTTTGAATCTGACGCAGCCCGTTTCACGTCTCATTCCACAAATTTCCACAAATTTCCGTGTTGAATATTCCCTCGCGGTATGCCGTTAATACAGTAGGTCATATAGATGAGCCCGTCCGCCACCGCCAACAAACCGAAAGACCTTTCCGAAAGGGAGAAATCGGCTTTGGTCGTGCTCCTCGGGGACGACGACAAGGCGACCTACCCACTCGTCCGTGACAAGATCCTCTCGTATGGACCGCAGGTAACCGCATGGCTTCGTCCGTTCACCCTGAGCAGCGACCCGTTGCTGCGCCGTCGCGCCCAGGAGATCATCCAGCACCTGACGCGCCAGGAAGCAGACAACCGTTTCCTCTCTTTTTGTGTGAGCCATGGCGAGGATCTGGACCTGGAGGAGGGAATCTGGCTGCTGGCCCGGACGCAATACCCGGACATCAACCTGGACGCCTACCGGGCGCTCCTGGACGCATTCGCGGCGGATCTCCGCGAGCGCATTGCCCTGGAGGAGAGCCCGATGAGCATCCTTGCTGCGATCAATGACTATCTTTTTACGAACCTCGGTTTCGTTGGCAACCAGGAAAATTATTACGACCCGGACAACAGCTACTTCAACCGCGTCGTGGACAGGCGGACGGGCAACCCGATCAGCCTCTGCGCGCTCTATTGGCTGATCGGGCGACGCCTGAAGCTTCCCATCGTCGGAATCGGGATGCCGGGCCACTTCCTCTGCCGCTTCCAAGGCCTGTCGGAAGCGTTTTTCATCGACGCTTTCAATCGCGGCAAGCTCTTGTCCCGAGCGGACTGCATCAAATACCTCCAGCACAGCTCGCACGGCTTTCAGGATAGCTTCCTGGCCCCCATTATGCCGGGCCGGGCGTTATTGAGGATGTGCTCGAACCTGCACCAAATCTACTCGCATCTCGAAATGCGGGACGAAACAGCCCGGTTCCAGCGCTATCTGGTGGCCCTGGCAAAGTAGTTTCCTCTACAATCCGTCCACCAGTTTTTGCATCGCCTCCTCCTGCTCGGAGATGGACTGCACCAGCTTGAACTGAGTGCGGCTCCGGTCCAGGTTGTGGTCAGGACGGTGGACGCGGAAATAGACGTCGCCAGCCAGATAGTCGGTCAGGAAGCGGATCCCGATGGTGAAGGTGATCAGTTTGCCAGCAAACGCGAGGTGGGATCGCTCGGCAGGGGTGAGGAAGGCTGCGGCAGCCCCCACATAGCCCCGAGCCAGGGCCTCGAACATGGGCATGTTCATTTGCACTTTCGAGAGGTCTCTCTCGTCCTCGAGCGTGGGGCTGGTGGTGGTGCGCACCATGTCGCCAAAGTCATAGAGCACCAGTCCGGGCATCACCGTGTCCAGGTCCACCACGCACATCGCCCGACCGGTCTCCCAGTCGAGCATCACGTTGTTGAACTTGGTATCGTTGTGCGTGATGCGCTCAGGGATGTCGCCGCGAGCCAGGGCATCCAGGAGGGTGCCTATCCAAGGTTTCTGCGCCAGGGCGAACTGGATCTCCCGGGCGGCGCCTTGGGCCCGGTTGCAGTGGTCGTCCTCGATGGCCTTCTCGAGGGTTGCGAAGCGCTTTCGGGTGTTGTGAAAGTCAAGGATCGTCTCGTACAATCGGTTCCCCGGCAGGTCCGCGAGGTGATTTTGAAACAAGCCAAACGCCTTGCCGGCTTCGAACGCCTGCGCCGTCGTCTGGACCGATTCGAAGGACTGGACTTTTTCGATGAAGACGAAAGTGCGCCAGCACTCCCCGTCGCCATCCTGGAAGAAGGACCGGCCTTCCCGCGTGGGCACCACGGTGACAACTTTCCGGGTGACTTCCCGCGCGCCTTGTGTCACCAGCTTGTTCCAGATATGCGTGGTAACCCGCATCATGTTGTCCATCACGGCCACAGGGTCCTTGAAGACGGTCTGGTTGATCCGTTGGTGGATATACCGGACGAGGATCCCTCCTTGGTCATAGGTGGCGGTGTAAGTCTCATTGATGTGGCCAATCTTGCACGCCTCCGCGTGGAGGATTTGGCCGTAGATTTGAAACTTCTTCGATATTTCCTGCAGGTGCTGTTCCCGATAGAGCGGCATAGTCAGATGGCGGTTAACGGCCTGGACGGCAATTCCACAACGATAATTGTATTCGTCTGGCGAAAAATCAGAGCATCAACGATTCTCACCACACAAAACAAGCCCATTTTTCATCTTCCCCTTCGGGGTGCGTTTCGACAATATCGCCCTCGAATATGATAAACTGCGGTCTTCCGCTCATCGCTCCGAAAGTAAC